>ENA-OPCA01000098-OPCA01000098.1-human-gut-metagenome-genome-assembly--contig:-NODE-98-length-81498-cov-63.340398_pt1 | contig 81498 bp, 58 predicted proteins | sample MGYA00241076_ERZ501468 | MGnify/ENA primary metagenome ERZ501468 (study PRJEB25962, sample SAMEA2042633) | human gut metagenome | biome: human gut; feature: human-associated habitat; material: faeces... | reverse complement strand
TCATTTGTATCTTGATAACAGTAACTAACTGATTATCAATATACTTTATATTTGAGGAAGTCAAATGAGACGCATAAGCAAAGACATAACAAAACACTATCAAATGGCGTGTAGCTCAATGAGTTACACGCCATTTGCATTTTATGGGCTCATGTTTTCTATGTGCTTATTCCCCCTTTTTTTACGGCTTTTTTGTTACATGCGTGTAGCACGACAAAAACGTAGGAAAAGCCCGACTAAAACCTACTTATTCCTACTAATCCGTACTTAATAGTCGGTGACGTACAGGATACGAAAATGGGCGTTTGAGGGCTGTTTCAATTTGTTACATGTCACATATTAACTCATAAAAAGCAAAAAGATGCCAAAATTAGGACTTGAAATCAAAAGAAGGTGCGGAATCTGCGGAAAGGTGTTTATCATCAAAACGCTCGATAGCCTCTACTGCTGCAAGAAATGCAGTGATGTGGCTTACGCACGTAAGAAGAGAGCAGAAGCTAGAGAAAAGAAACTGGCTTTGATTGCCAAAAGTGTTCCCAAGGTGAGAGAGTATATCTCCATCAGGGAAGCTGTGGCTATCTATGGTGTTGAACGTGATACGCTGTATCTGATGGTTCGTCGAGGTCAGATACCCAGCATCAACATTGGTACCAGACTCACAAGGATAAACCGTAAGGATCTGGAGAAGATGTTTGTGAAGCGGCCTATAGCCAAGCACATCAAGGAAACGCCTCTGCCAAAGAAGTACAGTCTTGAACCCGAGGACTGCTACACCATCGGAGAAGTCTGCGAGAAATACCACATCAACGATAGTTCTGTGTGGGCACATGTCAGAAAGTACTCCATCCCCTCTCGTCAAATTGGCAACTATGTGTATGTACCCAAAGAAGAAATTGATAACTTATATAAATCAGAAACAAAATGAGAAGACCTTTATTGCACACCAAAGTCACGGTTAAGCTTCGTAAGTCGATCTTCCGTGAAGAGTGGTACCTCTACATTGAGTCGTACCCTGTACGTAATCCGGGTAGCACAAAGCCTAAGAGAGTCATTGAGGCAGTTAACCGTACCATCACTACCCCTATCTGGGATATGACTGCCATCAGCAAGATTGATGAGGACGGTAACTACAAGTACAAACCTAAGCGGGATTCAAATGGCATCATCCAATGCACATCGCAGTTGGACAAGGAGGCATGTCGATATGCCGACAAGGTACGTGCCTTGCGTCAGCAGGAGTACGACACCGCCGTAGTTTATTCCGATAGAGAGCAGGAAATGATTGCTCAGAACGAACGCGGCGAACAGGATTTCATTGCATACTTCAACAGCATTATTTACAAGTGTCATCCTAACAGCTCTGACTCTATCATCGTCAACTGGACTCGTGTAGGTAAATTGCTGTCCATCTACTCTAAAGAAAAGCCCATCCCGTTCAAGACAATCTCAGCAAAACTACTTGAAGACATAAAGCTGTTCATGCTCTCTGCTCCACAGGGAGGTAACAAAGGTGGTACTCTCTCGCAAAACTCTGCCGCTACATATTTCTCTATTGTAAAGGCAGGTTTGCATCGTGCATTCATTGACGAATACCTTACTGTTGACATCGCAGCCAAGGTGAAAGGCATTCCTGATGTGAAAGTCAAGCGAGAAACATTGACACTTGAAGAAGCAGAAACATTGGCCAAGACTCCTTGTGAGAATGAAGTATTGAAGCGTGCCTTCTTCTTTGCTGTACTCACTGGTATCCGTCTGTGTGACATTCATGATCTTACATGGGGCGAAATAACTCAAACAGGGAGTGGATGGCGAGTGGACTTCACCCAGCGAAAGACACATGTGGTGGATTATCTCCCTATCAACGAACAGGCCTACTCCCTTTGCGGAGAACGTAGAGAACCAAATCAGCGTGTATTTGAAGGACTGACTGGTTCGTCTTGGATTTCTCGTCCATTGAAGAAATGGATTGAAGCATCGGGCATCAAGAAGCATATCACATTCCATTGCAGCCGTCACACCTTCGCAACTCTGCAACTCGAACGTGATACCGACATCTATACCATTAAAGGAATGCTTGGACATACGAATGTAAAGACCACTCAGATTTATGCTCACATTGTTGATAAGAGTAAGCGTAATGCTGCCGATGTCATCCATATTGAGAATCTTACTCCCACCAATGATAACGTAGAAAGTGTTCCTGCTATCTGATTTCTACCTGCTTTATCGGGTTGAGCCTCCGAGTTTTCGGGGGCTTTTTTATGTCATTACCCTTCCTTATTTGCATGTTTTCATCACCTTTTGTTTTGTTGTTATAAAGCTCTGTCTATGAGGTTTATAGTATGATTTTTGCTGCAAAATCATACTCAAATCTTAAGCAATTATAATATCGATCTGTTGAAACTCGAATTTTATGGCTGTTCGTAAAATAGTGACTTACTTTGCATTGCCATTCAACGAAAAAAGGCATAAAATTCAATTCAAAAAAATATAAGTATATGACCGAAACATTTCAGGTAAAATCGTTGGAGGAGATGCCAAGAGCATTGACCTACCTCATTGAAAAAGTTGACAGTCTTCAGGAGACAGTCAACACACTGCGACACAAACAGCAGGCCAGTGAATTACCTCGATGGATGAACATCGATGAACTTTGTGCTTATCACCCCAGTCATCCCAAGAAGCAGACTGTCTATGAATGGGTATCTAAGAAGACAATTCCCTATCATAAGATGACCAAGGGACTTATGTTCCTACAGTCGGAAATAGATGAGTGGCTAAAGAAGGGCGCTCAGAAGTCCGAGGAAGATCTTATGCGTGAAGCCCGTGAATTTGTTCTTTCAAAGAAAGGGAAAGAAGTATGATGCAAGACTACGCAACAGATTTCTGGCGCGGTATGGACGACCTGCATGGATTCTCCTTTTACCGAAACCCCATTCAGAATATCGAGCCATGCCGTGCCATCACGGTGGTTGATGTCTATCGCTATCTTGTCGGTCACTATGCCAAGCCGCAGACCGACACACTCCGCTCATTGACATCACCCACAGAAGCTAAGAAGTACAAGGCAACGCACTTTGACTACTGTACTTTTTCGGGATTGTTTCGCAAGCGAAATGAGAAAGAGCTGATTCAGCACTCAGGTTTGTTGTGCCTCGATTTTGATCATGTCGGAAATCCCGACAGGTTCAAAGAGCAACTGCTAAAGCACGACTACTTCGATACGGAACTGATGTTCACGAGTCCCTCTGGCGATGGCGTGAAGTGGATTATCCCCATCGACTTGAAAGGCTGGGAACATTCCCGCTATTTCAAGGCTGTAGCCAACTGCATTGAGTCAACTGGATTACCTCCTGTGGATAAATCGGGAAGCGATGTGGCTCGTTCCTGCTTCCTGCCCTACGACCCACAGGCATACATTAACCCTAAATACTCGGAATATGTCGAAGAAAATATTTTCCGCCCAAGAATGGGAGAATGTCCCTTCTAAACAAGAGGCTTCGCTACCTGCCTTGCAGACACATGACACTCCTGAGACTACAACAGACCTCGCTACTGATATAGACAGAGTTGTTCAGGAGATTGAGGCCAATGGCGTTGACATTGCCCCCGATTATGGTATGTGGGTGAATATTGGTTTCGCTTTGGCCGATGGATTGGGAGAACGTGGACGAGACTTCTTTCACAGAGTCAGCCGACTCCATCCTGATTATGAGCCAGCGAACACAGACAAGCAGTTTACTCATTGTCTGAATGGCAGAGGCTCGGGTGTGACCATCGCCTCCTTCTTCCATTATGCAGCCCAGGCTGGCATCGAACTCCATCACTCTTTTAATACCATTTTACCAAATTACCAAAATGGTAAAACGGCAAAATGGGTAAAATCAGAAAGCGAACTGCCTCACTTCCCCGAGGAGATTTTCGGAGCTTTGCCGCCCTTCTTGCAGAAAGTAGTCGGCAATGCCATCTCCATTGAAGACCGCGATGTGATACTGCTTGGAGCTATTGGCTGCCTATCTGTCTGCTTCTACAATGTGTGTGGTGTCTATGATGAACGTGTGGTTTACTCCAACCTTTATCTGTTTGTTATGGCCGAAGCCGGTATGGGCAAAGGAGCTTTGACGCTCTGCCGTGAACTTGTGGCACCAATCAATCAACGTCTACACGAACAGACTGCCCAGAGGATGATTGAATATAAGCTTGAACTGTCCGAGTATCAGAAGTGCAAAGGCAAAAATCCTGAAGCGATGGAGCCAGTTACTCCACCACAGAAGACTCTTATCATTCCAGCCAATAGCAGCGCAAGCTCTTTGATTAGCATACTGCATGACAACGATGGTATAGGGCTACTCTTTGAGACCGAGGGTGACACGCTTAGCCAGACGCTCAAATCCGAGCATGGCAATTACTCCGACTTGCTCCGCAAGGCGTTCCATCATGAAACAATCAGTATGAGCCGTCGCAAAGATAGAGAATACTTGGAAATCGACAATCCGAGAGTCTCTGTAGTCTTGGCTGGTACTCCCGAACAGATACGCCACCTCATACCCGATGCGGAAAACGGACTGCTCAGCCGATTCATCTTCTATTTTATTCCCTTTCGTCGAGGAATACGCGATGTCTTCTCTACCGATGATGTTAGTAAGTCCAAACAAGCCATATTCAAAACTTTAGGTGAAGAATTTCTACACTTGCTCGATATATTTATGAATCAAGGTTCTTATGTATTCGCATTGCCAACTCATCTTCAACATCGCTTTGTCGAGTGGCTGGCCAGACTCAACGATGAGTGTTGTGATGAAGTTGACAATGGTATGCAGGGAATCGTCCGACGGTTGGGACTTATTGCCTTTCGCATAATGATGCTGTTTACAGCCATTCGTGCATTCGATAGTTCCCTACCGCCAACCAGAACTCCAGACGGAAGGATTATTCTGGAGTGTTCCGAAGAGGATTTCAATACTGTGTTGTGTATTTGTGAAATCTTGCTCTATCACTCTATACACATCTATTTGAAGTTGCGTCTGACGAACAATCGCAATGTCCTCCCCGACATCGAGACTGGTGTCAATGCCCGTCGCTATGCGTTGTATCACAAACTTCCGGATGAGTTCGACAAATCCGTTTACGACCGAATCGTTTCTGAAATGAACGAGAATCCCAACACTGCCGCCAAGTGGATTGACAAGTTCATTCAGGACGGACGACTCAAGCGAACGAGCAAAGGCAATTATGTGAAGAGTTAGAAAAGTATTAAACCGGGCGAAAGCCCACAAAAAACACTTTCAAAATGAAACAGTTCAAGAAAAAGGAATTCGCCATCATTCCAACCAAAGTTAAGATGGCAACTAAGGTAAACAAGCCTTTTATTAATGCAATCAGTATGAATGAGCCCATGAAGGTTGTCATGGATTTCGGTCGCAGCAAAACCAAATATGACGAACTTCCTTCTGGACGCAAGTATCTTACTCCTTCGGAGATTGTGACCATTCAGGAACTCAATCTTGACGACAAGAGTCCTTTGGCAACTGTACGTGATGCCTTCACACTTCAGTGCATATTCGGTGGAAGTATTGCTGCCAATGTTGGCAATAAGAAGGATATTGACGCATACTGCCATTGTGTTGGTGTATTGCTAATCCTCGCTGGCATTGTGAAGCCTGTACAATCAATCTGTGCAGCAAGTAGCAATCAGCAGGTTTCGTTCTATCACACATTCTATGCAAATCCCGAACTTGCAAGTTGCACCTATGCTGTCAACAGTCAGGTCTATGCTAATGTGTATTCCAAAATCTTAAATGCATAGTGTATGAAAAACTTGAATATTCCTATTGATCATCTTGTGATGTTGGCTGAACTTGATGATAAAGACGCGGGACTGATGGCAAAAGCCATCGCCCAGTATGCCAACAAAGGTATTGCTCCTTCGTTCAGCAATAGTGCGCTCAAAGCAATCTTCACTCTGTTTCGCTCCAACATTGAGGCGCAACGTGAATCTTCTGCAAAACGCAGCGAAATCAATACGACCAATGCCATGGGCAAGAAGTCGGCTGCAAAGAAGAAGGCTGCCAAGAAAGCAACTGCAACTGATAGCGAATCGCAGCAAATCGCAGACGATGCTACCGAAGCGTCAGAAGCCGTTGAAGAATCGCTCCCTCTTGATGCAATCGAAGCGGTATATCCGAAACTCGGTACTTATCGCAACGAATCGCTCTCCATTTGGGAATCCTTCAGCGAAGAGAAGAAACGTAAAGCCATCGGTTACGTTCAAACCTACATCAGTCAAACGCCTAATGCCATTGACCAGATGTATCTGAACAGATACCTCGGGGCTGAACTTTGGGAGAAGTAAGCCGTAACGAGTCTGCTTGCAGACATTATAACCCTTTGGTGTAGCCTAATACACCAAGCACACTTGGCTGTTAGGCTCTCCGAGGGGTTGAGGTCTGCCTAATGAAAGAGCAAGCTCTGGCAGAATAATCACATTTATGTTAAACCATTATACAGGATAACTATATGGGTAAAGGTAAAAAAGCTATGCTCGAAGTCAGCAAAATGAAGATGACTCCAGCACTCAGCGCAGAACATCAGCGTAAATGGGATGAGTCCCGATGGGAATGTAAACTTGATGACCCAGAACGCAATTATGACAAGAGTCGTGCGCATCTCAACTTCGAGGTACGCAAAGGAGGTGTCATTGCTCCAGTAGATCAATCGGTCTGCATCAAGGAAAAAGTAGATGCACGTATCGTCAAATGGAAAGCCGAAAGGCTTGCTGCAACAGGAAGAGAACCGATAGTTAGGAGTACTCAACATCTCTCAGTTTCTCTTGTTATAGGCGGGAGCAATGAACGCATGAATGAACTTGCATTCGGAAATCAGGTGCTTCAAGAGCGAGGAAACAATGCTCACATCAAACGGATGCCAGAGATAGAGCAGTTCGCCCTCGACAATTACAAGGCTCTCGCAGAACGTATCGGAGAGAAGAATATCATTTCCTTCATCGCACATTGCGACGAGAAGAACTGTCACATTCATGCTACCATTACTCCAATTTTAGAGGATGGACGCTTGTCAGCAAAAGATATGTTTGGAGGCGGCTCTCTTGTTGCAGCTCGCGACAAGATGCGAGAATGGCATGATTGGTATGCTGCTGTCAATGAGAAGTGGGGATTGGAACGTGGCGATGACATCCATGAGACAGGCGCACGTCACAAATCACTCGAAGAGCACAACCGTGAGCTGCATCGCGAGAACAAATCTCTCGAAGAGGAACTTGAAACTAAGCGTCGTGCTGTGAAAGGACTTACCACCATGATTGAGAATCTTACTCGTCGGCAAGAGGAAATCCAATCACAGATAGCAGAACTTGAAGCGCAACAACAGGAATCCGACTCCAACAAGGAGGATATTCTGCGCCAGATAAAGTTTCTCAATCAAACGCTGACTGAAATCAGAATCAATTTGAGAGAAAAGCGAGGAAAACTTGACCAAGTTAATCAAGAATTGGATAGTCTCAAATCTACCTACAATTCCAAATTGAAAGGGCTAGACGCAATCATGAAGAAAGACAATGTCATGATAAACTATATCAACAGAGATGCCGAGATTATTCTCAAAGCTTCCATTTTTGATCAAGTGCTATATGAAGCAGTCAAAATATGCCGAGAAATCCCCGAAGCAGATGCGATGGCAGAGGACACATTCATTGATGACCGTAACAATTTCCGTTGGCAGGATGTGCTAAGCACTGGTCTGAGAGTATTCATTGCCGGAATAGATGGTGCGACTGGCGTAGCTCAGGTGTCAGGCGGTGGCGGCACATCAAACGATATGCCGTGGCGAGATAAGGATGAAGACTTTCTCGATTGGGCCCGCCGTGCTATGCGATATGCCCATGCCAAACATTATCCAGGTAATAGGTTCAAACGGTCGCTGAGCAAATAGTCCTCACGCGCATACGTATATATAATGAGATATGTTTCCTAATTGGAAACACATCTCACTTCTTGAGAGAGCTCAGATACAGAAGTATCCGTACCATCAAGATTCACCTTACTGAAACGCTTGCAACCACAACCACAAGCCCAGATTGGCGGAGGGAGAGGAATGTTGTCACCACCCATGATACCCTCACGTCTGTACTCCATGACAAACTCTATTTCTGTCATGTCACCTGTGCCGTAGATAATATCCACCACACGCTCGCCACACTTGGTGCACTTACTTTGCTTACGCTCTACATCTATGATTCTTGGATATTCTAACATATAAGCAGCAAAATAGGATCAGTTATGCATTATAATATAATATCATCATCGTCCTCTACCTCATCAGAGGTCGTTGGTGGTTGAGGATTTACTGGTGTGGTAAGTTGACTATTTTTCTTTCTTAGCCTATTTAGTAGACTAGCACCTGGAGTAGTACGAGTAGTGATATTATCATCCTTATCTTCTGTTAAGTCTGATCTTAACACCTTGAATGTGTTGAACATTCTCAAACTTCTGTATTGCACTTGAATGTTTGAAAGTACCACTTCTTTTTTCCACAGAGGATGATAGAATACCGTACACAAGCCATTGTCGTCTATCCAATAATTATCGCCATTAGCATCAATTGAGAGGTTATACTTTCTTGCACACTCATGTACAATATGACCGAAATCTGCCATCTCATCAAAATCGCCTCGATGTGATGCATCAAATCCGAAATCGTAATTCTCATCTAACATCAGACGCAATAGACCTACTCCTAATCTCCAATCAAGAATATGGTGGAATCCTCTGTTTGAGTATGTCAACATACACTTCTGGCAAGCAGTTAGACAATTACATCTATGTTCGTCTGAGATAATAGATTGCATGAAACTCTTTTCTTTAGATGTCTTGTTGGCATCAAACGAATCGAATGAGACAATGCTTCTAATCAGTTCCTCCAGCTTACCATCTTGATATAGGTAACTTACTATACCTGCACCATTAGGCAGGGCATCACTAAGATACAAAGATGGATATTCAAATTTATCATCTATTTTTTCGCAGATCTCGATTTCGTCTGGTTGTACATCTAGTTTATCTGCAAGAGCTCGTTGCAACAGGAATGCTGCTGAATAGAATGCTGCTCTGATTGCCGAACGATTACCAGTTTCTAATGACAGATTAAGTACAGATGGATAAGTCTTCAGCTCAAGCTTTATCATTTCAGTGATCTTCTTTGAACCCAAAGCTATATCTAAAGTGTTTTGCGGGTCTTGATCTTTTCTTGAGGTCTCTGTTCTGCCATTCGTATTGTATTTATCAAAGAACATAAAGTTTGCCATTTTACCATAAGGCATTTCCAATCCGTTTGCAGAATATGCACCAGTGTAGAATCTGTTATTATTACTATTTACATGCCAAACCGTAGGATCCTCGTTTAATCCCATCTCATATACAGAAATGTCTACGTTACCTACAGTTTTCTTGTTTGATGGAGCAGATGAGGAACTATTATCACGTGCAAAGATCTGGCTTTGAGTGAAGCTACTCCCCTTGTCATTATTCTCCACAGGAGTACCTGTATTACCTTTAATCTGAAGTGATCGGTAAGCTTGAGGAATCACAATAAGGCGTTGCTTGTCGGTCAATTTTATCTGATGAGATGGTACGCCAACTGGAGCCTCAATGATCTCCTTAATATTATTATCATCCTCTCCTATATTTTTAATATACGTGAGGATATACCTATCAGACAAGGCATCACCATTAGGGTCAAAGAAACTGATCTGTCCTCTGTCATTCGCTTCATCAATCATCGGTATAGTCAAACCCTCTACACGATATTTGCCCTTGTCCTTTGTTTTCTCAGAACCAGGTGCAAACTCCGATATGGCAATCTCACTTGAACGGTCAACACTCTTTACTCTTTTGAATACACTATCAAACCCATGATAGAAGTTCCTTGAATCAGATGGCATACCATACATAGGTAAGAATCCTGCTTCTGAAAGGTATTCAGCAAGTCCCTTGTCTTGATTAGATGTCTTTTTTACAGCAAAATCAATTTGACCAACCATTTTAGTTAATATCCACTCAATGATTTCTTTGATATCCTTTTGAATCTGGTTATTAGTATTGAACTGATCAAAATAACGATGTACAATATAATTCACTGCATCTTCGTTTGATGCAAGCCAGTTTTTAAGCACTATTTGATTGTCGCCCCAATCAGCAATACGTCCAAATTCACCTGCTGTATCCTGAAGGTCATATTGATAAGGAAGATCAAGGAATGCTTGATGTAAAATCTCTTTGAAGACAACACGCTTCATTATCGCTCTCTTCATGCGTACCTCACCATTAGTGTCCTTATATGGAGCTAATGATAATGTTGGTGTTGCAGGAATACCACCTACCATTTCATCTGTAGCCTTTTCATAATAGTACACATCGTGACTTCTACCACGGCAGAAGGTGAATGCTGTAGAATAAGCCTGTCCTCGACGACCACCACGACCTACACGTTGCTGATAATTGTAACGTGTAGGTGGCATATTGCCTTGGAAGATAGCTTGCAAACTACCAATATCCACACCTACTTCCATGGTTGTTGTAACACAAACCATATCAATAGGCATGGTCATCTCTTTTCCAAGTTTTGTCGGATCGTTATCATCAATGAGAATGAGATCCTTAAACTCACGCAAACGTGCCTGAATGTCATCTGTCTGTCCTGATAACTCTTCTGTATGCAATCGCCTTGGAGCCTTTTTCTCCTTCAAGATGTCAAACGAAATGTAATGATCGTGTAGAGAATCTGTATCTACAGTAACCGATGGATCTAATTTCTCCATGCAGCTTGTATTTGTACAGAACCCAAAGCCCTTATTAGGATGAACTCGACCACATTTCGGACATTTCATATACTTCTCGTTCGTCATCTTCGTAAACGACAACTTTTCAAGTTCAAGAGACAGTACATTTATGTCTGTACAATATTTCTTTAAATACCTTACAAGAGCATCTCCTAAACTGCTTTCATCACCACCTCTTCTTTCACAGAATACCTTAATTGGACGTTTTACAGAACCCTTTAAGTGCTCGTAATCTACGTAAGCATTACCCTCTTCTACACTTGGATAGAGATAGTTATCACCCATTACTCGAATGAATGCATCAACAAATTCATAAACGCTTACATCAGAGGGCAACAATCTTCTTAATGTCTGATATTCATTTGAAGATTCTATGTCTTTAGATTGTGGACCACACAAATACCCAATACCAGCATCAAGCACACTAACTCCCATGTATTTACCAAATGAGTTTGCAAAGACAGCGTTCTTAAGTTGCTTTTTGATTTGGCTTTCATATTCTTTGTCCTTAAAATTAGGATTTTGAACTAAAGAATAGTTTTCAAAATCATAAGCAGTACTCCAGTGGTAAAGTCCTACCCCTGGATCTTTTTCGTACCATTGAAACCTGAAAGCCTCACCTGCGGGATTTATACCTCGTTGGAGGAGTTTTCGTACTAATATACCGTCAATACCATAACCAACTAAATTTATCAAAGGTATAGTTGCTGTTTTATAAGAAGAAATATCCTTATTTGATAGAATATCAGTTGCTAATTGAACTGCATTTGCAAAATTGGGGAATTTTGATTGTACAAGGGATGGTATTGCTATCATTTTCGAAAAATCACCATTGCAGTTCTGTTTTTCCGTTTCAACATACAGCTCAATCTCATCCACTTCCTTTCCAATTTCTTCTATACACTCCACGAAGAGCATACGTACCATATCTCGGTACTGTTCTTTCTCAATACCGAGTGCCTGTTTTGCTGCATCCTCACGGCTATCAGAGAAGCCGATAAGCTTAGCAGAATTATCATCTAACTGGTACAGCAATTCCTTACTAAGTATCTGGTTGCTACGATCAATACCAGTTCGGAAACTACGAATAGGTGAATTCGTATGCTTTCTTAATGTGTAATCCTGTAAGCAATGAGGACAAGTACAAGGGGCTGCATAAATCTTTGATGCTCTTTTGTCATCTATTTCTGCACCATTATTATTGTTAACAACTCTGTACAAGAACCCTTGGATGCCATTAGTTTTAATACTAGCCTTTAATGAACCCGTATTTGCTGCAAGCGATTGCTCCTTTGGAGTGAACTTACCTGTGAGAGAATCAAGATAACCTGGTACCCATTGAGCTTTACCATTACTATACGCACATTCTCCAGTGCTTATAACAACCACATGATCTCCACCACCTTGGTTTGCACTTCCTTCTGGTATGTTTATCGGTGTGTTCAGATCTTTTGGCCAGAATATTGCATAGTCTTGATATGTCTTATTCTGAACCATAGGAGTTGGATTAAAGTTAGGTATCTGCTCCAAATTTGGGAAGTTCAGAGTCAATGACACACTTCCATCGTTTGTCTCTCTCTTTCTGTTTCCTCCAATAAATAACTGACCACAGTTCTCACAACGAAGCAATTCCAGTACCTTTCTTGCTCCCACCTCCTTTGAATTATAGCTAAGGTTCTTCACAGCAGGAACATCATCCGAAAGAGAAGGGTTAAGTTCGCCCCACAATCCCTCTACATACTTGAAGAACTTATGGAAGCGGAACCTTGGTAGCTTATGATTCCTATAGATGGTATCTATATAGCCACGGAATATAAGGAATCCACGGTATGCTTCTTTATTACCAGCAAACAAGGACTCAATTAGTTGAGATTGTGATATAGGTCTTTTTGAATTGTCCGTATTTGATGGCAGACAATCATAAAAGTCCTTAAACATCTGCTCTTCATATCTCTTGCAGAACTCTTCTATCGTATCACAATCGAATTTGTCTTTTAAGAAGTTCAGTATCTTTCCTTTGCGAACATCTTCTACCTTACCTGCATTTTCCGGATCAAGTTCGATTGCCACAAAGTTCTCGTGATTGAATTCCGAGAATGATGTATAATCAATGATAACATCCTTATTCTTACCAATATAATTAGAACCTGCCTGTACATTAAATACATTCTCTCCTTCTATGGTACTATAAATACCAAAGAATTCCTCCATGAATTTTTGGGTTTCTGTCTCATCACCCAAAGATGCAGAAGATGCGAGTATTTTGATCTGAGGGTTAGGTACTTTATTACCACGACCATCATCAACTATAGGTTCAAGTCCGATGGCATTATACAGCATGCGCAACAAACAAGCGACTTCGCTACCAGCAGTTCCTCTGTACAAGTGAAGCTCATCTACAATGATATGGAACACCCTATTTTTCTTTGCCTCTTCTCGTTCAGCTTCAGGTAAGTCTTCTGCAGCTAACCAACGTCTCGTATCTTCAAACATTTGACTTTCTGCCCTTCTCATCAGCATAATACTCAACATTGAGGTATTAGTGATCATGATATCAGGAGCCCAATATTGCATATCCCAACGAGTTATCATCTCGCTGGTTGTCAAATCTCCACCTAATCGTGGTTCTATATAGAGAGCATCTTTCTTGTCGGGATTAGTTGCAACATATCTATTGACAAACTCAAAATGCTCATGAATCTTATTCAGCTGTTCCGCAACCTCCTGTTTTCTCTTTGTAAATGCTGTCTTATGGTCGGGATCATTCAGAAGGTCATAACTTTTGGTTGCTATAGTTGATCCATTATAACTTCCGAAGTAGATGCGATTGCCCTGCATCTTATTATGCATGAATGCTCGAACATCATTGCTATCAAGAGCTTCTCGAAGTCGTGCCATTTGGTCTTCAACCAGCGCATTCATTGGATACAGAACAAGCGCCCTTATAGCTGCAGGACGTGGATCATTCAGACGTTGATTTGGAATATATTGCCTCTTTTTAGAACGTCCTTCTATTGCCCCCTCAAACCACTTTGCATGTGATATTGCAGGCGCCCAGCTACTGCTAATGTATTCCTTATAGATGTCTGCTAATAGAGGCAACATAAAAGATTCCGTCTTACCAGAACCAGTACCAGAAGTGATAACTGTATTCTTATATTTTAACGGATTACCCTTTTCGTCAATTCCGGCAAAAGCCTTCTCAAGCATTCCTATCTGATGACCGTATGGAATATACTTGTCCATCAGCCCTTGCATCAAGCCTTTAGCAATAAACTCCTCAAAGTATTCCCTTGCGAAAGTTTCACCACCAAAATGCTCAGAGAATCTGCTGACCAAGTCATCCATGTTCCGGAGTCCTTCAGCAGGAGAATACTCCGGAAGCACTTCAAGATAAGGCTCTTTGCTGAGGTTGTTATCTGCACGAAGAACATCCATACGCTCTTTATTAATTTCCGTGTTACTTATTTTGTATGATACCTCAAAGTAACGCGTATAGTCTTCTTCTATTTTTTCGAAAGCTCCTATTGGATCTTGGGAAAACAAATGTTCAAATTTCTTCATATTATAGGATTTGAATAGGTTCATTATTGAAATTAGTTAAGTTTGGTAGCTTTAGCGTCTCATCTGTCAATCTAAAGACAGATTCGAATGACAGACCGCCACCTTTTGAATACCCAATGGATTTCCGTTCGTTTCCGAACACCCATCTATCCTGTATAAGGAAGGTCATTACCTCGTTAACATTCTTTGCGTCAACTCTAAAGAATGTCCCTTGACAATTCAGGTAAACCCTGTGTCTATGTGCAACAGCTAAAATATTAGTACAGTTATTATCCCGAAGTATCATATACATTTCACGATACTTCCCTCCATTCAGAGCTGATATATAGAATTCCATCTTATGTTTCGTTTGAACACCCTTCCTTGCAAGATTGTTCGTGGCATAGTTCTCTGATCCTGTCAGTTTTTTTGCGAGAACGTTGCATCGGTTTTCATTATGAAGTTTGTACTGGTTGAGTAGTGAATAATAAGTATCACCAGAATCACCACATACAAAAACTTTTCGTGTTTCAGGTAATCCTAAGTTCATCAGATACAAAGCTCGTTCTATGTAATTAGGTAGCAACAATGTGGTTGGTAGATACACGGAATAATCTCTTTGCATGATCACCATAGGTCTACTCATTTCGTGATGGCAATACACTGATGCCCATGCAGTCATTCCATTCTTGATTTCCGCAAAGACATTATTTGCCTTTTCTATGTATCTGACTCTCTGTGTACTTGTGCTCCTCATCGATCTTATTCTTGGCAACAATGGTTCGGATGACGGTTCAAGACGAGGCAGGAATTCATGCGAATCGTTATGCTCAAAATGGAACTGAGAACATATCTCATTATATGTTGGAACCATATTAAGTAGTGATAAAGCGAAATCATTATCGTCCAAAATATCACATTGCTGATTGTATTCATTACTAAACTCGGATGGTGAAAAGTTGTGCCCCACTAGTATAATTGGTGGTAACAACTTTTCTTCATCACTGTGCCGTTTACCATTTATCGAAAAGATGCTGACATTGTGATCATTGCAAAAATCTGTCAAGTCAGCAATAAAGGAACGGGTATAACAACCTCCCAGCATTAGTAACTGAGATCCAGTTGTTTGATGTACCGAAAAAGGAACACGCATAAATGATGGCGGTATGGCTTGACACTTGCTTGTTGAGTAGTCAAAGTGTACAATGCCTGCCTTGCCAAATAATCTTTTCGTGTTACTTATGAATCCTTCTTTCTGGATGTCTATATTTAAGCGAGTGGCTGCATAACTGACACACTTTCTGAATTTAGCATGAGTTATCTCAGAGTATTCAGAGTTATAACAGCAAGCTGCCAAGAGATTCGTAAAATAAAGATCATCCGAAATATGAGAAAAGTCCTCTTTGTTAATCTGGAATATTCCCTGAATCTTCTCTGTTTGATATTTCTTATCAATGTGATTTCCATAGAAAGAACAATCATTCTTATCATTGGTAAGAACACCAAATTTGTTGTATTTATATGTATATAGAGGATTGTAACAAATGCTCTGGCCACATACATTTATACTGCAACAGTAATCATTACCGTTATGTTCAAGGCAAATATCAACGTATGCTACTTCAGAACTTTCAATAGGCATCTCTTTGATGTCTATTATAATCTTATTATCTACAACACCATAAATATATTTGTTTTCATCATAGACTCCATTCAGGTTCAGAAATACCTTAATTTGTTCGGGTATGATTGTTGCAGGAATCTCAAAATACGGCAGGGCATTAATGAAGTAGGCACCATTACTCTTCTTTATACCTCCCTTCATAACAATGGCTGACGACTCTTGTTGTTCTGAAGCCTTTGTTTCGTCCTTTTTATAGTATTGGCCATTCAATCTATTTTCGGTATAATAGATCGTCCAGTCATTACCAAACAGTTCACGAGTGTCTTCATTAGGCCATCGCTTCACTGTATTATTGTTGCCAGCACACCATTTCTCAAAATCTGGTTCTATGCCTTTACGCACAGCAATTATATAGGATTTTGATGGCTTTATCTCTCTCGTTTGAATGAAGAGGCTATCATCGTATTCGTAGAAGAAGATAACATCATCAGTACGCAAAGGGAGAATGCTGTATTTGTTAGTCTTTAAGACATAATCTTTCAGTTCAATATTGGCTTGCTTGTCTATCTTAACAAATGATGTATTATATCCAGCCAAAGTTCCAGACTTTCCTTCTTTTATTTCATATCCTTTCTCGTTGACGCTTTGTTGTACGGTTGTAAGTAGGACAATAGAGTTTTCTGTACCTTCGTCATCATTAGGAAAAAAAACGCCTAAAGCAAACTCTCCGCTAACTATTGTCTGGCTGTAATCAGCAGATTGTTTACGTTCGGCTATCTTACTTTCGTAAACATCAATATCAAAGTCGTCAATCACAGATTGTACCTTTCGGGCAGATATTCCCTTATAGTCGTTTGCAGAATAGCACTTAAGCAGAATGTCTCTGAGCTCTTCGTTGGCTTTTACATCCTTGAGTGAATTCATTATAATTCCTATGATCTCAAGGAAAGTCTTTGAATCAATCAGTTTCCATACACTGGATTTGTATATTGCATCTTGAATCTTATTTCGCGTGGAAGCCGATAATGGAAGATGGTACAAGATTCTTCCAGCATAATCACCATACTCCGAATTTGAACGATCATATACACTGGCATCTTTATCAAACCTATTGTTATACTGGTTGATAAGTTCCCACAATTCCGGTATGAAAGTCCTTGAACTTGCTGAAATAGTGTCTCCCACATTTGCCCACTCTTGTGTCTCTCCATTATCAAATTTCAAGATCACATAGATAACAATAGCGAAGAATGGCATAGCATGCATCAATGCTTTCTTTTCTTCTGATACGCGGATTTTGATACTGCCATCAATAGCTTCATATCTGTCAAAGTACTTAATGTCTTTTGAATAGATATGATTTGCTACAGCCAACACATCTGAACGTCTATTATTCTTCAAACAGAATATACTTGAATAATATTTGCAATCAGAATAACCACAAACATTATCTCCATTGGGATCACGTTTCACACAAACATACCTATTGTAATGTGCACAAAAATGCTCTACACAGGAAATGAAATCTTCCTTGTAGTCATCTGTCTCAATACCTTTTGCTTTGCCAATTTCTTCCAAAAGACGTCTGTCTATGTGGAGAAGGATCTCGCCTTTGCCATTCTTGAAGAAATGCTCGAGCAAACCATTATTCCAGAGAAAATATTTATAATAATTGTTGTAGAAAAATCTGTCCATAATTAATCTATGTTCCATTCAATGAAATCTGGATAGATGTCTGCAAGTTGCTTTAGCATCTTACCAATCTCCGAGTTTGCATTATTCAATGTTATTACCAGTGTGTCTATTGGTCGAGTTAATGGCATAAGCGCCCATAAGAGCACGCTTCTTTTCTTTGCCACTTCTGGATCAAAGCATAATTCATCTTCATTAGCCTTGTATGTATCTAACTTATACTGTATCAATTCGTCAAAATCTGCACATACAACACACCAACCTTCAAGTCCACGGCAAGAGTCATATTGATATACACGACATTCATCTTTGGTTGGATAAACAGTACGATTGTTATCGTTTATGCCGTCATATACAGGAATACCTGCCTTATTGTAAGCCTCTGCTTTTGCAAATTGTTTGCCTTTGTTGTCTCTTATAACCTGAGTTGGTGGTTCCAGAATGAGAATATCATAATTCTCACACTTATTTTTCTCACAGTTAGCCTTGAGCTCCTTGAATGTCTTTTTCTTGAAGTTAGAATAAATCTTTATCTCTCCGCCAGGAAGTTCATCATTAGGTTTTACTTTCCAATCAAGATTGGCCAAACGCGCAAATGCATTCACGAATGAAACGAGATTTGCTTTTTGCCTGCGTTCCAGTTCCATTGTTTTGGGTTTTCTTACGAGTGACTTTTCTACTCCTCTTTCCCATATCTGACGATTACCGACTCTCATAAACTGGTCAACACCATCAGCTACAATCAATCGATTTGCACCATATACTTTGAACAGAATCTTTTTCTCTATATCGGAGAAATCTTGAGCCTCGTCTATCAAGATATAATCCCAGTCGATAGAGTTTTCAGCCATATCCTTTAATGCTTCGACATCCTCTCTCTGGCATGTTTCAACTATAAACTCGTATAATTGCCTCAATGCCTGATTATACTCGGTATCAAATGTTTTTTTCAAAGGATTCAGAGTCTTGACATCAACACCAACTTCTTTCATCAATGTAATGAAGAACGAGTGAATGGTTTTGATAGATACAGTACGTCCATCAACCTTTGATGGCATAGGGGTATAGTCGATCAGACGCTTGATGTCACTAACCAAAGCATTGTTATACGTAAGGATCAGACAGCGGTTATCATAATCCTCGTTTGCGAGAAGGAATGCCAATTGGAGCAATTGTACAGTCTTACCAGTACCCGCACGACCAGTAACTATAGTAAGCTTATTACCTGCATCCGTTAACAGTTTTTCAACGTCAGTATTCTTCTGACTTAACAATTCGAACTTCTGTTTGGTAAGGCCCTGTGGTTTTCTTTCTTCAGTAAAAAGATCTACAATGGATTTGTATTCGCATTCTCCATCAGAAAAACCATCCAAACAGAAATGGTTTGAATCAATCTTCATAACATTAGCCTGTTGAAGAATGACATTTACCAGATCTCTGAACTTAAATCCTCTGTGGAGTGCATTATCTATCACACTACCTCTCATATAAGAAAGATCTGTCTTAGACAAGCCATTTAACCATAGAATATCACATATAAATGGCTTGATATGCAATTGGTTATTCAGATGATTGAACAATGAGAACTTTGCTTCGTTACATTGTTGAGAGGCATTATGCGGAATTCCAAAATAAGAAACAATATAATCTGTTCCTTCACGTTTTATGCTACTTGCGGAATGTGACTTGAGTTCTATATTGCAAATAAAACTTCTGATGTCCAACTCCTTAACAACATCATAATTCTTCGTATTGACATTCTTTAGCGTCAGATTGTCAATGAATCCCATTACAAGCATATCGATATCGTTTCGTTTTTGACCGAATATACGAATGCTGGTCATGATATAGATGATTCCTTTTGCTTCTGGGTAAGATGCTAATTCCTCTTGAAGATTGTCCTTCAATTGGTTTGCAGCTTCATCCTCCTTGGAAATTACTGTAGTGTCCTTTGCAAAGCTTTTTACTTGTACTTTTATCATAGTATCATTGTGGGTTTATACTAAAGAACTTACCTCATCCTTAATCTCCTGATAGAAGTTGTCCATCCAACCAATCAGTTTATAGAAGAGTGTTTCTTCATCAAGATGTTCATTCCAATCCTTCAATATGTCGAAGCCAGTATTTGCATACTTTTCCGCAAGAGCATACACCTCGTCACGATTGCAGATGTCATCAATCTGATCGGTATTGTCTTTTAACTTATCCCTCGGGAAATGTGAATCTGTCAACACTCATCACAGGTATAGGTAGAATGTTTCCATTGCTGCGTATGGCAGCGATCTTCTTCAGCAGGTCATCAGTGACTTTCAGCCCCGACAATGTGCCGTTGTCGTAAGCCCCCAGTATCAGGTAGCCATTCTTTCGTGAATTTGGCAGATCGTTGGCAAAGGCACAGATAGCCTCCTGGAACTTATCCATGTCACCTGTTGAAGTGGTTCGCTCCACTCGATAGGTTTCCGTGCTATGCAGCAGTTCTTGTATTTCGTCTTTTGTTATCATTTGACTTATTTCTCTTGTGCGACTCCTATGTTTATTGGAAAGTCTTTCCGTTGTCAAAATAGAGAGGATGGTTATTGTCCGTTAGAAACTGAATCTGCAAATCCATCAGTTCTGCGTTTGCTCCGGTCACTTCTAGATCTTTATCAAATACAACATAGAAGTCTACCGAAAGCATTTGTTCTACATCTTTGGATTTTTTTGCACATCTTGGCTTTATGATTCCATCAAATGTATGCCATAATTGCGCGATTGCATCGTTCGCTCTTTGAATAATAGTCAGATAATTGAAATCCGAAACATTTGTTTTGAACTCAATAAGACACATTTCTTTATCTGTCAGAAGCATTCCGTCGCACACTCCACCGACAATAACACTTGGTCCTGTGATTATTCTGCCATCAAGTGGCAGCAAAGCAATCGTGATATTGTTTGGATTTGTTGCCACGAAACACTTCGTAACAAACTCAGGTGCTACATCTGTCCAATCTGTATAACCAAGATTCCCGTCATCATAGACGTAAAGATGCTCGGCAGAACTCTTGTCGAAAGCATTAGCCACACCAATAGCGCCACAATCTTGTAATGCGGTGCACAACCTGAGGTTTGTGATGGCTACAGGTAAATCGTTATTTTGCGAGAGTCTTGGCATAATATTGATACAAAGAGTTGAAGACTCGCATTATTTCGTCTGATGCAGAATCTAATTCATTCTTGGAAACAAGTCCTGTTTTTTCATTTATCACAGGTTGACAATAACATTCGTCTGAGGAAGACAGACGGTAGGCTGCTATTTCATTCTCATTAATTTGATACTTTACAGGCAATATGGCCTCTATCTGCCCCCTCTGTTCCTCAGTAGCATTGGCATATGCTTTTGCTCCCATAATCATTGTATTGATAATTGCCAATGAATATGGACTATGCGTAGTGAACACAAGCATATTCTCCTCAGCACTTGCATTGTTGGAGATCAAAGAAAAGAGCACCTCCATCTGCGAACGAGGGAAGAGGTTCAATTCTGGTTCTTCAACGATGTTTATAAACTGATTATATCTATTGGCATATGACAATTGACGAATCATCATATCTTTGATACTGTCAGAATATTCTTCATTCAGCATGATTTCAGCTACTCTTTTTTCTAGTTTGTCTTTTTCTTCTTTTGAGAGCTTAACTTCTTCCTTATCGGATATCTTACTGCTCAAATACTCCGAAACAATGCACATCGGAAGGGATGACTGAATGCCACTGGAAGCATTGATAAGTCTTACTTTATAGTCTACCCCGTGAATCCATCCTGCATCATTCAAACTGTCATATTCAAAACGCAATCCTTCAAACGGTAGATTATAGCCATTCTGAAAGAATTTCTTCGCATTTACAAATTCGTCAGAGAATGTCTCACTGGAATCAGGCAACTCTTTTAAAAGTTTTGACTTGTTTTCGGCTACGCTCACTATCGAACGTTCTGCTGGAACATACATTACCTTTGAGATGCCTTTTATCTCATGATTCTTGTCGATTACGCTGAAATTTCCGTTCTCATACAAAAAATCATATAAATCTCCTTCAAATTTGATGTATGAGCTCTCATTGACGAAGGATTCTATTCTGTGATATTTACACAGCATTTTCTGAAATCTATTATACTGTTCAAAGTATGATAGTTTGTATTTCTTTTGGCTCAGAACCTTCTCTGTCCACTTAAACATGGAGAAAAGTTTTGCCACGCAACTCTTGCCTGTGCCTTGGTCTCCTATGAACAAGGTTACTTTCTTAAATAAAATGTCAAGGTCTTTAACAGGACCGAATGATTTTACTATTAAACGTTCGTTCATATGATTTTCTTTTTTTTATTCTTGTTTATAACGCTTTTGTCTTATGCAATGACGTGGATTTCATTTTGCCATAGATACTAAAGACATATCATTTCTTTTCAATCCTCAACAGTTCGTTAATATCGACTTCGAGGAGTTCCGCAATCTTGACAAATGTCTCCATAGGTGGTTGGCTGGAATTGGTACACCATTTACTTACGGTAGTTGGTGCACATTCCAATTGCTCGGATAGCCACTTGTTTGTCCTCTTCTTATCTGCGAGAACCACTTTGATTCTATTTTCCATTCTTCTTCAGATGAGTTGTACCTTATTATATAATAATACGCGTACAAAATTAATTAAATTTCCGCCAAACAAAGAAAATAAAACCATTTTTCTGTAAAATACAGTCAATTTTATATCTTTTTCTTCACTTTTATTCTTCGTAGATACCATTTTTTAGCGTGCTTAACCACAAAAAGTGCCACCTTTGGCAGAAATATAATGTAGAGCAATAAGGCATCACGACTAAAAGTTGTCAGTATTGGCAGATTTTAGTAATGACAAGGTTTTATCATTACTGCATTCCTAGTCTAACATAAATCAAAAAAATGCAACAACAATGAAACATTTTATGTGTTTTCTTTTGGTTATTTGGGGAGAAATTAATACCTTTGTAGTGATTTTGTAACATGTTGATTATCAATGGTTATTTCCGTTTTTGCGACATGTGTGCAACATCCGGTGCTAACGCATTGATAGTCAGTTAAAGTCGTTTTCGAGGAAGTTAAATAATTCTTTGAAATAGTATAATTAAAATGAGGCATAATTTCTATAGTTGTGCCTCATTTTTTTATTTTTAGACGACAATTATGAGTAAAGAATTTATCAGAAAATCAAAAGAAGACAAACCTGTTGTCGCAATATGTTACGACTTTGACAAAACATTATCTCCTGATGACATGCAAGCCCAAGGATATATACAATCCGTAGGATACGAGGTAGAGTCTTTTTGGAAAGAATCTAATGGACTAGCAGAAGATAATGACATGGATCAAAATCTGGCATACATGTTTACAATGATTCAGAAAGCACATGGTAGGTTCGTTTTTAACAGAAAAAAACTAATGGACTATGGAGCTCAGGTACAACTATTCCCTGGGGTTGAAACTTGGTTTAAACGCATAAGAGAGTATGGCAAAGACAAAGGAGTGATTGTTGAGCATTATATTATATCATCTGGTCTTAAGGAAATGATTGAAGGTACAAAAGTCGCAAACGAATTTGAAAAGATTTATGCGAGTTCCTTCTATTATGACAATGATGGAGTTGCTCAATGGCCAGCACAGGTTATAAACTATACAAGTAAGACACAGTTTCTTTTTAGAATTGAAAAAGGAACATTGGACGTGAATGACTCTGGTGTAAATGATTATTTTGCACCTGAAAAAATTCGTATTCCTTTTAGAAATATAATTTATATTGGAGACAGCGATACTGACATACCTTGCATGAAACTTGTAAATTCATATTCCGGTCATTCTATTGGTGTTTATAATCCAGAAACGAAAGACAAGAGAAAGGTGTATAAAATGATTGAGGATAAACGAATTAAGTATTATGCTCCAGCTAATTATACAGAAGGCTCTGAATTGGATATATTAGTCAAAAATATTATTGACACAACCGCTTCAAATGAAAAATTGATGTCCATTCATTACCGGAATAAACAAGAACAGGTTAAACATAATGGAAATTTAGCCAATCAGGAACATAAAGAAAAAGAAAAACTTATTCTGGACTTGGAAAATAGCAACAGTTTTAAACAAACGCATTCTATAATTTCAAAATTAAAAAAGATCAAGAACTGGAGTCCTGAAGAAAAGAATCAATTAAAAATGATTGCTGAAAAGAATAAACAAATTTCTTATATAATGAAAGACAGCGATGTTGCAGAATTTTTTGCTTCTATATCTTAACCACTAAGCATCCTACACATCAAATTGTAAGTAGGCGTAATTATTTACTGCAAAAGCTTTCACAAAGAAAGAAGAAGAACTAAAAAAGGGCTGAAACCATCAAATTGATTTCAGCCCTGCTTATGTTTAGTAAAATAGGTTTTATCTTATGGCAATAATTCTAAAATCTGATTTTTCGCATTGTTGTCTGTCCTGATTCAGAAGTATGCTTAACGATATAAACACCATGAGTCAGGTTGTGACCAGGAACCTGGATACCTTGGAGATTGAAAACTTCCAGTTTACCTTCCTCAGAGCAGCATATTGTTCCCTCCGGAGTTACGTAAATTGAAACATTAGTTATTTCATTATTTCTGATATCAGTTGCTCCGGTTTCAATGTGTGCCTTTGCGGCATTGTCTATAATACCGGTCTTACCATTTATCAGCAAAGCTACGATTGACAGATATTTTGTGCTCTGTACTCTCGGCAGCTCAATATCCTTAGTGAAATCATAAAATTCTCCGACCTCAACTTCTGAAGGCATACTGTTTTCTATTCCATTATAATCGAATATACCTCTTGCCACATGATTGAATTTAATCGGTGCCGGATCAGGAAGATTCTCAAAACCTCCCATCTCACCATTCGCACCTCCGGCATAAGCATTCCTCTGCGTAACTCCGGTGATACTGTCTTCAAGTATGACAAAAGCTATGCGATAGTCAAGGTCCTTGCCTGGATTAGCAAACGTCGCCGTAACCTTTGCATGTACGACATTGTCTTCTAAGTTTGCACTTGTCACCATGCTGGCAACGGCCTGGTCCCTTACAAGATTCTTGTATTCACTTTCAAGATTACCCGACAACGGACTACAAACCTTTTGCGGGTCTCTGTTAATGATACATTTAGGGTATGAGTCGAAATAATTCTGTATAGGTGCATAAGTGTCCTCGCTGAAAACATCTCTATCGTGAGCGGCTATACCGATAAATGTATCAGGATATTTCTCATCCATATACTCGAAAGCCACAATTCCTTTTGGACACCACACGCACCAAGTGCCAGTACCTTCTTCAACAACCATCCTTCTTACAAAAGAATTCTCTGTAACTTTGAGATACGCAACTGCATCATTATTTGCAGGATTGGCATCTTCTATGCCATTAACAGAAACAAGCCTCATATTGATTGTGTGCATTCCAAATTCGTTAATAGCAGGCACATCAATGCTGAAGCTTGTAGAAGAACCGCCTGTCAGATACGTGGTTTTATCAATTGTCTGAGTTTCGCCGTTATCAATATTGTATTCAACCTTATAGCCTTTTATTGCCTTAGTCGAAAGATTTTCAAGTTTTGCCGTAATCTTAAAATCCTCACCCGGTTTTACCAATGTTTCATTGTTTACTATTAAGCGTGCGTCTTCTGGCAGATCTTCGCCTTCAATACGGACAGCAATATTCAGAGCATTGTATTTATACTCTTCATTACCGGCATAGTCTATCCATGCATTGTCTCCATCTTTCACCCAACATCCGTTTACATTATAAATGCTTGAACGTCCTATAGGATTTATACCTACGCAAGAATATCCCACATAAAATCCCTTGCCGCTTATTACATATGCATCGTCGAAATTAAAAGAAGCCACACCGGTTTTTTGCGAACCGAACGTTTTCTCTGTTTCTGGTGTTCCGTCAAGATCTTCAGTAATGAACACCTTTAATTCACTTACTGAATTATACAGTCCAACACGTACAGCCGTAGCCTTCTTTCCCTTGTAAAGTTCTGCTACTTCAGAAGGTATGTATATGGCTCCCGAAACAGTTGTATTCTGCCCTATACCGATACCATTTAAAATGATATTATCACTGTATCCCCAATAAATTTGGGCCGCTACATCAGCCCGGCCAAGCATAAAGAGCAAAGATAATAATAATAATTTTAGATATTTCATTTTGAATAAAATAATAGGGTATGATGTTATTATTGTCTTTTTATAAAAATCGGATTACGACCTTCCGCTACAGGATGGTCGTAATCCGGACAAAAAGATTATCTGCATACATTAACTTTGACGTTGTTCATAGAACCGTCAGCAGCAACAGTGTGTATTATATACAATCCAACAGGAAGATTAACTGCCAAAGAATTCTGCGAGCCGTTCAGATTAAACATCTTTATCATCTTACCGCTGATATCATATACATAAACCTTCTTAAGGTTATTTTCATTAAAGTTCAAAGTAGAAGTCTTTGAATCATACCATACAGAATTAGCACCAATATTTACATTTTCAATACTGCCTGCAATACCCCTTACAGCCATATGTATAACAGGAACCTTCCAATATGCCATCGGTGAACCGTCACTAAGGATTGATCTTGTATTTTCAAAATCATCATTGTTGAACATCTTAAACAATGCAGGATAGTCATTTCCTACCAAACCGTTCTTGACAACTGCTATACACAAGTTTTTATCTTTCTTGTATTCAAATTCTTCAGAAAGGATGAAAGACATAAAGTTTGTTCCAGGATTGATTGTTACAGATCCTTCGTAAACCTGTGTCATATCTTCAAGTGGAATAGCCTCGCTTTCAGTCTTGAAGATGGTCTTGTCCGTATTGCACATATAAATTTTTACATCTACCGGACCAAGAACAGAAGTGATTTCGTTACCGGTATATTCATATGCTATACGGCTTATACTTCCGTCAGTCTCAACATTGATCTCGTCTGCAAAATATAACGTCTGTGTCATACTTTCACCTACGATAAACGACATAGGAATTCTGGTGTCATCACCTATTGTATTTTCATCTGTAACGAGAACATTGTACGGCGGCATGCCTTCCGGCAAAACATTTACAGTATACGGTTCAGTAACATTATTACTTTCGTCGCCGTCACCCTCAATTTCAACCAAACCAACAAGTTCGACCTGGTCTTCAACATCAGGAACATAAGTTACAGTAACCTCTGCAGTCTTGAACATTTCAACAGCAGGAACATCTGTAGTTGAACCTAAGACAACATAGTTGCCATTGTCTACACGTGCAATCTTAACTTCGTATTTGTCTGCCGTCTTATAAGAGTTGTTGTACAGTTTTACCTTACATGTATTATTTCCATTGCATACTGCGTCAATAATTCCGTCCAAGCTTACAGCGCTCATATCAACAGGATGAATCTCCTCTATCGTTACTTCCTGCAAGCTGAAGATATCGTCGCCTGTTACCAAAGACACGTCTATTCCATAATTGTAAACACCTGTCTCCTTAATCTCAACAATGTCTTCAAATGTCTTAACGTAGTAATATTCATCTGCAGAGTAACCCTTCTCTTCGCGAAGCACGTTTGTCATATCGCCAGCAGTCTTTCCTTGACCGACAGCAATTCTAAAGTCTTCCTTACAGCCATTAGGACCATAATAAGTCTTTATCTTTGTTGTTATTTTATACGTCTTTCCTGCTTCCAGCTTGACATCCGGTGAAATCAACCAACAGTTTTCTCTCTGATGTGTTGTTGTCATCATTCCTTCGTCTCCAGCCATAGAGCCACCGCTCCATTCCCAATCGCCAAGATTTGTCCATGCCTCTGAGAGAATCTGGTCTGTGAAATTGAATTTCACAGGAGTTGTGTATGCTGCTCCGGCTATGAACTTCTCTGTCTCTGTTGTCTCACCGACACCTGTTACGTTTGAAGTCTGTATTGTATAATAGTAGCACTGCTGATTACCTAGATTTGTATCTGTAAATGTAGTTTCAGTCTGGTCTTTAGCAATTTCAATTTCGTCAGGATAACGTATGATTGTATATTTAAGTCCATCAGGATTTACATATCCGCCGTTCATACCATATTCTGGAGCATCCCATGTAACAGTAACACTTTCTCCATTGTTCTTCACAACAATATTTCCGACAGCTCCGGGAACATCCTCGCCTACGAAAACGCTGATGCTGTCCTTGATACCTTTTCCAAATTCATTGCACGGAACAACATAATATGTGTTTATTCCTGCATTTGGAGTTTCATCTGTCCATGACATTTCCTGTCCTTCCTTGCCTTCTGCAGGGAGAGTAGCCGCCGGTGTTTCTGAACCGTCCTTATATATCTGTACTTCTTTCAGGTCTGTAAGTTCCTTTTTATTCCACTGCAATGAAGGATTCGTCCATGTCAATGTGCTTTTCATTGATCCTGTCATATCGGGAGTAGCTTTCAAATCCTGAACTTTTGCAGGTGCATTCTCATTTTCAGGCAACGTATAAGGAATATACAGTCCTACGAAATCACCCCAGAATGCTCCAAGAGCTTCCATATTACCAGTTTCCAGATTTACAGTATACAATTGCTGCTTGTTATCATCTGCTCTAAGGGCGATCCAATATAAGTCACCTGTAGTGTAGTCAAATGACATTGTTCCATAATAAGCTGTAACAAACGAACTTCCGTTATAAGAAAGCTTCACTTCTTTTTTAACATCGAAGTTGTCTGTATCATATGCAATAAGCTTTGCACCTACGTTACTTTCACCTTCGTATATTGAATTCTGCACCCATAATGTACCTTCCATATCTACAGACATAGCAAAAGATATGAAATCAAAATCATGCAGTTTTGTCGGCGTACCCGTAGCTCTGTCTATTTTGTAAAGAGTTGACACCTGTGCCTGATTTTCTTTGGTTGTCTGTCCAAGAGCATACACCTCGTCTTTCACGGGGTTATATGTCATGCAATACAACGTATAGCTATGCCAGTTGTCATAAAAATCATCTCCCTGCTCGAAATTCTTGACTATATCCAGTTCTCCCGTCTCCGGTTCAACTTTCACAAAGGCATACGGATAGTCATATCCCAATGAATACTGGAAAATATAAAATGCATAATAAGCATCGCCGCCCCAGCATCCACATCTCAGACCATCAACGAATGACTGTGAACCAGGATTCCAAGTTTTTAGCTTTATAGCATTTTGAGGCTCTTTTGACCAGAACTTATACCATCCACGCTCTTGATTGTAATAATCATCCAATGTTGTTGCATACATCAGGATTCCTTTTTCTTTTTCCTCATTAGGATTCACTTTTTGCATGCCATTAGTCTGTAGTTTAGAGCTAACTCCTAATTTAAAATCAGGAAATTTTTGTCCCGTTTGCGCATGAACGGAAAACGATGTTGCTGCTACTAAAAGTAACTAAAACAAATAGTAACTTTTTTTCATAGATAAAGTTTTTGTTGTTAACAATTATTGTTTTAATAAAGATTTCAAGCCATATCAAGCTTGATTTTGTTGAGAGGATGCCGCCTGCAGGTGTGTATGCAAAGAGGACTGTGAACTTAAACAATTACCGGTTGAAATGGGAATAAAACCTATTAAAAAAGGAATTTAAAATCAACTATAAAGCAGAAACAACTCCCTAAACCTGGGTAAAGATAAATACAATATTTCAAAGCTGAAATATTTTGCCTGGTAAATCTTATTATTTTAATGTTTTTTAAATTTAACATTTATAGCATTTTTAATTGCAATATGCTATACTTTGTACATATTTATTTACAAACTGAAAAAGGCATGAATATGCGTTTCTGCCCATTTCTCAATACGACAGCACACATAAAATCGACAAATGGGGCACACAATATCACAAAGAAAGAATCATGTCCGCCAGCAGAACGGCAGTCTCAGCTTCATCCCTCGGAGCATCCTTCGGTTTCCATGCAACAATGAATCTTACCGATGCCGACCTGACACTGTAACCTCTGCTCTCCCACTCCGCAAGCGTTTTCTGCATATTGACAGACAACTTGGCCACAGGCATGCCGGCCGCATTATACAGAAAATGATTACCGTATGTAAGCCTGTCGCCGCTACGCAAGGCAAGAACTTCGCTTTTACGGCCTTTGAAGAACTGCAGATACACATCTTTGTGAGAAAGCTGCAAGACTATCTCCTCGGGCATGGCATACTGCTCTCGGTCTGTCATGTGGCAGTCTGCTCTCAGACGGTCAAAACAGTTGCCGTTGGTATAGACAAAAAGCCTCTGCTTAGCCCGCGTCATTCCTACATAATAGCGGCGCATCAGGCAGTCGTCTTTCGCATAATTGCCGGAGATAAGCATATACACATCGTCAAACTCACGGCCCTTTGCCTTGTGTATTGTCGATACAACGACATCGGCCCCTGACAGGTCGCAGAAATCTTCGACAGACGATTCAAACACGAACTCTCTGAAATCGCTTAGATATTTAGTCTTGCTGGTCTGCTCAAAAAGTTCGATGCAACGCTTCAGATATGCAAGACTCTTGCTACTTTCATAAAGCGAGAATGTTTTATGTTTGGCATTTTCCCATAAGTCATCCTGAATCAGCGGTGAAGTAACATGCTTGCTTATGTATTTCATGAAATATCTCACCTCTACCATGTTCCAGAAGAGCAGACCTTCCATCGACTGTATCAGTTTACATCTTATGCCGTTCCTGCGCAAAATGGCAACAAGCGTAACCGTTTCTTCGTTTGTCTGTGTGAGTATGCACGACGAACCTTTGCCCTTATGCGACATCAAGCAGTCCACGAGCGGCTTATACATATACAAAGAATTGCAGTGGACGACCTCTACCCTACCGTCGCTGTCTTTCATCGACTTTATAGGCGTTACCTTCATTCTCCGACTTACGTTACGCAAAAAGTCATTAGAGAAATCAACCAAATGACGCTCACTGCGGTAATTCTCCGTCATTTCTATAAAACGGCTCCCCTCTTCCTTTGTCAACTGATACATATATTTAGAGTCAGACCCACGAAACTCGTAAATGTTCTGGTCGTCATCACCAACGGCTATCACGCGCATGTCATCATTGGCATCCATCAGTGCCTTTACAAGTTTATATTCGTCGCCACTCATATCCTGTGCTTCGTCAATAACAAGCACCGTCTTGCCTATCTTTGACGGCTCCACCTCACCGTCGACAATCATCTGAGCCGCTCGCCCAACAACATTGTCAACATCGTCAAGATTGCCGATACGCCCGAGCAAATCAAAGCAATAAGAATGGAATGTCTTTATCTCAACAAAGTGGGCTGCGTTGCCAATTAGCAGCATCAGCCGCTGCTTAAATTCTGTAGCCGCAGCCCTCGAGAACGTCAGCATCAAGAGCTGCTCATGCTTCACGTCTTCAAGCAACAAAAGCGATGCCAACTTATGAACAAGCACACGCGTCTTGCCGCTGCCCGGACCGGCAGCCACGACAATACAGCGCGACTCTTTATCAGAGATAATTTCCATCTGCCGCTCCGACAGCTGTCCGAAAAGTTGCTTGTATTTCTTTGGCGTAAGATTGCGCTGCAGGTCGTTAACTCTCTCACCCTTGAAATATTTTGATATAAACTTTTTATAATCCATCCGGAAATAGTCGCTGACATACTGCAGGGCCGCGTCATAGTCTTTCACCATCAGGTTGGCATACTCTCCTACGATATGAACCTGCTGTATTTTCTGCTTGTAAAATTCATTGAGCATGCGGTAATCTTCCTGCTTGAACCTCGATTTGGTGTCCTTTATTCTTTGTATGTTCATCGCGTTGTAAAGAACAAGAAATCCTCCTTCAAGCTTGAGCGCGCCTATCCTCGACAGATACAGCAATGCCTCTTCCACATCATCGAGCTTTACATTATCTAACTCGGTGAAAAACGACTTTTGTTTTTGCTTTATATAATTAAGGAGTCCCACAACAGAGAACATAACCGGTTTGCTGCCCGACTTGTCGCCATTTTTATCATCCACCTGTCCGTAAAGCCATTCTATCGCAACCTGGCATATCTCCATACGCTTTTCAAGACGCTTAATAGTCGACTCCATATCGCCCATGCGCCTCAGCTCCATGTTATGCTTTGCGTCCTCCTTCTTGCGCACATATCCCTTTACCGTCAGAAAATAAAGTAAGGTGCGTATGTCTTTCTCTTTAGACGTGGTTATGCCATAGTTCAAGGCATTGTCGTTAAACTGCTTGCACGATATGCGCAGCGGCTCATCGGGCAGACAGCTCAATATGTATTTCTCAAGTTTCTCAAATCTCGTCAGCAGCAACATTGCCTTACGCTCTGAGTCGCCTGCGTCAAGCAGGTATGCCGAGATGTCCCTGCTGTCGGCCAAGATTCCGGCCTGCCGCATACGCTCAACCACAGACACCACTTCGCTCTTGTTCAGTCCTAATATGTCTGCCAGATAGTCAATGCGCGACTCGCCCTCAGCGTCTCCGGCCTTGGCTATGTTTTTCTGCGATATCAGCGACTTTATTATTCTCACGGCGGTCTCCGTTTCGTCGCTGCCGAACAATACCGATGATGATATGCGCTCTCTTGCCTCGTCCATGTTTTTCACGGTGATGCCTGTAGCATAAACATGCGGCACGTTATTGCCCCTTATCAGATATCCGCTCTGCTCCAGCGTGGCGAGTGCCGTGCGCACGCGTGTTTCTATATCATATACCGAATCATCCCATCCGGCGCAACGAGCTATCTCCAATGCCGAACAGCTGACTTTCGTGCGGTGCTTTGTAAGATTCTTCACGGCTCTCCACACCTGCTGGATTTCGCTGATGCTCAGCTTTGTCTGATTAAGCAATATGAAATGCTTGTCCAGGTCGTTGTCATTATACAGCACGTAGCAGCGTGCCGTCAGTTCTGGGTCGCGCCCAGCCCTGCCGGCTTCCTGAACATAATTTTCAAGCGAGTCGGATATGTCGTAATGCACAACAAGCCCCACATCTTTCTTATCAACTCCCATTCCGAAGGCCGAAGTTGCCACTATTATGCGCACCCTGCCGCTCATAAAGGCATCCTGATTGCTGATCTTCTCATCGGCATCCATCTTGCCGTAAAAAGGCAAAGCCTTCAGTCCGTCGGAAGTCAGCTTGCGCGCAAGGTCGACAGTGCGCTTTGTGCGCGACACATATACTATCGCGGGACAGTTGAATTCAGACACCAGCGACCTGAGCTTCAGATATTTGTCATTGTCGGTTTCGGCATATATAACCGAATAGCGCAGATTGGTTCTTGAGGCATTAGAGGCAAAAAGTTCAAGATTGATGTTCAGCGTCTTGCTGAAATAATCGCAGATGTCCTGCACAACTTTCTGCTTTGCCGTCGCAGTAAAGCACGACACGGGTATAGGCGTCTTGCACCTTTTTCTTTTCTGATATTCGCTGATAAACTTGCCTATGTAGAGATAGTCAACCCTGAAGTCCTGCCCCCATGAAGAGAAGCAGTGAGCCTCATCAATGACAAACCTCACAACATTGCGTGCTGTCAATATCTTTTCAATTGTCTTCGACCTCAGAGTCTCTGGAGAAATATACAGGAGTGACGCGTCGCCGTCCTGCACTCTTTTTATTGCCAGCGAGCGCGATATAGGGTCAAGCAGTCCGTTAATGGTAACGGCGTCAGTTATGCCACGGTCAGCAAGATTGTCCACCTGGTCTTTCATCAGCGACTGCAAAGGCGAAATTACTACAGTCAGTCCGTGAACGGAACGGCCCTGCATCAGTGCCGGCAACTGAAACGTAAGCGACTTGCCTCCGCCTGTGGGAAATATGGCAAGCAGCGACTTTCCGTCTATCGCAGCCTTGGCAGCCTGCTCCTGAAGCGGCACTCCGTCGTAAGTGCGAAAGCCGTCGTATCCGAAGAAAGTCTTCAGGTTATATCTCACGTTGAGCTTTGTGTTGCAGTAGTCGCAGCCTTCGCTGCAGCTTGTCTCACGCAGCAACTTCATGACAAACTCAACGGCAGGATAATTCTTAAGCACCCATCCGGGAGTAACCGAACGGTAGTCTGTAGTATCTATCAGCGCCAGCGCATACGCCAGTTCACATGGATACTGTCTTATCATCATGTCCACGTCTGCATTGCCGCAAATCATTCCTTTATATATGCTGCGTACAAGGTCAGCCGGTCTGTCGTCGACAGCCGTTGCACCTACCATCTTGAAAAATCCTTCAAACTCACGTTTATCTTTCAATAACGACGCAAACAGCATGCGCTTTTCGTCGGGCTGCGAATTCCATTGTGCCACTTCGTCCATCAGCAAGTCTCTTGCCTTCTCGCAGTCGTTCACGGGATTGTTCATCTGCTCGCTCACCAGCTTGTCGTCTTTCACAAGTCTGTGATACGGACGTTCGGGAAAAAGCAACGGCGAAACATAGAGCGTGTCTACCAAAATCCATGGGCACGGCTCGTCTTCAAACAGATATTTTATGTCATGGTGTATGATGTTATGGCCGCACAGATAATCGACATCTTTCAGAAAACCGAGCAGTTCGCTTTTGGATGACTTATGAAACACGCCACCGTCATGGCGCAGCGCACCAATGTCATGCACCTTATGGTCACTAAGCCCAATCTCAGTATCTATCACGGCATAACGCGGAGCATTATTATATGTGTCGGATGCAGTTTTTTGACTGAAGATTCCATTCTTATCCTCAGCCTTAATTCCCCGTATTAGTCTTTCCCATATTTTCATGCTTTCCAACCGTAAAAAATTTGTCAACGGTGCAGTCTGACGGCATCATCAATATGCCTCTATCTGCAAATATCCAATTATCAAGGTTACACTTATCTGATTGCAAGACTTGCAATAATTCTTTACAAAAATACAAAAAACTATTTTATTCACATTAATTCAACAAGATTTTATTCGAATTAATGCTACCAACGCAAATTAACTCAAGCTGCTGCAATAACAGCTAATAATACTTATTATAAAAACCTATGCGAATAAAAATCAGCTGGAAACCATGTTGCGTTATCTGAATTTACGAAACATCATACTGCCATATCCTGCCTTTCGAGAAACAAGATATGGCAGTATTATTTATAGAAGAGAGATGCTTTATTGGTAATTTCCGAATCAATTATGCAACCTATTGCTCATTCTCCCCTTGGTAAGCCTCAACCACATATAAATCAACCATGGGATAACTACTTGCCACACGCTCGATACATCTCTTCACGTCATCCCACTTTAAGCCTCCTAATCCGGCACCTATCGCCGGCATGGCTATTGCCTTAACATCATTACAGACGGCCAAGTAAAGCATTCTGTCTAACGACCCTTCAATATACTCAATTTCAGCCCGGGTACGCCATGTAACCTGAGTTCCGAGATTATATATATGTCCGCTGCCATAATCATAGTCGAACACATCTCCGGGACAAAATTCTCCTTCTTTACACAACTGCTTATACTTAACATACATATCAGGAAATTTAAAGCACAGAAAGCATGGCCGAAATGTTCACGCTTATTTCCTAAAAATAACTCTATGACTTACGCATAAAAAGTGGCCCACTTTTGAGTGAAAAGTGGCCGAGTTACGGGTCGTAAACAGGCCACTAACAGTTTGAAAGTGAATGTGTATTGTTTTGTTACACAAACATTATATAAAAAGAACGAAAATGTTAACCTTAAACATAATAAGCCAAAAATGTTACGATTTTCACGCACTTTTTTCTTTATGATGAAATTCTGGGCTCGAAATGGCGCAAAAAGGATAAGGAGAAAGCTGTAAGATGATGTATTGAACGACGGTAAAAACCGACATACGGACATTACTTTCGGCAGGCAAAAAAAGCCATAATAAGAAGATGCTTTACCATAAAGCATGATTATGTTTTTTTACTAAAAAAATCAGAAAGCAATCAGGATTTATTCTATCTTTGCAAAAAAGCACAAAATTATGAAGAAACTCTATTTAATAACATTAATCTTCAACGTCTGCATCCTGTCTGCCACAGCACAAACGTCAGCTAAACAGAATGCACAACAACCTGCTGACTCTATAAAAATAACAACGTGCAATGCCGGCATGACGACGATAAGAAATGTTCATCTTGGCAAGAAAGATTCTACGCTGCATAAACTAAAGGTGTATAAAATTGACAACAATGCCATAAAGACACCTAAATACGATGCATTCAAGGAGAGCATGAAAAGAAAGCCACAGACCGTTGACTTGCTAAGAGACATTGCCGGACACATTATTAAATAATAGACAAACGCAGAATTAAATAACCTGTATACGCCAAAACACCAACATCAGGGATAAGCCAACAACAGAATATGCTGGCATAAAGCGTCTGCGCAAGACTCTTACAGATGATAAAATCCAAGGAGAAATGCTTACTTCAGCTGAACAATTATTGACTTTCGACATGAAACATGGGCACGAAAGAATTATTTAACACAAAAATTAGTACGCAATAGCAACCAATTCAAAATATAATATTACCTTTGCAAAAAATTTAAATTATGCCAAAGGAATTATTAGGAACAACAATAGGAAAACTGCGCAACAAGCTGCACCGCCTGATGAAACAGCGCTATGCTGCCGAGGCAAACATAAAACTTACCGTTGAAGAGTTTATACTCCTGACAATGATAAGGGCAAAGACCGACCAAATTCTGCAAAACATTGCCATAGCAACAGGCAAGAACAAGTCGGTTGTGATGCGCATGATAGACTCGCTCGAGAAGAAAGGTCTCGTGAAACGCACCGTAAACCCGGAAGACAGACGCGAGAATCTGCTCAGCACCACAGACATGGGCGAACAGGTTGTTGCCGAATACCACAAAATTGAGAAGAAGCTGTCTTACGAATTACTGAAGGGCATCCCCGAAGAAAAGGTGGAGGTGTTCTTCGAAGTAGTAGAGGAAATATCAAGGCGCACAAACAGTCTTTAACGCGATAAAGGCAAACTATCCGTAAAATAAAGCTCACATCAGCTGTTATATCTCAAATTCAGTCACCTAGAAGTTTAAGTCGTCCACATTGCGCTGACCTCAGAAACGCCAAGGCATACCATGCTTTAACCTGCGGCACGAAAGGCAACAAAGACGGTAACATAAAAGGTGACCGAAACATAACCTTATGTTTGAGCTTATTATTTTATAGAGATAGTTGCTATTGTAAACTATTTATATTATCAATAAAAATCAGATGAAGAATATAATTAAAAATGTTATTACGTGCCTGTTGCTGATTTGCCCGGTATCATTACACGCACAGCAAACAGCACGCATCATGAGTTTGAATGAATTATTCTCACTGGCCGACACGCAGAGCAAGACGATAAAGATTTACGAGTCGGTTGTAAGCGGCGCCGAGAAGGACATCTCGGTGGCAAAGAATGCCTATCTGCCCAGCGTTGAGTTCTCGGCATCGGCAACGTTCAACGGCAACGCATGGGTGGCCGACCGCGACTTTTCAAACGGACATTCATTTTCATCGCCTCATTTTGGCAACAACTTCGCAATAGAAGCCTCGCAGGTGGTGTTTGCCGGAGGTGCAATCCACTATAACATAAAGGCCCTAGAGATACAAAAGAGAATAAGGGAGTGGGAACTTGCCTCGCACAAGCAGGACGTTTACTTCCTGCTGACAGGTTATTATCTCGACTTATATAAATACCGCAATCTGCTCACGGTGTATGACAGAAACATGGAACAGACGCGCCAGGTGATACGAGACATGCACGCACGCGAAGCTGCCGGAGCGGCACTGAACAACGATATCACCCGATATGAGGTGCAGTATCAGAATCTGCAATATAAGCGCACTGAGCTTGTAAGCTCGATAAACATCTGCAACAACAAGCTCGTAACAATGATCGAACTGCCTGAAGGCACAGAGATACTGCCAGACACGACTCTCCTGTCGAGTAACATGCCGAAACCCGGCGAGGCCGAATTTCAGGACATAGCCTACAAGAATTCGCCCATATTAAACAAGAACAGACTTGCGCTCGACATGCTCAGCAAGAAGGAGAAAGTGATAAAATCGGGCTACATGCCGCAGATAAGTATCATAGCCGGCGACAATCTGAAAGGTCCCATCACATATGAAATACCTGTATTGGACAACAACATCAACACATGGTACGTAGGCGTGGGACTGAAATTCAACATAGGCAACATATACAAACTGCCAAAAGACCTGTCGCGCCTGCGCTCTTCAGTGGAGCAGTCGCACAACGAACTTGCGTCTGCAGAAGAAAGCGTATCGCTCGACGTAAACGCCGCATATACAAGACATCTCGACTCGTTTGAACTTCTGAAAACACAGGAAAAGAGCCTTCAGCTTGCACGCGAGAACTATGACGTGATAGCCAACCGCTATGCCAACGACCTTGTGCTCGTGACCGACCTCGTAGACGCCGACAACCTCAGACTGTCGGCCGAGGTTCAGTATGTCAACGCACAGATAAACGTAATATACAATTATTACAAGCTCATTTACTCAACCGGTTCACTGAATACGATAATTAAATAATCAAAAATAATTATGAACAGAAAAAACAAAAAGATATTGCGCAACATCATCGTAATCGCAATAATTCTGAGCGGACTGACATGGGTCTGCTCAAAGTTCATACACTTCGGCAATGTTGAATACACCGACAATGCCCAGATAAGACGAAACATCATACCGATAAACTCACGCGTGCAGGGCTTCATACAGAAGGTATGCTTCGATGATTTCCAGTTTGTACACAAAGGAGACACTCTCGTAATCATCGAAAACTCTGAATATAAGCTGAAATTAGAACAGGCAAAGGCAAACTATCAGAAAACCCTCATGGAGAACACGGCCATGGGAACGGCAATATCTACCACGGCAAACAACCTTTCGGTTTCTGACGCAAGCATAGAGGAACTGAGAATAAGGATGAACCAGACCGAAACAGACTACCAAAGATATAAACAGCTGTATGCACAAAAGGCCGTTACACGCCAACAATATGACAACGCAAAGGCCGACTATGAGGCTACGAAGGCCAAATATGACATGCTCGTTAGACAAAAGAAAAGTACATCGCTCGTAAAAGACGAACAGACACAGCGCCTTGAGCAGAACCAGACAAACATAGACGTGGCCAAGGCAGCCAAAAACCTGGCCGAACTGAATCTGTCGTACACCGTGATTGTTGCCCCGTGCGACGGCTACACATCACGCAAGGCCCTGCAGGAAGGACAGTTTATACAGCCGGGACAGACTCTGCTGTCAATAGTTGAATACGACAACGTGTGGATTATAGCCAACTATAAGGAAACACAGACAGCCAACATACGCGAAGGCATGCCCGTAAGCATAAAGGTAGACGCCGTGCCGGGCGTTGAATATCACGGCAAGGTAGGCAAGCTGGCCAACGCCACAGGCGCACAGTATTCGATAATACCGCAGGACAACTCTGCCGGAAACTTTGTAAAGATTGAACAGCGCGTTCCAATAAAGATTGTATTCACAAAGGAGAACAGCAAGGAAACTATAGAACGCCTGCGCTCGGGAATGAACGTAGAATGTGAGGTTAAATACTAAAGCATATGCCAGCACCTTCACCACAAGAAGTAGCAGCCGCAAGACGCATAATGGTATGGAAAGACTTTGTGCCCCAGCCTCTGCGTTTTCCGCTGATAATATTTATAATTGTTGTCTACATGTTCTCCGGCGGCATATACATGTCGGCCGTGGCCGAGATGACGGGAACATGGGGCTGGATCAACGAAGACGTAATGATGGCAGGCTATGCCTCAATGACGGGACTTACGATGGCCTTTCCGCTGCTGTTCAGGATACTGTTCAGATTCACAACGCGCGACGTTCTCCTGTTCTCTGGTGCAGTGTTTATCATATGCGACTACATCTGTATGATATGCGACTTTCTCCCGCTTGTTGTTGCCCTGTCATTCATTAGCGGTTTCTTTAGAATTGTAAGCACTTTTGTATGTTGGAGCAGCATCCAGCTGAAGATTACGCCAAAAAGAGACTTTGCGGTGTTCTTTCCATTCCTGTTCACGTTTGTCCTCGGCAGCGTGCAGCTTGTCAACGTTGCCACGGGATACAGCATTTACGCCTTCGACTGGCAGGCCATGCACCGCATAACCATTGGTGCGTTCATACTTGTTTTCGCGCTGGTTTATTTCTGTATGCGCAGCAAGTTCCGCCAGGGTCCCTACATCCCGTTCAAGGGCATCGACTATCTCGGTGGAATAATGTGGACACTGTGGCTGTTCTGCATCATATTCATCTGCGTATACGGCGAACACTACGACTGGCTTGACGGCGAACCAATCCGCATAGCCATAGCGTTTGCTGTTATTCTGCTGCTGATGTGTCTGCAACGCGCTGCCACAATCAGGCATCCTTACATAAACATAAGGACGTTTTCGCAACACAACATGCTCTATATATTCATCCTGTTCGGGTGTATGACGCTGATGTCGGCCACGGCAACATCCACCCAGAACATATTTACCAGTTCGATTCTTGGATACGACGCACGCCACAATGCCGACCTCAACTGGGGCATAACGGCAGGAATAGCCGTAGGCACGGGCTTTTTCTTCATGGCTCTGACAAAATGGAAATGGCGTATTAAGGACATCGTCTTAACCGGGTTTGTTTCTTTTCTGCTTTACCAGACGATGCTGTATTTCCTTATCGACCCTTCAACGGAGAAATACATGCTGTATCTGCCCATGCTGCTTAAGGGCGCCGGAGTGAGCATTGTGTACACATCGCTCACCTACGCCCTTGCCGGCTGCGTCACGTTTGAGTATTATTTCGAGGCCATGTGCGTCATCGGATTTATCCGGACGAGCTTCGGCGGACCGCTCAGTTCGGCCATAATGACCAGGATTTTCAACAACGTCAAGCAGGCAAACACAGCCAATCTGAGCAGCTATATCGACCCGATGTACTACAACTGCGAATCATTTCAGACTCTATACAGCGAATTTCAGCGGCAGATGCTCATGGTGAGCCTTAAAGAGGTCTACGGATGGGCCGTGATAATGGCCGTGATAATCCTGCTCGCCATACTGCTGTCTGACTATCGCGTACACCTTGGTGCAAGGGCTAGTCAGATGCTCAGGCTGTCGCAAATATGGAGGCAAGTGCGCCACAAGTCTGACTAAGGTGCAAAAGCATAGCGGCACGGAGTCTTACAAACAGCAGCGCAAGACACGGCAAATAAGCCGTCGGCCGGATATTTCTGCCGCAAATTACAGGCATGCTCTGAAAATGGCCGAAAAACCGTAACTTTTTCGCCATATATAGTTAAAGATTAAGCATTGGCAACGTCAATAAGCATTATATATTAAGAAAACATCGCAGGTTTAGTTTCAAACCGTTAGTGGCCCGTTTACGACCTGTAAACGGCCCACTTTTCATGTAAAAGTGGGCCACTTTTTATCCACAAACGGCATACTAATTTCAGACTAAATGCAAGTTGATGAAACAAGGGAGACACAACGAGCGGCAAGGCACGCTGCACTATAAATGAAACAAGGACACCGGACACCTAAAAAATAACGGCAAACACACAAGAATATCGCTGCAAAATCTTATCTTTGCAGCGATATTTTTTATTTTAGAAAAACAGAAAATGCTTATGAAAAATAACAGAATAACCGAACTTTTCGGCATTGAATATCCCGTAGTTCAGGGCGGTATGGTGTGGTGCAGCGGCTGGCGACTGGCTTCTGCCGTGAGCAATGCGGGCGGTCTGGGACTGCTCGGAGCCGGATCAATGCACCCGGAGACGCTGCTTGAGCACATAAACAAGATGAAAGCTGCAACCGACAAGCCGTGGGGCGTGAACGTTCCGCTGATGTATCCCGAGATAGACAGACTCATGAAGATGATAATAGACGAGGGCGTAAAGGTTGTGTTCACGTCGGCAGGCAGTCCGAAGAAGTTCACCCCGATGCTGCACGAAGCCGGAATAAAGGTGGCTCACGTAGTGTCGAGCAGCAAGTTTGCCGCAAAATGCGAAGAGGCTGGCGTAGACGCTATCGTTGCCGAAGGCTTTGAAGCTGGCGGACATAACGGACGCGAAGAGACAACCACGATGACTCTGATACCGCAGGTGCGCAAGGCAACCACAAAGCCGCTCATAGCCGCAGGCGGAATAGCATCGGGCGAGGCTATGCTCGCAGCCATGGCTCTCGGCGCAGAAGGCATACAGGCAGGCACACTGTTCGCACTCACCGAGGAGAGTTCGGCGTCTGAAGAGTTTAAGAAGAGATGCACAGAACTTGCCGAAGGCGACACCATGCTGTGTCTGAAGAAGATTGCCCCCACCCGACTCATCAAGAATGCCCTATACACCAAGCTGGCCGAAGCTGAAGACAAGGGAGCCACAGCCGACGAACTGCGCGAGATACTCGGCAGGGCAGCATCAAAACGAGGAATATTTGAGGGCGACATGGAGAGCGGCGAACTGGAGATAGGTCAGATTGCCTCAGCGATAAAGACGATAAAGCCTGTGAGCGAGGTGATGAAAGAACTTATCAGCGGCTTTGAAAAGGCAAAAGAAAGAGTTGCACTTCTGTAAGCCTCAACGCTTTTTTATCATCATTTTGCGGCAGAATAAAATGATTCTGCCACAAAATATTATACCCATAAAACAATTCGTCATCCGCAACATCCTTATAAAGCGGCAACAAAAGTCTGCCGCATGATGTTACGGATGACGAATAAAATTATCAAACAATATCACGACGGACATCCGTCCGACATCACATATACATTTTATCCCAGCTTTACTTTGAGCCATCGTCCGCTGAACAGGCGCCATAAGAATATTGCGCCGCGGAACGTAAGCTCTATGGCCATCGCCATCCATACGCCGCGCAAACCGTAGATAGGCGCAAGATAAGCAGCAAGAGTAAGGCGCACGAGCCACATGCTTGCAAGGTTCATGCAGGCAGGAACAAGCGTGTCGCCTGCACCGAGGCATACGCTGTAGGCCACTATCGAGGCAGCAAACATCGGCTCGGCAAAAGCCTCTATACGCAAAGCGCCCACACCAAGCTCGCGAATCTCGTCAACGGGAGTCATTATTCCAATCATCTGCGGTGCCGTGATATACATCACGACGCTGATGGCCGCCATGACAATCATGCCAAGGAATACGGTGCGGTAGGCAAAGCTGCGCGCCAGGCGCGGCTGACCTGCACCGATGCTCTGCCCAACAAGCGTGGTGGCAGCCTCGCCGATGCCGTATCCCGGCATGTAGCAAAGGCTCTCGGCAGCTATGGCAAACGTGTTGGCGGCTATGGCGAAGTTGCCAAGCGGGGCAACAATCATCGTACTTACGATCTGCGCACCGCTCATCATAATATACTGTGCGCCCATCGGCGTGCTTATCTTTGCTGCGTTGCGCAGATAATCCCACAGCGGCGCAAAGGTCCATTTCTCCTTTTTCAGCATCAGTTCCGACGACCTGAGCGTTGCAAACCATATCAGCATCACACCCGTAACGATGTATGCAAGAGCCGTTCCAAGGGCAGCTCCTGCCACGCCCATGCCCATTCCGGGCATCAGTATGTCGTAGCCAAGCACGGAGACGTGACGCGTGCTGAATATAAGGAAATAGTTGAACACCACGTCCAGAAGACACATCAGCACGCTGACGGCACTGGGCACGCGCATGTTTCCCGAACTCTTAAGCATGCTCGACGACAGTATTCCAAGCTGATATACGGGCAGCGACATGCAGAATATGGCAAAATAGCGCGACGCGTCGGGAGCTATATCGGCTCCTCCGCCAAGCCACAGGGGCAGCGGACCGGCTATGACAAGGCATATGGCGGTAAGGATGAGCGTGAAGAGCGCCGTGGCCATTATGCCCTGACGGAACACCTGGCGCGCCTTTACAAAGTCGTTGGCACCGATAAAGTGGGCAGCCTGCACCGAGAAGCCCATGGCAGCGGCCGACGTAAGACCGCCAAAGAGCCACGTAGTTGACTGTACTATGCCTATCGACGCCGAAGCCTTGGCACCAAGCGAGCCAACCATCGACGCATCGATATATACCATCAGGGTGTTTGTCAGCTGTGCCAGAATGGACGGCACGCTGAGCTGGGCTATCAGATTGAGCATCTGACTGCCGTTCATCGTCTGGCCGTTGCGTATCATGGCCAGCAAGTCTTTTCCTTTATTAGCTGAAAACATCGTGCGAAATTACTACTTTTAAGATGAATAAACAAATTACGCGGACAAAAAAACACGCGGAAATCTTTTATTAAAGACTTCCGCGCACATTATTCAGTTAATTCAATTTTCTCAAAAAAATGGAGGCTCATGCAATTCTTTTATGCTTTCCCTTACCCCCAATACCTGTTGCTGTATTCACAGCAAACAGGGTTAACATCCGTTACCTTAAACAATCTTTTTTATTTACCTTAATTACCTATGAAAACTTTTTCATGCCTCGCGGCATCTTTGTTATCCTTTACCAAAACAATCTTTCTCTTTACCTTAGCTTTATACCTATGAATTATTAATACCTATTGTTTTGTTTTGACGATGCAAAGATACTGCTGTTTGCGCACACAACCAAACATTTCAAGCATTTTATGCATCAAAACGCATGTTTTTTGACATAAATCAAAATCAGTATACGGGATGTTGATTTTTACATATTATTTGATTACACAAAACGCCACGCTGCGTCAGCACTGCCATGCAGCAACACACATTCAGGCAAGAAAGGCAAGGCACGGCAGGACACTGCAATACATAAAGCAGGAAAAGAAAAAGCATGAGGACAAAACGCAAAGACATATACATAATGAAATAAAGGCGCATACATAACGAAATAAAGGCGTATACATAACAAATTCAAGGTATAGGCATAACCATCGAACATACCAACGTTTACCAACCGTGTATGTTTACATAATAGATTTAAGGTGAATGTATAACTGCCGAACGCACAAATGCTTACCAACCGTGTATGTTTACATAATAGATTTAAGGTGCATGTATAACTGTCGAACGCACAAACGCTACCGACCATACGTGTTTACATTACAAAATTAAGGTGCATGCATAATAAAATTAAGGCATATACATATATAATATAATGTAAAAGGGACGGAAGCGGCATAATGCCGTCCGTCCCCAAGAACATTATCTTTACGTAAGTGTTATTCTGTTATCCACTTGCCTTTCTTGGCATACCACGGGTCTGGCGTAACTCCCGGACGATAATATGCCACGAGGGCTATATCGAACACCAGCGTGCTGTAAGCCGGAATACCGGTGCTTCCGGTTGATCCGTAGCCCAGCTGATAAGGGATATAAACGCGCCAGCGGTCGCCTATGTGCATATACTGCAGCGCTGTGGTGAAGCCGTCTATAAGGCCGCCTACATACAGCTGGCGAGGAAGAGCTGTCTGAGGATTGAACTCTCCCTCATAGCTTTCGTCGAACACATATCCCTCGGAATAAGAAGTTGAGGGCAGGAGGCGTCCGCGATAGTGCACCAACACAGAGTCGGTGAACATTGGGCATCCGCTGCCTGTTCCTTCCTCGAGCACCTCTACCACGATATGGTCGGCATATCCGGCCGGTATGGTGTCCTCAAGCGAGTAGTTTCTGATAATCTTCCAGCTGCCGTCCTCAATGCCCATAGCCTTCTCGTAGATATTGTCAAAATAGGCTTCGTTGCGGTTTTTCCAGTCGGGAAATTCCTCAACGGTGTCTTCGTTCTCGCTGCAGGCCATGAAGCACAGCGGTGCAATAAGCAGCATCAGAAGGGCAAAAATATTGTACTTCTTCATTTATTGTATCTTTTTAAGAAGACTTGCAATGCTTACCTTATCCTCAATAATGCCGTTGAGCTCGTCGATGCTGACTCTCTCCTGCTCCATTGTGTCGCGGAAGCGCAGCGTAACGGTGTTGTCCTTCAGCGTGTCATGGTCAACGGTTACACAGTAAGGCGTACCTATTGCGTCCTGACGGCGGTAACGCTTGCCGATAGAGTCTTTCTCGTCGTACTGGCAGTTGAAGTGGAACTTCAGGTTGTTTATTATCTCGCGTGCCTTCTCTGGCAGTCCGTCTTTCTTTACAAGAGGCATCACGCAGAGCTTGACAGGAGCCAGGGCTGCGGGCAGCTTGAGCACAACGCGTGTCTCGCCGTTCTCGAGTTTCTCCTCGCAGTAAGAGTGGCACATGATTGAGAGGAACATACGGTCAACGCCGATAGATGTCTCGATGTCATACGGAGTGTAGCTCTCGTTGGTCTGCGGGTCGAAGTATTTGATTGAACGGCCTGAGAACTTCTCATGCTGCGACAGGTCGAAGTCGGTGCGGCTGTGTATACCCTCAACCTCCTTGAATCCGAACGGCATACGGAACTCGATGTCGGTAGCGGCGTTGGCATAGTGGGCCAGCTTCTCGTGGTCGTGGAAACGGTAGTTCTCTGCGCCGAAGCCGAGGGCCTGATGCCACTTCATACGTGTCTCCTTCCACTTTTGGAACCACTCGATCTCTGTTCCGGGCTTAACGAAGAACTGCATCTCCATCTGCTCGAACTCGCGCATACGGAAGATAAACTGGCGTGCAACAATCTCGTTGCGGAAGGCCTTGCCTATCTGTGCTATGCCGAAAGGTATCTTCATGCGGCCTGTCTTCTGCACGTTAAGGTAGTTTACGAATATACCCTGTGCTGTCTCGGGGCGCAGATAAATCTTGCTTGCGCTGTCGGCTGTAGAGCCCATCTCGGTTGAGAACATGAGGTTAAACTGGCGCACGTCGGTCCAGTTCTTTGTTCCGCTGATCGGGTCGACGATGCCTTCGTCGAGTATTATCTGCTTCAGCTCATTGAGGTCCATGGCGTTCATGGCCTCGCTGTAGCGCTCGTGCAGGGCGTCGCGCTTCTTCTGGTTGTCGAGCACGCGTGGGTTGGTCTCGCGGAACTTAGCCTCGTCGAAAGCCTCGCCAAACTTCTTGCGGGCCTTCTCCACTTCCTTGTTTATCTTTTCCTCGTATTTTGCTATCTGGTCTTCAATAAGCACGTCGGCGCGGTAGCGCTTCTTTGAGTCGCGGTTGTCGATGAGCGGATCGTTGAATGCGTCAACGTGTCCCGATGCCTTCCATATCGTTGGGTGCATAAAGATGGCCGAGTCGATGCCCACGATGTTCTCGTGAAGCAGCACCATGCTCTTCCACCAGTATTCCTTAATATTGTTTTTCAGTTCAACACCGTTCTGTCCGTAGTCGTAAACTGCGGCCAAGCCGTCATAGATGTCGCTGCTCGGGAACACGAATCCGTACTCCTTGCAGTGAGACACTATTTTCTTAAAAACATCTTCTTGTGCCATTGTTGTTTATTTACCTTAAATTTTTATTTCACAGAAAAGCCCTCTGCGAGGGCAACAAAAAGTTATCGTATAAACACTTTTGCGTGCAAAGATAATGCAAAGCTACCGAAACACAAAACTTTTTCACACACATTATTATATTTATTTCGTCCGTAGCCCGTGCCGGCGGGTGCCTGCCGCCATGCGGCGCGTTATGTTTATTTAACACGGAGACGGTTGCCGGTTTTTCGTTTTTCTTGACAATATAAATTTGTGAAATAGAATACTTACGCCGAGAGATATGGGTTCGCGGACGACATAAACGCCATGAAACGACCAAAAACCGGCATCCTGAAACATGAAATGCGGCCTTTCATGATGCAAAAACATGCCTTTTGGCTACCGAAACATGGCCTTTTGCAGTGAAAAAAGCAGTGTTTTACACCGCAATTTGCGGTATTTTACATTATCTCATGCCGCCGCAGACCACACAAACAAGCATAAACAACTGACTACCAAACACTTACGCAAAATACGATTTATGCCGGTTTTTCATGTCTGAAGCCGGATTCTTGAGCAGCACGGGCATTCTGAGAGCGTCAAACGGACGGCAACGGGCATTTCCGATTAACTTTATTTAACCTCGCACAGACCGTCCTCAACGGCATCTCAGCATAAGGCCGCACTGCCGCTCCTTATATAAAAAATAAAATATTTATTTTGCATTGTCTCCGATTTTAGCTATCTTTGCATAAGATAAGCGGCATCTCAGCATAACACTTAAACATGTTTCAACAAACAAGTTTAGTGGTTCTGCGTTCGATTTGCATTATCTTTGCATAAGATAAGCGGCATCTCAGCATAACACTTAAACATGTTTCAACAAACAGGTTTAGTGGTTCTGCGTTCGATTTGCATTATCCTTGCATAAGATAAGCCGCACGAAGGCATCAAGCTAAAACAAGCCGGGCTGCAAAAGCCACACCGATTTGCATTATCTTTTCTACAGACATACATCATCATGGACGACAATATTAAAGACCCCGAAAACATAGAAGAGCAGGACATGCCCGTTCAGGACGACAGCAACGACATCGAACCCGAAAGCCACTCTGACTATAAGCCGGCCAACAGGTTTGACGCCTCTGCCGTGCATCATCTGAGCGGAATGTACCAGAACTGGTTTCTCGACTACGCATCATACGTTATCCTTGAGCGTGCCGTGCCCCACATCGAAGACGGACTGAAGCCCGTTCAGCGACGCATACTGCACTCTATGAAGCGCATGGACGACGGACGCTACAACAAGGTGGCCAACATCGTGGGCCACACCATGCAGTTTCACCCTCACGGCGACGCATCTATAGGCGACGCGCTCGTGCAGCTCGGACAGAAAGACCTGCTCGTAGACTGCCAGGGTAACTGGGGAAACATACTCACGGGCGACCGTGCCGCCGCTCCGCGATACATCGAGGCGCGCCTGTCTAAGTTTGCGCTCGACGTGGTGTTCAATCCTAAGACCACCGAATGGCAGCTGAGCTACGACGGCCGCAACAAGGAGCCTATCACGCTGCCGGCAAAGTTTCCGCTGCTGCTGGCACAGGGAGCCGAGGGCATAGCCGTGGGATTGTCGTCAAAGATTCTGCCGCACAACCTCAACGAGATATGCGACGCCGCCATAAGCTATCTGCACGGCGAGCCGTTTACGCTCTATCCCGACTTCCCTACAGGCGGAAGCATCGACGTGAGCAAATACAACGAGGGACAGCGCGGGGGCACGCTGAAGGTGAGGGCAAAGATAGAAAAGCTCGACAGCAAGACGCTCGTGATACGCGAGATACCCTTCGGCAAGACCACAACTACGCTTATCGACTCGATACTCAAGGCCATCGAGAAGGGCAAGATAAAGGCACGCAAGGTGGACGACAACACGGCCGCACAGGTGGAGATACAGGTGCACCTGGCTCCCGGCGTGTCGTCAGACAAGGCCATCGACGCTCTCTACGCCTTCTCCGACTGCGAGATAAACATCTCGCCCAACTGCTGCGTAATCGAAGACAACAAGCCGCAGTTCCTGACCGTGAACGACGTGCTGCGCCACTCTACCGACCGCACCATGGCCCTGCTGCGCAAGGAGCTCGAGATACGCAAGCATGAGCTGCTCGAGCAGCTCCACTTCTCGTCGCTCGAAAAGATATTCATCGAGGAGCGCATCTACAAAGACCGCAAGTTTGAGCAGGCTCCCGACATGGACGCAGCATGCGAGCACATCGACAACAGGCTGACGCCGTTCTATCCGCAGATGATACGCGAGGTTACAAAGGACGACATCCTGCGCCTCATGGACATCAAAATGGCACGCATACTGAAGTTCAACAAGGACAAGGCCGAGGAGCTGATAGCCAAGATAAAGGCCGAAGTGGACGACATAAACCATAAGCTGAACAACATGGTTGAGGTTACGGCCGACTGGTTCAGATATCTGAAGGAGAAATACGGAGCCGCACATCCCCGACTGACCGAGATAAAGAACTTCGACACCATCGAGGCTACAAAGGTCATCGAGGCCAACGAGAAGCTGTATATCAACCGCAACGACGGCTTCATAGGCACCGGACTGAAGAAAGACGAGTTTGTGTGCAACTGCTCCGACATCGACGACATCATCATCTTCTACAAGGAAGGCAAGTATAAGGTGGTGCGCGTGGCCGACAAGATATTCGTGGGCAAGAACATCCTGCACGTGGCCGTGTTCAAGAAGAACGACCGCCGCACCGTCTACAACGTTGTCTACCGCGACGGAAAGCAGGGCAAATACTTCATGAAACGCTTCTGCGTGACCAGCATTACGCGCGACCGCGAATACGAGTTCACGCAAGGCACGCCCGGCTCACGCGTGGTTTACTTCACCGCCAACCCCAACGGCGAGGCCGAGGTGATAAAAATTACGCTCGACCCGGCACCGCGACTGAAGAACATCTTTAAGGAGAAAGACTTCTCTGAGGTTGCCATCAAGAGCCGCGGGGCAAAGGGCGTGGTGATGACACGCTTCAACGTGCACCGCATATCGCTCAAGAGCCACGGCCACAGCACGCTGGGCGGACGCAAGGTGTGGTTCGACCCCGACGTCAAACGACTCAACTACGACAGCCACGGACGCCTGCTCGGCGAGTTTAACGAGGACGACAGCATACTGGTGGTGCTCGACAACGGCGACTTCTATCTCACCAACTTCGACGCCAACAACCATTATGAAGACAACATAAAGATTATCGAGAAGTTCGACGAGCACAAGGTGTGGACCGCCGTGCTCTACGACGCCGACCAACAGGGCTATCCTTACCTGAAGCGATTCACCATGGAAGCCACCAAGCGCAAGCAGAACTACGTGAGCGACAACCCGGCAAGCCGGCTCGTGGCGCTCACCGACGAGCCTTATCCGCGCTTCCTCGTAACCTTCGGAGGACGCGACGCCTTCCGCGGCACGATGGAGATTGAGGCCGAACAGTTTGTAGGCGTAAAGGGATTCAAGGCCAAAGGCAAGCGCATAACCAACTGGGAGACGGAGAGCATAGAGCAGCTTGAGCCGGCACAACAGCCCGAACAGGAGCCTGAAGACATCACACCTGAAGAGCAGCCGGCTGAAGAGACACCGCAACAGGAGAACCTCGACCCCGATGCAGGCAAGAGCCAGCAGCAGGTGATAGACGAGATTACAGGACAGCTCAGCCTTTTCAACGACAATGAAGATAATTAAGCTATTAACGCTCGCGGCCATGCTTGCCTCCTCTGCGGCGGCATGTGCCCTGCCCTGCGGCAACGGGCCTGAAGACGGGATGGCGCTGCACGGCAGCCTCAACACAGGCAACGTATATGCCCCCGACACCATAAGAAACAACAAGATAATAACCAACGCCCAGATGATAGGCATCGGGGCGGTGAACATTCTCGACACTTACCTCTCGCCCGAGAAGTATCGCGGCACCGAGCTGCGCTACATTTCACACACGCTGCGCGAGCGCAGGGACAGCCGCTGGTCGCGCCTGATAGTACATCAGGGCAACATGTCCTACAGCGACAACCGCTCGGGCAACGGCGGCGAGATAGCCGGAGCCTACACGTTCAGCTACGGCGTACACTACAACTGGAACTTCTTCGACGGCAGCCTCAACGTCAAGGCCGGCGCACAGGCCGATGTCAACGTGGGCTTTCTCTACAACACGCGCAACAGCAACAACCCTGCGCAGGCACGCCTGTCACTCAACATATCGCCGTCAGCAGCCGCCACATACCGCTTTCGCCTGTGGCAGCACAACTACTCGCTGCGCTATGAGCTGAGCGTTCCGCTCATCGGCATGATGTTCAGCCCCAACTACGGACAGTCGTACTACGAGATTTTCAGCCGCGGCAACTACGACCACAACATCGTGCCTACCACCTTCGGCAGCACGCCGTCGCTGCGCCAGATGCTCACCTTCGACTTCTCGCTCGGCCGCACCACCCTGCGCCTTGGCTACATGGGCGACTTCCAGCAGGCCAGGGTGAACAACCTGAAATATCATTCTTACTCTAACATGCTGCTCATCGGCATTGTCAGACAGTTCAACATAACTAAAATAGTACCATGAGAAGAGTCTTAAACTTTCTGCTTCCGCTCATCGTGGCACTTGCCGCCGTGTCGTGTGTCGACGAAGAGGAATACAGCGACGACCCGCGCGGCAACTTCGAGGCGCTCTGGAAGATAATGAACGAACACTATTGCTTCTTCGACTATAAGAACAGCGAGTACGGACTCGACTGGAACGAGGTGTATGCGCGCTACAGCCGGCAGATAGACGACGGCATGACGAGCACCCAGCTGTTTGAAGTATTGGGCAACATGCTCGGCGAACTGCGCGACGGACACGTCAACATGTACGCCTCGTTCGACCAGTCGCGCTACTGGAGCTGGAAGGAAGACTATCCCGCCAACTTCAGCGACTCGCTGCAACGGCGCTATCTCGGCACCGACTACAAGATTTCTTCGGGCATAAAATACCGCAAGCTCGACGACAACATAGGCTACATCTACTGCGGATCGTTCTCCAACGCGATAGGCAGCGGCAATCTTAACGACATACTGATGGAACTCGCCACGTGCAACGCTCTCATCGTTGACGTGAGAGACAACGGCGGAGGAATGCTTACCTCGGCCGAAACCCTGGCGTCGCGCTTCACCGACGAGGAGATTCTCGTGGGCTACATGCAGCACAAGACAGGCCCCGGCCACAACAATTTCTCCGAACCGGAGGAGCAGAAGCTGAAGCCTTCGAGCGGACTCAGATGGCACAAGCCCGTGGCCGTGCTCACCAACAGGGCCGTGTTCAGCGCCGCCAACGAGTTTGTCAAGTATATGAAGTGCTGCCCCGGCGTAACCGTCATCGGCGACAAGACAGGCGGAGGCGCAGGCATGCCCTTCAGCAGCGAGCTGCCCAACGGCTGGTCGGTGCGCTTCAGCGCATGCCCCATGTACGACCGCGACATGAACTGCACCGAGTTTGGCATAGAGCCCGACCATAACGTACTGCTCACCGACAGCGACTTTGCCAAAGGCCGCGACACAATAATAGAATATGCACGCAACATCCTTAACCAATGAACAACAGCAACACTTCTGACACAATAAGGCTCGACAACCTTACCATAGGATACAAGACACACGACGGCATACGCACCGTGGCAAAGGACATCAACGCTTCTATAAAGAGCGGCAAGCTGACATGCCTCGTCGGAACCAACGGCATAGGCAAGTCTACGCTGCTCAGAACGCTGTCGGGATTTCAGCCACGGCTTGGCGGAAGCATTGTCATCAACGGCAGCGAGCTGTCGGGCTACACGCCGCGCGACCTCTCGCGCATAGTCAGCGTGGTGCTTACGTCGAGGCCGTCGTCGATAAACTTCACCGTAGAGGAGATAGTGGCACTTGGCCGCACGCCCTACACCGGATTCTGGGGAACGCTCAACGATGCCGACAAAGAGATTGTAAGCGAGAGCATCAGGCTTGCCGGAATATCCCATCTGGCCAAGCGCAACGCCATGTCGCTAAGCGACGGAGAGCGTCAGAAGATGATGATAGCCAAGGCACTTGCACAGCAGACGCCCGTGATAATGCTCGACGAGCCCACCGCCTTTCTCGACTATCCGAGCAAGGTGGAGACAATGCTCCTGCTGACACGCCTGTGCCGCGAGGAAGGCAAGACGATATTCATGTCGTCGCACGACCTCGAACTCGTCATTCAGCTTGCCGACATCTTATGGGTTATGGAGCAGGGCGGCACCATATCTGTAGGCACTCCCAAGGCTCTCGCCGACGAGGGAACGCTCAGCCGCTTCATTGAGCGCACCGGCATAATGTTCGACAAAGAGGCGATGCGCATAACTGTATGCAAGAGCGGCGCCGACTGACATTTTAAGACGATACTAAAGCTGCGGGCATACACATTAGTATGAATATGTATGCCTTGCTTAAAAAATTCCAAGAATTTATATTTTTTGTACACACCTGTGATAAGTCGTGATTAATTATTAAATTTGCATCAGAAACATAAAGTTCATAAGCCATGCAATCCATACTTATCATAGAAGACGACAAAAGAGTGGCCGACCTGCTGAAAGCCGGACTTGAGGAAAGCGGATACCATACGATGGTGGCATACGACGGTGCCATGGGGCTGCGGCTGTTTGCATCCAACAGCTTCAATCTTGTGCTTTCAGACGTTATTCTTCCAAAGCTGGACGGTTTTGAACTTTGCAAGGAGATACGCAAGACCAATGCATCTGTACCCATACTCATGCTGACAGCCCTTGGCTCTACTAACGACAAGCTCGACGGCTTCGATGCCGGAGCCGACGACTACATGGTTAAGCCTTTCGACTTCCGTGAGCTAAACGCACGTATCAAGGCGCTGCTTAAGCGCAACACCAACATCGCGACAGAGCAGCCCGAGGAGCTGAAATATGCCGATCTGACGATAAATCTCAAAAGAAAGGAAGTCTGGCGAAACGGGGTAATGATAAAGCTGTCGCCCAAGGAGTATAACCTGCTGTTGTATCTGACAGAGAATGCCGAGCGCGTTATAAGCCGCACGGAGATTGCGGAGAAAGTATGGAACACCCACTTCGACACGGGTACAAACTTCATCGACGTCTACATAAACTATCTCCGTAAGAAAGTTGACAAGGAATTTGAAATCAAACTAATACACACAAGGCCGGGAATAGGCTTTATCTTCACCGACAAGCCATGAAAATACGCACAGCCCTGACATTAAAGAACACATGCGCCACGGCAGCCGTTTTCCTGCTGTGCACAATATTAATCTATATTGTCAGCGAACATACCCGTAGCAAGACCTTCTTTCATGACCTGAGAAGCGAAGCCATAACAAAGGCACATCTGTTCCTGCAGAACAAGGTTGACCCAAAGACAATGCAGGACATCTACCTTAACAACAAGGAATTTATCAATGAAGTAGAGGTTGCCATTTACACGCCCGACTTCAAGATGCTGTATCACGACGCTGTGCAGAACGACATAATAAAGGAAAACCGTCAGATGATAAGCAGCATCCTGAACAAGAAGGAAATAGAGTTTTATATAGGCAAATATCAGGGCATAGGCATGCTCTACACCCTCAACGGCAAGAACTACATCGTAACGGCTGCAGCCTACGACGGCTACGGATATGCCAACTTGACAAAACTGAAGAATGCGCTGCTCGTCTTGTTCATCATAGGTCTAACCCTGCTGTTCGCAACAGGCTACATACTCGCACGCACTGCGCTGCGCCCGATAAGGGAGATTGTAAAGGAAGCAGACATCATTACTGCGTCGCAAATATCAAGAAGGCTGCCCGTAAAGAATAGGAAAGACGAACTCGGCGAGCTTTCCACCACATTCAATGCCCTTCTGAATCGCCTAGAAGTTTCGTTCAACGCACAAAAGATGTTCGTCAGCAACGTATCGCACGAGCTGAGAACTCCGCTTGCAGCCCTGATTGCCGAGCTCGACATAGCATCTCAGAAAGAACGCAGCTGCCAGCAATACCGCACGACAATACTAAACGCACTTAACGATGCAAGACGCATGACCAAACTGATTGACGGACTTCTTAATCTTGCCAAGGCCGACTATCAGCAGGAACAGATAAAGATGGAGCACATACGCCTGGACGAACTGCTGCTCGACGTCAGAGAATTTATCCTGAGGGCACACCCTGACTACCATGTAGAAATAATATTCGAACAGGAAGAAGCCGAAGACGACAGTCTGATAACCGTAAACGGCAACCATTATCTGCTGTCAATAGCATTCTCAAACCTCATCGAGAACAACTGCAAATATTCGGCCGACCACTCCTCGTTCATACAAATATCCTATTGGGACAAATGCGCAGTGGTGCGCTGTTCTGACGACGGCATGGGAATGTCTGACACCGACAAGCAGCATCTTTTCAAGCTGTTCTACCGCGGCGAACAGGAGAAAGTGGCCGAAGGTCACGGAATAGGCATGGCACTTTCACAAAAGATTATACGTCTGCACAGAGGCGATATCGCCGTACATTCGGAAAAAGAAAAGGGCACAACCTTTATAGTTGAGCTTCCGCACATATAGCAGCAACCGGAGAAGGGTGCCAGCACTGACAGCTACAATTCGCCGCCACGCAGTTCACGGCGATGCCAGCCTGCACTTATAACGCCGGCATGAGCCTGCAGCCGCCGTATTATCAGTTCTGACAAAGTCCTGTCATCACCACGTGCCTCAAAATCACAGAATACGACAAACACGCCATCAGCCTCCTTATAGAACAGCTCATTGACCCTTGCCTCGCCAAAAAGCAAGGTGTTCGTTATAATATTCCTTACGGCGTCAAGCGACTCCTTATCACATTCCACCTTTACGGTCAGCGACGCCGCCCCCTCAAACTTTGTTTCGATAAAATGGCATAAAGGCCTGAAAAGGCAATGAGTGACAAGCACACAGGCAACAAGGACCGCCAGCTCTGAGAAGAAGCCGACTCCGGCAAGAGTTCCGCATGCGGCAGAACACCATATCGTGGCAGCCGTATTAAGTCCTCTCACGTTGAATCCGTCTTTCAGAATAAGTCCTCCGCCCAAGAAGCCTATGCCCGAAACTATCTGCGCCGCAACTCTTGAAGGGTCGCCGTTTTGAGACGTTATGGCATACGACAACACCGTGAAAGCGGCAGACCCTACAGAAACAAGAATGTTGGTGCGCAGTCCGGCGTTGCGCTGCCTGCACTGACGCTCCAGCCCGATCAACGCTCCGGCAAGAAAAGCGCTGCCCATCCTTATCAGATAATCAACAAACAGAATCATAAGTTTTTTATGCAAAGTTAGCCCTGCGGCAGCAGAACGGCTGTTAGAAAATCATTAGACCCGGATTAAAATTTTATTAGAACTTTCTCTAATGATTTTCTAATACCGTTCTAATGACATTCTAACGGCCTTACAGAAAAACATTTCCGACTTTTGCAGCGCAAAAAACAATAGTATTAATCTAAAAACACGGATACGCTATGTGGAAGAAAACGCGCAAGATGAAATTAGAATTCAATGCCGAGAAGATTTTTCTGGCATCAGAACTGCCTATGAGCTCTGTGTTCAGCTATTTCCAGACAGCCCCGCAGGGCCTAAGCAATGAGGAAGTGGAAAAAAGACAATCGCTTTACGGAAGAAACGAAGTGGAGCATGAAAAGAAAATGCATCCGCTGACAATGCTTATAAAGGCCTTTATAAATCCCTTCATCGGAGTGCTTACGGCTCTGATAATCATTTCGTATATTATTGATGTATATATCGCCGCTCCCGAGGAAAAAGACTTCACGTCGATAATTATCATAGCCTCGATGGTAATACTCAGTACCATTCTCCGCTTCTGGCAGGAATACAAGGCCAGCGTGTCGAGCGAGGCGCTGCAGAAGATGGTCACCAACACATGCACCGCTAAAAGAGACGACGGCACGGAACACGAGATCGGCATATCGTCGCTCGTGCCCGGAGACATCGTGAAACTGGCGGCAGGAGACATGATTCCGGCAGACATACGCATCATAGAGACGAAAGACCTCTTTGTAAGTCAGGGCACACTGACAGGAGAGTCGGAGGCTATAGAGAAGAGAGCGGAGGCAAGCGGAGGCGACAGCCGCGGGCGAAGCATAGTGGAACTTGAGAACATCTGCTTCATGGGCTCCAACGTGGTGAGCGGCTCTGCCACGGGCATCGTTGTGTCCACAGGCAACAACACGTATCTCGGCACCATAGCCCGGAGCATTGCCGGCCACCGTGCCTCTACCGCCTTCGACAAAGGCATTGCCAAGGTGAGCATGCTGCTGATACGCTTCATGCTGATAATGGTTCCGTTTGTATTTCTGGTGAACGGCCTGACAAAGGGCGAATGGCTCGACGCCTTTCTCTTTGCGGTGTCTGTAGCCGTGGGCCTTACGCCCGAGATGCTTCCGATGATCGTAACGGTCAACCTGTCGAAGGGCGCCGTTGCCATGTCGCGCAAGAAGACTATTGTGAAAGATCTCAACGCCATACAGAACTTCGGGGCCATGAACATACTGTGTACTGACAAGACCGGCACGCTGACCTGCGACCAGATTGTGCTCGAAAAGTATATAAACGCCGACGGCACAAGCGACAACAGCAGAAGGATACTGCGCCACGCCTACTTCAACAGCTTCTTCCAGACAGGCCTGAAGAACCTTATGGACAAGGCCATACTGTCGCACGTAAGGGAGCTTGAGATGGAGTCTGTCAGGGAGAGCTACAAGAAGGTGGACGAGATACCCTTCGACTTCACGCGCCGCAGGATGTCGGTAGTGGTTGAAGACGTCAGCGGCAAGAGGCAGATAATAACCAAGGGTGCCGTAGAAGAGATGATGCAGATATGCTCGCACACCGAAGTGGGCAACTGTGTTGTGCCCTTCACGCCCGAATTAAGGGTAAAGGCATACGAGATAAGCAAGCGCATGAACCGCCAGGGACTGCGCGTGCTGGCCGTGGCACACAAAAGTTTTCTGAGCAAGGAGAACAACTTTGCCGTTGAAGACGAGAGCGGCATGGTGCTTATAGGCTTCCTGGCGTTTCTCGATCCGCCCAAGCAGTCGGCGGCCGGAGCCATAAGGCAGCTCCATGCCCACGGAATAGAGGTGAAGGTGGTGTCGGGAGACAACGACGCCGTTGTGCGCACGATATCAAGACAGGTGGGCATCGACACGACAAACGTGCTCACCGGTGCGGAGCTGAGCGCCATGAACGACGAAGAAAAGCGTGAGGCAGTGGCCAGGACAAGGGTGTTTGCCAAGGTTACGCCCATGCAGAAGACCGAGATTATAGCTCTGCTGCAGACTCAGGGCAACACGGTAGGCTTTCTGGGCGACGGCATCAACGACGCTGCAGCCCTGCGTCAGTCGGACATAGGCATATCTGTTGACTCTGCCGTAGACATAGCCAAGGAGAGCGCCGACATAATACTTCTGGAAAAAGACCTCATGGTGCTGGAGAACGGCGTGATAGAAGGGCGCCGCACCTTCGGCAACATAATAAAGTATGTGAAGATGACCGCCGGCTCCAACTTCGGCAACATGTTCAGCGTGATGGCCGCAAGCGCCTTCCTGCCCTTCCTGCCTATGCTCCCGATACACCTGCTCGTGCAGAACCTTCTGTACGACATGTCGCAGACGGCCATACCGTTCGACCGCATGGACGACGACTATCTCAGCAGGCCGCGCCGCTGGGACGCCTCCGACCTGAGCCGCTTCATGATATACACGGGGCCAATAAGCTCCATATTCGACATCACCACCTATCTGCTCATGTGGCATGTGTTCGGGTGCAGCTCGCCCGGCGCACAGTCGCTGTTCCAGTCGGGATGGTTTGTAGAGGGCCTGCTGTCGCAGACACTCATCGTGCACATGATACGCACCAAGAAGATTCCGTTCATACAGAGCCGCGCGTCGTGGCCGGTGATGTGCATGACGCTGGCGATAATGGCGGCAGGAATAATAATACCCTTCACACGCTTCGGCTCGTGCATCGGACTTACGCCCCTGCCTCTGTCCTACTTTCCCTGGCTGGCGGCAACGCTCATAGCCTACTGCGTGCTGACGCAGGTCGTGAAGGAATGGTATATCAGGCGGTTTAAGAGATGGCTCTGAGCAGATGAACAAGATTGCATGCCTTATCATCGCGGCGGCGGCATACGGCTGCTGCCGCGCCACGGCACAGGACATCAGCGCGCAACTTACAGCCGAGATGCAGGCCGACGCCGGGGGACACACCAACATGTCGAGCCTGCTGCGCATTGACTTCATGCAGCCTTTATGCAAAGGCGTAAGGCTCGATATGGCTGTCATAAGCATAGCAAGGACGCGCAGCGGGGGCATAGACGGCAGCCGTCAGGGCTTCTCAAACATCGACGAAGACAACACCACGCTGGCTCCGGCTGTGGCCGGACTGACCTTTACATCGGGCGGCAGCATGCTGTTTGCCGGCATACGCAACATGAACGAAGACTACTTCACGTCGCACTTCATGTCTCTGTTCACCAACAGCTCGTGCGGCATATTCCCAACCATATCGGCCAACTACCGCATAGCCAACTATCCGCTGGCGTCCATTGGCATTCACCTTGAGCGGAAAATAAGGGAGCTGACCGTAATGGCATCGGTCTACAACGGCGTGGGATACAAGAGTTTTTCGGGCCGTCAGAATGTTTTCAGGCTTTGTCCTGAATCCGACGGACTGTTTTCAATATTATCCGTAAATTATCAAAACAATGGCAGCACTTTTAATATTGGAGCTAACCTGCATTATGGCAATAACGTGCCTTATGAGGAACTTGCAAGCACCGCGACGGCAGAAAAGGCGCAGAAGACGCAGAAGAAGACAGCAACAGGGGCTGTATGGGGATATGCCGAGCTGATGATTGCGCCGCGGATGTGCGCCATCATGCAGTATTCGGCCAACCCGTCAAAGGGCGTCATCTGCCGGAGATATGCAGGCATAGGACTCGTAAGGACGATGCGCAATGCCGAACTGGGCGTCTTTGCCGACCGCGCCGTGTATAAGGACGAAACCGAATGGGCGGCGGAACTTACGTGCCGGATAAACTGCTTAGGCAGGGGATATCTGCAGCCTGCGATACATCTGATAAAGAACTCTGACGGGGCTTACTGCGCAGGACTGCTGCGGATGAGCTACACGATATGAACCGACGATGCTGACCGTGGCGGCTGAGCATGGCGGCTGTATAACGCCACGCATCATCAGCTGCATGTCTGCCACAGAAATGCGTGCCGTCGTGCATGTCTGAAATGCGAAAAAAACGTACAAAACGCCAACCGGTTAACGCTTCCAGAATAGCGATGCTCATCACGGCGCTGCTGTTTTGGCCAAAAAACGGCCAAAATAAGCATCTTCAGTTAAACCGTTGATATATTGCGTTTTACATATTTTACGCCGTCAACCGGCAGCTTTAAAAAGTGGAAATCAAGCATTTTTTATGCCAAAAGCTATGCTTTTGCAACACAAAATGTGCCCTTTGGTCATTCAAAACGTATGCTTTCAAGGCACAAAAAGTGCCTGCTCTGCATCATCATCACGCCAAAACGCAAACAGATGTTAACAAAACAGCATCCTACGCCCTGCCCGTTTAATCTTCATTAACTTTCGATTTTCCAGATAAGGAAAAAACTTTTGTCCTGATATTTTACTTACGGACATGCCGGCGGCTGCATAAATCTGCAACGCGAATGCAACGGTCTGAAGCCGGCAGCTGCACACATACGTCATCAGCCGGTGAGGCAGACCGATGCATGCCGTTATCGGTAAAAACGACGCAAAAATAGGCATTTATGTAAAAATGGTACTTTTTTCTGTAATACGGATAGCGCGTCAACGGGATAATAAATATAACTTTGCAGAGCAAAGAGCAGCCGGAGCATGCACGGCAGACAGGCATACGGCGGCGCAACCGCTACCGGCAGGAACTGAAGAAACAACAAATAACACTATATGTATATGAAAACGTTAATAGCATTGGCAGCCGCGCTGCTGTTCAACTTGTGCGCGCAGGCTCAGCCTAAAGTTTACTTTACCAAAGAGATTTCGCCCGAAGCACTCGTGCGCATATACAAGGCTCTGGGCAAGGAGGCCAAAGGCCGAGTGGCCGTAAAGATAAGCACGGGCGAGGCCGGAGGCAACAATTATCTTAAGCCTACGCTCATACGCAACCTCGTAGACGAGGTGGGCGGCACCATCGTAGAGTGCAACACGGCATACGCCGGCAGCCGCAACACGTCAGAGGCTCACTGGAAAACGATACACGAGCACGGCTTCGACTCGATCTTTGCCGTCGACATCATGGACGAATACGGCGACATTAGGATTCCGGTGAAGGACAAGAAACACATAAAATACGACATCGTGGGCGCACATCTGGCCAACTATGACTTCATGATAAACCTGGCCCACTTCAAGGGTCATGCCATGGGAGGCTTCGGCGGAGTGCTTAAAAACCAGTCGATAGGCGTGGCATCGAGCGCAGGCAAGGCGTACATACACACCGCAGGCAAGGTGCAGAGCCAGGAGGAGCTGTGGAACAATCTGCCCGCACAAGATTATTTTCTTGAGAGCATGGCGGCAGCTGCCCAGGCCGTGGCCGACTATTTCGACGGAAACATCATATACATCAACGTGATGAACAACATGAGCGTCGACTGCGACTGCGACAGTCATCCTGCCGCTCCGGCCATAAAGGACATGGGCATAATGGCATCGCTCGACCCCGTGGCACTCGACCAAGCATGCCTCGACAAGATTTTTAACCACAAAGCCTCTGCCGGCGACGACAACAAGCCGCTCATAGAGCGCATCAACCGCCAGCACGGCACCTACATAACCGACTATGCGGAGAAGATAGGGCTTGGCAGCAAGACCTACACTCTCGTAGATATAGACAATTAATAACTTCTTCTACAACTGAATGAGCCGGACGGGACCCGGCAGAACGCCTGCTCCAATAGCCAGAATCGTTGAAATACCGACTGACAAGTCGAATCCTAATTTTGTCCTCCAACAACGGCTGACCGCAGGAGCCGGCATCTGCCTGTCCCACCGGCTTTTATCACAGACACATCATCAGCAAGACAAACTTATGAACAAGACATTTTTTTCAGCCTTATTCATCGCCTTAACTGTTACAACATCACACGCACAGACCGACTCGCTCACATATCAGCTCGACAACATTGTCGTAACGGGCACGCGCAGCACAGCCAGCATAGGGCATCTGCCTGCCACGGTTACGGTGGTAGGCCGCGAGACTCTCACAGAGACTCAGCGCACAAGCGTGCTGCCCACCCTTGCCGAATATGTGCCCGGACTGTTTGTCACCTCGCGCGGAATGCTCGGCTATGGCGTAAGCGACGGTGCTGCCGGCACTATCTCTATGCGCGGACTCAGCAGCTCGCAGGGCCGCTTCATGGTGCTCATCGACGGCCATCCGCAATATCAGGGCATCTTCGGCCACTCCATAAGCGACTCTTATCAGACCATGCTGGCCGACCATGTCGAAGTGATGCGCGGCCCGGCCTCAACGCTCTACGGCTCCAACGCCATGGGCGGAGTTATCAACATTGTAACCAGAAAGATGAAGTCAGACGGCGTAAAGACCGACGTACATCTCGGCGGAGGCTCTTACGGCACGTTCCAGGGCGAGCTGACCAACCGCATAAGGAGCGGCAGGTTTTACAGCGTTGTGTCGGGACAATATGCCCGCACCGACAACAACAGGCCGCGCATGGGCTTCGAGCAGTATGGCGGATACGTCAAGCTGGGCTACGACATGTCACAACACTGGTCGGCATACGCTGACATCAACCTCACCCACTTCAACGCCTCTTATCCCGGAAGCGTGCAGGTGCCCGTCTATGACGCACGCCAATGGATTACGCGCGGCGTGGCATCTGTAGTTGTGAGCAACGACTACGGCAGCACATCGGGAGCCGTCAGCGCCTATTACAACTTCGGACGGCACAAGATCAACGACGGATATGAGGACGGCGAGCAGCCCAAGGATTATTACTTCAGGTCGGACGACGCTCTTGCCGGACTGTCAGTATACCAGAACTTCAGGCTGCTGCGGGGCAACCTGACCACCATAGGACTCGACTATCAGCACATCTACGGCAAGGCCTGGAACCGCGACAGGGCTTCGGGCGAAACCACTTCAGTCATAGGTCATGAGAATGAGAACGAGATAGCAGGCTACGTTGACATAAGCCAAGACCTGCTTTCGTGGCTCACACTGAGTGCAGGAATACGCCTCGACCACCACTCGCAGTCGGGCACTGAGTGGATTCCGCGCGGCGGCATTGTGTCGAGAGTTATAAGAAACGGCGAGATAAAGGCCATGGTGAGCAAGGGTTTCCGCAATCCGTCGATACGCGAGATGTATTTCTGGAAGCCCGCCAACGACGAGCTGCGCCCCGAACGCATAATGAACTACGAGCTGTCGTGGTCTCACAAGCTGCCGTCGGCAGGCCTAAGCTACGGCGTCAACCTCTATTACATGAAGGGCAGCAACATCATCCAGCAGCAGATGGTGGACGGACGGCCTATGAACGTGAACACGGGAGCCATTGAAAACAGCGGCGCCGAACTCGACCTTAGCTGGAGAATAAACAGCAGCTGGCAGGTGAACGGCAACTACAGTCTGCTGCACATGCACAATCCTGTTGTGGGAGCGCCCGAGTCTAAGCTGTGGCTCGGAGCTAACTATAAGTCGGGACGATGGAACGTAAACGGCGGACTGCAGTATATCAGCGGCCTTTACACCCAGACCGGCGCCGACGAAGTGAAGGAAAACGTTGCCCTGCTCAACGCCACCGTAAGCTACAGAGCTTGCCGCATGATGCAGCTGTGGGTAAAGGGCGAGAACCTTCTGGCACAGAAATATGAAATCAACTACGGCTACCCTATGCCAAAGGCAACGTTCATGGCAGGCGTAAACCTGTCTTTCTGAATGTAGCCGCCAGCCCGGACGATATCCCAGACATTCACTGCCGGCTAAAAGCGGATTACAGAATAATAAAAAAAATATAAACTTACACCGCCTAATGGGCGCAAAGAGAGAGAATAAAAAGAATTTATATTATTTTTGCATTGCGAACAAAACAAGAAAAACATTATGATTGGAACACCTGAACTTATTTTAATCGTGCTGGCGCTGGTGCTGCTCTTCGGCGCAAAGAAGATACCCGAACTGATGAAGGGTCTCGGACAAGGCGTCAAGAGCTTTAAGGACGGCATGAACGGCAAGATAGACGACACTGCTGAAGACAAGGAGAAGAAGAAGGACGAATGAGCAACGCTGAAAGCAACAGCGGCACGCCGCAGACGTTCTGGGATCATCTCGAGGAGTTAAGGGGGTGCATCCTGCGCATGCTTGCGGCGGCAGCAGCGGCAGCGGCAGCAGCCTTCGGCTTCAAGGAAGAACTGTTCGGCATAGTGCTTGCTCCTGCCGACCCAGGCTTCATAACCTACAGGATACTGGGCGCGGAGCCGTTTAAGTTTCAACTGATAAACACGGGGTTGACAGAGCAGTTCATGATACATCTGAAGACGGCGTTGGCAGCAGGTCTGCTCATAGCCTCGCCCTACATTCTGTATCTGCTGTTCAGATTTGTGTCTCCGGCCCTGTATGACAACGAGCGGCGCTACTCTGTAAGCATCACCCTTTGGGCCTACGTCATGTTTCTCATGGGCGTTGCCGTCAACTATTTTGTAGTGTTTCCTCTCACCGTCCGTTTTCTCGGCACCTATCAGGTAAGCGCTGCAGTGATGAACATGCTCAGCATAAGCTCATATATGGACACCCTCCTGGGCATGAGCCTCGTCATGGGCGCCGTGTTCGAGATACCGGTGATAAGCTGGCTTCTGGCCCGCTTCGGACTTCTCAAGGCCCGCTGGATGTCACACTATCGCCGCCACGCCATAATAGTGATACTCATCCTTGCTGCCGTGATAACGCCTACATCCGACATGTTCACCATGCTTATCGTCTCGCTGCCTATATGGCTGCTCTATGAGGCAAGCATAATGATAGTGAGAATTACCGAAAAGAAACAATAATAATCTGAAAACAATATCTATAAACCATGCTAAGGAAAATAAGAATCTTGCTGGCAGCAGTAACCTTCACTCTGATTACGCTGCTCTTTCTCGACCTGACAGGCTCGCTGCACGCATGGCTCGGATGGCTGGCCAAGATACAGTTCTGGCCTGCCGTGCTGGCTTTGAACGTGGCAGTAGTGGCCGGTCTTCTGATTTTAACACTGATATTCGGGCGCATCTACTGCTCCGTAATATGTCCGCTGGGCATAATGCAGGACCTCATATCAGCCCTGCACGGCAGACGAAAGCGCAATCGCTTCAGCTTCTCGCCCGAAAAGCGCTTGCTGCGCTACGGCGTGCTGGTGGTGTTTCTGGCGTCATGCGTTGCCGGAATCAACGTAATCGTGTCGCTGCTTGCGCCCTACAGTTCTTATGGACGTATGGTCAACAGCATCTTGCGCCCCGTATGGACGGCAGGCAACAACGTGCTGGCATCGCTTGCCGAGCGCATGGACAGCTATGCCTTCTACAGCGTTGACGTGTGGATGCGCAGCCTGCCTACGCTCATAATTGCCGCCGTAACGTTCGTGATAATTGCCGTACTGGCATGGCGCGGGGGCAGAACTTACTGCAACACAATATGCCCCGTTGGCACAATTCTGAGTTTCTTTGCACGTTTCTCGTGGTTCAAGATCAGCATTGACGGCGACAAATGCGTAAGCTGCCGCCTCTGCGAGAAGAACTGCAAGGCGTCGGCCATCGACGTAAAAACCGGCCGCATTGACTATAGCCGCTGCGTGGTGTGCGGCAACTGCATAGGCAAATGTAATAAGGATGCCATAAGATATGTTCACCCGGTTAAAGCTGAGGCACGCAAAGCTGAAGCCAAGCATGAAGGAGGAGACGAAAGCAGCAGCGTTGACAGCGGCAGAAGATCGTTCCTGCTCGGTGCTGCAATAGCAACTACGGCTGCCGCGCTGGCTCAGGAGAAGAAGAAGGTGGACGGCGGACTGGCTGTCATTGAGGACAAGGTGCAGCCCGAACGCGCCACACCGATAACTCCTCCCGGCTCTATGTCTGCACGCCACATGGCCCAGCACTGCACGGCATGCCAGCTCTGCGTGTCGGCATGTCCCAACGACGTGCTGCGTCCGTCGTCTGACTTGTCAAAACTGATGCAGCCTACAATGTCGTATGAGCGCGGCTACTGCCGTCCCGAATGCACCCGATGCAGCGATGTGTGCCCTACGGGTGCCATCAAGCCGATAACACGCGAGGACAAGTCGGCCACACAGATAGGCCATGCCGTGTGGATAAAGAAAAACTGCGTGAGCGTTACTGACGGCGTTGCCTGCGGCAACTGTGCCCGCCACTGCCCCGTGGGAGCCATAACGATGATACCGCTCCACCCCGGCACCGACTCAAAGCTGACCATTCCTGCCGTGAACGAGGCGAGATGCATCGGCTGCGGAGCGTGCGAAAACCTCTGTCCGGCACGTCCGTTCAGCGCCATCTATGTTGAGGGACACGAAGTTCACCGCACGGTATAGCTTCACCCCGATGTCTCTTTATCAACAACTAAAAAACAATTACCGTTATGAGTAAAGACATAAACAGAAGAAGTTTTCTGAAACTGCTCGGAGGCGGAGCCGTGGCCACATCGGCACTGCTCACCGCCTGCAAGGGCAACGACAATAAATCCACTGCCGCCAAGGAACCGCCCAAGGGCAAGATGACCTACCGCACCAACCCCAAAACCGGCGAGAAGGTGTCTATCCTGGGCTACGGCATGATGCGCCTGCCGGTGGTGGGAGGCAACGACGCCAAGAAGAAGGAAGGCGAGGTTACGCCCATAGACCAGGAAATGGTGAACCGCCAGATTGACTACGCGCTGGAGCACGGCGTCAACTACTTCGACACGTCACCAGCCTACTGCCAGGGACAGTCGGAGCGTGCCACGGGCATTGCCCTGAAGCGCCATCCGCGCAACAAATACTTCATTGCCACCAAGCTCTCCAACTTTAACCCCGAGACATGGACACGCAAGGCATCTATCGAGATGTTTGAAAACTCGCTGAAGGAGCTTCAGACCGACTATGTCGACTATCTGCTGCTGCACGCCATCGGACAGGGCAAAGACTCGCTTGCCACATTCAACGGCCGCTATATGGACAACGGCATACTCGACTGGCTCGTGGAGCAGCGCGAGAAAGGACGCATACGCAACCTCGGCTTCTCTTACCACGGCGATGTCAAGATATTCGACCTGATGCTAAAATGGCACGACGAAGGCAAGTATCACTGGGACTTCGTGCAGATAGAGCTTAACTATCTCGACTGGAACTACGCCAACGAAATCAATCCCGTGAACACTGATGCCGTATATCTCTACAACGAACTGAAAAAGCGCAACATACCTGCAATAATCATGGAGCCGCTGCTGGGCGGACGACTCGCCAACGTGCCCGACCCTATCGTGGCCAAGATGAAGGAGCGCGAGCCCGAGAACAGCGTGGCCAGCTGGGCATTCCGCTTTGCGGGCACTCCCGACGGCGTGCTCACCGTGCTGAGCGGCATGACGTATATGGAGCACCTGAAAGACAACCTCTGCACCTACTCGCCGCTGAAACCGCTCACAAAGGAGGAAGAGGCGTTCCTGATGGAGATTGCAAACGACATATACAACCTGAACACGATACCTTGCAACGAGTGCAACTACTGCATGCCCTGCCCCTACGGCATAGACATACCTGCGGTGCTGTCTCACTATAACCGCTGCATCAAGGAGGGCAACATGCCCAACAAGGGCAGTCAGGATCCCGACTACCGCCGTGCGCGCCGCGCCTTCCTCATAGGCTACGACCGCAGCGTGCCGCGCCTGCGCCAGGCATCCCACTGCATTGGCTGTGGCCAGTGTGTTGAACATTGTCCGCAGGGCATCAAGATTCCGGAAGAGATGCACCGCATTGACAAATTCGTGGAGGAGCTGAAGCAGAATGGATAAGCTCATCAGCATGCTCGGCCATGACGGCTGCCGCGGAGTGATGCGCTCACCGGGCGGCAAGACCATTGTGTTCAGACGCAGGGGCGTGGCAGACCTCTTCGATGCCGTAACCTCTCATCCCGACCTTACGCAGGGCGCCTCGGTGGCCGACAAGGTTATCGGACTTGGTGCGGCTTTCCTGCTCGTCAAGGGCGGCGTGGCTGAAGTATATGCCGAAGTCATCAGCCAGCCGGCTGTCAGCAAACTGCAAGATGCCGGAATAAGCCTCAGCTACGGCAAGACTGTAGACCACATAATCAACCGCGAAGGCACCGGGATATGCCCAGTTGAACAACTGACATCTACAGCCCAATCGGCCGACGAGGCATGGAAACTAATTAAAGAATTCATAAAGCGTAATTCATAATTAATAATTCACAATTCATAATTAATGGAAACAACAATATCACAGATACAACAGCTCAGCTACCGCGAAGGCAAGACCTACGCCCTGGCTGCAGCATTCGTGGCAGGCAATATCCTGCTGCCTCAACTGTGCCACATGCTGCCGCAGGGCGGACTGGTGTGGCTGCCAATATACTTTTTCACGCTCATTGCAGCCTACCGCTACGGCATCACCGCCGGACTGCTCACGGCCGTAGCCTCGCCGTTGGTAAACAATATGATGTTCGGCATGCCGCCGGCACCCATGCTGCCGATAATATTAATCAAGTCGGGCCTGCTCGCCCTTGCCGCTGCAGCCGTTGCTTCGCGCTGCAAGAAGGTAAGCATAGTAGCCGTGGCCACAGCTATTGTTATATATCAGGCCATAGGCACAATGGCCGAATGGGGCATGACTGGCTCGATGGCTGCCGCCCTTCAGGACCTGCGCCTCGGCTGGCCCGGTCTGCTCGTTCAGCTGTTCGGCGGATTTGCCCTGCTGAAACTCATGGCACGCAAGGCCCGTTGACAAGACAACGCACAGCATATCGCAGACAAAAAGCCAAGATAATAGGACAAGAAGTCTTTTTAGATAAAAATCTGCCACTCGCCACATCTGCAAGTAACTCCCCAAAAAGTTGCTTAAAGATGTGGCGAGTTGTTTTTTTTACTTCATCACGAAACACTAAACCGACGCCTGCCAAAACAGCCTGTCATATAAAAGGGCAAAAAATCATAAGAAAAACGCACCGTTTTCATTAATAAATACTCAAAATAAAAGCAAATAAAACGCCGGCTGTAAGCAAAACAAAACGTATTGCTTTCAAATCATTAACCTATCGTTTACGGGTCGGAAACGGGTCACTTTTGATGTAAAAGTGGCCCGTTTTTTCATCAAAAACAAGTGCTTTATAACTCCCCAGACACACGTTCTCAAAATATGCCCGAGCTGCCTGCAATTAATACGCAATCTGCATATACCATTTTCTCACTGCATCCGCAATATTACCATCACAAGACAACTATACCGAAATCATTATTTTGTCTGTGAAGTTTATAAAAAAAATTAATTTGCTTTGCATTGTAAGGCTCATGCTATATATTTGCACAAAAAACTTTCATTAACGCAGCAAGGGCTGAAGCAACATCCCGGCTTGTTTAACACTGTCACATAACGCACAAAAGAAATGATGAAACGCCAAGGCAACATACTGATATGCATGCTGCTGTCACTGATGATGGTGGCCGGCGGAGCTGGTTTTGTGATTGTGAAATGCTGCTGCAAGGGCAACAAGGCGCAGACCGAATGCCGCAGCACATGCTGCCGGCAGTGCGACAGGCTGCACATGGAAGCCAAGTCGTGTGCCGAAACAGTGGTGATGAAGCTGTGGCCTACAACCACGGGACTGCAAAAGCCGGCAAGCGTGCCTGACGCTCAGGCCACGATGCTGCCGCCATACAGCATTGCCTCATACTGTCAGGCGCCCGCTTCAGCATATCTCATCTGCCGGTATGCGCCAAGACTGCTGCACGCTCCGCCACGGCTATATCTGGCCATGATAAGAGTGCTGATAATCTGATTTTATCCTGTTTTTTATCATAATATTTTTTACTCACCCTTAAGTCAGGCGCCCAAGCATGCGCGCCTGACCATATCATGCCTGGCTGAAGCCTCTGCAGCAATGAGGCATCACCAAAGCACGACGGGGCGACAAAGACATAACGGCTGAGGCACAGACAGCACGCAGCCGGAAACTAAAGAACAATAAAAAACGGATAAAAGCAAGAATTACAGATGAACATAAGACTTACTGCTGCAGGAGCCGCTCTGGCTGCCTGCACCACAATATGCGCCGGCAACGGCACGGCCTCATTGGCCACAGACAGTATAAGCCATAACGACAGCATACACCGCGAAAGCTCGCTGGGCGAGGTGGCTGTGGTGGCGCGCCGCGCCGGAACGACACGTATGGGCGGAGCCGTAAACGGATTCAACCTGAACCGCGAGGAGCTGTTCCGCGCGGCATGCTGCAACCTTGGCGAGAGCTTCACAACCAACCCTGCCGTAGACGTGAGCTACAACGACGCCACGACGGGCGCAAGGCAGATAAAACTGCTGGGACTGGCCGGCACCTACGTGCAGATGATGACCGAGAACATGCCCAACTTCCGCGGTGCGGCAGCGCCCTATGCGCTGGGCTACGTGCCCGGCCCATGGATGAAGGGCATACAGGTGTCTAAGGGTGCGGCGTCGGTGAAGAACGGCTACGAGGCCATAACAGGACAGATAAACGTAGACTACAAGAAACCAGAGGACGAAGAGGGCATAGAGGTAAATCTCTTCGGCGACACAAAGAGCCGCATAGAGGCCAACGCCGATGCCAACCTGCACATAAACAAACAGCTGAGCACGGAGGTGCTGATGCACTACGAGAACAGCTTTGAGAATCACGACGACAACGGCGACGGCTTCTACGACAAGCCGAAAGTGGAACAGTATAACCTGCAGAACAGATGGCTCTGGGCAGGAGAAAAGTATATATTCCACGGAGGCATAGGCGCACTGAAAGAGCACCGCAACGGCGGACAGACAGGCCACCGCGGCAACGACGGCGCCGAACTGTTCAGGATAGGGCTCGACACGGAGCGGTATGAGGCCTACATGAAGCACGCCTTCATCATAGACCGCCACAAGGGCACCAACATAGCCCTCATGGCATCGGGCTCGATGCACATACTCGACGCCGGATACGGACACAAGACGTATGACGTGAACGAGAAGAACGTGTATGCGTCGCTGGTGTTTGAGACCAACTTCACAAAGATGCACAACCTGTCGGCCGGACTGAGCCTCAACCACGACTATCTGGGACAGACCGTGCGCATGGTGAACGACAAGGAGGCATCGCCCGTAAGGATGAACGAGAAGGAGACCGTGCCCGGCATATATGCCCAATATACATTCAACCTCGACCACCGGCTGACAGCCATGGCGGGCATAAGGGCCGACCACAGTTCGGTGTACGGCACATTCGTAACGCCGCGCCTGCACCTGAAATACATGCCCACTGACATACTTACGCTGCGCCTCTCGGCAGGCAAGGGCTACCGCACGCCGCACGCTCTGGCCGAAAACAACTATCTGCTGGCGAGCGGACGCCGGCTCGTGATAGACGACCTTGAGCAGGAGGAGGCATGGAACTACGGGGCGAGTGCCGCACTGAACATTCCGCTGCTGGGCGAGACGCTGAAGCTCAACGCCGAATACTACTACACACGCTTCATGACGCAGGCCGTAACCGACTATGACACCGACCCGGGCGTGATACACATAGGCAACCTGAACGGCAAGTCGTATTCGCACACGCTGCAGATAGACGCCACCTACCCCATATTCAAGGGCATGACGCTCACGGCTGCCTACCGTCTGAACGACGTGAAGGCCACCTACGGCGGCCGACTGCTCGAAAAACCGCTGACAAGCAAATACAAGGGACTTATCACAGCATCATACAAGACGCCGCTCGGCCTGTGGCAGTTTGACGCCACGCTGCAGCTCAACGGTGGAGGCCGGATGCCCGATCCTTACGAACTGCCAGACGGCACAATGTCGTGGAACAAGCGCTTCGGCTCATACGAACAGCTCAGCGCACAGATAACGCGCTGGTTCCGCCACTGGTCGGTATACGTCGGAGGCGAAAACCTTACCGGCTTCACCCAGAAGACATCTATCTACGGTGCCGACAATCCATGGGGCACGGGCTTCGAGCCTACGCTTGTATGGGGCCCCGTGCACGGCCGCATGTTCTATGCCGGAGTGAGGATAAACATCGGAAGGATGTAGTAAACCGAACAAAGTACAGACAAATTATCATACAAAAAAATAAAACCAAACAGATAAAACAGAAAGTTATGAAACGACATTTTTTATTATTGACATTGGCGCTATGCGCTATCACAAGTTTTGCCAAAGACATCAAGACCATCATCGTAACCACAAATCCGCAGATGCACTGCGAGGCATGCGAGAACAAGATTAAGAGCAACATGCGCTTCGAGAAGGGCATAAAGGCAATAGAGACAAACATTAGCCGGCAGGAGGTTACACTGACCTACGACGCCGACAAAACAACGCCCGAAAAACTGATGAAGGGCTTCGAGAAAATCGGATACACGGCCACCGTTAAGACCGGCTGCGACAAGAAGCAAACTTGCTGCGAGAAACAGCAGGCAAGTTGCGGACAAAAACAGAATTGCTGCGACAAGGCACAGACGGGCTGCAGCAAACAACAGGCAAACTGTGAGAAGAAACAGAACTGCTGCGACAAGCAACAGACAGGATGCAAACAAGACTGCAAAAATTGCAGCAAAACCGAATGCTGTAAGAAGAAGTAAAACGCAGACAGGCTGATACATAAATAACTCAATGGGGGATGCAACTGCCGGATTAAACATCTGCAGACGCATCCCCCGATTATTTTATATTTGCCTGATTGACCGTATAAGTTACACGGCGGTTTTCAACAAAAAAGCGCAACACAGCAGTATGTTCTGATTTTTATCCGTAACTTTGCATTTCGGAACATAGATAAAAATCTTACTTAAGGAAAGTAAAAATGAAGAAACTTCACCCCATAATGTTCGCAGGAACAGGCAGCGACGTCGGCAAGAGCGTGGTGGCGGCCGGTTTCTGCCGCATATTCAAACAGGACGGATACTGTCCGGCACCATTTAAGGCGCAGAACATGGCGCTCAACTCTTATGCCACGCCCGACGGGCTGGAGATAGGAAGGGCACAGGCCGTGCAGGCCGAGGCGGCAGGACTCAGTCCGCATACGGACATGAACCCGCTGCTGCTGAAACCTCAGACCGACAAGACGTGTCAGGTGGTGCTCAACGGACGGCCAATTGGCAACCGCGACGCCTACAGTTACTTCAACCCCAAGGGGCGCGACGTGCTGCGCAACGAGGTGAACGCCGCATTCGACAGACTCAACAGCCGCTACAATCCTGTTGTCATGGAGGGTGCCGGAAGCATATCGGAGATTAACCTGCGCGAGACTGACCTCGTGAACATGCCGATGGCAATGTATGCAGGAGCCGACGTGATACTCGTTGCCGACATCGACCGCGGGGGAGTGTTCGCCAGTGCCTACGGCTCGGTGATGCTTCAGCGCCCGGAAGAGCGCAAGCGCATAAAGGGCATACTGATAAACAAGTTCAGAGGCGACATCAGACTGTTTGAACCGGGCGTCAAGATGATAGAGGAACTGTGCGGAGTGCCCGTCATAGGTGTGCTGCCCTACTTCAAGGACATCTTCGTAGAGGAGGAAGACAACCTGCAGCTGGCGTCGAAGGCACGCCATGCAGCCGGCAACGGCAAGGTGAGCGTAGCTGTGGTGCTACTGCGCCACATAAGCAACTTCACCGACTTCAACATGCTTGAGCGCGACAGTCGTGTAAATCTTTATTATGCCGACAGCGCCGAAGACATAAGCAAGGCCGACATCATAATAATTCCGGGCAGCAAGAGCACCCTGGCCGACCTCAGCCTTCTGCGCAAGAGCGGCATGGCACAGGCCATAATCAAGGCTGCCGAAAGCGGAAAGACCGTTGTGGGCATCTGCGGCGGCTACCAGATGATGGGCACGATGATAAGCGACCCCGAAGGCATTGAGGGCAGCATAAGCGGCATGCCCGGACTGGGACTGCTGCCCATGCACACCGTGATGAACCGCGAGAAGACGACAAAACAGGTAAGATTCGGCCTCAACGGCAGCGACAGCTGCGACATGGAGGGCTACGAGATACACAACGGGCGCACCGAGGCCGACAGCGGCAGCAGCATAAGGCCGCTTTGCACACGGCAGGACGGCACGCACGACGGATGCATCGCAGGCGAAAGGTGCATGGGAACTTATATCCACGGCATATTGGACAACAGCGGATTTGTTGACTTTCTGCTGAGTCCCTACACACAGGAGGAACACTCAAAGAGCGAAACGGACAACTGGAAAGAGTTTAAGGACGAACAATACGACAAACTGGCTGACCTGATACGCCGCAACGTGGACATGAAACTGGTTTACGAAATTCTGCAAAACGACAACGATGATTAACGGACACGGAGACGACCTGTATAAATATAATGTGGAGGTGAAGTCGAACTTCAGCTCAAACATCTACTCGCACGCCGACCTCAGCGGTCTGAAAAAGTATCTGGCCGGCCGCATGGACGTAATAGGCAGCTATCCCGAGCCTGAACCTTACTCGCTCGAAAAGGCTCTGGCTGAAGAATGTGGCATAGAGGCGAACGAGATTATGGTTACCAACGGAGCAACCGAAGCCATCTACCTGGCGGCAAGACTAACTAACGAGAAATTTGCCGGCAGCGGCATCAATCTGATCTGCATGCCGACATTCAGCGAATATGCCGACGCATGCAGGATGGCCGGAGGCAAGACCATGAGCAGCGAAAGCGGATACAGAGGCGAGGCAACTCACTGGATGTGCAACCCGAACAACCCTACGGGCACCGTTATCGGCGGAAAAGAACTGCTGAACATAGCCGCAGAAAGCAAGGACGACATCTTCGTGATAGACCAGAGCTATGAACACTACACCACCCTCAAGCTGATTTCTGACCGCGAGGCTGCCGACGCTGGCAACATCATCCTGATACACTCCATGACAAAGCAGTTCTGCATACCCGGACTGCGGCTCGGATACGTAACGGCAGCGCCGCAGCTAATCTGCCGGCTGAAGGCCCTGTGCCATCCGTGGAGCGTAAACGCACTGGCCATCGAGGCGGGACTTTACCTCATACAGAACAAAGAGAAGGCGATATCTGATGTCGGCGGCCTGCTCAACGAGGCGCAGAGACTGAGAAACGAGCTGAACAAGATTGACGGAGTGAGCGTCAGACCTACGATGACAAACTTTATGCTCGCAAGCCTTAAGGGGCGCAAGGCTGCCGATCTGAAGGAGTTTTTGGTGAACAGCTACGGCATACTGATACGCGACGCGTCTAACTTTGAAGGTCTCGACAGCTCGTATTTCAGGGTGGCGGCACAGACACGCACCGAAAACGACATGCTCGTAATGGCGATAAAAGACTTTATGAGTCACAACTGTTACAGACAACAAGACAAATAACTCAACTGCATAAGAAACAAAATGACACCTATAATATCAATAATAGCCGGATGGACAGCCGACCGTCTGCTTGGCGACCCAGAGCGTCTGCCCCACCCCGTCGTGTGGTTTGGCAAGGCCATAGCAGCAGGCGAACGCCGGCTAAACAAAGGCAACCACCGCAAAGCAAAGGGAGCCGCAATGTCTGTCTCGCTCACGATAATCACCTTTGCCGTTACGGCGGCGATAATCATGCTCGCCGAGATGCTGTCGCACACGGTAGCCATCATCATCCAGGCCTTGCTGATATTCTATTGTCTTGCCGGACAGACGCTGATAAAAGAAGTGAAGGGCGTGTTCGAGGCACTCGACAGGTCGCTCGACTGCGGACGCAAGCAAGTGTCGAGGATTGTCGGGCGCGAAACATCACAGCTTACCGACAACGAGGTAAGAAAAGCAGCACTCGAAACTCTTGCCGAAAATCTCAGCGACGGAGTAATCGCTCCGGTGTTCTGGCTCATAGTTCTCGGTGTGCCGGGCATGATGGCGTATAAGATGATAAACACGCTCGACTCGATGATAGGCTACCGCACCGAGCGCTATAAAGACTTCGGTATGGTGGCGGCGCGCACCGACGACGTTGCCAACTTTCTGCCGGCACGGCTCACGGCGCTACTCATGGTACTCATGTCCGGAAGGCCTTCGCTGCTCAAGTTTGTTGCAACAAACGGACGTAAACATGCAAGTCCGAACAGCGGCTACCCCGAAGCAGCCCTGGCAGGAATATTAAACTGCCGCTTCGGCGGAGGCCATACCTACTTCAACGAATATTTCTACAAGCCCTACATTGGCGACAACGAACGGCAACTTACAACTAAAGACATGAGAAGAGCCGTAAAGATAAGCCGCAGGACAGAGCTGGCCATGCTGCTGATAACACTCGCGGCGGAAACCGCACTTGTGGCAATAATATAAAGACATAGGCCCCTCAATCCGGATAATTGCAAGCGACAAAACATCGGTAAAACGGCAACATACATAAGAAAAGGAACACCTGAAGAATAAAAAATAGTCAAAAACCCATAAATATCCTTGGTTTTTACACAAAAAGGATGTACCTTTGCAAAAGTTTTTGCGAAAAGCTCAAAACATGACGTAAACGCTCATGCTTTATGCCGCAGCAAAACATAAAAAGTCTGCGCCTGTGGCGGAATTGGTAGACGCGCTAGACTTAGGATCTAGTGTCCCGCGACGTGTAGGTTCGAGTCCTATCAGGCGCACAGATATAAAAAAGAGGTGAAATGTCTTCAACGACTTTTTACCTCTTTTATTTTTCATATATCACCCAAAACAACACTTCCGTTTATCAGCCTTGCCCATGGATATAGGCACCCGATATACAAAAAAATGCAGATTTGATGATTAATTTACGACCTGCGCCCGTGTATCCGACTGAACATTTGCATCATTTTATCTACGCCGGCTTGTAGAGATAAGGCATCTTGATTTCAGATCTCTTCACTCTATTTTTCGACCAAATAAGCCATAAGACGGCAGTATAAGCACATTTTGATACAAAAAAGTATATTTAACTTACATTTTGTGTTTGTCATTAAAAAAGAATTCGTATATTTGCGGCATAGAGTTTTAAATCAAGTATTATTAACCAAAAAAGAATCGACTATGAAAAAGATTTTATTGGTAGCCCTTTTTGCAATAGTTGCAATAGGCGCAAGTGCACAGAAGAACATCACAATATGGTGGGGTGGAAACGTTTCTGACGTTGACGGCGACTTCAACACGAAGTCTGAATTTAAAGCTTTGAATATCGGTGTATCTTATACAGCTCCAATTGACAACTCGTTCGACTGGTCGGTAGGTGCAGCTTATGTTACTAAAGGATGCAAGGACTGGGATCCGGGCTTCATACAGCTCGAAGGAAACGGTGCGTGGAACTTCGTTAAGGGCGGCGACGCCAAAGTTGGCCTCTTCACCGGTCCGTATGTAAGCTTCCTCGTTGCAAAAGATGACATGGAAAGCGCCAACACATTCGACATCGGATGGCAGGGAGGTGTGGCTGCAGCCTATAAGTTCCTGTCGTTTAAGGTTGGATATGAATACGGCTTCTGCAATCTTGTTGATGAGATTGACGGAAAAGCAGGCGACTTCTTCTTCAGAGTTGGAGTTAACTTCTAAGATAATATAAAACAAAAAATGGCGTCCGACCAAAAGTCAGACGCCTTTTTTTATTTTGCATAGACCACCATAAACATGAGATGCAATCTACGAAGATAAGTTGCCTGCAACAAATCTGCTATGCAGGCCGGTGGTTATAATATTCAATGCCGGCCAAGTTTCACTGCGCCCATCAAGTATTTTACAACCGACATAAGAACTGTATGCGCCATAAAAAAGCCCATTATCATGACCGGCAGACTTATAACGCACTGAAACGTTTGATAAGTTTGCGGCGATAAAAGCGGCCCACCTTGACATAGTCGATATTGTCAAACGGCGGATAAAAGCGGCAGATGTTGTCGCACACCTCCATAAGATAGTTGATGTTGATGATGTATTTCTGGCTTACCTGTATGAAGCTGCTGTCAATGCCGAGCAGCACGTCCTTGTTGACATTGCGCTTCAGGCGCATGGGTTTGTCGCATCCGGCAGCCACCGCCATCCATACCCGCGTGTCGTGATCGTAGGAAAACACGCAGATGTCGCGTATCTGCACCAGACGGAAGTCAACGGTATTAGTGTAGAACAGCAGTTTGTCGTTGCCGTTTTTTATGATGCTGTCGTCCTTTATCACCGCGGCCTTCTCGCTGTCGCGCTCCTCATAGAAGCGGCTTATCACGGTGTCGAGTTCCTTGTCGTCAACAGGTTTTAGCAGAAAGTCGAACGCCTTGTTGCGGAAAGCCGGGAGCATATAGTCAGTATAGGCGGTGTATATCACCACATGGCAGGGCCACTCGGCCAGATCGTTAAACTGCGAGAGAAACTCTATGCCGGTCATGTCGGGAAGCTCAACATCGAGAAAGAGCAGGTCGGGCTTGTGTCTCATTATCATGTCGAGACCCTCCTCGCCTGTTCCGGCAGTGGCAACGACGCTCACATCTGGATATTTCTGCAGCTTGTCCACCAGGTTGTCTATTGCCGCCTGAGTGTCGTCTACGATTATTGCGTTCATAATATACGGTTGTTTGCTATACTAAGAATTTTTTAGTCCAAGCGGCAAGCTCAGCGATACCTCGCATCCGGCCACCTTGCCGTCATCGCCGGTAAGGTTTCTTATGCCTAATCTTATCTTGCGCTTGTTGTTACGGTTAATTATGTTTATAGAACTTCTTATCACCTTGAGTCCGGTGCCCGTTGAGTTAGGGTCGCTGTGGCGTATGTCGAACCCGGCGCCATTGTCGGTCACGGCGATGTTGCAGCGTGAGCCTTCCATCACAACGCTCACCCTGAGCGACTTGTGTCCGGCTCGCCTTTTCAGTCCGTGCTTAATGGCATTCTCAACGAGTATCTGTATGAACATCGACGGCACCATGACATTCTGAAGCACATCATCCGGCGGCGCCTCGACGCTGAACTCGAAGTCGTCGCCTATGGACGAGCGCTCCACGCTGATATAATATCGCACAAAGCCCAGTTCCTCCTTAAGCGACACGTAATATTTGTCAGACATCTTCAGGTTGGCCCTTATCAGCTTGGTCAGTGCCATCAGTTCGTCAGCATCACGGCTTCCGGTCTTTGATATGCTGTTGTTGAGCACGTTGAAGATGAAATGGGGCGATATGCGGCTGCGGGCATTGGCCAGCTTAAGCTGCATGAGCTGCATGTAGGTCTGCAGCCTGCGCTTGCGCATGTATGTCAGCAGATAGAGGAACAGCAACACCAGCATGACGGCAGCCAGCGCCACAACATACATCACCCATCGCACCCTGCGTATGTCGGCGTCCTTGCCCTGCAGCACAATCTGATGATGCAGCTTCAGCGTGTCCTGCGTGTATCGCATCATGATTTCCGACGTACGCATATTTGCGGTGTTATGCTTGAGCGAGTCGTTGCGCTCAATGCTCCCCATAAGGTTTTCGTATGCCTTCTTATAGTTTCCGGTCTTGGCATAATACTCGCGCAGATAGCGCTGACGTATGTTCACAAGGTTGAAGTCAACCACGGTGTTTATCTTTTCCGCCTCGAGTATACGTCTGACCTCATTGACATCACCTTTTTTCAGTGCAAGGCCTATGCGTATTGTGTGGCAGTAATATATCGCCATGTCGTCGTTTATGCTGCCGAAGAAGGCTTCTGCCTCGTCGAGATACTTGTATGCCTCTGCCATGTTGCCGAGATTGAGATATACGTCGGCCATGTTTACCTTGCACAGATACATCTCGTAGCTCTGCTCCATGCGGCTCTGCTCAAGCAGTTTCTTGAGCCTAAGGAATATGGCCAGGGCCGACGGATAGTCTTCGGCGTAATAGTAATAGTTGCCGTAGTTGTTAAGGAAGTAGAGCTTCAGGTTGAGCGGCATTAGTCCGAAGTTGCGGTCGGACACCTGATAGCAGCGCAGAGCCTCCTTGAAGTCGCCCAGATTGAGATATATACGGCCAAGCCCCATATACAGGCTAACGTTGGTCTCCTTGGGCAGGCGCAGCGAGTCAGAAAGATAAAGGGCCCGTCTGTACCACATGGCGGCATGCGGCATATCGTTGACAGCCACGTAGGCATCGCCGAGATTGGCGCATACGTCAGGCAGACGATACTCCATGTCGCTGCCCATGATACATTCGTACGACTTATGATATAAATCTATTGTCTCGTGCGGATTGTAATGAAACTTGTGATAATATGAGCCCTTGGCATTATATAAGAAGCCCATCATGCCCCTGACGCGCGGCGTGGGCTTCTGCCGCTTCAGAAATCCGAACGGCCCGTCCCAGTTGAGCCTCATCGTGTCGGGCGAATCGAGCGACACTCTGTATCGCAGCCAGCGCAGGTAGAAGTCGTAATAGTCGAGGCTGTCGGCAGCATTGGCCATGCCCTCACGCATGGTGCGCATGACATATTCCGACTTAACGAATATCGAGTCGTCAAGACTCTTCAGAGCCGCCTCGTGCTCCGGCGTGCGCTCATCGCCGCGCTTTCCGTCGTCTGAACACGACATGACCGACATGCACAGCAAGGCGGCAACCGCCGAAACGGCCGCCAGCCTGCACAACGAGGTACAGGCATGAACATATAAACTGATAGCGCCGGTCACTTTCACTTACGCTGAAAAATCTCTTAAACTTATGACTTCAAATAATACAAAACCGACACAAAGTTAACAAAAAATTACTTAAACCTAAAATCCGCAAGCAATCTCAATGGCAATCTCAATTGCAGTAAAGAGCTTGAACACTATGCATCATGATAGTATGAGCGTGAATTTTGTCCGATTTGTGCATACCTTCCCCTTACCCCACAATGCGACTTGAGGCAATACGCAGATTAAAACCATAAGGAACGGACTTTATCCGAATCCAGTTTTGAAAGGTCTTGCATAAGCCCGGTTTTCAGTATAGATATTCAGCACGTATTGCCTTGCTGTCATGATCCACTTGGCAGGTACGG
>ENA-OPCA01000087-OPCA01000087.1-human-gut-metagenome-genome-assembly--contig:-NODE-87-length-84178-cov-6.548031_pt1 | contig 84178 bp, 67 predicted proteins | sample MGYA00241076_ERZ501468 | MGnify/ENA primary metagenome ERZ501468 (study PRJEB25962, sample SAMEA2042633) | human gut metagenome | biome: human gut; feature: human-associated habitat; material: faeces... | reverse complement strand
GGGTCGAACCGGGATGGAAGTGAATCCACTGGTGTTTGAGACCAGCGCGTCTACCAATTCCGCCATCTGGGCATTTGATCAACTTTTGCTTTGATTGAGTAGCTTTGTTTCTCAATTGCGATGCAAAGGTAAGGCTTTTTTTTGAACCTGCAAATATTTCTCCGCTTTTTTTCAACTTTTTTTTTCTGGCAGGCTAAATCAAAGATTATTTCGTTAGATTTGTAGTGTGTATAACTTTCTAAGTCTATTAAACCTATGACCAACAATTATTGTGTTATTATGGGCGGTGGTATTGGAAGTCGTTTCTGGCCGTTTAGTCGGGAAGCTTATCCAAAACAGTTCCTTGATTTTTTTGGAACTGGCCGTACTTTGCTGCAAATGACGTATGACCGTTTCGCGAAGATTATTCCGGCGGAAAATATATATATCGTAACAAATGAATTGTATGCAGACCTGATCAAGCAGCAATTGCCTGAACTGGATGCTCGTCAGATCTTGCTAGAACCAGCCCGTCGTAATACGGCTCCGTGTATTGCTTATGCGGCTTATCATATACGGGCTTTGAATCCAAATGCCAATATGGTTGTAGCTCCGTGTGATCATCTGATCTTGAAAGAAGAAGAGTTTTTGGATGATGTACGGAAAGGATTGGATTTTGTTGATGGTCAGGATATATTGTTAACCATGGGGATTCGTCCGAGTCGTCCGGAAACAGGTTATGGTTATATTCAAAGTTGTGACGAAGCAGAGAATCGGTTTTCTAAAGTAAAAACCTTTACAGAAAAACCGAATTTGGATTTAGCCAAGGTCTTTTATGAAAGCGGAGAATTTTTCTGGAATTCGGGTATTTTCTTGTGGAATGTAAATGCCATTATTAATGCACTTCATAAATATTTGCCTGATGTTACGGCTCGCTTTGATTTAGGTTTGCCTGAATTCAATACGGCAGAAGAACGTACATTTATTACGCAGAATTTTCCATACTGCCCGAATATCTCTATTGATTACGCCGTGATGGAAAAAGCTGAAAATGTATATATGCTTTGTGTTGACTTTGGTTGGGCCGATTTAGGTACATGGGGATCATTGTATGATATTGCTCCAAAAGACAAAAATAATAACGCTCCATTAAAAGCTCAGACATTGTTGTATGAAAGTAGTGGTAATGTGATTGCTTTAGCCGATCCGGAACGAATGGCCGTTATTCAAGGTTTGAATGATTATATCATTGCCGAGTCAGGAAATGTTCTGCTGATTTGTAAACGTGAAGACGAACATCGTATCAAGGAGTTTATGGCAGATGCCCAAATGCTACATGGAAAAGAGTTCAGTTGAAAAATAGAGAGAGAGCGAAGTGAGAAGGTTTCTCAAATGAAACTCACGAGAATCGAAATTGAAACTCACGAGAATCCTTCTTGAAATTAACGGCTTTCGATACATACTTTATATATAATGGAATCCTATTTCTTGCATGGTTTCAGACAAGGAATAGGGTTCTTTTCTTATAAAGAATTAAATGAAGAATCATTATGAAAACAAGATTTTATTGGTTAAGTATATTGATGTTGCTGGTTGCTTTGCCAGCTTGGTGTGATATAAAGATTTTACATGGACCTTATTTGCAGAATTTAGGAGAACAGGAAGCTACAATTGTTTGGATATCGGATAAACCATCGGTGGGGTGGTTGGAGATGGCTCCTGATGATGCTAGTCATTTTTATGCGAAAGAACGGAAGAAGATCTTTGATACCAGGATAGGAATCAAAGTAACGTCAACGATTCATGCTGTGAAAGTAACGGGTTTGCAACCGGGTACGCGGTATCGTTATCGTGTTTGTGTACAAGAGGTATTAGAACATGATGGGCATAAGGTTATTTATGGAAGTATGGCTTCAACGGATGTATATGGGAAAGAGCCATTATCATTTATTACGAATGATATAAATAAGCCGCAAGTCTCGTTTGCTATGGTCAATGATATTCATGGAAGGAATGATGTATTGGAACAAATGATCAAACAGTGTGACCTGAAGAAAACGGATTTGTTCCTGTTTAATGGGGATATGGTATCGATAGCAGAAGACCAGGAGCAGCTGTTTGGTGGATTTATGGATAAATCAGTGGAATTGTTTGCCGGTTCGGTTCCGATGTATTATTGTCGGGGTAATCATGAAACGAGAGGACCTATGGCTCCTGAGTTTCAGCAATACTTTAATCCGAAAGAAGAAGAACTCTTTTATATGTTCCGTCAGGGACCTGTTTGCTTTGTTGTTCTGGATTGTGGTGAAGATAAACCTGATACGGACGTTGAATATTATGGAATAACAGCTTATGATGAATATCGAACAAAGCAGGCAGAATGGTTGAAAACGGTATTACATTCAGATTTGTATAAGCAGGCTCCATTTAAAGTTATCGTTTGCCATATGCCTCCTTTTGGTGGCTGGCATGGTGAGCTGGATATCGCGGAGAAGTTTATTCCCTTGTTGAATGAGGCGAATCCGGATGTCTATTTGTGTGCACATTTACATCGGACAATCCTCAAGAATGCCGGGGAAGATGGTGTACGTTTTCCGATCCTCGTTAATTCAAACAATTCATTGTTGAAGGCTGATGTGGATAATAAGAAGATGGATATTCGCATTTATGACCTTTCTGGTAAGGAGGTTGAGCATTTGTTGATTGAGAAATGAACAGAATAGTACTGGAATAGCACAGACTGGTAAACTGAATGGTGACGCAAGTCTGTGCTGATCCTTCTATTTCCGAATCCACTTTCTTCCAAGGTATCGTACGGGATACCAGGCTGCCAGGAAGCCGATAACTAATACAGTAATGAAGATCATGCAGATATCACCCGGCAAGACATGTACCGGATAAGCATCAATGATGAAGGCTCCTGCTGTATCTCCCAACTGGATTAGTCCGTATTCTTGTTGTATAAGGCAAAGAATTAAGCCAACCAATATGCCAAAGACGGCACCAAAACCAGAAATCATCCAACCTTCGAATAAGAAAATCTGCTGGATTTGTGATTCATTGGCTCCCATATTGCGAAGTGTTTGTACATCTTCTTTCTTTTCAATCATCAGCATGGATAAAGAGCCTACTATGTTGAAAAGAGCAATTGCCAGGATGAAGCATAAAATCAGAAAAGTAATCCATTTCTCTACTTGCATCATCTTGAAGGATGCTTCTTGTTGTTCAAATCTGTTTTGGACAATATATCGGTCTTCCACACAGGCTTTTATCTGTTTTTCTACGGCCTCTATTGAAACTCCTTCTTTGATTTTGAGTTCCAAAGCTGATATTTCATTTTCATAATGCAATAGCGATCGAGCCTGCTCAAGCGGTATCAGCATATAATAATCGTCGTATTGCTGCTGGTTTATCCGGAATACAGCCGAGATAAATGAATAGCCGATGTTGAATGAAGTAGCCGGATTGGCCATATTGACCTTTTGGTCTCGTTTGGGTACATAAATTTCAAGGGGCGAGATAAAGCCTGCATTAATACCCAAATGAGATGCCAGTCCGATTCCTAAAATAGCATAATTGGCAACTTCATCAGATAGTTTGAATTCTCCGTCTATCAAGACGGAATCAATGTTGACTAATTGGGAAAAACGGTTGTCAACTCCTTTGATGACACCAACTTCCTGCCGTTCTTTGTATTTGATAAGGGCATTGTCTTGTAGAACTTCACTGGCAATGGCTACTTCCGGCATATTTCGGATCTGCCGGATGGTATCATTATCCGGATTGAATACTTTTCCATAGCGGGCAGTAATCTTCAGTTCAGGATCAAAATGACTGAACAAAGAAGAAACCAAGTCGTTAAACCCATTATAAACCGATAGGGCACAGACGAGTGCGATAGTAGCAATCACGACACCACATACCGAAATCAATGAAATAACATTGATCGCGTTATGTGATTTCTTGGAGAAAAGATATCGGCGAGCTATGTAAAAAGGAAAATTCAATGCCTTATTTTATTTCTTCAACAGTTCGTCGATATGTTCGATATAATCCAATGAGTCGTCAATAAAGAACGTCAGTTCAGGAATAATACGTAGTTGCATACGAACCCGTTGTCCCAGATCATAACGGATTGCTTTGGTATTGGCACGTATAGCCTCCATCAGTTCTTTTCCTTTTTCAGACGGGAAGATGCTGAGGTACGCTTTTGCTACACTTAAATCCGGACTGATCCGAACGGCGCTTACTGAGATCAGTACGCCTGGCATGCCTTTAGCCTGCTTAAGGAAGATATCTCCCAATTCTTTTTGTAGCAGTCTTTCTATTTTACTGATTCTTGTACTTTCCATATTGTCTGTATTTATCTGCATTTAATTTGATAGGAGAAAGATAGTCAATTCCTGAGAATGTTGATGCTTCAGAAGTGGATTATTTCTTCCAGATCATGGTTAATCCATCCCGTAAAGGAAGAATGACTTTCTCTACCCGTTCGTCGGCCTTTATCTTGTCGTTGAAATCCAAGATACCGTGTGTTTGTTTGTCGGCAGCCGGTACATACTCATCTGTTACTTTTCCGTCCCAAAGCGTGTTGTCTGCCAAGATTAATCCTCCTGGACGTACCATAGAAAAGACCAAATCATAGTATTCGGAGTACAAACGCTTGTTGGCATCGATAAAGACCAAGTCGAAGGTCTCGTTTAATTGAGGGATAATGTCCATCGCATCTCCGTAGTGAACCTTTATCTTGTCTTTATGCGGTGACTGAGATACATATTTTTGGATGAAGTCTTCCATCTCATCATTGATCTCGATGGTATGGATAAGCGAACCTTCTTCCATACCTTCTGCCATACACAAAGTGGCGTATGCTGTATAAGTCCCTATTTCAAGGGCCCGTTTGGGACGTAACATCCGGCAGAACATCTTTAGGATTCTACCTTGCAGATGACCTGACAGCATACGAGGACGAAGGAGATTTACGTTTGCATCTCGGTTGAGGGCTGCCAGTAAAGCTCCTTCGTCATCTGAGTGCGACAGGATATAATCGTTGATATCGATCTTTTCCATGTCTTTATTTTCTTCTTATTCCTGGAAGGTAGGTAATGTATAGTTGCTGTTCGCATCTAATACTTTTCCTACATTGTTGATTTCAAGGAATGTTGTTCCACCTCCTTCTCCAAAGCTACCACTTAAGTAGGCAACCATATTGTCGCGAGTAATACGTCCGCTCTTGATCAATTGGTTCAAAGCGTCATAGAAATAACCGCGGCGACTGTCGTTCCATGGCTGGTGAACGGCCCATACTCCGTATGAAAGAGACAACATACGCATGACACGTTCGCGATAACAGATAGCAAATACTGTAGATGTTCCACGGAATGCAGCCAGATAACGGGCTGTACGTCCGGTATGACTATCGGTGATGATAGCCTTGACATTTAGTTTGGATGACGATTTTACAGCTTGTTTAGCTAGGAAAGAAGTTACATCCAAATCGTTTCCTTCAATAGGAACACGAATATCATTAGCTGCCAACTTTGTTTTCTCTGCTTCACGGGCTACTTTGGTCATGGTCTGAACAGCCTCTACCGGATATTTTCCATATGCAGTCTCACCACTTAACATCAAAGCATCTGTGCGATAATAAATGGCATTGGCGATATCCGTTACTTCTGCTCTTGTAGGACGCGGATTGTTGATCATTGAATGCAACATCTGAGTAGCTACAATCACCGGCTTCTTGACTTCCACACATTTGCGGATAAGGACACGTTGGATTCCAGGGATTTTCTCAGCTGCTACTTCGATGCCTAAGTCTCCACGAGCAATCATAATACCATAAGCTGCTTCCAGAATCTCATCGATGTTATCCACACCTTCCTGGTTTTCTATTTTAGCGATGATCTTGATCGGACTATTATATTCGTCCAAAATATGCTGGATGTCTAATACATCCTGCTTGCTGCGGACAAAAGAGTGGGCAATAAAGTCCAAGTCATTTTGAATAGCCCATAAAATATTCTTGCGGTCTTTTTCTGTTAAAGAAGGCAGATTAATACGGACACCCGGGACATTGACGCTCTTCCGGCATCCCATGGTTGCCTCATTCTGCACTTCGCAAAGCAAATAGTCTTCTTGTTTTTCAAGAACCTTAAGCTCCAAATCTCCGTCGTCAATCAGGATGGTACTTCCAACGGATAAGTCGTGTACGAACCGAGGATAAGAAACATAGATATGATCACGGGTAGTAATTTCATTCGGATTACCGGAGATCTTTACCAAATCACCCGACTGGAATGAAATAGGTTCTTTATTTTCAGTAAGGGTTGTTCTGACTTCCGGGCCTTTGGTATCCATCAAAATACCAATTCGATTGGAAACGGCACGGACATTATTAACAACACGTGATAAACCTTCTGCATCCATGTGTGCTGTATTCAGGCGAACAACATTCATGCCTGCCTTATACAAAGCGTCGATAAACTCGACATCACAACGCTGGTCTGATACAGTAGCAACAATCTTTGTATGCTTTAACATATAATTAATGAGTTTGAATAATTTACTTCTTGTTATTTCCCGATAAACGACTCTAATGCCAACCGGTAGGACTCTAATCCAAATCCTATGACGATACCTTTACAAGCTGCAGAAATCATGGATACATGGCGAAAAGATTCACGGGCGTGAACATTGGAAATGTGAACCTCTATAACCGGAGTTGTAACTGCCTTGATAGCTTCGACAACCGGAGCAGGAATTGCACGTATAGCATCGGACAAGGCAATTGATGTATGCGTATAAGCTCCTGCATTTAAGATAATGCCATCGTAGCTGAAGCCAACTTCATGAATCTTATTGATCAATTCCCCTTCTACATTGCTTTGGTAATAGGCTATTTCGCATTGTGGATATTTCTCACGTAACTGCTTCAGATAATCTTCGAATGAATCATTGCCATATACGGTAGGTTCTCTTTTCCCCAGCAAATTTAAATTCGGGCCATTGATAATTAAGATCTTCTTCATACGCATTGATGTTATTGCTGTAATAGTTGGTATAAGGAAATATTACGGTACAAAGATACGCATTTTTCTTGGATTTGTTGTTAGGTTTTGGCGAAACAGTTAAGGAATGAGCTAAGTGCAAAGAAGTCTTTCATGGAAATGGAAATAATATCCATCCATGAAAGACTCTATCTAAACTCGATACTTTGTTTGTCACTCGTTTAAAATACAGCTTGGATCATTACAGGGAAATGATCAGAAGGGAAACGACCATATTGCATATCGTTCAGTACAGCATATTTCGTTACAGTTATTGGTTGCGTAACCCAAATATAATCGATTCGGTTTTTCATTGGAGCATCTAATTGGAAACTACTGAAAGTTCCATCTGTTCCATATCTAGGTGTTTCTGTTCGTGTATATGAATCAAGTAATAATCCATCGGCTGCTAAAGTTGTGATGGGCTCATCTGTTGGTACTGCATTAAAATCTCCTGTAGCGAAAATAATTGATTCTTCTCCAGCAATTTCACGGATCTTTTTTAATAACAAATGAGAAGATTCCCGACGTGCTACTTTCCCTTGATGATCATAATGTGAATTAAAGAAGAAAAAGATTTTTCCACTTACCTTATCTCTGAATTTTCCCCAAGAACAGATACGGTTACAGCAAATAGCATCCCAGCCTTTTCCTGGAATATCTGGCGTTTCAGAGAACCAGAAGTTTCCTTTATCCAATACTTCAAAGCGGTCTGTTTTGTAAAAGATGGCAGAGTGTTCTCCTGCTTCTTTTCCGTCATCGCGCCCAACTCCTATGTAAGCGTAATTCCCTAATTCCAAAATGTTATCTAACTGATGTTTGAAACCTTCTTGTGTGCCGAAAATATCGAAGTCATGGAAGCGGATTAATCCTTTAACCATTTCTTTACGATTAGGCCAGGCATTAACTCCATCTTTAGGTGTATCCATTCGTAAGTTGAAGGTTGCAACATTTACTGTGCAGGATGATTTTTTTGCTTGTTGGGCCACTACGGCTGGCAAGGTTGCAAACCATACCAGCGCAGTGCATAAATATAGAACGATTCTTTTCATACTTGTTTATTTGATTTATTCCCAACCGGGATTTTGTTTCAGATTTTCATTTAAGTTGATTGCAGATTTGGGTATTGGATAATAATACTGACGTCCGTCTTCATACCATACTCGGGAAGGATCATTGTCATACCAAGTCAAATTACCAGAATTATTCCCTGTCAGACTTTGACGGGTAACGTCGCCTCCATCCACAGCAATAGGAGTACAAGAAGCTGGTAATCCAGTTGGCGTGTCTCCTTTATAGAAAATAACATCTGTTGTTCCATCATGATCCAAGTCTATTTGTTCATTCAATTTGGGAACATAGATTCCTGTCCATCTCATTGTCATTAAATCTCCACGTTTCCAGCGTAATAAATCGGTAAAGCGGAAACCTTCTAATGCCAGCTCAATGGAACGTTCACGACGTACTTCCAAAATGGTTGGATCTGATATACTGGGGAAATAAGTCTCTTGAATGTATTTATCTACTTTTGTTGGTTTTACTGTTAATCCGCCTGTAATTCCTGCACGAGAACGTAATACACCAATTGTATTAGCCCAGTCCGCATCGGTCAATGTCCCCATTTCAGCTTTGGCCTCAGCATAATTCAGTAATACTTCTGCATAACGGAATAAAGGGATCGCATTGGTATTCAATGCTCCTGCGTCATAGTATGAATCATCTAGCGTATACTTGATTGGTTGATAGCCGGTATAGGAATATCCATTGAAGTTAGGAGCCGCAGGTTTGCCATCTCGCATATAACCCGGCGTACGGATTGTTTGGGCCAAACGTTTATCTCGGTTCTGGCATTCATCATAGAACTCGATTTTTTCATGGTTTGGTTTGTCCGTGAACGGAGTTCCGTCCGTCATCAGGAATAAATTGATAAAAGAACGGATCATGCTGAAACGAGAACCGTATGTTCCGGACGTCCACCACCAGTTGGCTGATCCTAAAACACCTAAACCTTCGTCAGCAACACTTGCCAGCATCACTTCGGAAGTGACAGGTGAATCGCTGATGAATAAGGTTCGGAAAGAAGCATCTTCGCCAGCTCCTGTATAGATAGAATGCCCGCTTTCGTTCATGACTGTCTCTGCTGCATTGGCTGCTTCCTGCAACCATTTATCTGCTGTATCAGTTAAGCCTAATTCGGTGTGATACTTACGGAAAGTCCCTTCGAACAGGCAGATGCGGGATTTAAGTGCATAAGCAACCCATTTGGTGACAAGCGAACCAGTTTCGTCGCTGGTACGGGTAATATGTTCGCAAGCGAAATCGAGGTCTTCCAACACATGATCCATGACAACAGTACGTGAATCGCGAGGTGCGTAAAGTAGTTCGTCGTCGACGCTCAAGGTCCGATCAATCCAAGGTACATCGCCAAAACGAACTACCTTTTCATAATAGAAATAGGCACGGAAGAAACGGGCCAAGCCGATGTAATTGTTGCGGACCGACTCTTCAACTGCTTCATTGGTACAGTTCTCAATGAAATAATTGATATTGCGGAGATCTGTCCAGCTCCAGCCCGAACTGACTTCCGGCGAATAAGCACCCGCCCGGATAAAGTCATCATAATTGGTTACAGCGCCATAATCGCACATGGCATCTTGATTGTATCCGTCAGTTACAGACGGTAACATATTGTAGAAAGAATAGGAATAAGTCTCCAGCCCTTTCTCATTACTGAATACCGTTTCTTTATCGACTGATGCCTGCGGTATCTCATCCATAGAACAAGCCGAAAGTAACAAGCAGGCGGAAACAAAAGGAACTATAATATTTTTCATCTTTGTCTATTCAATTAAAAAGTTACAGAAACACCTAAACTAATACTCTTCATCTGCGGATAGCTTTGTCCGTCACCGCTCCCTCCATTTGTCAGATCCGGATCGGAACCATAAATGTTGGTTATGTCCAAATCGCGTGTATGTTTATATAAAGGAGACCAGCACCAGAGATTTTCTGCAGAAATGTAAATACGTGCATTCTGCATTTTGGCTTTTGATACGATCTCTTGTGGTAGCGTGTAGCCGAACTGCAGGTTCTTGAGACGGATATAAGCTACATTCTGTAAATAGCGGGTCTGTGTTGTTGATTTTAATGAAGAATTGTAACCGGCATAGCGGGGTAAATAAGCGTCGGTATTATCTTCTGTCCAATAATTTCCTAAATGCCATTCCGGTAAGTTGTTGTACGGACGGTTGTATTGTCCCCAGAAGATACATTCACTACTTGGATACCAATCTTGTTTTCCTACTCCTTGGAAGAAGGCAGAAACGAAGAAATTGTTCCAGTCACCACTTAAGTTCAAACTGTAAGAGAAGCGAGGCAGGCTGTTACCGATTACGGTTTTATCGCCATGATCGCTCAAGGTATTATTTCCATAATCAATGACTCCATCACCATTCAAATCTTTGATCTTAACGTCTCCCGGATAAGTGACATGCTGGGAAGATGACTGGATCAATGTCTGGTCGGCATGATTGTCAATCTCTTCCTGACTTTGGAACAAGCCTTCGGTTACATATCCCCAGATTTCACCTACTCGTTGGCCGGTGTAGTAATCAGAAAGTTTTTCGTCTTTATTGTTATAACGGTCGATGGTAGAAATGTAGTCGGACAAGGTTCCGCGGATTTCGTAGTTGAAAGGTTTGCTGGCTAACTGGAACTGATCACGCCAAGTCAGCGTAATTTCCCAGCCTCGAGTTGTCATGTCGGCATAATTGCCTTTCGGCGAACTGGCACCGAATACATCAGGTAAGGTTTCACCAACGGTATACATATCGGTAGTCTTACGGATATAATAGTCTCCTGAGAAGCGTAAGCGTCCGTTCAGAGAACCGAAATCGGCTCCTATATCAGTTGTTGTCGCAGTTTCCCAAGTCAGTCCGTCAGGCATTACGGCAGGAGCACTGGTATATTTGTTTTTCAGTCCGTTTAATACGCGGCCAGATGTATTGATGCTCAACAATTCCAGGTAACTGTAAGGGGCAACATTACCGTTTCCTAATGAACCGTAAGACGCACGGATTTTGACATCTGAAAGAATTTCCGGCTTAACATTCCAAAATTCTTCTTCCGACATACGCCAACCTCCTGAAATAGAGGGAAAGAATGCCCACTGCTGGTCGGTTGGGAATTTAGAAGAACCGTCGTAACGACCATTGACTTCTACCAGGTAACGGTCTTTGAACGCATAGTTCAAACGGAAGAAGCCGCCGGCAATACGCCATCTGTTGTATTCACCGGATGTGGTAATAGCATCGCCCAAAGCCATGTTGATGTTTTCAGAGTCTTCGAGCAATAAGCCATTTCGCAAAACCTTCAATCCATCATATGTAGATTGTTCGTAGTTATAACCAACCATGCCTTTGAAATAGTGAGCATCTTTGAATGTATTTTCGTAATCGGCATAGATGTTGGTCGCAATGTAATTGGTACGTGTTTTGTATTCCTGTATATCGTTGTATTGCGTACTTAACTCGCGGATCTCGCCTTCGTATGTACTGTAGGGAACGGAAACACGACGTTGTGTCTGTCCGTAATCCGTATTTCGGAAGGTGAAATCTCCACGTACATGCAATTTGTTCTCCAGGAAGGACGCTGTAAATCCTGTCGTATTTCTCAAGACGCGGTTATTCGTGTCGAGTCCGTTTTTGCCATAGATGAAATCTCCAACCGTATAAGCTGCAGAAAATGTTAATGAACCGTCCGGATTGAAGATCGGAGAACTTGGGTGTCCTTCGTCAGCGATGTTACGCCAGATAGAACCTCCTTCACCTACGTTGATCGGGTTGTGGTAGTCCATATTCGAAAACTCCATGTTGTTCTCGATCTTTAACCAGTCAAATACTTGGATAGATCCTTTGGCGCGGAGGTTCATCGTCTTATAATCGTCTGTATTGTATTTGAACAAACCATCGTATCCGTAGAAGCGTCCGGAAACATAGTAATTCAGTTTTCCGTTGTTTCCGCTGACTGACAGGTTATGATCCTGGGCAAATGTGTGCTTCTTGTATAAAGCGTCATAGTAATCTTCATTACCATAATAAATGTATTTCCCGTTCGGGTCAATTTCCCATTCTTGGGTAATACCTTGTTCTTTCCGTTGGCGGAAAGTTTCCAGCCAGCTCAACGAGAATTCCTGTGTCTTGTTGATGTTCTTTGGGTCTGCCGAATAATTGTTCCAAGCATGGTAAGCTTCGTAGAAATGGCTGGCATATTCATAACCGTCTGTTACAAAATCGGGGACAGTTGTGGGCTGTTGCATAGAGAAGTTACCTGAATACGTAATGGAAGTCTTGTCTTTGTTCGGCTCTTTTGTCGTAATCAAGACAACACCAAACGTACCACGTGCTCCATAAATGGCGGCTGATGCTGCATCTTTCAATACAGAAACACTGGCAATATCATTGGGGTTTAGTGTTGACGGATCGCCTTCTACACCATCAATTAACACCAAGGCATCACCTCCTTGTCCGATAGATGTCGTTCCACGTACGTTATAACTTGCAGTACGTGTCGGTTTACCATCGGTAATTTGAATGTTCAAGTTCGGGATGGAACCTTGTAAAGCTTGTGTGACATTGGGCACCGAACGGTTGTCGAATACTTCGCTTGTTACTTGTTCTACGGCTCCTGTCAGATTGACTTTCTTTTGTGTACCATAACCTACAACAACCAATTCATCTAATGCTTGAGAGTCCTCTTTCAAAACGATGCGTAAAGTTTGGGCTCCGTTTACGGCTATTTCCTGGTCAGAATATCCGATATAGGAAACAACGAGCCTTGAATTTTTGTGGATTTGAATAGAAAAGTTTCCATCAAGATCTGTAACAGCACCATTGGTTGTACCTTTTTCAATAATGTTGGCTCCGATGACTGGTATACCGGCTTCATCGATTACTGTACCTGTCAAGATGTAGGTATCACTTTGTTGAGTAATACTAGGGATCATGTTGGGAACAGATGCGAACAAGGAAGGAATCCCTTGTAAAGTACTTGCAACACAAAGCAGTCCGGTTAAGCGAACCATTTTACTTGAAAGTTCCATTTTCAATAATTTAATTTAAACATCTTTTTTATTTGACGTTGCAAAGGAAGGTTAACCGGATTAAAACATTATTGCTATTTTATTACATTTATTTTTCAAAGCGGATTGTTCCTTTTTGCTATTTTTGTTTGTTGATTTCAGCAGAGGTTCTGAAAAAATGCAAGTCAAAGAGGATATTTATTATCGGTATAAAACGTATTTGCGACTAGAAAAGGCGCTTTCTGCCAATACGATTGACGCTTATCTGACAGACTTGGATAAGCTGATTCGTTTTGCGGAGTCGGAAAAAAAGGACATACGGATCATCACTTACGATGATTTGCAACAGTTCGTGGCGCAATTGCATGACATCGGTATCCAAGCCCGTTCGCAAGCCCGGATTATTTCCGGAATCAAATCCTTTTACAAGTTCTTATTGCTGGATGGTTATATCGAATCAGACCCGACGGAATTACTGGAAATACCGAAGATCGGAATGAAACTGCCGGATATTCTTTCGGTGGAGGAGATCGACCGGATATTGGATACAATCGATCTTTCTACGCCTGAAGGTCAACGGAACCGGGCTATGCTGGAAGTGCTTTACAGTTGCGGACTGCGTGTTTCTGAATTGGTAGGGTTACGTATCTCGGACGTATATCCGGAAGAAGGTTTTATCCGGGTTGAAGGAAAAGGCTCCAAACAACGTCTGGTTCCGATCTCGCAAACGGCTTTGCGGGAAATAAAGAATTATTTGTATTATCGCGGTATGATGATCGTTAAAAAGGGGGCAGAAGATATTTTGTTCCTAAACCGTCGGGGCGCGCCGTTGACTCGTGTGATGGTTTTCTATATTATCAAGCAGCATGCAGAACTGGCCGGAATACATAAGACGGTTAGTCCGCATACTTTCCGCCATTCTTTTGCTACCCATCTCTTGGAAGGTGGCGCTAATCTACGTGCTATCCAAGAAATGTTGGGGCATGAAAGTATAACCACAACCGAGATTTATACGCACATCGACCGGGAGTCGTTGCGGAAAGAAATCTTAGAACATCATCCCCGTAATCGGAAAAGGAATTAAGTACGAGATATCTCTGCCAATCTGTCGTATTGAATCCCCTTTATTTGGGGCGTATTCGGACCGTGGTTCGGGAGTGTTGACTTTTATCGCCTGTATGGCGAGTTGAGGTTTTTCAGTTTGATAGTAGAAATGGGTGAAATGGAATCATATGTTTGGGGGAACAAAACAAGGTAGGCGGGAAAGGTTGAGGGCTGTTAGTTGCTGGTGAAATTATATAGCAAAAAGACAGCTCGAAAAAGGAGCTTCTTTGGATCAAAAAATGGAGAGAAAATAGTTCTTTTAAGCTCATTTTCTGCAAAAATAGAGCCTTTGGAGAATTTCCCGGCGTGTTTTTTGTGAAACACGCCGGCTTTTCGTTCGTTTCCTACTAGGTTTTTGTTGAAAAGTCGTAGGATTTTGTTTCAAATCCAAGCATAAAAATGGGTAGAATCAAGGCTTTTTTGCCTTATTCTGGTCTGAATTTTCTAAAAACAGACCCAAATAAGGCGAAAAATGGACGGAATCTTTCTTTTTTTCTCGTCCGGAAGAAGCAATTTTTGTCAAAATGTCAGTCTTTCGAGACTTGGGAAACGGCTTTTTGTATGCTTTCCCGGATTGGCAGATACAGTCCGCTTTCTGTCTTTTTGATACAGGCGGCCTGCGTATAGGCGTCGTGGCAGAAAACGATCCGTTGTTGTTCCTGAACAGCTTGTTCCAGCAATCTGCATTTTTCTTCGTATGAAGTCAATGGAGCGATATCGTAGGCCGAAATCCATTCCGGCGAGATGCTGGCAAAAAGCGGGATGACATCTCCGGCAAAAACGACTGTTTCGTTGGCTGTTCGGATATAAGGTACGATTTGTCCTGCTGTATGTCCGTCGAAGAGCCGCAAAGTTACATCCGGCGTAAGTACAAGATCTTCAAAAAGTAACTGTAATTGTCCGGCCTCTTCTACAGCCTGCATGTCTTCTTTGAAATAAGATTCTTTTTCCAGCGCATTGGGGTGCTGCAGATTATGCCATTGGCGTTCGCTGACCCAATATCTGGCATTCGGGAAGGTCATTTTCATCTTTCCGCTTTCTTCTTGGGTGCAAAAGCCGCAGTGATCAAAATGCAAGTGTGTTAGAACAACGTCGGTAATATCTTCCGGTTGTAAGTTCCGGACAGAAAGTTCATCTGTTAGGTTATGCAATCCGAAGAAACGGTAATAACTTAGTCGCTGAAGATGCTTAAAACCAGCTCCGGTATCAACCAGAATACGCCGATGGTCTTCGGTTGTAATCAGCAGGCTACGCATCGCCAGAATGCATGCGTTGCTTTCGTCTGAAGGATATTTCCGAAACCAGGCCGTTTTGGGAATAGCTCCGAACATGGCACCGCCGTCTGCATAGAAATAACCCGTGTCGAAGATATCAATTGTTGCCATAAACGATTCATTTTAGATGAAAATATACCATTAATGCCCGAAAGTTATGAAAAATAAGGCAGAAAGCAATTCGGATTTTTGCAGATTTAGCGGAAAGTCGTAATTTTGCACCATCTATTCATGTAAGCAAATAATTATAACATAAAGAGAACAAATATGATTAACTCACAAGACATTAAGAAAGGTACTTGTATCCGTCTCGACGGTAAACTTTATTTCTGTATAGATTTCTTGCATGTAAAGCCGGGAAAAGGTAATACAATCATGCGTACCACATTGAAAGATGTAGTAAAAGGTTATGTTATCGAACGTCGCTTTAACATCGGTGAAAAACTGGAAGATGTACGTGTAGAACGTCGTCCTTATCAATATACTTATCGTGAAGGTGAACATTATCATTTCATGAATCAGGAAACTTTCGAAGATGTCATCATCGACAAGGAACTGATCAATGGTGTTGACTTCATGAAAGAAGGAGAAATTGTAGATGTTGTATCAGATGCTTCTACAGAAACAGTATTGTATGCTGATATGCCTGTTAAAGTTCAGTTGACAGTTACTTACACTGAACCGGGTGTTAAAGGTGATACTGCAACAAACACATTGAAACCGGCTACTGTTGAAACAGGTGCTGAAGTACGTGTTCCGTTGTTTATCAACGAAGGTGAAGTAATTGAAGTGAATACGCAAGACGGTTCATACGTAGGTCGTGTTCGTTAATTCATAAAAAGCCAGGGAACGTCACAAACCGATAGGATACAACCCGGTTGTGACGTTTCTTTTTTATCAGAAAGTTCAAACCTTTTAGCTATGAAAAAGTTAACTATCAAAGATTGGGCGGAAGATGATCGTCCGCGTGAAAAAGTCCTTCTCCGGGGAATTACCTCTTTAAGCAATGCCGAATTATTAGCCATCCTGATTGGTTCTGGGAACAACGACGAATCGGCTATCCAGCTTTCCCAACGTATCTTGAATACGGTAAATAATAATTTATATGCTTTGGGTAAATTGTCGTTAAGCGATCTGACTACAGGTTTTAAGGGGATTGGTGTGGCCAAAGGAGTGACTATTCTTGCGGCTCTGGAATTAGGACGCCGACGTCGGGAAGCCGAACCTGCCGTTCGTTTACAGATTACTTGTAGTCGGGATGTTTATGATTTATTCTTTCCTTTGCTGGCCGATTTACCCCATGAAGAGTTTTGGGTTGCTTATTTAAACCGTTCCAATCGTGTTATAGACAAGGTGAAGTTAAGTCAGGGTGGCGTTTCGGAGACTGTTGCCGATATAAAGATTCTATTGAAAGGCGCTTTGAATCTGTTAGCTTCCGGTATGGTGCTTTGCCATAATCATCCTTCCGGAACATTACGTCCCAGTTCGGCCGACGATCAGCTCACTCGTCGAATCCAGCAAGCAGCAAAGTTGCTGGATATACAAGTGGTTGATCATCTTATTCTTGCCGAAAACCGGTATTATAGTTATGCGGATGAAGGGCGACTTCACTGAATAGACGTTTTGTTCTTCCGCAGAGGCAGTTTGGGGAATAACTTTCGGAAACGGATCAAATGCGGTGAAATGTTATTCCCGGCGATAATTAATGTGACAGCTACCAGGATCAATATAATACCACAACTCAATTGAACGGTTAATGTTTCCCCGAAGAGCAAAACTCCGAAAAACAATGCTGTTAATGGTTCTAATGCACCTAAGATAGCTGTCGGTGTAGAACCGATGTATTGGATAGCCTGTGTTGTACAGAGAAAAGAAAGGGCAGTGGGCAAAGCGGCCAGTGCAATCAGATTGCCCCATAAATACCATTTATCCGGAACGATGAGCGATTGCCCAAAACCAACGCGATAAATAAATAAGGAAACTCCGAAAAGTAAAACGTAGAATGTAAGTTTCACCGTCGGTATTTCTTTGAGTGTAGAACGGTTGACACCAACAATATAAATGGCATACGAAAGGGCAGAAGCCATCACCAGCAAGACGCCTTGCAGACTAATAGGTTGCCCGTTGTCTCCTTGGTATAAAAGACCGATACCCGATAAAGCCATAAAGATGCAAAAAATAGTGAGCGGTTTGATCTCTTCTTTGAATACACAGCTCATGATCAGGGCAACCATGATCGGGTAAACGAAGAGTAGGGTTGAGGCAATACCGGCTTCCATGTAATTATAGCTGAGAAATAAAGTCAGGGAAGAAAGAGCAACCATGATTCCCATGATAATCAACGGAAGAATTTCTTTTCGCTGCAAGCGGAAACTTCTTCTTCTGGACTTAATCATCAGTGCCATGATGGGAATAGCGAATAAATAACGGAAGAAAAGAACAGAATCCGGGTCCATTCCTTCTTTATAAAGCGGCAATGCAAATAGGGGATTCATGCCATAAGAAGCCGCAGCTATGGCTCCTAAGATATAACCTTTCGCTTTTACGTTCATACTTATAGGAAATTAATGAAATATTATTCAGCTTCGAACTGGTCCAAAAAGAGGCTTTCTCCATCCCAGACGATATAAGAAAAATGTTGCATCCAGTCACCGGCTATCAACAGGCGGCTGGTACGTGATAACATCAGATCCAACATGATGTGGCGATGTCCGAAAATAAAGAAATTGATGTCAGGATGTGACTGTAAATATTGTTTGGCAAATAATACCAGATACTCCGAACTCTCTCCTTGATAGGTTACTTCCTCTTCTTTCTTCAATCCTTTTTTACGACTGCTAAGCGACCATCCCAAAGCGAAACCGAATGTCCAGCGCGGATGGATGGCACTGTATAAAATCTGACAGAAACGATTTCGGAAGATTTGACGGATTACACGGAACGCACGACTACGATAATCGACTTCATCACCATGGGCCAGGAAAAAACGTTTGCCCAGCAAGTCAACGGTAAGTGGTTCCCGATGAATAATAGCTCCAATCTCTTGCGGCAGATAGTCGAACATCCATATATCGTGGTTCCCGATAAAAATATGAATTTCAACTCCGCTGTCAGACAATTCTGCCAGTTTCCCCAGGAATCGGATAAAACCTTTAGGAACAACATATTTGTATTCATACCAATAGTCAAACATGTCGCCTAAAAACCAAACAGCCTGTGCATCTGCCTTGATACTGTCAAGCCAGCGGACCAGCTTCTTCTCGACGGCTCTTGGATCAGCATGAAAACGAGCTCCTAAATGAGCGTCGGAAGCAAAGTATATTTTGGTACGGGATGTCTCCATTACAAGAAGCCCAATTCAAGTTTTGCTTCTTCAGACATCATGTCTTTATCCCATTCCGGTTCGAATACCAGATTGACATCTACATTTTTGACATCGTCAATCGAAGCTACTTTCATGCGGATATCTTCAATAAGAAAATCAGCTGCCGGGCAGTTTGGAGCTGTCAGTGTCATATCAATACGCACATTCTTTTGCTCGTCTACTTCTACTTTATAGATAAGTCCCAGATCATATACGTTTACCGGGATTTCCGGATCGTATACAGTCTTCAACATAGCCACAATCGCTTCTTCTGTCTGGAGAAATTCGTTCTTCATTTTGTTTTATCAATAATCATTTAGTTTACAAAGATACAATAAATTTTCCAAGCCTTCTGAGTATGTGGAGAGCTTGGTTGTTTATTTAAAAGTCACATTTTTCGATAATTTGTGATCGCTAATGAATAATTAGTCACATCCGTCGGTGATTTGTGATTGCTAATGAATAATTAGTCACATCCGTCGGTGATTTGTGACTGCTAATGAATAATTAGTCACATTTTTCGATAATTTGTGACCGCTAATGAATAATTAGTCACATCCGTCAATAATTTGTGACTGCTAATGAATAATTAGTCACATCTGTCGATGATTTGTGACCGCTAGTGAATTATTGGTCACATTTTTCGATGAGTTGTGATAATTTTTTCGTGGAAGAACCTTTACAACGTGTCGATTAAAGATTCCAAAGCCATGCTGTGCGAACCCTTCAACAAAATATGAAAGTTTCTGAGCGGATGCGCTTGTAGGTAATCTTTCAAAGCTGCTGTTGTTGGGAAAGTCTGGAAACCATCTCCTGTACGGCTGAAATGTTCACCACATAAAAGAACCTGATCAAATCCGCTTCCTTGGAGCTGATGAACTACTTCCTGATGTAATTCATCGCTTGTTGGACCGAGTTCGCGCATATCGCCGAGTATAACTGCCTTGGGCGTTACATCCATTTGGGCAAAATTCTCCAGAGACAGTTTCATGCTGCTTGGATTGGCATTATAGGCATCTATGATGAGGTGATTCTTTTCCGTCTCTTTCCATTGCGAACGGTTGTTGGTTGGTTCGTAGGTAGCGATGGCCCGACTGATACGTTCGGCAGGAATCTTGAAATATCGTCCCACTGCGATAGCTGCCAAGATATTGTCCAGGTTGTATGCTCCGATAAGATGTGTATCGACAACATGAACTTTCCCCTGTTGTTTCCAGTCAAAAGTCAGGAACGGATTACAACTGACTACATGTCCCACTGTAAAGTCTCCTTCTTCTTGTCCGTATGAAATTTGTTCCAATCCTTTGGCTATCTGCTGTAGTATCTTATTCTCATGTTGGATGAATATTTTGCCTTTAGTATGTCGTAAATAGTCATATAATTCACCCTTGGTTTGGATGACACCTTCCAAAGAACCAAATCCTTCCAGATGTGCACAACCAATATTGGTTATGATTCCATAGTTGGGTGCTACAATTTCAACCAATTCTTTAATATCTCCAGGATGATTGGCTCCCATTTCGATGACAGCCATTTCGTGATCATTGTCCAACCGAAGCAATGTAAGTGGAACACCGATTTGGTTATTCAGGTTTCCTTCCGTATATAAAGTGTTATATTTGGTTGAGAGCACAGCTGCTATCAATTCTTTGGTTGTTGTCTTTCCATTTGTTCCGGTAATGCCGATAATGGGAATACCTAACATTTTACGATGGCGATGAGCCAGTTGTTGCAATGTCTTTAATACATTGTCCACAAGAATGGTTCGTTCGTTTATTTGGTATTCCGGGTTATCAATGATTGCATATGCAGCACCGGCATCCAATGCTTTAGCGGCAAATTGATTGCCATCGAAATTTTCTCCTTTCAATGCGAAAAATAAAGAACCGAACGGACAATTTCGGCTGTCCGTGGATATTTTACGATGATGTACGAATAGTTCGTATAGCTCCGTTGTATTCATAGAATAACCTCATTTAAAGTTGGGGCAAAAGTAAGAATAAAAGAAGAATAATATTGTATCTTTGCCATCATAAAATAGAAAGATGATGAATAGCAAAACAATAAACATCAAAGGACAGCTTCTTTCGTTAGATGAACCACAGGTGATGGGCATTTTGAATGTTACACCCGATTCTTTTTACGCCGGAAGTCGGAAACAAACGGAAGCGGCTATTATTGATCGGATCGAAACGATATTGCGAGAAGGAGCTTCAATAATTGATGTCGGTGGTTATTCTTCTCGTCCGGATGCGACCGAAGTATCTGAAACAGAAGAAAAGCAACGGTTGGAAACAGCATTGCGCCAGCTTCATGAACATTATCCTGAGGCTATAGTTTCGGTCGATACCTTTCGTTCTTCTGTTGCCCGCTGGTGTGTAGAAGAGTTTGGGGTTGCTATGATTAATGATATTTCTGGAGGTGAACTGGATGAACAGATGTTTGAAACAGTGGCTAGGTTGCGTATACCTTATATAATGATGCATATGCGCGGAACTCCACAGACAATGCAACAGCAAACTCATTATGATAATGTGACGGCTGATTTACTGAAATACTTTTCTCTAAAGCTGGAGCGTCTGTTCCGTTTAGGAGTGAACGATGTTATTCTGGATCCGGGATTTGGTTTTAGTAAGACGTTGACTCAGAATTATGAACTGATGCGGCATTTAGGTGATTTCCGGATATTTGGTCTGCCATTATTGGTAGGTGTTTCCAGAAAGAGTATGATCTATAAATTACTGGAAACGACACCTGAAGAAAGCTTAAATGGAACTACGGTTTTACATACCTATGCTTTATTACAAGGTGCAGATATTCTGCGAGTACACGATGTTCGTGCTGCAAAAGAAGCAATTCGGATTGTTCAACAATTGAAAGGATAATACAAAAGAAAGTTTTATATGTGGATGCACTTTGGTATAAAAGATCTGATTGACGTCTTGCTGGTAGCCGTCTTTTTGTATCAGACGTATAAGATCATGAAGAGTTCTGGCACGTTGGCTATCTTCAGTGGTGTTGTATCGTTTGTCATTGTATGGATTCTGGTATCTCAGATTTTAGAGATGCGTTTACTGGGAGCAATCTTGGATAAAGTGATTAGTGTGGGTGTCATTGTCTTGATTATCCTGTTCCAAGATGAGATCCGTCGTTTCCTGTTGGCTTTGGGTTCACATAAAGGCTGGAAATTCTTGAGTAAACTCTTCGGTAAACATCGGGAGAATGGGGAAAATGATCCCAGCTTTGTGGCACCTGTTGTTTTGGCCTGTATGAATATGGCCAAGAAGAAAACGGGAGCTTTAATCTGCATTGAGCAGGATGTTGATTTGACGGTTTATGAGCATACCGGAGAAATGTTCAATGCCGATGTCAATGCCCGTCTGATAGAAAACATATTCTTTAAGAACAGTCCGCTGCACGATGGTGCGATGATTATTGCCAAGAACCGGATTCGTGCGGCTGGTTGTATTCTTCCGGTCGCCCAAACAGCCAATTTGCCGAAAGAAATGGGCTTGCGTCACCGATCTGGTTTGGGTATGTCGTTTGAGACGGATGCGATCGTCATTATCGTTTCCGAAGAACGAGGTAAAATATCTGTAGCTCATAATGGAAACTTGAGTGTAAATATTTCAGGTGAAGAATTGCAACAAATCTTATGTGGAGAGCGGCAAGTGACAAATTACTGTTAAAAGATTTGAAAGCGGTCGGACCATCTTAAAAATATTAGTTGATTTTGCTAACTCTATATGGCATTTTGCCTACTTTTGTGAATCGAGAGAAAGACAATTATTAAATAACTATAAAATCATCTACGATGGACTTAATGCAAGGAATTATTGCGCGTGCTAAAGCAAATAAGCAGCGCATCGTTCTTCCTGAAGGAACTGAAGAAAGAACATTGAAAGCTGCCGACCGTTTATTGGCCGACGAGGTTGCTGATATTATTTTGATTGGCGATCCTTCTGAAATTAATAAATTGGCTGCTGAATTCGGATTGACTCATATTCAAGAGGCAAAGATCGTAGATCCGAAGAACCATGAAAAGAAGGCTGCTTATGCAGATTTATTGTTCCAATTGCGCCAGAAAAAAGGAATGACTCCGGAAAAAGCCGCAGTCTTGGTTGAAGATCCTTTGTTCTTGGCTTGTTTGATGATCAAGGCAGGTGATGCTGATGGCGAAATTGCCGGTGCATTGAATACAACTGGAAATGTATTGCGCCCTGCATTGCAGATTATCAAGACTGCTCCGGGTATGAGTTGTGTGTCTGGTGCTTTCTTGATGTTTACAAAGACTCCTCAATATGGAGAAGATGGCTTGTTTGTATTTGCTGATTGTGCTGTTATGCCGAATCCGAATGCTCAGGAATTGGCCAGTATTGCTGTAGCTACTGCTCAGACGGCTCGTCATATTGCCGATATCGAACCTCGTGTAGCTATGTTGAGTTTCTCAACAAAGGGTAGTGCTTCACACGAAATGGTTGATAAGGTTGTTGAAGCCACTCGTTTAGCGAAGGAAATGGCTCCTGATTTGAAGATCGACGGAGAATTACAGGCTGATGCTGCTTTGGTTGAAAAGGTAGCTGCTCAGAAAGCTCCGGGTAGTGAGATCGCTGGTAAGGCAAATGTATTGGTATTCCCGACTTTGGAAGTAGGAAATATTGCTTATAAGTTAGTACAGCGTTTGGGTGGTGCTGAAGCTGTAGGCCCAATCTTACAAGGTATGGCAGCTCCGGTTAATGACTTGTCTCGCGGATGCTCGGTAGATGATGTATATAAGATGGTAGCAATTGCTTGTAACCAATCAATTGCCTTGAAGGCGTCAAAGTGATTATTAACCACATAAACACAAATAGGTATGAAGATATTAGTATTGAATTGCGGTAGTAGTTCTATCAAATATAAGTTGTTTGATATGACTTCGGGCGATGTGATGGCCCAAGGTGGTATTGAAAAGATCGGTTTGCCGGGCGCTTTCCTGAAACTGACAGATAAGGATGGTAAGAAGGTGATCCTGGAAAAGGATATTCCAGAACATCAGGCTGGTATTCAGTTTATCCTGAGTGTATTGACAGATGATACATATGGTTGCATCAAAGATTATAAGGAAATTGATGCGGTAGGTCATCGTGTGGTACATGGTGGTGAGAAATTTGCTTCCAGTGTTCTGCTGACAAAAGAAGTATTGGATAAAGTTGTTGAATGTTCTGACTTGGCTCCGCTGCATAATCCGGCTAACTTGAAAGGTATTGCCGCTATGGAAGCGTTGATTCCTGGTATTCCTCAGGTTGGTGTATTCGATACGGCTTTCCATCAGACAATGCCGGCTAAGGCTTATATGTACGGTTTGCCTTACGAGTTGTATCAGAAATATGGTATCCGTCGTTATGGTTTCCACGGAACAAGTCATCGGTATGTTTCCAAACGTGCTTGTGAAATCTTAGGTGTAAAATATGAAGACCAGAAGATTATTACAGCTCACGTAGGTAATGGTGGTTCTATCGCTGCCATTATGAATGGTAAATGTATCGATACTTCTATGGGTTTGACTCCTACCGAAGGTTTGTTGATGGGTACTCGTTGTGGTGATGTTGACCCGGGTGCTATTCCTTTCATTATGGAAAAAGAAGGATTGGATGCTGCCGGTCTATCTAACCTGATCAATAAGAAGAGCGGTGTTGCCGGTTTGGTAGGTGGTTCTTCGGATATGCGTGATCTGGAAGCTGCTGTAGCAAAAGGCGACGAACGTGCCATCATGACACTGGATGTCTATAATTATCGTATCAAGAAATATATCGGTGCTTATGCTGCTGCCATGAATGGTTGCGATATCTTGGTTTGGACAGGTGGAGTAGGTGAGAACCAGTGGGAAACTCGCCGTGTTGTTTGCCAGGATATGGAATACATGGGCATGAAGATCGATGTAGAAAAGAATCATGGTATGCGTGGTGAAGAAATGGTTATCAGCACACCGGATAGTAAAGTGACCGTAATGGTGGTTCCGACGGATGAAGAGTATATGATTGCTTCGGATACGTTGGAAATCTTAAGTAACAAATAATTCATCAACCCTCACAGCTTACAGAAAACATTAGTGAGTGTTTTGGCTGCCCCGACACCGGTTGGGGCAGCCTTTTTTATGGGATGTGCTTTCCTCCTAATTTATTTCCCCGTCTGCATGATACCTGAATCGGAATCCTGGTTGCTTACTTTCTTACTGCCTGACTTGTAGTGGCGGCCGAAAGAGAAGTTATAACTCAGTGTGATAAATGCCATGTGGGCGCTTTCTTGCAGGTGGTTGGACTTGCGGCTCGATGCATATTGGTTCCAGTTCTCGCTGATAGTCTTGTAATCGTTGGTAAATGGATTGATAACGCCGGCTCCGACACGTAAGTCTTTCCATTTGTAGTTCAACATCAGGACTTGTGCATTTTCATCTCCTGAGACTGTTTCTCCTACAAGACGGTTCTGATTGGTCATGATCTGATACATGAAGGAGAAATTCTTCCAGTTGGCAGATAGGCTGGCATCCATCCACCAGTTGGAATACCGGTGCTTATAGGTATTACCGTTGCTGATGTAATGATTCAATCCGCCACTGACAGAGAATTGAAGGATATTGGCTACCGGACCGACACGCAACTGTATCATCGGTGTAAGGCTTTGCCAGTTCTTCTGATTGTCCCATGTCTGGATAATCTTGTTTCCTTCTACATACTTCTCGTCCATAATAGCATTGGGCTTATAATTGTAACTCATACTGAAGTAGGTGTGGAAGATACCTTTCGACCATTCACCATCCAAACTTGTCCGATAATATAAGTACGATTCCAGATTCGGGTTACCACGTTGGATTTGCAGGGAATCAATTACCTGATCGATGGCACTCAAGTTGCCTAACGAAGGCATTTCGTTACTGATGGACGAACGCAGGCGGAGATATGCCCGATCATTGAAGGTATATTTCAGTGTCAGTCGCGGATTGAAGGTATAATATTGGTATAAATCCACACTTCCTTCCTGACGATAGAACGAACGTGTCCCGCCAATGCCCAACATATAGTCCAACTTCTTTGCCTTTCCCCGGAATTCTCCATACAGATAGGTCGAACCTTGTTGCATTTCCGTCCGGTATGTATGTCCGTTGATATAATCGTTGTTGGAGAAGGAATGCGTATGACGCAGACCAGCTCCCCAGCGGTTTCCGTTGGCCAGTTTCTTTTCGTAGATTCCTTCGCCGATGATGGAATATTTCTTTCCATATACCTTGTTCCGGATGTCGGTCAGCATATCATTTTCCCGGCTTTCCTGATAAAGGCGATCGGAGAATTCTTTGTTGTAGGTTCCTACCACATCGAAGATCAAGACCTGGTCTTTCTTCAGGTTACGCTGATAATAGATGTCGAGCGAAGGACGATGGTAATGACTGCTGGTCTCGTCGAGCATATCCACATAATCTGTTTCATCCGCCCGGTTGATCAATTGCCCTTTGAAGCGTTCGATAGGTACATTGTTCCCGGAATAATTGAGGGATACGTTGAATTGATACTTATTGTTGTCCTGCAGGTTGTAAGCTACGTTCAGCCATTGCTGCATCAGCTTCCAGTGTGAAGGAACTCCTTTTTCGTACCGATGCAGTTCCGTTCCGTTTCCCAAATTGAAGTCTTCCTGATTATCCCGATAAGCGCCGTAGAAGTCGCGTGGTCCACCCCAGTAATTGGCCGAGAATTCCGACTTCTTATGGTTGATCTTCATGCTGGCCTGATAATTTCCCCAGGCAACATGCGGCGACTGCATGATGTCAACGCCGAAGTTTCCGCCTGTTTCCGGTCGGCGGACGATGTAATCTATGACGATTTCGGCATTCCCGTAACGTAATCCGGGATTGTCATGATATTCTACCCGGACAATTTCATCCGGACGCAAGGCACGGATTTCCTGGTTTGTCACTTTCACACCGTTGATGCGCAGCTGTACTTCGCCGTCGCCCGGAATCTGAATGGTATTATTTACCGGATCAACCTGAAGACGCGGGAGCATCAGTTGTTGCAACAAATCAACGCCGTTGGCCGAGGCCTTTTGCTGGCGTTCGGAAGGATAAACAATCTTCCGGTCTATTTCGCTCCGTTGTGCCGAGGCGGTTACCGTGACGTTGTCGAGAGCAAAGGCTTCTTCTGCCAGATAAATCTCGCCTAAGTTACGGGACTGGTTCAAGTCGGCCAGCCAGATTTCCTGTGTCTGATAACCGACGCTTGAAATGACCAGCCGGTACGTTCCGGCGTTGATATTCACTAATTCGAAATGTCCTTTGGCATCGGATGAAGCTCCGGTTACCATATTCGAATCGCGTGTCTGCAAAACGATGTTGGCAAACTCGATGGCCTGTTTATCCTCGTTCTTGATCGTTCCTTTCAGTTGGACGTTTTGTCCTAAACAACCCAAGCTCATACACAGTAATAATGCTGTAAAGAATGTTTTCATGATTTCTGTTTATTAATCTTATTTGTCCATAAGACGACGGCACCGAAGATTACGTTACAGAAAAAATGTATTTTTTGAAGAAAGTTTTCCTACGAAATTTTCATGCAGGTCTGCACGAACTTTTTGTAGGGGTACGAAAGCTCCATGCAGGCTGCGCGGCGTTTTTGTAGGGATACGGAAGCTCCATGCAGGCTGCGCGGCGTTTTTGTAGGGATACGGAAGCTCCATGCAGGCTACATGGCGTTTTTGTAGGGCTTCAACATTTTCGCTGAGGCTCATTGGTATTTTTTCCTTGCGGAAAAAACCTCGCTGAGACCTACATGATGCGATAAAAATGAAATATCTTCTCAAAATCTTTAATTTCTCATAGATTTCTGTATCTTTACGCCATAAGTAACTTACGTTTATGGATTTGATAGGGAATAACATACAGAAGATTGCTTCTTTATGCCAAAGGTACAATGTAAGCAAATTGTTTGTGTTTGGATCTATACTTACCAGTCGTTTTAATGAAGAAAGTGATGTGGACTTGTTGGTTACATTCAATAAGTCGGAAGTGAAAGATTACTTTGATAATTACTTTGATTTCAAATATTCACTGGAAGAGTTGCTAGGAAGAAAAGTTGATTTACTAGAAGAACAAACCATTCAAAATCCATATTTGAAAAAGAATGTGGATGCGACAAAAACATTGATCTATGGATGATTTGGAGAAGAAATCATTTTCTTATTAAAAGCATGAACAAAGTTTTTGTATTCTTATTTTGAATAATCAATATACAGAAAACAAAAAACACCGGGAGTTGATGATCTGATTCCCGGTGTTTTTCATTTTGTTATTTGGAGGAGATTCTTTGTCTTATTGTGCCAGCGAGAACCGGAGACTGATTCCGTAATTGGAATTGGAAGTCGGATAGGATTCGCTTGATACCAGCGGCTTGTTGATTTGCAGGTCGTAGAAGGCTCGCAGCGTCAGAGCGCGGCTCAATCCATAATCGGCAGAGAACTGAATGGTCTTGGCGATGTTTCCACTCGTTGCCTGCGTGAATTGTTCCTCAATCTTACGAATCAGCGACTGCGTCTTCCGGTATGAGAAGTCCAAATTGACTGTCAGGTCATTGCTGAAGTTCTGTGTTTTCTTCATCTTCAAGACTTTATTGAACTCGACAAACTTGTATCCCAAACCGATGACAAACTCGTTGGAGTTGGATTCTACCAGCTGATACGACGAGATGTTCAGGTTTAAGTTCCGGGTTGTCCGATATTCAACTTTACCGGTGATATTATTCAGGGCCGTGGCATCTACACCTAACAACGGACTGAAACCGTCGGTGATGCTGACTGCCGAGATATCATAAGGCGAAGACGGGGTCGGATTTCCTGTCAATACACTACGGACATAACCCAATCCATCTTGTCCGGCATCCACCCAGTTCAGGAATGATGAGAAAGAACCCACACTATACGATGCTTTATACTGATGACTCAGGGTAACATCTTTGAAGTAACGTTGTAAGAACGGTATTTTTGTCAGACCGTTGTAGGTGATTCTCCAGTTCGGAAGCAGACTTCGGATCGACGGAAAAGCCGAGAGTTCTACCTTCGACGGGTCTTTTCCGGTATAAGCTGCCAGGAATGCCGGAATCAAAACATCTGCCGAATTCAGACTGACATTCCCATTATCCGGATTATAAGGACGGTTTGCCAAAGCCGTTCCTTCAATGAATCCGGAGTTCGGATAAGAAGTCCGTGCGTAAGCATTTTCCATTCGGGAAGCAATGATTTCCCGATAGGCTAAGAAGTTATCGAACTTCTTGGAGGCATAATTATTATCTGCATTACCGCCTCCGCCTAACGAACCGCCAATGGCAATGGTTGTCATCGTGAAGTTACCGCTATACGTTTCAGGCATGCCGGCATACATGAATTGAACCTCTGTATTTCGGGTATCAACCCGGTTGGCATTCAAGTCAATCTTCAACCCTGGAATCGGTTCCAAAGTTGCATTGATATTCAAATTACGTGCGTTGCTGATCATCGCCGGTGTAATGTTCGTCGAATCATTGGTGATCAGCCAGCCACGGTCGTTGGCATAGTCGATATAACTGCGACTTACACCTCCGAAAGCAAAGCCGAGTCCCGGAGCCATACCGATGCTGGAGCGCGATTGTCCGAACATATCACCGACTTCCGGCAAGAAGCCAGGAAGCATCATACCATCGCTGGTTGTATATTGGATGTTAATACGTCTCAACATCATGGCAAAGCGGGTAGCATATTCGACGGATTTGTTCCACATCTCCTCACTGCCCGAAGGACCCGGTTTGATAGTCAGCTTCAAATGTGCCGTATCCTTGTTGAGAATCATTACTTGCGCATAGTTGATCGGCTTGAATTTGACGGCATATACTTTACCGTCGGCTCCACGAGCTGTAATGCGCAGTTTCTTGGTAAACATACCGTGCTGCACGATGGTTCCACTATCCGGGTTCAAGACGATGTCTTTTTCCAGTTTCACCTCTTTCTTCACTTTCTTCTTCTGGTTGTTGTTGCGTGAAGACGTATTGAACTTCTGGTTGATCTTCTTCAGATACTTGTTCTTGTTATACAGACTCTGCAAATTCAGGTTCATTTGTCCGTTGATCTGACGCTGGTTTTTGACAACGTTACCAATCGGATCGTCTCCTTCAATTTCCGCGCTTCGTTCCCAGTTATAGGTAGCATCGTAAGAAACCGAACTGTTTACCCAGTCGAGAACCGGAATATATTGCAACGGAAGGTTCCAGGTTACTGTAAACTGCTGGTCGTATTTCAGCGGCGTGCCCAAATCTTTGATGCTTTGCATCACCGAGTCTTTCCACACTTTATATCCGTCCGGATTCAATTGCTTGTTGACTTGTACATACGGTTCCTCGATACGGGCGTTTGTTCCTGATGTGAAATTAACCGACAGGTTATTGGTAAAGTCCCAACGCAAGCTGAAAGCCCGGTCCCAATAAAACTCCTGACTAAATGAAACCGGAATATTATTCTTTCCTCCGGTATATTGCTGACTGGTCAGATCGCGTAGCTGCAATTCATAATAATTACGCATCAACGTTGTCTGGAAACTGATGTTCGAAGGCAGATAATTCAACGAGAACTGTTTGAGATACTTGGTATATCCGTTGTTCTGCTTCAATTTCTGGAAAGGACGGAATGGTTTCGCATACGGTGTATAGGTATAAGCAAAGCTACCATTCCAGTCTTTAGTCCGTTCATATTCCGTTTCCGGATTCTGTTTACTATTCTCGCTATAAGAATAGCTGAGCGAGAAGTTGGCCGGATCATACGGCATCGGATTCTTGCTTTGGATATCTACTTTGACATTATTCAATGATACGCTCTTGATTGTAGTCCGGTCAATAGAATAATTCTTGATAGAATCTTTCTCTGCCTGAGTTTCTACATTATCCAAAGCATCTTTCATCTTGATATCCTGATTTAACGGATCATACTTCGGAGTCGTCGTTTCTTTCGAATAAGCATAATAGAACGGAATGCTTACCTTGGCTTTTTCAGGGAAGAACTTACCCAGTTCAAGCGATGTTGAAACACTATATTGAGAGTAGTCGTCCAGTCTTCTTTCGTTGACAGACTGATCCAATGCACCGAAACCTGCCGTCTCAATACGACCCGCAAAGTTGACTGTACCCAAGTCGGATAAGCCAACGTTCAAGGAAGCATTAGCTGCCCAGCCGCCTTCTTCGTTGAAGTCGGTCAGACGTAATTCATTTACCCAAACTTCGGCACTCTTGGTCTCGCGCGAATTATTACGGACACCAATCATGATGACTTTAACTTCGGCCAGACTAGGATTACCCACAATACTGATTTTATTACGGGTATTGTTCGGATCATATTCCGAATAAACCGTCTGATAAGTTACTCCTGTTTGTCCTTGCCGTTTGGCCCGGTTACGGTTTAGTTTTAAGTTCGTCAGTGTCTCTAATTGAATGTCCAATAAGTTCTGAGATGGCCATACAGTTTCTGAACCATCGCTGTACGTGCCTGCAGGAGTCAGTTTCAGCGGAACTTCATATTCGTAGTAATTGTTCTTATAGTCTGAACCCAAACGCAAGAAGACGGATAATTCACCGTCGGCTAATGCTGTTGCATCGTTGATGAATGCTTCGGCATGACTGAACAACTGCATCCGTTTGTATTGACGCAAATCGTAACTGGTACTCTTATAAACAGCCAAAGCATCCTGCGAAGCCAGGTTGGTAACTTTTAATGACAAAGACTGTTCGTTCTCTTGTCTGATCTGCGGTTGACTTGGGTCGCGCATACGGGATACGCCCGGCGGCAATACATAATTGACCGGAGTCTTTTTACTGTTCTCTTCGATATTAACCGTAGATACTTCTAACGTACCATCGGTTACAGGAACATCTGAATTAGAAAGATCACCTTCGTAAGTACGCCATTCGCCTCGAACCAGATCGAAAGCTCCGAAACGGAGAATGGTTGATTCCTTGAAGTTGGTCATATACATACGCATAAAGCGGATCGTCTTAAAGTCTTCGATTGAACCAACCTTACGCTGATATTGCTTAACAGGTATTTTAAACTGATACCAGTTGATACTTTCGGAAGTTCCATTCGCTAATGTCACCGTGACAGGTTGAATATTCACGATATAATTAGAACCGATTTGTAAATCTTTCGGACGAAGAGAGATCTTGTACTCGAAATACTTCTCATTTGTATTTAACGTATTGTCTTGGTTCAAGTCTTCAACATCAGGAGTAGTTCTAGAAGCCGTGTTGTATGCTTCCGTTGATTCTTCCGAGTTTCCTTCCGTACCGTTATACCGTTTGTATCGGCTCAAGATATCCAATTGTTGAGCGTCATAGTCTGAACCACGGAAATAATGAAATTTATCTCCAGAAGGGTTGTTCAAGACAGACAGCGGATCGCTTGTCATCTTTTCCAATGTCTCTGCAGAAAGCCGAGGTGTCAGTTCGGATAAGAATTGCTGATATGTCGGGAAATTTAATTCTTCTTCAGACGACAGACCGTTTAATCCGACGTCCTGCAAGCTTCTGGCTCCGGCCGAATTATCGAAAGCATACACTGTACTTTGTTGTTTGGGAACTTTACCCCATACAGTTGTATCTACCTGGCTCATATCTCCATCAACCGGAAGACCGTTCTCGAAGAATTTCTTTTCGTCTTTCAGAATATCTTCGGAAATATCTCCTAAGTTGAAATACAAATCACCTCCTTGTGCTGTATTGGCATTATAGATGAAAGGATCCATTAACCAGAATTCGATATATTCGATATTCGCGGTCTCGAAATCAACCTGATCAATCTTTCTCATAATACCACCCCAGCGTTTCTCGGGATTTGTCAAGGTTCCATCCGAATTGACTCCTTGTGCATCCAAGTTATACGGACCACGTTCGTTAGGGTAATAAGCGACGTTCAATACGGACAACTGATTGTCTTCATTAATGCTGACATCCCGGTTCGGGAACAATTCGGTTGTCTGAACGGCACGAACATAGTGATTGGACAAGTCATCTTTCGTAATATGACTTGGCAATGAACGGGAATTCTTACGGGTAAAGATACCATCTACGTAATACCAAGCCATCAACGCACGATTCTTTCCGTATTCCACATCGTTGATTCTACTAGCTTCGGGGAAGAGAGCTGTCGCCGCATCATCATACGGTGTACTTGCCAGGTTCCAGGGATAAGGATTCAGCAAATCAATTGTGCTTTGAGTAGATTCGAAGTCGTCCAGATAAGAGTACTGGCCTGTATAATCGTTCTCGTAATGTCCGGCAATCAACTGGGCAAATTCGGCATTAAAGGCAATCTGACTGGGCTTCGTTAAAGTGAGCAACGGTAACTTGTCCAGCATATTTGTCAGCCATTGACTTTCTCCTTTATACGAAGCATTTAATCCCCACAACGTATTCTTCACCGATTCGTCTCCCATAACCGTTTTAGTCGTCAGCGGCATTTCAGACATATGCATCAGGGTGGCTCCTAAACTGAAATCAGGAGTAAACTGATAGTTCAGGTCAACACCCATCATTGTCTTTCGTTGCATATTGTAAGTCGATTGGTTTTCAAGACTTACACTGACAGGAGTACCACTTGATATAATATTTTCATTCAGAATGGTAACGATACCTGAAGCATAATCGACTGTATAATCTACATTTTCCGTCAGCACAGCTCCTCCGGCTGTTACTTTTACTGAACCTCTTGCCACATTGGTTGCTTCGAGTTGTATTTCCGCTCCTGATGAGGCCTTGTATTCACCTTGCAGGATAAACTTGTTCTTTTCAGCAATCTGGCGGGCAGCAGTCAGGGTAGAATCATACAATTCCTGGAAGACATACTTATCAGCTATGGCATCATTCCCGATTTTCTTGCGGAGATGTGAGCCGAAAGGTTCCACCACTGGGAAGACGATCTTACCTTTATCCGCCATGATGGTATAACCGTCAACAAAGTCGAAGAAACCATCTGAGTAGGCTTCTTCCTGTGAATTCAAACGGTCCAGGTTCATAACTTTCAACAGAATCTGATCTTTGATAGCTCCTTCCGATATATAATTGACGGCAGTACCGACGGTATCATTCTGGTATAAAATGTTTAACTGGAATTTCTCTTTCTGGACCGAATAGGCATTCAGAGAATAGACGTTTTTCATCATCAAGTCCCAGAAAGGCATTTTCGGTGACATGTTGGAGCCTTTCAATAACTTCAGGTACAGACAAGTGGTTGTATTGTTGGTATTGTCACTCGAAAATTCACCCACCTGATATACTTTTCCGCCGCTGGTATATTCATAGGCAATGGCCAAAATATCGTCCGGCTGTAGCTGGGTGTTTAAAGAAATGTATCCAAGCTGTTTGTTAATGGTATATTCAGACTCATTCAATAACCGGGCACTTTCTATCTTTTCGTAATCCCGTCCGCTTTCCAATACTCCGTTTAATGTTTGGGTTACTTTACTGATCTCGCGGGCATCCGGATAATTGTTTACGATAGTCTGGTATAAATTATTGGATTCGTTGTTAGGCAATTCGGAACTTCCTTGTGGAGAAAATTGAGGATTGCTGATGTGTTTATTCTCACCCAAGTCGGAGAAGGCTACGATATTACGGGCCTGGTCGTAATTCCCTTGCTTATTGGTAATCCAGACTTCCACACGATTGATGGTAACGGCAGAATTGACACGGGGTAATTTCTCCAATGCCTGATCATACCGGTCACGGAAATATTGGGCAATGAAGAAGTGACGATTCTCATCATAGCTATCGATTGTGATTTCAAACGGTTTGGTTTGTACGCCACCTTTGGAATTGACTGTCTTGGATTCAGATTCCTGTTGGGCGAGTAAAGCGTTAACACGTAACTTTCCGAATTGCAGATCTGCCTTCATACCGAACAGCGCTGCTCCACCATTGATCAGCGAATTACTGGTTGTCATACTGACATTTCCGGCTTCGATCGACTTGATAATCTCATCTTCTTCTCCCGTATAAGCCAGTTTTAACTGCTTAGAGTCGAAGTCGAAAGAGGTCTCAGTATTGTAGTTCATACCGAAATTCACCTTACTTCCGACAGACGCCTGAACATTCAGCTGCACATCTTCGTCGAAATTGAATGATGTTTGTTTACGTGAACGGATCGGGAGTGACGGGTTGTCCGTCTTGTTGGTTTTCAGTCCGATAGACAACTGGGCAGAACCTTGTGTCTTTACTCGTACGCCTCCTTTACCGAAGATACGTTCAGCCGGTCCTAAGTCGAACTGCATATCGGTGATATTGAACTTCTTGTTGACTTCCTTCTCGAACTCTTCCGCATTCTTTTCACGGAAATAGGATTGCAAAGATTGCTGCATGCTATAGTCTTGATACTCTTCGGGTGTTAACGTCATGGGAGTACCCAGTTCCATATCGCCCAGTTTGGTCCGGACAATATAAGCCCCTGTCTTGATATCATACTCGATGGTCGTCTTGATATTTTCCGGATCTTTCAGGTCGGCAGGCGACTTTTTCAGCAAATCTTCGTATTCTTCTGTTGTTGTTTTGGAAACAGGAAACCGTGGAGGTATCGTATCCGGTTCTTGTGGGGCAGGAGCTTCCAGCTCAAACTCCGGCAAGAATCGGGACGATTCCAGGAAATCTGCGTTCAATGCCCATAAGCTACTTATCAGGATGAACGAACAAATCAATATAATATATTTGCTATTCCGTTTCATTAAAGCATTTTAAGTGCCAGTTTGATAACCTGTTCAACAGGCGAGGCCGGCTCATTTTTTAGAATTGACGTAACCACTTTCTGAGATGCTGCTTTCTGGAATCCTAACATAACTAGGGCAGCAACGGCTTCTTCGGCTACTTCGGTGTGAGCCATGATCTTGGTATTTTGCGAAGGAGCCGGAGCCAAAGCCTCCATTGATTTTACTTTGTTCTTCAGATCTACCAGAATGCGTTGGGCGGTTTTTAGCCCGATTCCTTTGACAGAAGTAAGGGCTGTTTCGTCTTTTGATGCAATGACTTGAACCAGTTCGGTAGGCTGGAAGGAAGATAAGATCATACGTGCTGTATTCGGACCTACACCCGAAACAGACGTAAGTAACAGGAATAATTCCCGTTCAAGAACCGTAGCAAAGCCATACAGCAGATGGGCATCTTCACGGATTACTTCATATACATAGATTTTTCCTTCCTTTTTCCCTTGATAGGCCGTAAAGGTGGTTAATGATATATTTATTTCGTAACCAATACCATAACATTCCATCAACATGCGGGCTGGAGCCAGATCGGCGATTTCGCCTTTTATATAGTCAATCATTCTTTATTTCCCTGTTTATTCTTTCGCTCGTATTCCCTTGATCCGGTTGATCCGTTTCGCTGATCATATTTGCAAAGATAAAGACGAGCAACGGTTATGTTTCTGATTCTATCGTATATTGTATAACGGAAGAATCGTTCAAAACGTATATCTTATGTCAAAAAAAATCAGTTGTTTTCCTGTAAGTTCCAAAATAAACGAGAATCGATTTCGAAACCCTCGAATTTCATGGTCGATTCTCGTTTATTTTGTAGCTGATCTAATCCTCTTTCCGGATTCCAGATCTCTTATTGTTTCCAGAATCCAGGTAACAGAATAGTCAGTACGGTGAATATTTCCAGACGTCCGGTCATCATAACAAACGACAAGACCCATTTACTTAAATCAGAGTAACTGGAGAAATTACCAACAGGTCCGTAAATACCGAGACCTGGTCCGGTATTGCTGACTGCTGAAGTAGCAGTACCCACAGCTTCTTCGAAACCCGTTCCGTCCAGCATCAGGAAGAATGCCGTGGCGAAAATCAAAGTGATGTAAATGAAAGCAAATGCAAGTACCCGATTGACAATATCGGTCGAGACCACATGTCCATTTACACGAACCGGAAGAACCGCATGCGGGTGAGTTTGTTTCTTAAAGGCATTCACCACATTTTTGGCCAAAATAACTACTCGTCCTGTCTTGAATCCACCACAAGTAGAACCGGCACAACCGCAGACAACCATTAACATCAAGGCGATCATCCAGAAGAACGGTCCCCAAGGTATAAAATCCACGGTAGCATATCCGCAGGTTGAAATTAAGGTTGTCACTTGGAAGAGTGATTCCCGGAATGCCTCTTCCGGATCCGTAATAATACCTTTGAAATAAACCCAGGCCATAACAATCATGGTAGAGATTGCTACAATGGAATAGAACCAGCGGGTTTCTTCATCTTTCAATAATTTTCCGAATCTGCCGTTCATGAAGAAGTAAATCAAAGTCATGTTGGTTGATCCGATACACATAAAGATGGAGATAACGTATTCAATGTAAGCCGAATCCCAATACGCAATACTGGCATTCTTGGTAGAATATCCTCCGGTTGCCATACAGGTCATGGCATGGTTTACAGCATCGTATAAGTTCATCGGACCGATCCATAGTAAGCCGGTTAATAAGAGCGTAATGAACAGGTAAATTCCCCATAACCGTTTGGCAACCTGGGTGATTCGTGGACGGAAACGTTCGTGGGTGATTCCCGGAGTCTCTGCATCGAACATCTGGCTGGCTCCACCTCCGAAGATAGGCATTAAGGCTACGGTAAAGACAATCATTCCCATACCGCCTTGCCATTGCGTCAGACTGCGCCAGAATAATACACCTTTCGGTAAGGCTTCAATATCCGTCAGGATGGTAGAACCCGTTGTTGTGAAGCCGGACATGGTTTCAAAGTAGGCGTCGGCAATACTGTTGACATAACCGCCTAAGTAGAACGGCAGCATTCCGAAAAGGGAAAGCAGTGTCCAGGTCAGCGTGACGATAAGCATACCTTCCCGCCGTCCGGCAGAATGTTCGTTGGCCCGTATCCCGATCAGATAAAAGAGGACTCCGAATCCGAACAGAATGCCACTTGAAAGGGCCAATGGTTCTACATCATCTCCCTGATAAATAAACGCGACGGCAAGAGCCATCAGCATGAATAGAGTCTCGAGGATAAACATCAACCCGAGCATCTTGAATATGAAACGTACATTCAACATAAGCGATGTCTTTTACGATCAGTTGAAGTAATCTTCCAGTTTGCGCATAGCTGTATCCAGACAGAAGACAACCACATGGTCGTAGGCTTGAATCTGGGTATCACCATCGATCATCATTGGTTTACCGTTTCGGATCAGTCCTCCTAACGTCATATCACGAGGCAGACGTAAGTCGCGTACCACTTTTTTCGTGATCTTGGAATCCGGCCGAGCAACCAGTTCAGCCACATCGGCATTGGCAAAGGTCAGACATTTGACATTCGAAACGTCGGCATCCAGCAGAAATTGGTAAATATGACTGGCAGCGATCAGTTTCTTGTTGATGACCGAGCCGATATCCATGCTTTCTGCCAGCGGAATATAGTCAATATTCTCAATCTTGGCTACAGTCCGGTAAACACCGAACCGTTTGGCTGCCAGACAAGCTAATATGTTCGTGCTTGAGTTTTCTGTCAGGGCGATGAAGGCTTGTGCGTCCTGAATGCCTTCGTGCATCAACAGATCCATATCGCGGCCGTCGCCATTAATAATTAATACATTGCCTGGCACCGCCTCAGCGATACGATAACTCTTTTCCTTGTTCGTCTCAATCACTTTTACCCGGATGTTATTCGGCAAATACTGACAGGCACGTAAAGCGATACGGCTGCCACCCATGATGATCACCTTCTTGACTTCCGGATTCTTTTTCCCGGCCAGCAGGCGTACATCTTCTATATAGTTTCTGGTTGTTGTAAAGAAAAGGAGATCGCCCGATTCGATATGATCATTACCACGGGGAATAATGGTTTCGTTCTTTCGCTTAATGGCCACAATGTGATAGAACTTCTGTTCCATCAGCAACTCCGAGAGCATTTTGTTGACAATCGGTGCATTGTCGCGTACCTTCACACCAATCAGAATCAAAGCTCCGCCGAAAAGTTCCCAATATTGACGGGCCCACGGGCGCTTGACTGCCGTGACGATTTCGCGGGCTGCCAACATTTCCGGGTAGATCATCGAAGTAATTCCCAGCTTCTCAAAGAGCTCTTTGTTTTTAGGCTGTAAATACTCATAGTTGTTGATGCGGGCAAATGTCTTATGAGCTCCCAGGCTATGTGCCAGGATACAGGCGGCAATGTTGGTCGTTTCTTCCGGTGTGACACTCACAAACAAATCGGTCTTTCGGATACCTGCTTCCTCCAGATCTTTCAGGGAAGTAGGATTACCTACAACGGGAAGAATTTCCATTGTCGAACTCATCGTGCTGAGGCGTTCCTCTTTAGGATCCATCAGCACAATATCATGATTTTCCTGAGATAACATTTTCGCCAGGTGAGTTCCTACCTCACCGGCTCCTGCTATAACGATTTTCATACTTCATTTTGTTCTTAGTGTTCAAGGGTTGTTTTCTCATTGGTCGGATACGGTGCACATTTGCCGGATGACACCGGCAATGCTGTCTGCATCCATGCCACATAATTTGTATAGCTCCGGTATAGAGCCGTGTTCTATGAATTGATCGGGCACACCGATTCGTTTTACAAAAGGTGTATAACCGTGGTCGGCCATGAATTCGAGTACCGCGCTGCCCAAACCACCGGCAATCACCCCATTCTCAATGGTGATGATGCGTTTGAACTTGCGTCCTACTTCGTGGAGCAAAGCTTCGTCCAATGGTTTCAGGTAGATCATATCGTAATGGGCCACTGAAATGCCGTCGGGTTCAACCTGATTGATGGCTTTGATGGCTTCATTACCGATCGGGCCTATCGTCAGGACGGCAATGTCATGGCCATCGCGTAATTTCCTGCCTTTCCCGATGGGAAGGATTTGCATTTCATTCCGCCAGTCGCTTTTCTCTCCTTTACCACGTGGATAGCGGATTACAAACGGTCCGTCAGGAATCATATAGCCAGTATACATCAGGTTTCGTAAATCCCATTCATTCAGGGGTGACGAAATAACCAGATTTGGAATCGGGCGCAAATAGGCCAGGTCGAATACACCATGATGTGTCGCTCCGTCTTCTCCCACCAGTCCGGCACGATCCAGACATAAGATCAGATGTAACTTCTGAAGAGCCACATCATGAATTACCATGTCGTAAGCCCGCTGCATGAAAGACGAATAGACATTACAGAAAGGAATCATTCCTTCTTTAGCCAGTCCGGCAGAGAAGGTTACGGCATGTCCTTCGGCAATACCGACATCAAAAGCCCGGTCGGGGAACTCTTTCATCAGGTATGTCATGGAACAACCGGTCGGCATGGCAGGTGTGATACCTACGATCCGTTCATCCTTTTCAGCCAGTTCTACCAGTGTGTGACCGAAGACATCCTGATAAAGTTGGGGCTCATTCAGCTTATGGACGATGATACGCTCACCTGTTTCCTTGTTGAAACGACCCGGAGCGTGCCATTCGGTAGCTGACTCCTCAGCCGGCTTGAAACCTTTTCCCTTCTTCGTCTTAATATGAAGGAGTTTCGGCCCCTGCATATCCTTGATGTCGTTCAGCAGTTTGACCAGATAACCTACGTCGTGTCCATCCACCGGACCGAAGTAGCGGATGCTGAAACCTTCGAACAGATTGTGCTGCTGGGTTAGCAGAGCCTTCAGGCTGTTGTTGAAGCGAAGGATATTATCACGACGGCTGTCGTCAATCAGATTGATCTTCTTCAGGCCGCGATAAACATCATAACGCATCTTGTTGTATGCTTGGCTGGTGGTAATATCCACCAGATATTGGCTCAGTCCACCCACACTGTGGTCGATGGCCATATTATTATCGTTGAGGATAATCAAGAGGTTGTTGGGATTGACCGACGCATTATTCAATCCTTCGAAAGCAAGGCCGCCCGTCATGGCTCCATCGCCAATCACGGCAATCACATGCCGGTCTTCGTGTTTCAGGGCAGAAGCCACCGCCATACCCATTGCTGCCGAGATGGAATTGGATGCGTGTCCGGCAATGAACGCGTCGTATTCGCTTTCTGCCGGATTAGGAAATCCACTGATCCCGCCGAATTTACGTAATGTATGAAACGCTTCCCGCCGTCCGGTCAGGATTTTATGTCCGTAAGCCTGATGACCTACGTCCCAGACAATCCGATCATACGGCGCATTAAATACGTAGTGCAGGGCGACAGTCAGTTCTACGGTTCCCAGGCTGGCTCCCAGATGTCCCGGGTTCTCCGACAAAACATCGATGATATATTGACGCAATTCTGCACACACTTCCGGCAGCTGTTCTTCGGAAAGCTGGTGCAAATCGGCCGGAAAATGGATCCGGTTCAAAAGATGTTCTCCCATGTTGTCAGCCATATCGCTTTATTTTTTTGACAAAAATAGAGAATAAAGCGCAGATATCACAATATGGGAAAGATATTTCAACCGGAATTTATAGGATGCTTGTCTTCTTATTTTGCAGAAAGGCTTTGATAATCGTAAAAAAGAAGAGGAAAAAGACCGAAGTCTTTCTCCTCTCTGTTGATTCATGTTCCCGCATTTCGCAACGGGGGAAAACACATTATTCATATACTAAAAAACGTCAAACAAAAAAGCCAAAACTTTCTTGCCGCCATTTTCTCGTTTCACAACGAAGGTATGGCTGAGTATAAAAAAGAAATATTAATTATAATAAAATGTTCTTCTTATTTTATTCTACTGGAACAAACTCCAGTCCACTGTCTCCCTTATCGCCGTCTTCCGGTTTTTCCGGCGTGGTGGCTGAGGTATGTTTGGCCTTGTCGCGCAGGTTATAGGCCGTCTCGACATCGCGAATCAGGCCGTTCAATCCGGACATGAAATAGAGGGATTCTTCCGTCTCGTGTAAAAGATTGGTTGCGAAAGCAAAGTCTGCCATCTCGCGGTAAAGGTCCGTCAGTTGCCGGCGCAAGGCATCACTTTTGTTCCCCAGGTTCGCAGCGGCCCGTGCCACATCCGCTCCTTTCACCAGTGCCTCATACTGCTGATTGCAGGTTGAAAGTTCGTCGATGTAGTTCTCCAGCCCCAAGGTTGTGATTGCTTCCTGAATCTCCGGCTTGTTCAAGTCGGTAAGCAAGCCTTTCACTGTTTCCGTCTGTTGGTTGTTGGGAAGGCGGTTCATCCCCGTATAAGGTTTCACCACGATGTAAAGTTTCTCGGCAGCCGCACTTTCGGTTGGAATCGGCACGTTGCGCGAGGTCAGGATCCGTTGAATAATGGCTGTCCAAAGCGCATCACGCTGGCGGTCGATTTCCGCTTTCGATTTCGTTTCTGCCTTGACCCGTGTTTCCCGGTTGAGGTCGTTCATCTCCGACAGATACGTTTTGGCCTCCGTTACCTGTTCAGCCGTGATACCCACTTTAGGTGCCCCCATCGGATCGCCTTCCTCGGCCGCTTCTTCGGCTTCCAACGGAAGCAAAGCCAGGAAACGCTCCATGAAGTTGATAAACTCGGCGTGCGAAAGCCTCGGGAGACTTATATTTTCTACTTTGATATACTTCTTTCTCATATTTTGAAGTTTTAAGTGTTAATATTCTTAACTTTTACATGGTTTACGACCGTAATTCAGGCTTTGCACCCCTGCAGAAGAGGAATTACGACCGTAATTTGGGTTTCGCACCCCTGCAAAAGGAGAATTACGATCGTAATTGGGCTTTCACACCCCTACAAAAGAGGAATTACGACCGTAATTCGGGCCTTGCACCCCTGTAAAGGAGGAATTACGACTGTAATTCGGTTTATGTTATCAGGAAAAATCGTCAGAGTACTGGCGAAACTAAATTTCTTTTTAATGCTAAAAAAGGATATTAGATAGTTTTTTCATAATATCGCCAAGCTAGTGGATCTTGAGAAGTTGAACCGAATTATGTTTTTATGAAAATCCGTTATGAGTAAGATGATAAATGAAGGGATGAAATCGGGCGAATGGTTTAGTCTCGCCAGAACTATCTTTCTTTTCAATACAGTCACAAAAGTAAAAATTAATTTACCATCTCCAATCTTTTTTGTACAAATATTTTCATGGATAGGTTTATGCTTCCAGATGTTAATGGAGCAGGTCTTTAAGTATGGTGATTGAAGGAGATATAGGTTATCTCTTGTATATGACTTGAGAGGTTAAAGGATGAGATACAACTAAGAAATCTGAATACGGAAAGATAATTGGTAACGATATTTCGGTAGAATCAGTTAAAAAGATTACCTTTGCCACGTATTGAATGAATTAACGTAGAAGCGTTTCGATATTATCCCACTTTGGAATCTGGACAATTCTAATTACTCAGGATAATAGAGGAAATGATTTCTGCGTCTGTGTTTGCATAGGTCTATCCTTAAAGGGTGGATTATATACTTACATTAGGCGTGGAATCATTGTCTTATTATTGAGTAGTGGGCTGTCCAGAGCCTCAAAGTGGTAATAAGCGATGGTCTCCACGCTTCTCTTTTTTGTTTTAGAATCCGAACGTAGGAGACGCGGCTGGAGAATAGGTGTACAAATGAAAATATATTATCTGTTATTTCTATTATTGTCTTTAATATCAAATGCGCAAGTTCAGAAAAATTTTTATGGTGTACCTTTTGGGGTGAGTACAGAACAAACCAAATTATTGTTATCAAATCAAGGAATACACTTTCAAGAAAACGATTCTGAAATACAAATATTATCTGTTAAGATAGGAAACTATCCAGTTGATAAGGCTTTAATGTGTTTTAAAAAAGATCATTTCTATATGATTGAGTTTTGCAAGGAGTTTAAATATCCTTATTTAAGCTCAGGTGAAAAGTTATTTAACAATTTGTACCGTGATCTCAATGTAAAATATTCAATTTTAGAGGAAGATGAAATGGATGACGGTTTAACGCCTATTAAATATATAGTTTATAGATCAAAAAGCAATGAGAAAGTTTTTGTTACTCTTACATTTATGCGGATACCCGCACTTAAAACAGCAGATATAAAATTGCGTTATTATGAGAATAAACAGGATATTAGTAAGCCATTAGGATTTGGAGGATACAATAATGAATTATGACATGAATTTTGAAGATATAATCAAAGGTCTATATAGTAATGATCTGTATCAGATATGTGAGGTCTTGAATCAAGGAAAGCATGTAAATGAATTGGATGTAAAAGATTTACAAAAAGCTCTGCATACAGGCTTTTATTATAAAACTCATAAAGGTACTCTGTTTGAGGTATTGTATATAATACCAATGCATATACTTTGTTTTCAAATGCCTACTTCTCTTCATCTGAAAAATACAGTTCTTAAATGGGGATTAGGAATGCCTATGACTTGTATTAATTATTATTATGAAATAGATATGGCTGATCAAAAAAGAGAATGGTACAGCTCTTACTGTATGGAGACTGATGATTTTCAGCTCGTTTCAATAAATAGCTTTAAAAGGGATAAACAACGTTTTATTGATAGAATTATATTAACTAATAATCATGAAGAGAATACCTTTAAAATAATTCATGAAGATGAGCAACATGCTATAATCTACGATTATTATCCTTTGAGACCTGTTGATATACCGCAATTATATAGAGGACGTAATGGGTTTGAACCAATGAATACTTATGAAGATATTGAATATGGTGATTCTAGGCTTCCTTCCTATGGGAAATATAAAGGAACTTATGTCCAAGACATCGAGGGATATGATGATGATTTTATTGATGATGCATTGGATGGACATCCTGACGCATATTGGAATATTGATTAATGGTGATATGCAGTATAATAAAGAATATAAGAAAAAAGAGCAAAACTTGATTTAGTACTCTGAAATAGGATAAAATTAGTCTTTGCAGGCAGATTAGGGTTTCTCTACCTGCAAAGTTTGATGATGGAAGGTGATGTGGGCTACACCTAAATCGTTCAGTGCGGTGACGACTTCAGGAAGAGAAGCCGTGCGCGGGAAACGGAAATGGATGCGACGCTCCAAGAAAGACTCTGATTGCGCTGTGATACTGACGTTGTACCACGTGCCGATATGCTTCATGACTTCGCCCAGTGGCATATTATCGTAATCGAAGAGGCCTTTGGTCCAACTGCCGGCTTGTTTCAGGTTTACGCTGGTGATATTCAGATGGCGGTTGTCTTGTAGTACTGCCTGTTGTCCCGGATGAATATCGAGTTGTTCCTGCTGATGGCCGATTCGTACATGGCCTTCGTACAAGATGACCCGGGCACGATTGCCGGGATAAGCATTCACATCGAAGACGGTTCCCAGTACTTCGGTACGCATTTCACCTGATATTACCCAGAAAGGATGATTGGCATCGTGTGCAACTTCAAAGCGGGCTTCTCCGGATAAGCGGACTTCGCGTGGAGCATCCAAGGCAAACGAACGAGGGTATGTCAGACGAGAGTTGGCTCCCAAGACAACTCGTGTTCCGTCGGAAAGGCGGACTTCTGCGGTTTGTTCCGGAGGTGTGGAAAGAACCAAAGAATCACCGGTCTCGACGGTTGTCGTTTCGGAAGGTACATCCAAGGCAGCATAGAGTTCAATGGGGCGCTCGTTCGTCCGTTCCCCAACGAAAGGAAGGCCTAAGGCGAGGAGACAGACCACGGCTGCCGCCACGCTGGCCCATATATATCGGTTGTTCTGACGTTGCCGGTGCTGTTGCCGGAATTGCTGCCATGCCTTTTCGGTCTCTTCGGCCGAAGGTTGCTCGCCTGCTGCTTCGCCCAATACCTGAAGCAGACGCAGGTCTTCGTCGCTATACATGTTCTTTTCTTCGTCGTTCATCGTTCATCTCCTTTCTTCCCCAAGGCTTCACGTAAGGCACGCAAGGCTTTGGAGATATGTTTCTTGACTGTATCCGGACTGATGTCCAGCCTTTCGGCGGCTACCCGGTAGGTGTTTTGCTCGAAATAGCAGAGGCGTACAATCGTCCGCGTGGGTTCACCTAAAGCTTCGACAACTGCTTCGGCTTGACGAAGCAGGCGTTCGTGTTCCCAATACCGGGCTTGCAAGTCGAATACCGTTGCTTCGCGGATGGCTTCCGCATGATCGGTTACCACTAGCCGGTGCTTGAGCCGGTTAAGAGCCAGATGCCGGACCGTAGTAAAAAGCCATGAGGCACGTTGTGCTTCAGCCAATGTATCCCACCGTTGCCAGGCTTGTTCCATGGCTTCGCTCACCACATCCCTTGCTTCTTCCTGATCGCCCAAAAGCTGCGTGGCATGCCGTACCAAAGGCGGGTATTGCTGACGGAACAAACCCTCGAAAGCGGTTGTCTTATCGTCGGTCTTCTTTTTCCAAATCATTCACATTCGTTTTCTGTCCGGCGGCAAAGGTACGTTTTCCTATGCAGATAGCCAATACATCCTTTACAATCGGCTCTTCTCGCTTTGTCCGGCTCCTGAACCTTTGTACTTGCTCTTGGTTGCATTGAATTTATAGCTGACACGCACTCCGATGCGTTGGCTGTCCATGTAACCGTCGGCATACGTGTTTGTTCTGTCTCCATAGATATGTTCGAAACGAGTACGTTTGGCTGTTCGGAACAGGTCATATCCTACGAATGATATTTGTAAACTTTGGTCCGGCAGGAATGTTTTGGAGATGCGGAGATCTACTCTTCCTTGCCGGTTGAAGATGGCGTAACTCTGCTTGGCTTGTGTATTGATACTTCCAGTCAGGTTGATATACCAGCCTTGAGGCAACAAGAAATTATTGTCGAGTCGGAAACTAAACTGAGGTTCGTTCCAGAACTGCTCGATTCCTAACGAACGCGCATCCGAGTGAAACCAGAAAACATCGGCACTGATGTTGGGTTGCCAACAACCGATTTTAGGACTGGCGTAGATTCCTCCACCATACGCATAGGTATGTGGAATACTTGCTTTTGTATGAAGAGAAACGCCCGGATGGGTCTCATCATGGTAAGGCTTGAGGTATGAGGTGTACATATCCAACGTATGATCATAAAATAGGGAGATATTGATCCATTTCCAACCGCCATCCAAAGAAAGGTTCCGATGTATTTGCGGGACCAGATGCGGATTCCCGTTGCTGTATTGATACTTGTTGATATAAGAAATGGCACTTGATAGCATAGTATAATCCGGATTGATTTTGTTTAGCTTGAAGCCTAAACCGGCATTCCAGTCGCCTTTTCGGTAGGAAACAGAAATCACCGGCAAGACATGATGATAGTCCGGACTTTGTGAGGGCTGAAAGATACCTGCTTCGTAATAATGCGTCTTTTGGTATTCATACCGTAATCCGGCTTGCAGACTGAATGTTCCTAATTCCAAGGAATAATCGGCAAAGGCAGAAGCAATGGTTTGCTGGATATGGTCGTCGGCATCAGCCGAAAAGCCATCTTGTTCAAAACGGTCCCGGCGGTCGGTCCAGGTTTCTTCGGTTCCAAAGGAGAGATTTCCTTTCCATACGGATGTAGTGGCGATCAGCTTGGCGGCAATCAGACGATTCTTGATCCGGTTGGTCGAAGTGGCGTCTGTCTCGCCATTGTTGAGGACAATCTGTTCGTTTCGATTTTTCCCTTGGTAGAAATCGGCATTGAAGTCGATATCCCATTTCCCGAAAGTCCCGGTATAATAAGCATTGACCGCATGTTCCAATCCTTTCTTTCCGGTATTACGGGCATCCGATTCCAGTTGGTCAACCAATACGCCGTCCCGATACATATCGGTGGAACTGATAGAGGTGTTCTGATATTCGCCGATGTTCTGTTCCGGTGCATATCGTACACCTAGAGACTGATTCTCGTTCAGTTCGTAGTTCAATCCGATTTCCCCGTTGAAGTAGTTGTCTCGTCCGGTCGTTTTTTGATCCGAATGGCTTTCCCAGAGAGAAGATGTCTGCATTTGGGTGATGGTTTGGTTGGTACTATACGAATTAGATTCCCGAAAGTAAGTCTTGGCAAAGATATCCAGTCCGCCGGTTCGGTAATTCAAACTGAAGCCTTCGTTTCCTTTTCCTGCATGGCCTTGGTTATAATCCGCATAAAAGCTGCCGCTGAGTCCTTGTCCGCGCTGACGGATGGTGCGGATTCGGATAACTGCCTTGACATCCGACGCATACCGGGCGCCGGGAGTGGTAATGATTTCTGCCGAAAGGATTTCATTGGCTTGTAAACGCGATAGCTCGGAGGTGTCACGAACCTTTCGTCCGTTGATATAAATCTCAGGCGTACCTCGTCCGATGACCGAATAATTCCCGTCTGATCCCGTCACGAAAGGTAGATGTGCGATCATGTCTGCCGCCGAACCCATCAATGAAAGCGGTGTGCCGGTGATATGTGTCAGATAAGCTCCGTTCTTCCTTTCTACCAGTGGGCGGGTTGCCGTTACGGTGACTTCTTTCAGTTGGTTCTCTTGCGGTCGCATCTGCAGATAATTCTCGGCCATGCAAGTAACCGTTTGGGACTGATAACCTACATACGTTACCCGCAATAAATAATGATCGGTATACGGATCGGGTAGGAGAAATGTTCCGTCGTCTTCCGTAACGCAACCGTTTACAAAGGTAGAATCTCCGGCTTGTAAGACCAGTACATTGGCATACGGAATAGGTTGCCCTTGTTCGTTGACAACCTTTCCCCGGATATATTCTACTTTCTTGTTTTTATCCATCCGTTGTACAACGAAATAGTCCTGCCGTTCCAGGCAGATAAACGGCTTGTCTTTCAATACGAACCGGATAGCTTCCGCCAATGGCTGCTTTTGGATACGGACCGTTACCCGGTAAGCTTCTACTTCATCATTGACGAACAAGATATTCTTTCCTCCTTCACGTTCCAGTTGGCGTAAGGCTGTTGATAAAGGAACTTCGTTCAGTTCCAGGTCAATCAGTCGTTTTTCCTGTGCTTGCAGGAACGGAATCCAGGATAAAAAGAGTGCGATGCAAAAGATACTCCGTACCCATCTGTGTATTTCAAGTTGTTTCATTCTTTTTCGTGTTTGTCGTTTTACATAAGTTAGGTCGTGCATGCTTGACTTTCTATCTATATGACAACCGACATAAGCAATCGGGTACGGTTCCATGAGATTATTTTTTATTGGCTACCCGATATTGCTGGGGAGAAACACCGGCTTCTTTCGAGAACACCCGACTGAAATACAACGGATCGGTATAACCTAATAAGGTGGCGATCTGGTTAATCTTCAAATCGGTGTCTTTTAATAGTCCGTAGGCCTTGTTGATTTTCATCTTGGTGAAATAGGTCATCGGAGCGATACCGATTTCCTGCATGAACTTACGGTAGAAATAAGATGGAGAATAATTGACAAACGAGGCAATTTCCTGTACCGTCAGGTTTTTGTTGATATTTTCGTTCATATAGTAAATACTGCGGTTAATGATTGTACCCATGTATTCACTTTTCCCTCCCGATTCGCGATACTGTTGTATATATAATAAGGTACTGAGAAAGTAACCGAAGCAGAAGTTTGCGTAATTGATATGTTCGACCGACAGATTGCTTTTCAGGGTCGTATAGATTTCTTCAAACAATTCCAGCCGATTTTGTTGGCGGGAAGAGACGGAAGGATTCACGGTATGCGGTACGTCTTGTCCTTGGGCGATATAGGGAGCTTTTGTTCCTTTGAAGTGAAACCAATAAATACTCCACGGATCTTTTTCATCCGCTTCATATTGATGATAAATGTGTGGCGGAAGAATAATATACTGATCTGCCGACAGTTCATATTGCCGGTCTTGTATCCGCACATGACCTTTCCCGTCTTTGCAATAGATAAGCAGATACTGGTCGCATCCGTTTAACCGTTCGATATAATGGAAGGCTGCTTTGGTAAAGTAGCCTAATGAATAGATATACAAATCTCCCGTCAGCGGGTTTTTTTCCATCTGTTCCAGGATGGAAAGAGGTAAATAAATAAACCGTTCGCCTTTGAATCCTAATTCCCGTTTCATAATCATCTGTTTCTGCTTGTTGCTTGTAACGATTCTGCGGCTGTCGGATAATCTCCATCGTGTATTGCCAGACAAAAGTTCGTTATCTTTCATATTTTTGACAGATGTCGAAAAGCTTTAGCATATCTGTCAAAAAGCTTTAGCACAACTATAGAAAAGCTTTTCGACAAATGTCAAAAAAATACTTGCTAACGGGTTTTGTATCCCCGAGTGCCTAAAGTCGTATCCCGCAGTATCGTTACCGTTTTTCTTTGGATGGATAAAGGTAGGAAAAATATGAGGGCAGCCCATCATCCAGCAAGCGGAAAAAACAATAATTGTCCATATAGAGGGTTATTTTTATCTATTCTTTTAATGGAGATATGCTGCTAACTTGCACTCGGAAAAAGAAAGAAAAACATGGAAACACATATGATACAGGAAATAGACTTGCAGGCGTTGACTATTTGCCGGTCAATGGGCTTTTTAGAGCAGGAACCGGATCCTATGATTTTAGAGCGGACACAACAACTATTGGAAGAAGCTATGCAGATAGCTGTCCCGGCTTTTCATTATGAAGTGAAAGATTCTGTTGTATTAGCAGACGACACCGTTTATATAGAGGATAAGGCTTTTCGGACAGGAAAGACGATTACCCGTTTGTTGGCTGGTACCACCCGACTTGTCTTGTTTGTGGCAACGGCGGGAATGGCTTTCCAACATTGGATGGATGAGATCAAGAAACAAGGTGACGGATTGGATACGTTCATTGCCGATACGATTGGCAGTTGTTTGGTGGGTGCTTGTACGGAACAAATGGAAGCAGAGGTAATCCGGAAGTTGGCCCCATTACCACATACCAATCGTTTTAGTCCGGGTTATTGTGGCTGGAATTTATCAGAACAAAAAGGATTGTTTGCTTGTATGCCAACAGGCGTATGCGACGTCACACTGACGGAGAGTTGCCTGATGTATCCTATTAAATCAGTAAGCGGCCTGATTGGTTTTGGAGAACAGGTTAAGAATAAAGTCCATGAATGTGACTTATGTGACAAGCGGGCCGAATGCCTTCAACGGAAACTAAGAAAGAAAAACCTATAAAAACACTACTAACAATGACAAACTCAAAAGAACGTGTATGGAATGCCTTGAATCATCGGGGCGGTACGCCGGTACCTGTTGATTTTGGAGCAACAACAGTTACAGGCATTCATTGTCGGATTGTAGAACAGCTCCGGAAATATTATGGATTGGCAGATAAACCGGTTCGCATCGTGGATCCTTTTCAGATGCTGGGCGAGGTAGATGAAGAACTACAGGAACGTATGGGCGTTGATCTGGTTCCTCTTTTCGGACGGAAGAATATGTTCGGCATAGACGAATCGGAAGTGCATGAACAAGTGACTCCTTGGGGACAAAAAGTATTGATTGCTAAAGGCATTGATATGACTCCGGACGCAGAAGGAGATGTTTATATTTATCCCGAAGGAGATCGTTCGGTTTCTCCAAGTGCCGTTATGCCCGAAGGTTGTTATTTCATCAATGCGATCGAACGGCAACAGCCTATTGACGAAGCCTTGCTGTCTTATCAGGATAATCTGGAAGAATATGCTTTATTGAATGAATCCGACTTGGCTTATTGGAAGCAGGCGGCAGGCAAGGCGGCTGCTACTGGCAAGGCCGTTGTTGCCGGCTTTGGTGGAACAGCCTTGGGTGATGTGGCGTTTATTCCGGCCATGGGACTGAAACATCCGAAAGGCATTCGGAGTGTGGCAGAATGGTATATGTCAACGCTTATCCGTCCGGATTTCGTTCATGCCTTGTTTGAACATCAGACGGACTTGGCTATCCGGAATTATGAAATGCTTTGGAATACTGTCGGGGATCAAGTGGATGTAGTCTTTACTTGTGGTACTGATTTCGGAACACAAGATTCGCAGTTCTGTTCGGAAGACGTATTCCGTGAATTGTGGCTCCCTTATTATAAACGTTTGAATGAGTGGATTCACACCCATACAACCTGGAAGATCTTCAAGCATTCGTGTGGAGCGGTATTACCTTTGATTCCGGCTATGATCGATGCCGGCTTCGATATCCTGAATCCAGTACAGATTAATGCCAAGGATATGGATTCGAAAGTCCTGAAAGAACAGTTTGGCGACCAATTGGTATTTTGGGGCGGTGGCATTGATACGCAGCGTGTCCTGGCCTTTGGAACAAAAGAAGAGGTACGCCGTCAGGTAATGGAGCAATGTGAGATTTTAGGAAAGGACGGAGGTTTTGTATTCAATACGGTTCATAATATCCAGGCCAACGTTCCGGTTGAGAATGTAATTACAATGATAGAAACATTAAACGAAATAAGGAGATAACACCATGGCTAATTTACAAGATTTATATAATGCGATTCTGAATGGTAAGCTGGAACAGGCAGTAGCCGTTACACAAGAAGCTATTAACGAAGGTATTTCACCTACTGAAATTATCAATCAGTATATGGTGAAGGCAATGGAAGAAATTGGTGCCCGCTTTGAGGCAGGAAAGGCTTTTGTCCCGAATCTGTTGCTGGCAGCCCGTGCAATGAAAGGTTCTTTGGAGTTGCTGAAGCCATTAATGCGGGATAAGAATACGGCAACGATTGGAAAAGTAGTGATTGGTACGGTGAGGGGTGATTTGCATGATATTGGGAAAAACCTGGTAGCCTCCATGTTCGAAGGTTGCGGATTTGAAGTAATCAATCTGGGAGTGGATGTGAGCAGTACAAAGTTTATAGAAGCCGCTAAGGAACATCATGCCGATATCATCTGTATGTCTGCTTTATTGACCACCACCATGATGTATATGGAGAAAGTAGTTCAGGCTGTTGAAGCGGAAGGTTTGAGAGATCAGGTGAAGATCATGGTTGGCGGAGCTCCGGTGAATAACGCTTTTGCCCAGAAGATCGGTGCAGATGCTTATACTTCCAATGCCAATCAGGCTGTACAGGTAGCCAAACAGTTGTTAGCCGCTAGTTGAACTTAACCGTCTGTCATTATGAAGATAAAGTATTTCTTGTTATGGGCCTTGCTGAGCGTGGGCTGTACGGTTTGGGCTGTCGAATATCATGTCTCGGTGAAAGGTAAAGATACGAATAGCGGGACGATAGATGCTCCGTTCCGGACAATCGGTCAAGCTGCAAAGTTTGCCTATCCGGGCGATGTGATTACTGTTCATGCCGGAACTTACCGGGAATGGGTAAATCCGCCTCGTGGCGGAGAGTGTGATTCCCGACGGATTGTTTATCGGGCAGCTCCCGGAGAGCGGGTAGAAATCAAAGGCTCGGAACGTATTACGAACTGGAAACCCGTTGAAGGACAAAAAGGGGTTTGGAAAGTTGTGTTACCGAACTCTTTCTTTGGTTCCTATAATCCTTATATAGATGAAATCTATGGTGACTGGTTTGATAACTACGGTCGTGTACACCATACCGGTGAAGTTTTCTTGAATGATAAGTCTCTGTATGAAAAAGAAACACTTGAGAAAGTTTATCATCCGGAAGCTCTTCCGAATGCGCAAGATCCGGAAGGTTCGACTTATACATGGTATTGCGAACATAATGAGCAGGAAACAACCATTTGGGCAAACTTCCATAAGGCAGATCCGAATAAGGAACTTGTCGAAATCAGTGTGAGAAGAACTTGTTTCTATCCGGAGAAAAAAGGAATCAATTACCTAACGATAAGCGGATTTCATATCAGTCAGGCTGCTACACAATGGGCAGCTCCGACTGCAGAGCAAATCGGAATGGTGGCAACACATTGGAATAAAGGCTGGATTATCGAGAACAATGTCATAAGCAATTCGAAATGTTCAGGCATTACCTTGGGAAAAGAACGTAACAGCGGTCATAACAAATGGCTGAGTGATACTAGTATTGATGGCTCTTTACATTATATAGAAGTAACATTCAATGCCATTCGCGAAGGTTGGAACAAAGATAATATCGGTCATCATATTGTACGTAACAATACGATCTTTGCCTGCGAACAAACCGGTATGTGCGGAAGTATGGGAGCTTCTTTCTCGGTGATTGAGAATAACCATATTTATGATATTTGGACGAAACGTCAATTTAACGGAGCTGAAATCGGTGGTATTAAGTTCCATGCGGCTTTGGATGCCCGAATTGCCCATAACCGGATTCATAATACCGGCCGTGCTTTGTGGTTAGACTGGATGACACAGGGAACACATGTCTCTTCTAATTTATTTTATGGCAATGATCTGGAAGATATTTTCCTGGAAGTCAATCATGGACCGTTCTTAGTTGAGAATAATATCCTGGCTTCTCACCGGAGTATCTTGGAGCAATCACAAGGTGGTGCGTATGTGCATAACCTGATTTGCGGTAAGATTCATAATTACGTTGAACATGGACGTTATACACCTTACTTCTTGCCTCATTCTACAGAAGTTGCCGGTTTGTCTATTATTCCGGGTGGAGACGATCGTTTCTATAATAACCTTTTTGCTACGGTAGATTTTGAAAACTCCGATAAAGCGCTTGGCTCTTTTGGTCTGAAAGGCTATGAAAAGACAGCTTATCCGATGTATGTGGATGGAAACGTTTATTATGGAGCGGCAGTTCCGTTTGTGAATGAAGACCATAAATTGGTAGATGCCTCTTTTGTTCCTGATGTCCGAATTGAAGAAGAAGGCGACAAAGTCTTTCTTGTTATTAAGAACAAGGATTTAAAACAGGTTGAGACGCAAATGATCACGACCGATAAGTTGGGAACAGCGAAACTGCCGAAGCAATGGTATGAGTATCCGGATGGGAAACCGATTCAGATCAACTATGATTATTTGGGAAATCCACGGGGAGAACATCCGACAAGTGGACCGTTGGAGTCCTTGCAGGCAGGTGAAATGAGAATTCAGGTTTGGTAAAAATAGAATTACTGGCGGTATTCAGTGTACTGGAGCATAAAAGGCATCTTCAATATGCTCTTGGACTGAATACCGTCCGTTTTCTTTCTGCATTGTGATAATATCAAAACGAACAGGAAGCGGGTTGTTGAAATATCGGATATAAGCATCGGTCGCAGCCACAATGCGTTTGATCTTCTTTTGGTCGACGGCTTCTTCGGGCGGTAACAGGCAACCGACCGATCGTGTCTTTACTTCTACGACGATTAATTCACCTTCATAGACAGCAATAAGGTCAAGTTCGTAATGATGAAAGTGCCAATTGGTATGTAATATTTGATATCCCAGTTTTTCCAGGTAAGCACGAGCTTCCGATTCACCTTCTTTTCCTGTATTATTCCTTTCCGCCATAATTAGGTTTTTCGCAAATATACAGATTATTCTTTTGTATTTCCACGAAGCCTTGTACTTTTGTAACATGAAACGGACAAAGAAATATTCAGTGGCACAGCCGAATCATCCCAGGATTCATAAGATTACGTTTATGCTCAACGATGATGAGTATAAGACGGTGCAGCGTTATCTTGATAAATACCGGATTGCCAATAAATCGAGGTGGTATCGGGAAACGATTCTTTCGCATATTATGCGGACACTGGAAGAAGATTATCCGACATTGTTTAATGAAAATGAAATGAGAAGATGATCAACCCGTACGACGACATGTATTTCATGAAACAGGCTCTTCAGGAAGCGCAGGCTGCTGCCGAAGAAGGTGAAATTCCCGTCGGAGCCGTCGTTACTTGCCAGGGAAAAATCATTGCCCGGGCACATAATCAGACAGAACGGCTGAATGATGTAACGGCACATGCCGAAATGCTTGCCATTACAGCGGCAACCAATGTGTTGGGAGCAAAGTATCTGGCGGGTTGTACCTTGTATGTGACGGTCGAGCCTTGCATTATGTGTGCAGGAGCAATTGGTTGGTCGCAATTGTCAACGATTGTATATGGAGCATCAGACGAGAAACGAGGATATAGCCGGTTTGCGCCACAAGCTTTCCATCCGAAAGCTGTTGTCAAGAAAGGTGTTCTGGAAGAAGAATGCGCAGCCGAAATGAAACGTTTCTTTCAAGAAAAAAGGAGGTAAAGTCTTTCTCCAAAAAGCCGGCGTATTTTTATGAAAAGCCGGCGTAAATTGACAAAAATACGCCGGCTTTTTCTCTATTGCTTATTACCTTTTTTCAGAGCTCTTTTTTATCCTATTTTTTCATTAAAGCATCCAGGTGTTTGTAAAACTCAGGATCTTCTCCTACAACTGTTTTTACGATATTTCCTTCTTTATCCAGAATAATCTTGGTCGGAAATCCTTCTATTCCGTAAAGCAAAGTTACATCCGGATTACCTTCGTTGCGGACATGAATCCAGGGTAAAGCATGTTTCTCAACGGCTGCTTTCCATTTTTCCTCTGTATCATTACAGTCAATTCCTACAATTTCCAGCTGACCCTTATATTTCTCATACGCTTTCTTCAGATCCGGAATGCCTTTGATACACCAGCCGCACCAACTTCCCCAAAAATCCAGGATGACATATTTACCTTTCAGAGAAGAAAGAGCGAAGTCCTTACCATTAATATCTTTCAAGGTAAATTCGGGAGCAGGAGCTCCTTCCTTAATCTTTTCCTGTGCTTTCCGACGTTCTTCCTGTTTTTCGTATGCCTGCTTGATCGATTGATACATGGGGGCCATCACGCCGTTGCGTACTGGTTCGGCTATCAAGTCAAGTAATTCTTTCAATTCATCACCTTCCAAAGCTCCATGTGTCAGTAAAAAAACAGACACATCCTGATCAGCATGCTCTTTTATAAAACGGATATAAGTTTCCTTAATTTCTTCTTGTACTTTTTCGATTTGGGCTGCAACCTTTTGAACTTCTTCTTGTGAAACACCTTCCTGAGCTTTCTTGCGATATGCAGACGACAAGGAATCTGTCTTTTGAACAATAGGTTCCATTTTAGTATTCAACTCATTCAAGGATTCATAGAAAGGTGCACCGCCTAATTTATATTTATGTAATGAACCTTCGACCGTTACATATTTTCCCGGTAATAAAACGAGAGGAATCACTTCCATAGATACTGCAGGTCTGCTTCCATCTGGATTGGATTTAGATGAAGGAAATTCTCCGATTTGAATATATCTTAAATCAGTGCTATTTCCTAGGTTTAATGAAAACTTTCCATTTACTAATGGAACAGTATCTAAATCTAGTTCCGGACGTCCGGTATTTGTTGGATACATAACAAACGAACGAACAAGTAAGGTATCACTTCCAACTCCTGATAACGAACCGGAAATCTCACCGGGTTGATGAGAGGTACAGGCTGCCAATAAACAACAACCCATGAAAGAAAACAACTTTTTCATGCTATTATAATTATGTATGGTTTTATTTACCTTATTATTTTACCTCTTCATAATCGACATATTCACCTTCGTTTTGGTTATAAATTTTTCTTCTGCGTTTCCAACTACGAGGTGGATCTTCTACTTCTTCAGCATTTGCATACGAGTCGGTAGATGAAGTCTTTTGAGAGCCATACGTTTGGTTTTGAGATTGCGAGGTTGTTCTTCGTTGGTAAGTTTGTTGTCTTTGGTTTCCTCCGTCACCAAACAAGAATCTTTTCAATCCGCGTAACAAGGAAAAGCCCAATAAGAATACGAGCAGAAAGAAAAGAAACACTATAAAAAATAAGAATTTAAACATAAACACTATATAGAATTAAGTACTCAAACAGAAAAACAAATTCTCATGAAGAGGGGTTTACTTATTCCTGTTAAAAAGAGACAAGATAAAATAAAGCACAATGGTTCCTGCTATTCCTAAGTAACCCCAGAACACAATAAATAGAATTGCCGCCAAAAGCAAGATGTATCGGCATTCGTTCCCTTTCCATGAAACTGATTTGACTTTCATGGAGAACATCGGTATTTCAGAGACTAACAGATAGGAAGTAAGACACGCTAAGATAATACCTCCATACAACAACCAAGAAGCATTCATGGGCAACCAAGCTTGTACGGAATAAGCGAGCGAACCCCAAAACAGAGCATGTGCCGGAACAGGCAGACCGATAAACGAGGTCGTTTGCCGTTCATCTATATTGAACTTAGCTAATCGTAATCCGGAAAAGACGGGAATTACAAAGGCACAAAAAGGAAGCAAAGCCAAACAACCTTGTAAATTCATCAGAAGGGCAGCTTGTGAAAACAAAGAATAGAGAATCATTCCCGGAGCAACTCCAAAACTAACCACATCTGAGAGAGAATCCAGTTCTTTACCCATGGGTGAATAGGCTTTCAGCAAACGTGCTGCAAAGCCGTCCATAAAATCGAAGATCGCAGCTCCAACAATCCAGATAAAAGCTGTACGCAAATCACCTCCGATAGCAGCAACAATCGACATACATCCTGAAAATAGGTTCAGGCATGTAATTGTATTGGGAATGTGTTTGATTAGATTCATTTCTTTAGTTGTTTAATTTCCCTAAACGAGCGATAGGAGTTTGGTTTCCCGTTACCTTTTGGTCCATTTCGACCAGGACTTCTGTTCCTACTGGCAAATAAACATCTACGCGGGAACCGAATTTAATGAACCCCATTTGTTCGTCCACATGGCATTTGTCTCCTGGTTTGGCATACGTAACAATACGGCGTGCCAAAGCTCCAGCAATTTGCCGGGCCATTACTTCTACTCCGTTACGTGTTGTAATAACGACAGCCGACCGTTCGTTTTCAGTACTACTCTTTGGTAAATAAGCAGCCATGAAACGTCCGTTGTTATGAGAGACATATTTAACCGTTCCGTTTACAGGAAACCAGTTGGCATGTACGTTGAAAACCGACATGAAGACCGAAATTTGCAGGCATTTACGATGCAGGATTTCATTCTCCATTACTTCTTCGATCGCAACAATAGTACCGTCTGCAGGAGAAATGACCAATCCTTCCGAATCATAGGGGAAACGGCGGAATGGACTCCGGAAGAAGTTTAATACCAACAAAAAAAAGACGGTTGTTACAAAAGCAACGGTATAGAAAAGTCCTCCTTTGCCGACAGTATGATACAAGACAAGATTTACAATAAAGAATATTGTAAATAAAGCAAGCAGTAAACCGGTTCCTTCTCTGTGTACCTTCATTTTTCTAACTGAATCTTTTTTTGTTATAGATTGCAAAAGTATTTATTTTTATGGAATATCCCAAATAAAATCATGCTTTCACCGCTTCAATGCGGGGTAATGTGACATACCATAAGTATGCGGAAACGTTTTTGTATCCCATTTGCCGGATCAGCCGGATATAATTACGCATTTGTGTCTGGTGACTACGACTGATCTTTCCTCCGAATTTATAATCGAGGATGACCACTTCATCTGCATAAATCATAACTCGGTCGGGCCGCTTGGTTTCGCCTTTCCCGAATAAGATATCAACTTCATTCAGTATTTTGGCCTGACCGTTATACCAGCGTTGTACTTCTGGTTGTTGCAGACAGGCTTGTAATTGTTGGGTTAACTGAATCTCTTCTTCTTGGCTGATCACACCTTGTTCCTGATACCGGTGGACAGCTTGAGGAATATCTTCCGGGACACGAACAATGCTCAGGACTTCATGCATCAGAGAGCCTTGTTTTCGCTGGCTGTCATCGAAGAAATAGTTTCGTCCACGTAAGCGCAGATGCAATCGGTTATCAGACGAGATGGATTGTAATTTACCCAATGGAAATTCCCGTATTAGTGTATTGGTCGTCTTTTGCTCAGGTTTCCACCAATGTCCTTGTTCGAATAGGTTGTTTTCCCAGTCAAAAGAAGAGGCAAGCGGGATAAGCGGTTCGCCTTCTGAGGTATCAGGAATAGCTTGTAGCAAACTACTCCACAATAGATCGGAAATGCTGCTGATTTTTTCCAAGGAACCATCGTCTTTGACTTTTTTCGGACGTGGCGAGAAGATAATCAATTCTTCTTTCGAGCGGGTGAACGCTACATACAACGTATTCAGGTTGTCGATGTAGGCATGTAAACGTTCCTGAAAGTAATCACGGGCGAAAATAGTAGCTCCCAACGATGAACTATAACGAACTGGGATAAGATGTAACCGATTGAATGGAGCTTTTTCCGGATGGCACCAAAGGACAACCGGTTTCATGGGCTTATGATCAATTTCCCAGTCGGCAAAAGGTAAGATGACGGCACGGAAACCTAACCCTTTGGATTTATGTACCGTCAGAATGCGGATGGCATTTTGTCCGTCGGGCGTGGCGATCGTCTTTCGGATGCCTGAATCTTCCCACCAAGTTAGGAAACGTCCTAAATCCGTATTCTCTTTCTGTACATATTCTGCAATCAGATCGAGGAAGGCAAGGACAAAGACTTGCTCTTTCTCGTGGATGTATGAATCAAACAGACGATACAAACCCTCCACCATTTCGTATAAAGGCAAGGTTGATAGGCGATTCATTTCAGTCTTCTCTTCCAATGTGAAGTCGGCTCGCTGCCAATCGGAAGTCAGAATCCTGTAGGAGAATAGAAGCATTTGTGCCCATGTCGGATTATCCGGACTTTTCAGGTGATGCAGAATGGTGATGAGGAAACGCACGGCTGCCGAACTGTTTACATACAAAGCTTCGTCGGAGATCAGATCATAACTGAACCCGTCATCGGGATGTTCTTCCTTATATTGCAGCAGATAGTTGGCTACTTGAGCTCCTTCATTATTGGTGCGTACCAGAATGGCGATGTCTTTTAAGGCATAACCGTTGGTTTGCAGTTGCTGCAAGACAGAGGGAAGACGTTCGAGGGCTTCATCTTTCCAGTCGGATTCTTCTTCATCTACAACAAATTCCACGCGTACATGTCCGTCTTTCTCCTGAAAAGGTTTGGGAACACGCTGGTAACTTCGTTGATAGGCTGCCATGATGCGGGTAGAAAAAGCGGCCTGTGCTTCGGCATCCAACGATGATTGGCTTAAATCGTCGTTGTAGGCAGACTGTAACAGATAGGGTGCGGCGGTGAAAAGAGCATTGTTAAACTCTACAATATGGCGGCAGCTTCGCCAATTGTCTTTCAATGTCTCTTCCCGAATTTCTTCTGCCGGGAAATCGCGGGCTACTTGTTCATCCAAAAGTTTCCAGTCGGAGTTACGGAAGCGGTAGATACTTTGCTTTACGTCGCCTACAACCAGATTTGCACGGTTGTGTGCCAGACTTTCTTCAATCAGCGGACGGAAATTCTCCCATTGCATTCCGCTGGTATCCTGGAACTCGTCGATCATGAAGTGATCGATTTGTGTACCTGTCTTTTCGTAGATGAAAGGCGCGTTGCTTCCGGCAATCACCCGGTTCAGCAATTCCGTCGTGTCTGCAATCAGCATCACGTTCTTTTCTTCGCGATAGGCCGAGATCTCATTGGATATATCGGTGAGAATGCCCAATGTATAATAGTAACGGATGATCTCGCGGGCGGTGTTGTAGTCTATCATTTGCTCAAAGCGGGCAATGGCTTTCTTGATGCACTCATTCAATCCGTTCTCGAAAGCTGTACCAATGATTGCTTTCTGACTGGCATTCATCTTTTGGGTAAAGCATGCCTCCAGGTTATCGGCAAAGCTACAGAAAGTCATGGTTGGCTCTTTGATTTCGCCTGCCGCCCATCGGCTGAAATGGAACATTTGTGATGTTTTCCCGCCTTTGAAATCGGCAGGTGTCAAGCCAAACTGTTCCATGATTGCCAAGCCTTTCTTTCCAATCTCCTGAATTTCCTTTTCTACCGCACGGATGATGCCGTAGAGTGTGTCTTTGTAGGTTTCTAGGGCTTGCTTGTCGCTGATGTCTTGTGCAACTTCTTCGCTGAATACTTTGTAACTTTCCTTGAATACCTCGCGTCCCAATGCCGTGATGTCGCGCCGCAAATTCCATTCGCCACCGTCTTCTACTTTTACTTCGGCGAAACGAAGCAGCCAGCCCAGCAACTCTTTGTTCTCCGGTTGATCCAAGTCACTCAAGAGGCGATCGATGGCTTCGGTAAGTACACGTTCCTGATCCATCTCAATACCGTATCCGCCCTGCAAACCTATCTCGCGGGTAAAGGCTCGCATGGTTTGCTGGAAGAAGCGGTCGATTGTACTGATGTTGAAGGCTGAGTAGTCGTGCAGAATGGCAATCAATATCTTCCGTGCCTGGCGGCGCACTTCGTCTTCCGTCAGCTGATAGGAAGAAACCAATAGCTGGACATAATCTGATGGTTGTCCGCTGGCCAAATGAAACAGTTCTTCCACGATGCGGCCTTTCATCTCGTCGGTGGCCTTGTTGGTGAAGGTCACAGCCAAGATACGCCGGTATGCGCCCGGCTGGCTGAAAAGCAACAACAGATATTCACCGGTCAACCGATGGGTTTTCCCGGCTCCGGCAGATGCACGATAGATGGTCAGCATATACGGGGAGATTTAGGAATGAGTTCTTGTTTAGCGGATTACTTTTACCTGTGTATAGCCTTCTTTCCGAAGGATCTCTTCTACCTTTTGGCGGAAATCGCCTTGCACGATGATTTCGCCGTCTTTGGCCGAGCCGCCCACACCACATTTCACCTTGAGTAGTTTATCCAATGCCTCCAAGTCGGCAGTCGTTCCACGAAAGCCGGTGATGAGCGTCACCACTTTTCCGCCCCGATTTCGTTTGTCGAGGGCGACACGCAGTACCTGTTTTTCTTTGGGCAGCGTTTCTTCCTCTATTTCTTCGTTCGTTTCATATTGAAAATCCGGATTCGTCGAATATAGGACTCCCAGACGGCTTTTCCAATCATTATTTTTCATCTTGATTTGCTTTTTTCTGTGTAAAGCTACAAATAAAAACGGGATTAGCAAGGCGGAGGAAGTCTCTGCGATGATGAACAAGAGCTTTTTCATACCGTCCGAGACCTCCGTTGGGGTGAAAACGACCTTTTTCGTGCCTTCCGAGGCCTCCGTTGGTGTGAAAACGATCTTTTTCGTGCTTTCCGAGGCCTCCGTTGGGGTGAAAACGATCTTTTTCATACCTTCCGAGGCTTCCGCCGGTGTGAAAACGATCTTTTTCATACCTTCCGAAGCCTCTGCTGGTTGAATATACCTATTTTTCGGGAAGAAAAAGGAGAAGTTATTTCTGGATCAAGACCGTCGCATAGGCTGCCATGCCTTCTTGCCGGCCGGTGAAGCCTAATTTCTCGGTGGTTGTTGCCTTGATGGAAATGTCATCTTCGTCCACTTCCAGGACAGACGCCAATACACGTTTCATCTCCGGAATGTGCGGATTCAACTTAGGACGCTCGGCTGCCACGGTTGCGTCGATATTTCCCAATTCATATCCGGCTTCGCGGAGCAAAGCCATCGTCTTGCGGAGAAGAATCTTGCTGTCGATGTTTTCGTATTCGCCCGCCGTGTCGGGAAAGTGAAAACCAATGTCGCGCATATTGGCCGCACCGAGCAAGGCGTCGCAGATGGCATGAATCAATACATCGGCATCGCTGTGCCCCAACAAACCCTCGGTATGTTCGATCTTGATGCCGCCCAACCACAAATCGCGTCCCTGCACCAGCTTATGTACGTCGTATCCGAATCCAACTCTGATCTTCATGATTGTCTCTTGCTTATTTGATATTGATATTATTTGGATAATCTCAAAAATCAGGCACGGAAATCTGTGAAATCCGTGCCTAACTATGATTTTTTATTTGAATAAATTCTTGATTCCGTCCATATCGAACGAGAGGGAGAAACGCAAGGTCTGGTCCAACGGGTTGCTTGGAACGGTACTGACCAGATAAGCCGCATCCAGTTGGAAAACACTCATGCGGAAACCGGCACCGAACGAGAAGTACTGGCGGTTACCCATATTCTGATTCTCGTAGTAATAACCACCACGGACGAAGAACTGTTGGTTGTAACTATATTCTACACCGATAGAGGCCATGATCTCTTGCAATTCCCCTTTGAATCCCAGCGGAGAGTCGCCAAACGATTTGATCATACCGGCGATAGACGACATCGAGTTATATTCTTCCACCCGGTTGTTGTAGTCCGTTTCATCTTCCTCAGTGGTTCCGGTTCGTTGCGGTTCGCTTGGCACCAGGTATTTGCTCAAGTCCACGTAGGCTCCGATCTGGTTATAGTCGTCAATCGGGTACAATAAACCTGTACCGATGGCCAATTTTGTTGGTAAGAACTGGTTTGTTCCACCACCATCGTATGAGATCTTTGTACCGATATTAGAGATGTTGAAACCAAAGCTCCACAAAGCTTCTGCCTGGCCCATGATGACGTAACGTTCCAGATAACCGGCAATGTCAGCCGAGAAGGCATTACCCGGAACCATTTCGGCTGATGGGTCAGCTCCTTGGTCGGAACGAATATAACGTAATGCAACTGCCATAGAGAAAGCATCTGATAACTTTCGGCTGTAGCTGACGTCTAATGCCATTTCGTAAGGGTTCAATGTCATCAAGGTAGCACCACTTTGTTCGTCGTTATTTTGTACCTCACCGAAAGAGAAATAACGAAGTGAAGCTCCAATAGCCTGACGGTCGTCACTTCCCAGCTTGTAATATCCTGATAAATTCACTAAGGCTACATCGTTTACCAATTTACGTAACCAAGGCGTATAAGAAAGAGAAACACCTGCCTGACTGTAATTGAATACATACTTGGCCGGGTTCCAGTATTGCGAATTGACATCGGGAAGCGTTGCCACACCATTATCACCCATACCACCACCACGGGCATCCGGCGCGATAGACAAGGATGGAACAGCTGTATTGATCGGGGCAAATTCTGCTTTTGCATTCTCTTGCGCATACAGACTGGCAGCCGATGTGAGGAACAGTACGACAAGACTCCAAAGTTTCAAACTACGATTTTTTATCATCTTATTTTAAATATAATCTTATTACGAATCACTTATATAACTACTCTTTTCTCCTTTTATTGTGCCAGGATAATCATTTTATTCGCACCCGTCGCTGTTTTTGAGTTACCCGATCGCAATGATGCCCGGTAAATATATACGCCCGGACGCAGACGAGCATTGCCATTGCCCATCATATTCCATTCCAGCTGATAGTCTTTGAAGGCTTCCGACGAACCGCTCTCTTCGTGATTCCAGCGCAGGCGGCCTGCCATATCGTACACTTCTATTTTGACGGTCAGTTGCGATTCCGGGAAATTATGTTTCAGATGGAATGTAACCTTTTCGCGTGCCGGAATTGGTGTTGCATATATGGAAATCAGATTCGGCTTCATGTCTTTTACTACCTCAAATGTAAAGGTCTGTGTCGTCGAATTATTCAATACATCCCAAATTTTGAATTCTGCCGTATGCAAGCCCGGTTCCAGTTCCGGAATAGAGAAGATGACTTGTCCGACGCCATCGCTACCTACCAGTTGATAATAGTCATTTAAGTTATAACTCTTGGATGTCTGATTATCGATAATCAGCATCATGTCGTGACCGATACTGCTTCCGGTGATGTTGATACCACTTTTGTCCCAAAGCGAAGCCACAAACAACGGAGTGGAATTAACTTGTCCGCCGTCTACAAATGTCGTGTCGTTCAGATACAAGTAACGGATTTCTGGTCCTTCCGTATCGTCTCCTCCTGTATCCGAAGTCCCACCAACCCGAAAATCCAAGAACGAACCTTGTGCCTCAATGGAATCTTGATTATTAAAGGCATAAAAGTTCATTTTACCGAAGTCGTTCGAGTAGGCAATGTCTTTAGGAACCGTGAAGGAGAAAGAAAACTCTCCGTTACGTACGGAATCGTTCCCTATATATAAGGTATTGGGATAATCTTCATATTGGAACTTGGTCCCTGTACCGAAATTATCCAATGTAGTGATCGTTGCTTTACTGTCGAATATGGTTGATTGCAACGGACCTGTAAATGCACTGTCCTTTGTCCCGTCCGGTTTACGCACTTCTCCTTTGATGGTTACTCGCTCTAAAGCTTTAATCGTAATATCTTCAGACGAATCAACCGGTTTTCCATTGATTTCTGTTACAGCTATGCTATAATCTGGAAAAGTCAGTGTCAAGGCCGGATCACCAATCAGCGTAAAGTTCAATTTATTGGAATCGTATCCCATACTTTGTTTGGCCTTCATCATGATTTCTCCCAACGTATAACGCCGGTTCCCTTCACGTGAAAATAGATTCCGGATAATTGCTTGATTAATGACCGCATTGTCTTGCGAAAACACCGCTCTCGTAGTTGTGAATAAAGCGATACCGCCACTTTTCTCGTTCAGGAAAACAGATTCTCCGGCCGATGTGGCCAGAGCATCAAAACGGGTAAAGTCGCATGTCGCTGTAATCCATAAAGGCAAGTAAGGATAAGTAGCCTGCTGGATATACGATTGTGTCATTACGGCTTCGTCACTCCAGCTGGTGGTATTCCCGTGTCCTGTATAATTCAAGACCATTAATCCATTCTTCAACTGCTTCTGCAAAGCGGCTTCTACATCCGGATAAGAGGCATTTCCTCCTGTCCGATCTTTCGTATACGCATCGAAGTAAAGCTTATTTACCCGAAATTCTGGGTGGTCTTCTTCTACAATTTCAGCCAATGTATTTGCTTGCTGCATGTGGATGTTCTTGTTACTATCTGCATTACTTCCATCATCGGCAACGAACGTGATATTATTCTTCCAGTTTCCCGGAAGCGTATTATCCATGTAGGAAATGATTTTATCCACAGCGGCCTTGGCTTCGTCGTTTGTACGTATAGGGAAGCGGCCGATTCCTACGCAAAGTTTGGCTGAAGCCAATGAAGCTCCACTGCCATCTTCCAGGAAACCGAAATAATCGTCGGTTGTATAGGAATAGATGTCGACTGAATTCTGCGACTGATAGGTGAGGAGCATATTGGCCAGCAGCGAACTGTTTTGCTGCCATTCGCGTGTCAGTCCGCGGTTGTCGTAACAGCCGTCACCAAACAATAGTAAGTATTTCAGCGTTTCCGGTTTCCGATCATAAAACATCTTCAGTAAACGACGGTAGGCAGTTGCATCCGGTGTTCCGCTTGAAAACTCATTATAGATAGGTTCCGGATTGATAACCTCAACCGTCAGGCCATTTCGTTGACGATGTATTTCTGCCAAGCGCTGGGCTTGTGTTGTAAACGCTGTAGGAACGATAATCACCATGTTCGGTGTTTCCAGTCCGTGCAGGTTTTGTGTGGAAACTTCTCCCACAATTTCCGGCGTATCGGTCAGTTTATTTTTGTCAAAGGCGATATATTCCCGTAATTGACTGGAAGCTGCAGCCGTAAAAGACAGATTCGTACCGTTTAACGTTGTCTGCATCCGTTTCGGATTCGTTACGTCGGTTACATCCAATACGATAGTCGATTCAGAAGCATCTGCCAACTCAAAGCGGGAAACATTGTTGATGGCGTCCACACTGCGGAAGGCGGTTTCTGCTCCATATAGTTTCAAGGCGCGTTTCATTTGGAAACGGATATAGTCCAGATATACATTTTGATCTCCTGTTTTTCCGTAGGTGACTTCCATCTTGACGGACTCGCTTTTTTCTCCTTCCCAGGTCACATTACCCGAAGCTACAACAGCCTTGGTATAACTGGCATTGGTGGTCGGGGCTGAGATAGATAAGGAAAGGACGGCATCGCCTACCGTTAATGTAACCGGAGTACGTCCCGTTGTCCGGGCTATAAAACGCATGGAAACTTCCGCATCATCGGAGGTAATTCCAGGAACGGAGAAGGTAAAGTTGCGGGTTGTTGTCGAAATGAACGATTCTCCGAATAATTCCCGTCCGGATTCGTTAACCGCTACCTCATCTTTCTCCCACACCTGATAATCGTCAAAGGTAGAGATTTGCCGAACGGCTCCTTCTACCGAAGCTTGTTCCGGCATATCATGTGTATCGGTTGCATCCGTTACAAAATAATATCCGGCTGTAGCATAAGGATTATTCGTATGAACAAACAGCTTGTTTTCATAACTCCATTTGACGGTTCCTCTTGCATAAAAATAAAGCGTCGAGCCGTCTCGCCATACCGGAACAGCCGGTAGGTCGTCATGATAAGCAGAATCCGAGAACTGTTCGTCAAGAATCCAACCTCCATATCCGTAAACCGAAACTTTCGACGGGTCGGAAAATCCCATTTTATTCAGGTCGGAAGCCGTCAGTTTGTAAACTCCGTTCTTGGTGACTTTGATCTTCACCCATCGTCCGGAAGAAAGGACTGACTGTGACGCATAATTTCCTTCTGCCCAAGCGGATGAGAAGGAAAGAAGAATAGCTATTAAGAAAGATAAAAATCGTTTCATACTACATACAGTACTCCAAAAATTGACAATTGAAAATGATGAATAATCAGTTGTTAATTTTTACTTGTTAATGGTTGCTTGTATGAGCCTATCAACGTACATGGAAGTCCAGTAGTTTCCGTTCGCCTAAGTATCCTTCCAGATGATCACCAATGCTAACCGGACCAACGCCGACGGGTGTGCCGGTATAAATCAGGTCGCCGATCTTCAACGTGAAGAAACGACTGACATAAGCGATAATCTGATCTACGGAAAACAGCATATCTGCTGTGTTTCCCTGTTGTACAGTTTTCCCGTTCATATCCAGATGGAACGACAACTGATTGACGTTTCCTGCTTCTTCCAGCGGAATGAAGGTTCCGATAACGGCCGAGTTATCGAATGCCTTGCTGATTTCCCAAGGCAAGCCTTGCTCACGCAGACGACGTTGTAAATCCCGGGCTGTAAAATCGATACCGACAGTGACTTCACTATAGTACCGATGCGCAAAACGCTCGGCAATATTTTTCCCTAACCGGTCAATCTTTACCACTAGCTCCGTTTCGTAATGAATCTCCGACGAGAAATCCGGAATAAAAAAAGGCTTTCCGTCTTTCAACAGCGAAGAATCAGACTTCATAAAGATGGTAGGCTCTGTTAATTCTAACGTATGATGCAGCTCTTTATTGTGGGCCGCATAGTTCATTCCAACGGCAATTATTTTCATTTTAACGATTTGTTGAATTCAGACGATTAAACATCACCGCCAGATGGGCGTACATGGATGTATTCTGTATGACAATATTTTCGGGAACCCGAATACGGAACGGAGTAAAGTTCCATAAACCTTTGATACCTCCGGCTATGATCTGGTCGGCCACTTCCTGAGCTTTGTCTACCGGTACTGTGATTACACCGATTGTGGCTCCCAATTGCTCCCGCATGGCCGGAAAACGATCAATGTGATAGACCGGAATACCGTTGATGATTTGTCCATCCAGTTCCGGACGGACATCAAAGCCGGCAACAATATCTAATCCGTATTGTTTCAGACCGGAATCGTGTAGTAACGCAGCGCCCAAACTTCCAACGCCAAACAGGAATGCTTTGTGTGAAGACGTGAATCCCAGAAAATCTTCCAGCTCTTCTACCAAAGCGTCGATTTCATAGCCGACACGGGTTTTCCCGGTTACATTTACAAAAGACAAATCCTTAGCTACCTGACTGGAATCTACATTGATTTCTTTCGAGATCTGGGTGGACGAGATGACAGTTTCTCCTTTCCCTCTCAACAGTTTCACAAAAGCCAAATACCACGGAAGCCGGCGTAAAGTCGGTTCTGGCACCTTTGTCATTGTTCTTATCTCATCACGGGTCATTTGTTCAATCTTATTCATTAATACCATGTCTGCCGCATTGGCATAAGGCGATTGCAAAAGTACGATTTTTCCTCGACTTACGCGGGTATGTACAGTCAGTTTTTGAACGAATCACATATTCACTTCGTGATGTAAATGCTTCTCGATATACATCTTTAGGATATGAATGGCAATTTCATTGCTTCCTCCTTCGGGAATAATCAGATCGGCATATCGTTTGGTGGGTTCGATAAACTGTTGGTGCATGGGTTTAAGGACACGGGTATAACGTTCCATTACCGCTTCGGCTGTTCTTCCTCGTTCTACAACATCTCGCTGGATTACCCGGATTAATCGTTCGTCGGGATCAGCATCTACAAAGATCTTTAAGTCCATCATGTTGCGCAAGTCCGGATCGCACAAGGCTAAAATTCCTTCAATAATGATTACCGGACGCGGCTCTACATGGATGGTTTCTGCCAGTCGCGAACTTGTCTGATAGTGATAAACCGGTTGTTCGATACTTTTCCCTTCCTTCAGCATCTGAATGTGCTGTAACAACAATGGCCAATCGAAAGCATCCGGATGGTCAAAATTAATCTGTTGCCGCAATTCTGCCGGTACATGACTGCTGTCTTTGTAATATGAATCTTGCGGAAGGAGTACGACTTCGCCTGGGGCGAGGCTGTTTACGATTTTTCTCACTACGGTTGTTTTTCCAGATCCGGTTCCTCCAGCTATCCCTATAATAATCATACTTCAGTGTTTTATATCGTTGAAATACAAAAGTACAAAATATTATGAGGTAATAAGCATAATCAGGCAAGAACTTCCTGAATGTTTTTTCTGATGAAGCAGCAAGTCTGTTCCTTCAAAAGTCGGGTTCTTTGCCGGTCAACTTCTTTTATTTATAAAGAGATTTTAAGTCAACCAAATCCATAAAATAGTACTACTAAATCCGTTTGATACGATATTTTTATCGTTCCACAGCTGTGGAACGATCGTCTCACCTACGTGGAACGATCGTTTCACAAAGGTGGAATGATCGTCCCACCCGGGTGAAACGATAAAAAATAAAAGGAAAGATTCGTCTTTCCTTTTATATACGCAAGTATTTATAACGCTAAAGTAACTTCTACCGGGCAATGATCGGAACCAAAGATTTCGGTATGGATTTCGGCTCCAGTCAGTTGTGGTTTTAATCGTTCGGATACCAGGAAATAATCAATACGCCAACCTGCGTTTTTCTCACGGGCTTTGAATCGATAAGACCACCACGAATAAATACCTTCGCGGTCGGGATAGAAATGTCGGAACGTATCTACAAACCCGGCATCAAGCAAGGTCTGGAACTTTTCCCTTTCCTGATCGGTAAAACCGGCATTCATTCGATTCGTCTTCGGGTTCTTCAAATCGATTTCCCGGTGAGCTACATTCAAATCGCCGCAGACGATCACCGGTTTGTGGGCATCCAGTCTTTTCAGATAAGCCCGGAACTCATCTTCCCATGTCATCCGATAATCCAATCGCTTTAATCCATCTTGCGAATTGGGCGTATAGACCGTTATTAAATAAAAGTTTTCCATTTCCAACGTGATGACACGTCCTTCCTGATCGTGCTCTTCCAAACCCAGTCCATACGTTACCTGAAGCGGTTGATGACGGGTAAAGATAGCAGTTCCGGAATATCCTTTCTTCTGCGCATAGTTCCAAAACGACTGATAGCCGTCGAACGATAAATCTAACTGACCTTCCTGCATCTTGGTTTCTTGCAGGCAAAAGAAATCTGCATCCAGCGATTTGAATGCATCGCGGAAACCTTTGTCGCAACACGCCCGGATTCCATTGACGTTCCAAGAGATAAATTTCATATATTCTTATTTAATTGATGATTACTTATTAAATCCTTCCACAACGACCTGGATCTGACTCTCGGGTAATTCAGACTGAAAACTGAATGTTACCGTCTGCTGATCACCCGGCATCAAAGTAATGTAATTATCCGAGTAGTGTACCGGAAGGATACGTTTGCCTGTTTGTTTATCGAATAGTTTGATCCGATTAAAGAAACTGATATGAGCATCTGCTGTAAAAACAGTTTTCCCGGTATAAGTGTTGCCGTCTTTCGTGAAAGTCGTTTTTATATCCGGTGATGACTTCGGCAGCTCGTGCAGTGTCCGGTAATCTTTGGGCGTGGTGGTCAGCCAATAGATGTTGCGGGTCAGTTCTGTTTTCTGCCCATTCCATAAAGAAAGTTTCAGGAAATAAACACCGCTTACTTCCGATGGAACCGGAACGGCAAAGATATCTTTTACCTGACTGGCTTCGGCATTTGCCTGAGCAGACTGTTCCCATAGCTTTTTCCCTTCGCGGTTGAAGATTTCAGCCTTTACAGTCAGATTGCTTACGGCTTCTACCGTGGTATTTAATAGTTGTACCTGTTTAGTCACCAGATTATAGAACGGATGGAGCGGTTCGCATCCTTTCTTGGTCCCGTATAGCGAAGCATTTACATCCAGATACCAGTCGTACATTTGTCCGCGTAAGGCAGTCCACGGGTTTTGTGTCTTCCAGATCAGGATTCCTGTGTACCAATCCCACATATGCGAAGCCCAACCTTCCATGAAACTGCGGTACTGGTCGTAGTTGACCAACTGAGCATACCGGCAATAATCTTCAATTGTCTGTAATTCTCCGTATCGTTCGAGATGATCTCCATACCCTAAGTCTTTATGATAAATCCAGTTGGGATTACGAGTCCGACTCTTTCTGGGAAAGGCTTTCAAGTCTTCTTCCGGCATGAAAGCCCGGAAACTTTCCACTTCCGGCGAACCGACTGACCCGGCTTCGGGGTTAAACGGATGCGAACGGAAGGTAAAGAACCACTCCGGTTCCTGAATACCGTAAGGACCGTCGCCATTATCTCCTAAATAATTACGGGTAAATACCGAATCGGTAGAATAACTGGCAAAAAGACGGTTGGGATCAAGTCGGGGAAGAATATCATTCTTCAAGGCATCGTTGATATCTTTTGCCAAAGGCCATTCGTTGGCACCGCACCAAAAGCAAAGGCTCGGGTGATTGCGGATCATCTTAATCTGGTCTTCCGCCATTTGCAGGAACAAAGCATGATTATCTGGATATTCCCAGCGGCGTTCGCGGGAATCGAGCTTTGTCAGGTCTTCCCAGGCGCCGTTACAGTCGCCACTTCCCCATAAATCCTGAAAGACTAAGATACCATATTTATCACATGCCTGGTAAAACTCTGGACGTTCGAGTAAGGCTCCGCCCCAGACACGGATCATACGTAAATTCATTTCAGCATGGAAACGGACTTCATGGTCGTATCGCTCGGGAGAAAGCCGGAGCAACCAGTCGGAATCAATATAATTTCCGCCCGTGATATAAATCCGTTGTCCGTTGACGTAAAATTCCCGTCCGCCATTCTGTTCGTTCTTTCGGGTCTGGATTTCCCGGATACCGAAACGAACCGACTGTTGATCGCTGACTTGTTGCGTAGTCTGTTCGATAAAGGAGAAATGGATTTCTTCCAAAGGTTGCTGCCCGATACCATTCGGCCACCACAACTTAGGATTATGGATTGTTTCTTTAGGGAAAGAGACAAGCTTCTTTTCGCCCGGTTCCAAAGAAACCTGAACCCGAAGTTCCTTTCCTTTATAAGTAGCAACTGCTGTTCCTTTTTGGATTTGATCAGACACATTTTCCAATTCGACCGAAGTTTCCAGGTAAGCGGGTTCCTGTTTGCTTGCACTTGGTATCCGGACTCCGGGAACTTTCGTTACCACATACGGATGCTGTACCCGGACATCTTTGGTAACAGCCATGGAAACTTCATCCCAAATACCCGTATTGCGGTCTCGAACTGGTTGAATCCAATCCCAGCCCGGCGTATATTGCATGGTACAATTGCGGGCAATCTGTCCGTCGCCACCTTGTCCGCCATTCGGATTGCCTATATGATCGGGAGGAAAAACCAAAACAGCCAGCACATTCGTGCCGTTTTCTTTCAGGTAAGACGTGATGTCATACGACTGACGCAGGAACATGCCTTCGTGTGTTACTGTATTGACACGTTTCCCGTTGAGATAAATCTCAGCTTTATAATTGATACCCCGGAAATTCAACCACGCATGCTGTCCCGGAAGTAATGCTTCCATTGTAAAGGGACAGGCAAACCAATACGTATAAAATGCGCGTCCGACGTGAAATATATCCGGAATCAGTTGATTGTTCAGTCCGAATTCAGGAGCCGGATATAGCTTGTTCTCGAGTAAAGTAGTTAATACCGTTCCGGGAACTTTAGCTTTCATCCATCCGGTTGCTTCGAAAGGTTGTCCGGTAAGGCGATTCCCGTCTTCTCCGATTTCACTGGCCTTGCGGGCAAACCAGCCTTCGTGCAGACATGTTTTCTCTCCAGCTTCGAGCCGTTGAATCTTGACAGGCGATTGGGTGAATGCTGGCAGATAACATAATAAAGCCAGTAACCAATAAATGTACTTCCGTGTTTTCATTTGGATATTCAATTAATAATATGGAGTAAAGATAAACATTCTCACTTAAAATCCGTATATTTGAAGTCAATTATAACCATGAATGATATGAATTGGACACAACTACTTTCCGGAAAACGCTTTGGTTTGGAAGAATATCATGAGCGGAAACATGAACGGACCGATTTCCAACGAGACTATGACCGGCTGATATTCTCTTCTCCTTTCCGGCGCTTACAAAACAAGACGCAGGTGTTCCCTTTGCCGGGTAGTATATTTGTCCATAACCGATTGACACATAGCTTGGAGGTCTCTTGCGTAGGTCGTTCGCTGGGAAATAATATCGCGAAAGCCTTGATGCAAAAATATCCGGGTGGAAGTGTGAACTTTCCGGAGATAGGTTCTATTGTCTCTGCAGCTTGTCTGGCCCATGATATGGGAAATCCGCCTTTCGGTCATTCCGGAGAGCGAGCTATTACGGCTTATTTCCTCGAAGGTAATGGCATGAAATGGGAGGAAAAAGTACGGGAAGAAGGAGGACGTTGGGAAGATTTCCTGCATTTTGAGGGAAACGCTAACGCCATTCGTTTGTTGACACATCAGTTTATCGGGCGGCGTAAAGGTGGTTTTGCCATGACATATAGTACGCTGGCCTCCATTGTTAAATATCCATACGCTTCAACAGAGACCGGAAAGAAAGGAAAATTCGGTTTCTTTCAGTCGGAAGAAGAATCTTATCTGCGTATTGCCGCAGAATTGGGTATTGAACGTAACCCGAAGGATCCGAATAAGTTTGCCCGTTATCCGTTGGTTTATCTTGTTGAAGCGGCCGATGATATCTGTTATCAGATTATGGATATAGAAGATGCCTGTAAATTGCATATACTGACGGCCGATGAAGCCATTCAATTGTTGTTGAACTTCTTTGATGATGATCGTTTGGACCATGTGCAGCGTATTATGAATATGGTAGATGATACCAATGAACAGATTGCTTATTTGCGCTCTTGTATTATCGGTCTGCTGGTAGATGAGTGTAGTCGGATATTCCTGGAACATGAGGAAGAACTATTAAAGGGAACATTTACTGATTCATTGATCGAGCATATTTCAGACAAAGCCAAACAAGCGTATGAAACATGCTCGGCTACGGCTTACAAGAAAATATACTGTTCGAAAGAGGTGTTGGATGTGGAACTGGCCGGTTATCATATATTCAGTCATTTGATTGACAGCTTTACGGAAGCCGTAATGAACCCGAATCATGCTTATAGTAAGTTGTTGTTGCAGCGAGTCCCCGAGCAATATAATGTCAAAGCAGTCGGAACGTATGGGAAAATACAGTGTGTATTGGATTATATTTCAGGAATGACAGACGTATATGCTCTCGATTTATACCGGAAAATAACAGGAATGAGTCTGCCGGCAGTATAAAAATACGGTTGGATTGTATACTCCTGCTGATTTTCAGAACAAAAGATGAAATTTCTCTGTTATATTAAATGGATAAAGATCTGATAACGAAAATATACGTTTGCATGAAAAATAAAGATAAAATTAGCAAAATGAGAATAGACAAAGTATTATTAACATTTTAAGCGCTCTGTTTTTACTTTTTTTGTGTAAATATTTATCCAAAAGACGCGTTATTTGTCGTTAGATATAAGAAAGGAAAAATAAGATGAAGAAATCAACGATTTGGTTACTTGCAGTCGTGATGGCGTTTGCTTTTGCAGGATTGTTGTATCTGCAGATCAACTATGTTGATATCATCCTGAAAACAAGAAGTGAACAGTTTGACGAAACAGTCAAACAATGTTTGCATCAGGTCTCAAAAAACCTGGAACTAGACGAGACCCGGCAGTATTTGGAAGATGATATTAATCGGGATCAGAATAGCTTTCTGTATCAGAATGTCATCATAACGGATTCAGACGGAGGCGTACAGCAAATAGAATTACAGAGTTTTAGTAGTCCGAAGTTTCAGCCTCGTTCTTCGTTGAGTAATCAGCAGACCAATTCGATCGTCAATACATCGCGTGATTTGCAGAAAACGTTGAAACAACGTTATCAGTATCAGGGTGGACTGATTGATGAAGTGATTTATAACATCTTATATACAGCTAATCTGAAACCGATTCAGGAGCGAGTCAATTTCAAGAAGCTGAACAGTTATTTAAAGAATGAATTTATCAACAGTGGATTAAACCTTCCCTTTGTTTTCTCTGTCATAAATAAAGATGGAAACGAAGTGTATCGAAGTGGAAAGATTGATGGAGAACCTCTTGCTTCAGATATTATTACGCAGGTATTGTTTCCTAACGATCCTCCTTCCAAGCAGAATTATCTGAAGGTTTATTTCCCGACGAAAGGAGATTATATTTCTAACTCGATTACATTTATTGTGCCGTCGGTCATCTTTTCGATGATTCTGTTGATTACATTTATCTTTACTATTTATATAGTTTTCCGTCAGAAGCGTCTGTCGGAAATGAAGAACGACTTCATTAACAACATGACTCATGAGTTGAAGACTCCGGTCTCTACGATTTCGTTGGCGGCTCAGATGTTGAAAGATTCGGATATCACCAAAAGTCCGGAAGTGTTTAAGCATATTTCGGGTGTGATTAACGATGAAACCAAGCGATTGGGCTTTTTGGTTGAGAAAGTGTTGCAGATGTCTTTGTTTGAACGTCAGAAGGCAACCCTGAAGTTGAAAGAACTGGATGCAAACGACTTGATTATTTCGGTAGCCAATACATTTGCATTGAAGGTCGAGAAGTATGGTGGAACACTGGATCTGGATTTGGATGCTTTAGATTCGACTATTTACGTGGACGAAATGCATATTACCAATGTGTTGTTTAACTTGATGGATAATGCTGTTAAGTACCGTCGTCAGGATGTTCCGCTCGCGTTGTTGGTGCGGACATGGAATGAAAACGGTAAGTTACATATTTCGGTTGAAGATAATGGTATCGGAATCAAGAAAGAATATCTGAAGAAAGTATTTGATCGTTTCTTCCGCGTACCGACAGGAAATAAACATGATGTGAAAGGCTTTGGACTTGGATTAGCTTATGTGAGGAAAATCATAGAGGATCACAAAGGTTCAATCCGGGCAGAACAAGGCAATAACAATATAGGAACAAAATTTATTATTACTTTACCTCTTATAAAAAGTTAGTTATGGAAGAAAAAATGAAAATCTTCTTTTGTGAAGACGATGAAAACTTGGGAATGCTTCTGAGAGAGTATCTGCAGGCAAAAGGATATGTTACAGATCTTTTCTGCGATGGAGAAGCAGGATACAAAGGGTTTACAAAGGCGAAATACGATCTTTGTGTGTTGGATGTGATGATGCCGAAGAAAGATGGTTTTACGCTGGCTCAGGAAATTCGCTCGGTTAATCCGGATATTCCTATCATCTTCCTTACTGCCAAAACGCTGAAGGAGGATATTCTGGAAGGTTTCAAGATTGGTGCAGATGATTATCTGACAAAACCTTTCAGTATGGAAGAATTATTATTGCGTATTGAAGCAATCTTGCGTCGTGTGAAAGGCAAGAAGATGAAAGATATTCCTTTCTATAAATTAGGAAACTTCTTGTTTGATACGCAGAAGCAGACATTGACAATTGGTGAGAAGGTTACAAAACTGACTACCAAGGAATGTGAATTGTTAAGTTTATTGTGTGCACATGCAAACGAAATCCTGGAACGTAATTATGCGTTGAAGACAATTTGGGTTGACGATAATTATTTCAATGCTCGAAGCATGGATGTTTATATTACCAAATTGCGTAAATTATTGAAAGATGATCCGGGAATTGAAATTATCAATATCCACGGTAAGGGATATAAGTTGATTACTCCGACTGCCGAAGATATGTTCCGCGAAGAAAGTACACAGGTTTTATAAGCTTTTTAACGAGAGGACACGGGTTTCACCAATTTAACAGGAAGAATAACTTCCTGTCAATTGGTGCAATTCGTGTTTTTATTTGCTCCTTTTTCTCTTATTCCCAATAATACACGCGTTTTACACGGGGAGAAACGGATGTAAGGATTTCATAAGGAATTGTCTTTAGCCGGTCTGACAGTTCAGATACGGGCAGTTCTTCACCGAAGACGATAACGCTGTCGCCTTCTTGTGCGTCTGAATCCGTAACATCAACCATACAAGCATCCATACATATATTACCAATAATCGGACAACGTTTACCTCGGATGATGACTTCTCCGTGTCCGTTACTGAAATGACGGTCTAGTCCGTCGGCATATCCGATAGGAATAATGGCTATTCTGGAATCTCTTTCTACGTAACTGCGGCGGCTGTAACCAATGGAATCACCAGCCGGGACGTGTTGTATTTGCAGAATGGTCGTTTTGAGTTTGCTAACTGTTCTCAATCCGTTTACTCCAGATGCGCTGACACCATATAATCCGATGCCTAAACGTACCATATCCATTTGCCATTGAGGGAATCGTTCGATACCGGCAGTATTGAGAATATGTTTAATGACCGGATGTTCCAATCCTTTTTCCAACGTGGTTGAGGCTTCTTTGAACTTCTCCAATTGCTGTTGTGTGAAGTCGTCGAATACGTATGAATCACTACCTGCCAAATGAGAAAAGACGGAACGAACCTTAACTCCGCTCTGTGTCTTCAGTCGTTCGATCAGTTGTGATACTTCATATGGCTGAAAACCTAAACGGTGCATGCCTGTATCAATCTTAATATGTATCGGATAAGCAATGATACCACGGCGTTCCGTTTCTTTGATCATAGCATCCAACAGACGGAAACTGTACACTTCTGGCTCCAGATTATACTCAAACATGGTATTGAAGCTACTGAACTCCGGGTTCATGACGATGATCGGAATGGTAATACCTTCTTTCCGTAGGGCAGCTCCTTCATCGGCTACGGCAACAGCTAAATAATCGCAGCGATGTTCCTGCAACGTCTTGGCCAGTTCATAAGAACCGCTTCCGTAACCGAAGGCTTTCACCATGCAGACCATCTTCGTTTCCGGCTTCAGTTTTGACCGGTAGAAATTGAAGTTGTGGACGATGGCTGATAAGTTGACTTCCAAGATGGTTTCATGTACTTTCTTTTCCAGTAGTTCCGAGATTCGCTCGAAGTGGAAATGCCGTGATCCTTTCAGTAGAATGACTTCATTGTTGAATTGCTTGATTTCAGGAGAAGCGATGAATTCGTCGGTTGTCTGGTAGAATGACTTTTCCAGTTGTTCTCCGAATACCGAAGCAAATTCTTTCAGATCTTTGCCGATGCCGATCAAGCGGTTTACCTTTTTCCGTTCTACCAAATCGGCTACTTTCTTATACAATGATTTAGGGAGAGTTCCTGACTGAAGAATATCGGAAAGAATTAGCGTTGATTTCAGATTCTTGGCTACTTTCCGGCTTTGCAGGAAATCAAGGGCAATATCCAATGAGTTGATGTCTGAATTATAAGTATCGTTGATCAACAGGCAACCTTGGATTCCTTCCTTTACATCCAGACGCATTTCGACAGGTTCGAGATGTGCAAACTTTTCTACATCGTTCACACTGGTCGGCTTTAAGTATAGCATGACGGCCAGACAGTGAATAACGTTCTCGATGGAAGCGTCATCGACGAATGGTATGGTATATGTCCGGTCAAAGCCCAATAATGTACAATGGATAACTGTTTCGTCTTGTCTCTTTTCAATCGACTCGATAAACAGAGGAGCTTCTCGGTCGGTCCGGCTCCATGCGATTGCTTTGTGCGACAAGCAGGCCGATTCGATCAAAGTTGATATGAGAGGATTATCTCCATCGTAGATAATTGCTTCGCTCTCGTTGAAAAGCATCAGTTTTTCGAGGCATTTCTGGTTGACAGAAATAAAGTTCTCTTGGTGAGCCTCGCCGATGCTGGTCAGTACGCCGATGGTTGGCGCAATAATCGGTTGCAGCTTCTCCATTTCATCTGGCTGTGAAATGCCGGCTTCGAATATACCCAATGTGTTCTTTTCGTTCATTTCCCAAACGGAAAGCGGCACACCAATTTGTGAATTATAGCTGCGGGGAGAACGGACGATATCAAATTCGTTGTGCAGTAATTGATACAGAAATTCTTTGACTACGGTCTTTCCGTTACTTCCCGTAATACCGATGACCGGGATCTGGAAGCGTTTGCGGTGATATGCCACCAGTTTCTGCAAGGCTGCCAACACATCTTTGACCAACAGAAAGTTGGCTTCTTCCATTTGTTCGAACTCGGGTAGCATTTTGCTGACTACAAAGTTTCTGACACGAAGCTTATACAAGTCTTGTACATACCGATGTCCGTCGTTTGTCTTTGTCGCTAACGCAAAAAACAGACTCGTCTCAGGAAATGATAACCGCCGACTGTCTGTTAGTAATATACTAATCGTGCAATCATGTAACGCCTTTGTTCTTGCCCCGATAATCTGGGCTACGTCTTGTATTGCGTATTCCATCTCTTACTTCAATTTAGTCTTTAAAATATTCCGCTCTTTTGAGTAGTCAAAGAAAGTCATTTTCTCGTTAAGTCGGTCAATCTTTAACAAAGTTTGAAGAATAAATTTCCGGTAGGCTTCGCTATATGGATTGAAAGGTTTGTGCGCCATGGCTTTCTGTATTTCCAGACAATCCTTTAGGATGTTTTGACTTTCTGCATCCAGTTCGTTGGTTACGAATTGTTCCCAAATATAATCAATGGCCTGAGCCGAAGGATGCAACATATCGTCGGCATAGAAACGATAATCGCGCAGTTCATCCATCATGATTTCGTACGATGGGAAATAGCTTGTTTGCTCGGGAAACAAACTGTTCAGTTCGTCGATGGCAAGTAACAAGGCGGCTTTACTGAGCTGGTTCCCGTGAGCTCCGTCTTTCCAGTGGCGAATCGGACTGACTGTGAAAAGGATTTTCAACTCCGGGTTGATGTCTTTCAGTTCTTGTAGCAGGGATTTCCAGTCCTCTACTATCTCTTCAACCGTAAGGCGCTGGCGGATAAAATACCGCTCGGGCAGTTTGTGGCAATTGCCTACTATTGTACTGCTCTCTTTTTCCCGATAAACCCAAGAAGTTCCCCAGGTGACAATCAATCGCTGGCATTGCCGGAGAAAACGCGTCGAAGATTCCAGTCGGGTATTAATCTGATTCAAACAGGCTTCGGCCGTCAATGCCGAAAAACGACTGTGATGGTCAAAGCTATGGAACAAACCTCCGGATGCAAACAAATCTTTTTCCTGATACAACTCAGCTTGTATCAGGCGTCGGAGAGCATGACTGATGGAAGCCGGATTATAGAGTGTCCCGAAAGGATTGACGTCGGTTTGGAACTTTAAATCCGTCATTCGTGTTCCGATATTCTCAACAAAACAAGAACCGATCAGCAGGATCGGGTTTTTATAAGAAAACAGAAAAGACGGCTTTGCGTATGTCAGTTGCGTATAGAAGATCATACATTGAATGAATTATGATTCAAAGATACTGGATTTCGGCTGATCGTAGGAAAAATGACAGAATAATCTTGTGATAATTACCTAAAACTTCGTACATTTGTACGAAATTAAGGCAGGAGTATGAAAACTATTTGTGGAATTATCCTATGGGCGGCGATGATTCTCCCATCAGCGTATGCGGAGAACGTTACTTCTTTTGTCCCTGCCATCCATCAGACGGAGCCAAAGTCTGTTGAAATCTCAGCCTACGACAGTTGTATTAAAGTCAAAAATGCTCCTACCGGCAGCGTATTGGAAATATATAGCGTAGTTGGGATTAAGGTAAAAGAAATCAAACTTACTTCTTCCGACGGAGAATATCCTGTCAATATACCAAAAGGTTACTACATTATCCGTATTGGCGAAACTGTCCGTAAGGTCGTTATCCGTTAATTGGCCGAAAGCAAACCCATTAGAATATGCTGGATGAGAACTTGCTTCCGGCTTATCTTTTCCCAGGCGTCAGATCATGTTTTTAAGGAATGAGATCCCTTTAATCTTGTTTGTGATGTCTGGCTTATAGGTTTTCCGTAATTCTTCACGCTCTTTGTCTGACGAGCATTTCTCGATATAATCCCACTGCCAGCGGACAATCCTCTCCAGCTCGTCGAAACTCTTGAAGAATAGCTCCATGTCTTCTTGTTTGCTCTCCGGTCGCCATTGTTTGGCCCGTGTAAAAAAGCGTCGCAGGATTTCTCTCGCATTCGGCGTGTTGAATATTTGCATGAACTTGAGTGTCTGGTCGTACCATCCGGATGCTTTTTCACAATCCAGCACTTTGGCTATCATCTGTTCTTCTTCATAGATTTGGGCTTTGTAGCGGCTCAGGTTCTCTTGGTCGAGGAAGGTGATGAAAGTCCGCAGGTCTCCTTCATCGGCGACAACAATCAGCCCTTGTGGGGAGATGAGGACAAATCTTTGTTCCATATCCTCTTCCGTCCAGTTCTTGGGCGTATAATTACTCATTTTTCGTTCTCCACCCAGGCAAAAGAAATAGAGGGCCGGCGAGATACCTCCCAATTTGACATGATTGGGTTCCAAATATCGCTCTTTATACCGCTGGAGGAAGTGTGTCGTAATCAGGTTGGGTAGACACTCTGTCGCAAGATCCAGTATGAGGTATTCGCTGGTCCCATCATATTTGTTAAGCTGGATGTAGATGCATCCTACTGCGTGCATACGGGTAGCGGCATAGTCGCGTATATAAAGGAAGAACGTCCACGTATTATGGCGGCGTGTTTTGAATGTCCGTGTGTGGACGATAGAACCCATGATACAACTGTTATTGTATTTCCTATTGTATCTGCGTCCGAACGCGTTCAGTTCTACTTGCATAAATGCCTTAAGCTGGTTAAAATCCTGCTTGGCTTCTGCCACTATTTCTTCGCGAGTCATTGAAGGTGTAAACATAGTTGCTTGTTTTTATTGTTTGGTTTGGCTAATAAAAAACTTCTTCATTTAGATTCGTTTGCACGAATCTTCATAAAATCATCGATGGTCGTACGGACAGGTAAACCGGAGTAAGCGCACTTCCATAAATCTTTACGTTGTTTTTCCGAAAGGTTTTCCATTTCCTTCCAACGCTCCCGGATTTGTTTCTCCAACATATCCCACAGGTCCAATCTCCTTTGACAATTTTCTTTAAAACCCGGACGGTTCTGTTGTATTTCCGTGCGTTTGATGTACCGTTTCTGGATTTCCCGGCAGTTCGGCGTGTTGAACACTTGCAGCATCATCAGGAACTGTTGGTAATCCTTCTTTTCCTTATAGGCTTTCATGAAGCGGTTCATCAAATCTTCTTCTTCATAGATCTCTGCCTTATAGCGGCTCAGGTTTTGCAAGTCAAGGAAGGTGACCAGTACCCGAAGGCCATTGTCTTTGACTGTTACGATCAATCCCTGCGGTATCTGATAGATCGCCTTGTTTTCCATATCCTCTTCTGTCCAGTTGTTTGGGATAAAATACGTCTGCCGGTATTCCATATTGGATCTGAGGTAATAGAGTGCCGGATTCATCCCTTGTAAATTAACTTTGTTGGGTTCCAAATATCGTTCTTTGTATCGCTGGATGAAATGTGTTGTAATCAACTCGACAAAAAATGTATCTTTCAGGCTGATGAATAGATATTCCACAGAACCATCACTCCGTTGTAGTGGTGTATATGCTGTCGTACTGGCTTTGATGGTGTTTTTACTGTAACCGTGGACGTACATTTGCATGGTCCAACTATTGTGGCGGCTGCTGCGGAATACACGTTGCTTTGACAACGAGCCTAATATTCTTTGCTGATATTTGTTGATGCTGCTTCCGTATTGCCGAAAAAAAATTTCCGTTTCGATATCAAAACGCGATTTAAGCTCATAGTAATCATGTTTAGCTTCCTCATAAATCTCTTTGCGTGTCATGGTATGTGTAAACATAGGCTTTTTTCTTTTTTTTTGTTAGATCATATAATAAGGAATAAGGATATGATTGGCGCACTCACTGATTCCTTTTCTATTAATGGAATCAAAGGTAGTGATTATCTTATAGATTCAAAATGATCTATTATAAATTTTATCCCTAGATTTGGCTATCTGATTTTTTTTACAGATTTTTTCAGAAAAGTTTGGAATTAAAATTTCTGCTAATTATATTTGCGATTGTTGAACAAAAGAAAGTATTTATAATATTACATTAGTATTATTTATGAAGATGTTTTTTGCTGAATCAAATAAAAG
>ENA-OPCA01000078-OPCA01000078.1-human-gut-metagenome-genome-assembly--contig:-NODE-78-length-88751-cov-7.922781_pt1 | contig 88751 bp, 80 predicted proteins | sample MGYA00241076_ERZ501468 | MGnify/ENA primary metagenome ERZ501468 (study PRJEB25962, sample SAMEA2042633) | human gut metagenome | biome: human gut; feature: human-associated habitat; material: faeces... | reverse complement strand
TGCTTCGGCGAGGCGCTGAAACCGGAATTCAAGGAATACCAGCAAAGAATCATCGATAACGCGAAAACGCTCGCGGACGCGCTTACTGCAAAAGGTTTGAATCTTGTTTCCGGCGGCACGGATAATCATCTTATCCTGCTCTCCCTGATCGGCACCGGCGTTACGGGCAAGGAGCTTGAGGCAAGGCTGGATGAAGTGCATATCACGCTCAATAAAAACACCGTGCCGAATGAGCCGCTCTCACCGTTCGTTACCTCAGGCGTGCGCATAGGCACTCCCGCAGCAACAACAAGAGGCCTTCAGAAAGAAGATTTTGAAAAGATCGCAGAGTATATCTATCTTGCGATCACGGATTATGATAATAAAAAGGACTATATCAGAAGCGGCGTTGCCGATATATGCGCAAAATATCCGCTTTATGAGTAATAATAAATTTTAATTTCGGGAAGTGTAAAAGTGATCGGTGTTTTTGCAAAGATCTTCGGCGCTGTTATGGGATTTTTCTATTCATTTTACAAGCGCCGCAAAACGGAAGATAAGATCGCGTTCATATCGCGCCAGAGCGAAACGCCGTCAACGGATTTCCGCTATCTTATAAATGAGATAAAAACAAATTATCCGCAGTATAAAGTTACGGTGCTGTGCAAAATGATACCGTCCTCTTTCGGCGGAAAAATAAAGTATCTGGGGGAGATGTTCCGCCAGATGAAAGCCTTTGCCACTTCAAAGGTGGTCGTGCTGGACGGATATTGTGTTCTTGCCTCTATGCTCAGGCATAAAAAGGATCTGAAGATCATTCAGATCTGGCACGCCCTTGGCGCGTTCAAAAAATTCGGCAGATCCGTGCTGGATAAGGAGGGCGGCAAATCTTCCAAAACGGCAAAGGCGTTTAAGATGCACAAGAATTACAGCCTTATCTCCGCAAGCGGAGACGCATGCGTGCCTTTCTTTTCCGAGGCGTTCGGCCAGCCTGAAAGCAGGTTTATACCTATCGGTATTCCGCGTATGGATTATCTTACGGATAAGGAAGAAAACGCAAGAGTGCGCGGCAATATCCTGCTGAAATATCCGCAGCTGGATAACGGGCGGAAAAATATCCTTTACGCTCCCACGTTTCGTGATACGGATGAGGACAGGGCTGCCCTTGCCGCCGCAACAAAGGAACTTATTAATAAGGCAAACTATTCTGATTTTAACCTTATAGTAAAACACCATGTTGTGGATTCAAACAAAGAGCAGATTTATACCGATTCGCGTATGAATATGGCGGAGGGTGAAAACTTTACCGCCATGGATTTCATGTGTGTTGCGGATTATGTTGTAACGGATTACAGTTCCGTTATCTATGAGGCGCTTTTAAAAGACCTGCCGATCTATATCTATTGTTTTGACAGCGATAAATATATAGACGAGCGCGGCTTTTATATTGATTTCTGGACGGATCTGCCCGCCCTGTATTCCAAAAACGCCAAGGGGATATGCGATTTTATCGCTTCCGGCATGCGGGCAAACAGCGAAAAGGAAGAAAAATTTAAAAAAGCGTATGTCAATAAGCGCTTTGATTCCATCACCGCCGAATACGGTAAACTTATAGATGAACTTGCCCGCGGCGTTTATGACGGGCGTTACAATTACGGCGTTATTTCCGATGACGTTCAGCCTCAGGAGGAGCAGGAGAGCGCTGCTGATGATCATAACGCGCAGGAGTCTCCTGACGATCCTGCTGTTAATACGGAAACTGCCGTAAACGAAGAAGAAACTGAGAATGAGCAAGATTAAGTCGTTTTTATACCCTGCTCTGCAAAGAGCAAGATACGCGGGTTTCGCCGCCGAATTTGAAAAGGCTAAAAAACTTCCCATGAACGGTAAAAAAATACTGATGTATTCATCGTCAAAGGGAAAACTCGGCGGAAACCTGCTTGCCATAAAAAATTATATAGAGAATAACGGGCTTGATTATGAGATAAAAGCCGTAACTTCCGTTGAACCTTTGCCGCAAAGCGAACTTGCCGCCGAAATGGCGCAAAGCAAATTCATTCTGGTGGATGATTATGAGCCGCTTGTGTATGTTCTGCGCCTCAGACCGGGGCAGAAACTGGTTCAGGTGTGGCACGCCATGGGCGCGTTCAAGCGTTTTGGTTACGGCAGAGCGTCGGCGGAAAAAAATTCAATCACCCATAAAAATTATACGGATGCGATTGTCTCCTCGCCGGAGATCGTGCCGGTTTACGCCGAGGCATTCGGGATAGATGAAAGCCGTGTTAAGGCAACGGGCGCTCCGCGAACCGATTGCTTTTTTGACAGCGCTTACGTATCTTCCGCAAAGGCAAGGCTGTATGAAAAAGAGCCGCGCCTTCAGGGCAAAAAAATATGCCTGTTTGCCCCTACTTTCCGGGGAGAAAATGTGCATAACGCCTATTACCCCGCAGTCTTTTTTAATGCGGAAAGATTTATGGGCGCATTGCCGGCAGATTGGGCGCTGATCATTAAAATGCATCCGTTTATTAAAGAAAAAATATCCGTTCCCGCGGCGCTTTCGGAGCGTGTTTTTGATTTTTCGGATGAGCGGGAGATCAATGATATTCTTTTTATTACGGATGTGCTCGTTACGGATTATTCATCCGTTATTTTTGAAAATGCCGTTATCGGCAACCCCGCCGTGCTTTACGCGCCGGATCTCAGCGAGTATGACGGCGGCAGGGGCTTTTATTATGATTATTCCGATTATTCGTGCGGAGAGGTCGTCTCGGATTTTGAGAGTCTTGCCCCCGCTGTTTTACGGGCAAAGCGCGGCAATGAAAAGCTTGCGGCTTTCAGAAAACGGTTTGTTCCTCTTTGTGACGGAAAATCGTGTGCAAGATTTGTTAATGAAATTTTGAAGTGAGGAAAATGAGTTACAGTTTATCAGCGAAATTCGCAAATTTAAAACCTTCCGCGGTCAGGGAGATCCTTAAAGTCACCAATGAGCCGGGCATGATCGCATTTGCCGGCGGCTCGCCGGATACCGCGGCTTTTCCCTGTGAAGAAGTTAAAAAGATATCGGCGGAAATACTTGGCGAAGATCCTGTTTCCGCGCTTGTTTACGGCGTTTCAGAGGGCTATGAGCCGCTTCGTGAAACCGTAAGAAAATGGCTGAAACGGCGCGGCAACATCGGCACGGATGAAGATGTTGTTATCATAACCGCCGGCGGCACGCAGGTCATGGATATTACCACACGTGTGCTCACGTCAGAGGGCGATACCGTTATCTGCGAGGAACCGTCTTTTATTGGTTCCTTAAACTGTTTCCGCTCCCACGGCTGCAAACTCGCCGGCGTTCCTATTGATGCAGACGGCATGAATATGCAGGCGCTGGAAAGGGTTATAAAAGAAAATCCCAACGCCAAATTTATTTATACGATTCCGAATTTCCAGAACCCCGGCGGCACAACGATGAGCCTGGAAAAGCGCAAAAGAATGTATGAACTGGCGCTCCAAAACGATCTGGTGATCTTAGAGGATGATCCTTACGGCAACCTGCGTGTGGCAGGGGAGGATGTGCCTGCAATCAAAAGCATGGATACCGAAGGCATCGTTTTTTATGCCGGTTCGTTTTCCAAGATCCTTGCGCCCGGCATCAGGGTTGCCTATGCCGTTATCCCCAAAAAAGCGGCAGGCGCTTTTACGATCGGCAAGCAGGTGTCGGACGTGCATACGGGCGTGCTTAATCAGATGATCGTTTCCCGCTGGTTTGATGAATATGACGTGGACCGGCATATTCTGGATATCCGCAAAATCTATAAGCGCAAACTGGATTTGATGTGCGATTGTCTGGATCGGTACTGCGCCGGTTTTATAACCTATGTTCGCCCGCAGGGCGGTCTCTTTATCTGGGCAAAACTGCCGGATGATGTGGATATGCTGCAATATGTAAACGCCCTGCTGGAACGGAAAGTGGCAGTGGTTCCCGGCAGTGCGTTTATGACGGATGATACGGCGCCTTGCAGTTATATCCGCCTGAATTTCTCCACCCCCAGCGATGCGGATATCGTTAAGGGCGTTCAGATCATGGGCGAAGTTGCGGAAAAATTCAGAAAATAAATACAAGATTTATAATTTATAGGATAAAGGACGGATTTCATTATGGCAGAACAACAAGTTGCGGAAAAAAGAAAAAGAAGTTTATCGCTGATACAGCCCACCTCCGTGCCTACTTTGGGCAATTATCTGGGCGCAATGCGCGGCTGGGCGGCTTTTCAGCAGGAATTTGACACGGTTTACGGCGTTGCGGATCTGCATTCCATCACCGTGCGCCAGGATCCGCAGAAACTCAGAAAACAGACCAATGAGCTTTTTGCCATGCTCCTCGCTTTGGGACTTGACCCGGATCAGGGAATCGTTTTCATTCAGTCGCAAGTGCCCACGCACACGCAGCTCGGCTGGATTCTGAATTGTTTTACGCAGTTCGGCGAACTTTCCAGAATGACCCAGTTTAAGGATAAGGCGGCGCAGCATAAGGATAACGTAAACGCCGGTTTGTTTACATATCCGTGCCTGATGGCGGCGGATATCCTGCTCTATCAGGCGGATATTGTGCCGGTCGGCGCAGATCAGAAACAGCATCTGGAGATCACCCGCGATATCGCGGCGCGTTTTAACGGTATCTACGGCAATGTGTTTACCGTGCCGGATGCCTATATTCCCAAAACGGGCGCGGCAAGGGTCATGAGTTTGCAGGATCCCTCCCGCAAGATGAGCAAATCCGATCCCAACCCCAAGGGCACGATCTATCTTACTGACGCGCCGGAGACGATCATGAAAAAATTCAAATCTGCGGTGACGGATAGTGAGATGTGTGTCCGCTATGCAGAGGGCAAGGACGGTATCAATAATCTGATGACGATTTATTCCGCCGTTACGGGAGACAGTTTGGAAAAGATCGAATCCGATTTTGCCGGCAAAGGTTACGGCGATTTCAAAAATGCCGTGGGCGAGGCAGTTGTTGCCGAACTGGAGCCGTTCCAGAAAAAGTATAACGAGATCATTGCCGATAAGCAGTATCTTAAGGAATGTCAGCAGAAAGGCGCGGAAAAAGCGCTTCGTGTTTCTTCACGCACGCTTGGCAAAGTCATGAAAAAAGTGGGATTTCTGATCTGACGGTTCCGTTTTTCGGCATAGTTTATTTTCAGACTACTCAATGGGGAGCAGGCTTTTTTGCCGCTCCCTTTTTGTTTCGGTTGCTATAGGGTTCGGTTTGCTTTATAATGTGTTTATAACGAATCCGGGAAAGGTGGTCTTTTATGAATAACTTCAGATGGGCATATATCGGCAGCGGCAATATCGCCGAATCCACGGCGCGCGATATCCTGCACGGTGCGCACAGTATTGTTTCTGTTTACGGCAGAAACGAGGAAAAGGTGCGGGCATTTGCCCAAAAATACGGCGCGCAGAGTTTTACGGATTTTGAAAGCGCTGTCAGCCGGGCGGATGTGGACGGCGTGTATATCGCAACGCCCCACACTTCACATGTGGACTATGCCGTTCGCGCCATGCGCCTCGGCAAACCCGTTTTGTGTGAAAAACCTGTGGGCGTAAGCGTTCAGGATGTTGACACCCTTATAAATACTGCAAAAGAAGAAAACATATATTTTTGTGAGGCAATGTGGACCTGGTTTTCCGATGTTGCCCTAACGGTGAAAAATTGGGTGCAGAGCGGCGAGATCGGCAGCGTTAAGGAAGTGGTGATCAATTATGCCTTTCCCGGCGTTCTGATGCCGAAAAATTCCCGTGTGTTAATGCCGGAAACCGCCGGCGGCGCTCTGCTGGATATCGGCATTTATCCCATTACCTACTGCTATAATCTGTTTGGGTATCCCAAAGATATCCGCTGCCGCGGCAGGCTTAAAAACGGAATCGATATCAGTGAGACCGTCACGCTGCAATATGACGGCTTTGACTGCACACTGCATATGTCTTTATGCACGCTCAAGGAAAACTGCATCATCAAAGGCACAAAAGGCACGGTCAGCCTGCCGGCTTTTTTCCATATGGCGTCCAAAGCCGTTCTGAAACATGAAAACGGCAGGCAGGTGTTTAAGGGAAAAACGGATTATTTAACGGAATTTACCCGCGCAGCGCAGGAGATTCGTGCAGGCAGAAAGGAATCGGCATATATTCCGTTTGCGGCAACAAGAAATTGTATGCTTATCCTGGATGAATGCCGCCGTCAGCTTGGTCTTGTTTATCCTTTTGAAAAACAGGGTGTTTAAGATGCGGCGCGGCAACGAAAAAAATTATACTGTCTGTTATTGCTGTTATTAAATATAACTAAAAGATATTGTTAATTTTGTAACTCTTTGTAATTGACCCCGCTGATTGCAGTGTGGTATAATAATTTGTGTATTTTGGCAAAGTATTGCGGGAAATCCTCTCATTTCGAACGGATCCGGATTTCTCATGCTTGCTTTAAAGGAGGAATTGTTTTGACTGAAGCAAAAGCAATGGCATATGTGAATATGTACGGCGTTTTGGCTACGCTTGAAAACTTGTGTGAAATTGACGCAGAGGCAAAGGATATCCTTGCAGCCATGAAATCTCCCGTTTCGCTCTGTTTTGACGTGGCAAACGGCCCGTGCGGCACATTCCATTTTACAAAAGGCGGCTGTAAATTCAGGGAGGGCTCGGCAGGCTGCACCTGCAAGATGAATTTTTCCTCTCCTGAAAAATTTAACGCGCTGATAGACAGCGCCAAGCCCGGTATTCCCACAAAAGGTGTTGTTCAGGTTCTGTCTTTCCTGCTCGGCACATTTACCAAACTTACCGACCGGCTTACCAAGCTTTTAAGACCCAGTGAGGAGGATCTGAAAAACAAGGCGTTTTTTGAAGAATCCACCATCCTCACGTTTTATACCATCGCCGGCGCCATCTCTGCGCTTGCCAATTCGGATTCCATTTCTATGTTCACCGCAAAAAGCACGGTGGACGGTGTGGTTTCCATGGGTATCAAAGATAAATGCTATGCGGCGATCCAGGTCAAAAACCATCATTTTACAACAATAAAAGAAAAACCGTCCAACCCGAGAGCGGTTATGGAATTTGCGGATATAGAACTTGCGCACGGTCTGTTCACGGGCACGGCGTCCACCATTGCGGAACTCTGCGAGGGCAATATCTATATGGCGGGCATGATCTCCATGGTAGATAATCTCAACCGCATACTGGACAGAGTTGCCGTTTATCTCGGCTGATAAGGAGGATGTTGCAGATATGAGTAAATTTCCCGAATATAAACATGAAAAGAGCCAGGAGTGGTTTAAAAGAGCGCTTGCGGCGATTCCCTCCGGCGTATACGGCCATCTCGGCCCCAGTGAGGGCCTGTTTCTTCCCATCACAAAATGGCCCCTTATGAGCGATCATGCAAAGGGTACATATTTCTGGGATGTGGACGGCAATAAATATCTTGATTTTATGTGCGCTTACGGCCCCAATGTGCTCGGCTACTGCGATGATGATGTAGACGCTGCTGCTATAGAGCAGTTAAGGCGCGGCAACTGCACCACTTCTCCATCCTACAAAATGGTGGAGTGCGCCGAGCTTCTGAAAGACACCGTTGCGTGCGCGGACTGGGCTTTCTTTATGAAAAACGGCTCAGACGCAACCACGTTTTCCGTTATGTGCGCAAGGGCGCATACCGGCAAGAAAAAGATGTTCTTCCTTCAGGGGTATTACCACGGCGATTTCCAGTGGGCGCAGAAAGTGGATTATCCCGGTATCCTGCCGGAGGAAGTTGCAAACAATGTTGTAATCCCGTGGTTTGATCTGGAGGCATTGCAGCAGGCTTATGACGAATGCGGCGGGGACGTTGCCGGCCTGATTGCCCAGCCGTATGATCACGGCAATTTCAAGGATAACGAATGCGCAACCAAGGATTACTGGCAGGCCGTGCGCAAGTTCTGTGATGAGCACGGTATGGTTCTGATCTTTGATGACGTGCGCACGGGATTCAGGCTCGATCTTGCAGGTTCAGACCATTATTACGGCATAAAAGCGGATCTGATCTGCTTCTGCAAAGCGCTTGCAAACGGCTATAATATGTCTGCTGTCTGCGGCGGGGAGCATATGAAATCCACTGCTTCTTCCGTTACCTACACAGGTTCTTACTGGATGAGCGCGGAGCCGTTTGCGGCATGTCTTGCCTGCATAGATAAAATGAAAAAACTGGATGTGCCCAATCTTTTCAGAAAACTCGGCACAGAACTGACCCAGGGCTTTACCAAAGCGGCAGAGGAACACGGATTTAATCTTGTTGTATCCGGCGAGCCGGCGCTGTTCTATCTCAGGATCGCGAATGACGACAGCTTGATGCTGCACCAGGAATGGATCGCGGAATGCGTTTCAAGAGGTCTGTTCCTCGCTTCCCACCACAACCATTTTATAAATGCGGCGGTAACGCAGGATGATATCAAACTTGCCGTGGATATTGCAGAGGATGCTTTCGGCGTAGTGGCGAAACGGCATCCGGAGATCGAAGGACTCAAATAATCGTTTACATAGATCCGATTATTTATTTAAGGAGGAAAATTTATGCCAGCAAATTACAAGCCATTTGATAAAGAAGAATGGCTCCGCCTGGAAAAAAAGGCGGATGAACTCAGGCGTCTTACCGTTCAGACCACGGTCTGGGGCGGCTCGGGCCACATCGGCGGCGCGATGAGCGCAATGGACGCGATGACGATTCTTTATCACCGCTTTATGAAACTTGACGTCAATAACCCGGATCTGGAGGATCGGGACAGATTTGTTCTCTCAAAAGGTCATGCCGCAGTTGGTTATGGCCCGGTCATCTGCGATTACGGCTTTATGGACGTGGAAGGTCTTCATAACTTTAACCTTACCGGCTCGCTCTTCGGTATGCATCTGGATTGCAATAAGATCAAAGGTGTAGACTGCTCCAGCGGTTCGCTCGGTCACGGGCTGTCCCTTGCCTGCGGTTTTGCGCTTGCGGGCAGAGTGAAGGGTATCGACTATATGAACTATGTTCTTACGGGTGACGGCGAGCTCAATGAAGGCTCCAACTGGGAGGCGGCAATGACTGCCGCGCAGTTCAAGCTCTCCAATGTCGTTGTGCTTGTGGATAACAATAAGTGCATGATCGACGGCAGAGTGGACGACGAAATGAAAGTTGAGCCGCTCGACAAGAAGTTTGAGGCTTTCGGCTTCCTTGTTGAAAGGGTGGACGGCCAGAATATGAAAGAACTCAACGGCGCCATCGAAAACGCCATCAATAACCATAAGAACGGCGGCGACAAGCCTTATGCCATTATTATGGATACCGTGAAAGGCGCGGGCATTGATTTTATGGAAGATGATTATCACTGGCATTACGGCGCGCTGGACGACGAAAAAACAAAGAAATGCTATGACAGTCTTGATCAATATTACGCGGCTCGTGTGGCGCGCGCGGAAAAGGAGGCGTAAGCTATGGCAAGCGGAATGACTTATACCATGACGGAAACCACCCAGCTTTCCACGGCTGAGTATTACGGAAAGGCGCTTTGCGAACTCGGCGAGGAGCATAAGGAAGTCGTTGCTCTTACCGCAGACCTTGCGAAGTCTACCAAGATCGGTATGTTCGGAGAAAAATTTCCGGAAAGATTTTTCAATGTGGGTATTGCAGAGCAGAACATGTTCGGTGTTGCCGCGGGTATGGCGAAAAACGGTCTGATCCCGTTTGCGTCCACATTCGCAATCTTTACGGCTGCCCGTTCGCTGGATCAGATCCATACGGATATCTGCTATCAGAACGTACCGGTTAAGATCATAGCAACCCACGCCGGAACTTCTTTCGGCCAGGCGGGTTCCACCCACCATTCTCTTATTGATATGGCGTGTATGCGCAGCCTTCCGCATATGACGGTTATCTGCCCGTGCGACGGCGTAGAAACTTACCACGCCGTTAAAAAAGCGTATGCATATCCCGGCCCGGTCTATATCAGGATCAACCGCGGATTTGACCAGATCATTTACAAAAATATCGAGGACTGTGATTTTGAAGTCGGCAAGGCAAAGGTGATGAACGAGGGTACGGATATCACGGTTATTGCGTGCGGTTCCTGCGTATATCAGGCTTTGCAGGCGGCGCAGATGGCAAATGCGGATGCCGGCATCAAAGTGCGCGTTCTCAATATGCACACCATTAAGCCGATCGATGAAGAGGCAATTCTGTCCGCCGTTATGGATACAAGAAGAATCATAACGGTGGAGGATCACACCGTGATGGGCGGCCTCGGCTCCGCGGTTGCGGATGTAGTTGCGAAAAGCGGCAAGGCGTGTGCGTTCAAGATGCTCGGTCATCAGGATGCATTCTCCACCATCGGTCTGCACGAGGATCTTATGTCCATCGCCAAGATAGACGCAAACGGTATTGCAGAAGCAATTGCCGAAGTAATGCATCAGGATTTTGAAGAGGATGACGCTTGGGACGATGAGTTCTAAACTGCTGTTCTTTTTAAAATCTGATTAGGAAAGGAATGTGTTATTATGGCAAGCGATGTAACCCGTTACACAAATAAAGTCTTTATGGCGGCGGCGCTTCCGCTGATGAAAACGATTGCCACAGACGTGCCCGAACTTGCCAAAAAGTTTGAGGGCGTGGATGCTGTTTATCAGGTTTCCGCTATGGCAAACGCGCAGGATAAGGAAGCCGTTCACTTTATCGTTGAAAACGGCGAATGGTCCTGCAAACTCGGCGAGTATTTCGGCCAGAAGAAGATAGACGCCGAACTTCAGTTTTCTTCTATGGAAAAGATGAACGCCTTTATGAAAGGCGATATGTCCAAACTGCCGAAGATGAAGATCAAGTCTTTCTCCAAATTTATAAAATTTATGGCGGTTCTGCTTAAAATGAGCAGTCTGCTTGGCATAAAAGAGCCGCCGGAGGATGAAACCCTTGCGCTTCTTCTGTGTAAACTGTATTTTTATCTGCTTTCAAGCGGTATCAGCCAGCTCAATAAAATGGGCCATCCGGAGATTCATGACTGGACTGCGAAAAGCCCGGACAGAGTGTATCAGTGGGCGATCGAGGGTCACCCGGAATGCACGGCATATCTTCGTATCAAAGCGGGCAAATCCCGCGCCGGCAGGGGCGAATACAAACGCTCCAAACCGTTCTTCTGCATGAAGTTTGATACCGCGCAGCATGCGCTGATGATTCTGCTTGGCACAGGCGATATGCTGCAGATGGTAAAGGATAAGCAGCTGATTATGGAGGGCGCGCCCGAATTCGGCGCCATGATCGGTGATTATATGATGATCGTCGGCGATCTTGCAAAATAAGAAAATGTCATAATTTAACGGGGCTGAACTTTTGTTCGGCCCCGTTTCAGCGTGTAGAAAAAGGTGTTCATTTAGAAAAAAATGCAGTTCTACACGCTGAGGAGACTGCGAGAAAGCGAGCAGGATTTTGCATTTTGCGAGGGAGGACGTACATAGGTACCCCCTTATCGGGGTCCCCAAAAAGTTTTACAACTTTTTGGGGAGAGGAGGCACAGTGGAATGAATAAGACCTGCCGCTTGGGGCAGGGCGAATGATATGCAACTTGTGCCGACGAGGCAGAAAGTGCAAAAAACCGCACAACTGTGCGGTTTTTATTCTTTTCTAAATTCTGTCTTATGGAAACGATTTTATGATTGCCATTAATGTGCAAGAAAACAAAATCTATTTTTAAATTCCGATTTGCACGTTCCTGCCGACTTTATCGACAGTCTGTAACGGGGCTGAACTTTTGTTCAGCCCCGTTTTTGCTATCCGGCAGCGTGTTTTCAAATCGTGTCAGATACCGAATTCTTTTGCATATACAAGTTTTCCGTTAAGCATCGGCGCGTCTTTGCGCAGCTTGACCGCCATAAAATTCTGCGCGGGAATTCCGTCCGGCGTCTCAGCGCCGTATTTTTCTGCCGGAATGAAACCGAATCGGGGATAATAGTTTTCACTGCCCAAAACAAAAATGTATTCCCACCCGATTTCTTTTGCCCTTTGCATGGATTCGGTTATCAGTTTCGTGCCCACTCCCTGCCGCTGATACTGGGGCGCAACGGAAAGCGGCGCCAAAACCAAAACGGTCTTTTTGCCGATTTTTGCTTTTGAATACATAATATGGCCTGCGATATCGCCGTCTATTTCGGCAACAAGAGATAATTCTTCAACGAAAGAACTGCCTTTTCTCAGCGCCTCTGCCAGATTCTGCTCGTTGCCGTCTTTGTGTTCGGCAGTTTCAAATGCTTTTTTGATCAGCTGATAGATCTTTTTGTAATCATTTTCGTTTTCGTTACGTATGATCATTTTTTACCCTCCGTGTTTGAAACAGATCCTTTGATTTTAGTGAATTCAATATGCTTATTATAGCACAGATTTGGGGGAAATAAAGAATAGAATACTGTAGCGGAAATTGATATTTTACGTAATTTTAACACGGAATCATATTGATTTTCTTTGATTTGCTGATATAATATCATTGAATAACAAACTATAGATCAAAGAGGCTTGTAATTATGAGTGAATACAGAAGAAAAACCAAAATTATCTGCACGATCGGCCCGGCTTCGTGCGAGAAAGATGTGCTGAAAAAACTGATGCTTGCCGGCATGGATGTTGCAAGATTCAATTTTTCACACGGCGATTATGACGCGTTTGAAAAATGGTTTTCAAATGTTGTGGAGGTCAGAAAACAACTCGGTATTCCGGTAGCGACCCTGCTGGATACAAAAGGTCCGGAGATCCGCATCGGCGCTTTTGAGAACGAAAGCGGCGTCGTTCTCAAAAGAGGGCAGACTTTTATACTGACTACCGATGAGATTCAGGGCACCAATGAAAGATGCTCGGTCTCGTTCAAGGGTCTCCCCAAAGAAGTAAAGAAAGGCACAACCATTTTGATTGACGATGGCCTGATCGCCATGGAAGTGGAAGAGATCCGGAATAACGATATTATCTGCAAGGTTGTAGACGGCGGCGTTGTAACGGATCATAAGGGCGTAAACGTGCCCAATGTTTCGCTCTCCCTGCCGTATATCTCGGATAAGGATATGCAGGATCTGAATTTCGGCGCGCAGATGGGGTTCGATTTTATCGCGGCGTCCTTCTGCCGCACCGGTGCGGATATTGCCTATCTGCGCAACTACTGCCATGCGCTCGGCTGGAATGATGTGCGCATCATTGCCAAAATCGAAAACAGCGAAGGCGTTGAGAATATAGACGATATTATCCGCGAGGCGGACGGCATTATGGTTGCCCGCGGCGATATGGGTGTGGAGATTCCGTTTGAGAAGATCCCGTCCATTCAGAAAATGATCATTGAAAAGGTGTTTGCGGCAGGCAAGATCGTGGTTACGGCAACGCAGATGCTGGAATCCATGATCAAAAATCCGCGCCCCACAAGAGCGGAGATCACAGATGTGGCGAACGCGATTTATGACGGCACTTCCGCACTGATGCTCTCCGGCGAGACGGCTATGGGCGCGCACCCCGTAGAGGCGGTGAAAACGATGGCGCTTATTGCCCGCACAACGGAGCAGGATATAAATTATATTGAACGCTTTGAAAAAGAGGCGCAAAAGCATCTTTCCGGCAACATTACTTCCGCCATTTCACATGCAACGGTTACAACCGCTCATGATCTGAACGCGGCGGCAATTATAACCGTTACCAAGAGCGGCAATACGGCAAGGCAGATCTCAAAATACAGGCCCAACTGCCTGATCATTTCCGCCACAACCAGCGAAAAGGTGCGCCGCCAAAACAATCTTTCCTGGGGCGTTCTCCCCGTGATGTGCGAGGAAAAGTCAAATACAGATGAATTGTTCAAGCACGCGGTGGATGTTGCCCGGAAAACCGATTATATCAAAAAAGGAGATATTGTGGTTATCACTGCCGGCATACCGCTCGGGCAGAGCGGCACCACGAATATGCTTAAGGTGGATGTTGTGGAATAAAGAGGTTTAAGAATGAATAAAAAGATCGTAAAGCTGATCCTTGCGTGTGTGGTTGTGATCGCGCTGATCGCAGCAGGGGCGTTTGTCTACGCCCGCATCTCAAAAGATATAAACGGCACGGAATCGGGCGAGGCAAAGGAATATACCCTGGTGATCGAGCCGCAGGATTTTCAGTATGAAATCTCCAAAATGCTCAGCGATAACGATATCGTTGTGGACGATTCGGTCTGGTCCATGTGGATGGACAGCCATTACCCCGATTTCACCTATATCAACGGCGAGTATTATCTGAATTCGCATATGAGTTATGAAGAGATCGCGCAAAAGCTTCAAAACCCGGATATCAGCCATCAGGTTGTTTCCGTTGCCATCCCGGAAGGGTATACTGTTTTTGATATTGCCGAAACGCTTGAAGAAAACGGCATCTGCTCTAAGGATGATTTTTATGCCGCCGTTTCCACAACGGACGGCTATGATTACGACTGGCTTGCGGATTTTCCGCAAAACAGGGAGCATATCGGCTTTATCCTGGAGGGATTCCTGTTTCCGGCAACATATGACCTGGGTATGAATACGGATGCCAAAGTGGTAGTGGATAAAATGCTTGCCGCCTTTGACGACCGCCTTTCAGACGATATGCTGAACTATTGCAGGCAGAATGATATGACGCTTTACGAATTTATCACGCTTTGTTCGATCGTGCAGGAGGAGGCGCTCACCGAAAGCAGTGCGCAGAATATCGCCTCTGTGCTGATCAACCGGCTGAACAGCGGCACGCGCCTGCAGTGTGACGTAACTTATTATTATGCAAAAAATCTGCTGGATTACGGCGTTTCGCGTGATACGTATGATTCCTATTACACATACCGCTGCCCGGCGCTGCCGAGCGGCCCCATCGCCAATTCCGGCATGAATATCATTAACGCAGTCATAAACCACCCCGATACGGATTATATGTATTTCTTTTCCGATCTGAACGGGGAGTTCCATTTTGCTGTTACGGGCGAGGAGTTTGAGCGTTTAAAAGAGCAGTACCCGTGGCAGTAACCGTTTTTTGGAGGAATGTAAATGTCTAAATGGGATAAAGATTACCTTGCCCTGTGCAGCAGGATTCTGACAGAGGGCACGGAAGTTGTAAACAGAACGGGCGTGAATTCCATCAAAGTACCGTCTCACCACTTTCGTTTTGATCTGGAACAGGAATTTCCTATCCTGACCACAAAACAGCTTTTCATCCGGCAGGCGGTGCTGGAGATGCTGTGGATCTATCAGGCGCAGTCCAATGATGTAAGGTGGCTTCAGGAACGCGATGTTAAGATCTGGGATCAGTGGGAGATCGATGAAAACGGCTACTGGAATGCCACGCAGCTTCTTCCCGATGAAAACGGCAATCTTGTAAAGCAGCAGGTACATAAATTTTTCGGCAAGGAATTTGCCCATACGATCGGCACGGCTTACGGCTATATTGTTAAAAAATTCCGTATGACGCAGGAACTGATCGATAAGATCCAGCATCATCCCGAGGACCGCCGTATGGTCATGACGCTTTGGCAGAATGATTATCTGGATACGGCCGTTCTGCCCAGCTGCGTGTGGAGCAGTGAATGGGATGTTACAAACGGCAAACTTAATTGCTGGGTGCATCAGCGCTCGTGCGACGTGCCCCTCGGTCTGCCGTTCAATGTTACGCAGTATGCCGTTTTGCTCTGCATGCTTGCCCATGTTTCCGGGCTGAAACCCGGCACGATAGACTGGAGCATTAAAGACGCGCATATTTATGTAAATCAGGCGGACGGTATCCGGGAACAGCTTCGCCGGTTCAAAGAAAACGGCGATCTTCCTGCGCCCGAATTGTGGCTCAATCCTCAAGTGAAAGACTTTTTTGCTTTTGATAACAGCCGTGATATCAAAGATATAAAACTTGTCAATTACCAGCATATGGGAAAGATCACTTTCCCGCTGTCCCAGTAAAAAACGGAGAGATTATGAGTATATCGCTTATCCTTTCAGTAGGCAGAAACAATGAGATCGGCAAAGGAAACGACCTGATCTGGCATTTCCACGCGGATATGAAGTTTTTTCGGGAGACCACAACGGGAAACACCGTAATCATGGGCAGAAAAACATTTGAATCCCTGCCGAAAGTTTTGCCAAACAGACGGAATATCGTTATTTCAACAGATCGGAATCTTAAGATCGACGGCGCCGAAGTTGTTCACAGTGTAGACGAGGCGCTGGAGAGCGCAAAAAACGAGAATATTTTCGTTATCGGCGGCGGGCGCATTTATGCGCAGTTTCTGCCTTTGGCGGAGCAGATCTATCTGACGGAGATTGACGCGGATTGCCCCGATGCGGATACCTTTTTTCCGCAGTTTGACAAATCACAGTATACACGAACCGTCCTTGGGGAAAATGAGGAAAACGGCATCCGTTTTTCCCATGTGCTTTACACAAAAAAATAATTTTTTATGTTGACAAAGCCGTTTTACTGTGTTAATATAGTTCCACAACAAAGAAGAACATTTATCCCGTTCTCCCCTTCAGCGCAGGCAAAAAGGGCAATATCCTTTCTTTTTGATGTAGGTTTATTGAAGCGCGGGCATATCTGTTCGCGCTTTTAATTATTTCATGCAGGTGTTTACCAAAATTTAAAGGAGTGTTATTTATCAGCAGAGATATTCCGCAGCTCAACGGAGAGATCAGAGATAAGGAATTGCGTGTCATCACTGCAGACGGCCAGCAGCTTGGCATCATGAGTGCAAAAGATGCGCTGCATGAGGCTGAGATCAGAGGGCAGGATCTTGTTAAGATCGCGCCGCAGGCAAAGCCGCCTGTTGTTAAAATCATGGATTACAGCAAATTCCGATATGAGCAGGCTAAACGCGAAAAGGAAAACCGCAAAAAGCAGAAAACGATTGATACCAAGGAGATCCGCCTGTCGCTCAACATCGATATCGGCGATTTCAACACAAAGGTAAATCAGGCCAAAAAGTTCCTGGATAAAGGTGATAAACTTAAGGTCTCACTGCGCCTTCGCGGCAGAGAAATGGCTCATTCAGATCTCGGCGTTGCAAATATGCAAAGATTTGCGCAGGCGCTCGGCGAAGAGATCAATGTTGATAAAGCCCCTAAACTGGAGGGCAGGCAGATTCTTATGTTCCTGTCTAAAAAGCCGGCTAAATAATTAAATAGTAATTTGAATATTAGTAAATTATGACCTCCCAACAGAGGTTACAGTGTTTTAATAAAATCCTCCAAAAACCTTGAAAATAGAGGATTTATCGCAACGTGTTCGCCTTATCTCTTTATAGGGTTACACACATCTTCACTCTTTTCCAGAGTGCTTATAAGGGTAAAATCAAGGGCAAAAAAACCACAACAAGATATAACAAAAGTGTAGCAATCAGAAAGCTGCGATGTATGTGCGTATACTTATCAAAAAGGAGAATCTAAATGAAATACCCTAAAATGATACTATTTGATTACGGACATACTCTTTTGTATGAACCTGGTTGGGATTCCGTTAGAGGAAATGAGGAACTTTTGAAATATGTTACAAAGAATCCGAATAACTGCACTCTTGAGGATGTCAGAAAAGGTGCGGAACTAATTTTCGGAAAACATATCGAAAATGTCCGTAAAATAGGTTATGATATTTCCGGTCAGGTTGGCGATAAAGTATTGTATGAATATCTTGGAATCGAGTTTTCCCTGACGCCGCTTGAAATGGAAACCGTTTTTTGGAACGGTGCTTCTATGGGTGCTATTATGCCAAATGCTGATAAAATGCTCGATTATATAAATAAAAATGGCATAAGAAGCGCCGTTATCAGCAATCTTCTGTGGTCAGGAGATGCCTTAACTGAAAGACTAAACAGATTGCTGCCAAACAATCAATTTGAGTTTGTTATGACTTCAAGTGACTATTTTATGCGAAAGCCCAATCGGATTTTGTTTGATATTGCCATACGAAAATCCGGAGTTACTTCCGGTGAAATATGGTATTGCGGTGATAATCCGCAAGCAGATATTGAAGGAGCGTCACAAGTTGGTATTTATCCTGTTTGGTACGATAATGACACAGATAAAGACTACAAAGACCGTAGCAATGAACACTTACCACAGTGTGAGCATTTGCACATTCATGAATGGAATGAAATGATAGACTTGTTAGAAAGAATAAAAACATGATTTTCACTGATGGTAGCGAAATTTTCCTCGCACAAAATTTAGATTTGTGCGAAGGGCGTATTTCGCTCTCAAACGTCAAGGCTCACGTTACCTGCCGAAAAAACCGTTTGGTGTCGGTGAATCAATTCCCTTATTTCAGCTCGTAAGGGCAAAAGCAAGGGAAAATACATAAAGTTTGAGTTTTTAATGGGCGAAGTTCCTTGAAAATATAGGGCTTTCAGAGGATTACTAAAATAAATATAAATTTATGGAGGAATAAATTATGCCAAAGATCAAAACACACAGCGGCGCAAAAAAGCGTTTCAAAACAACGAAAAGCGGCAAGGTAAAGCGCGCTCATGCTTATACCTCTCATATTCTTACAAAGAAAACAACAAAACGTAAAAGAAATCTTCGCAAAACCACTGTCGGTGATGTAACGAACCAGAAGCAGATGAAGAGGCTCGTTCCCTATAAATAATTTCGGCAGCGCATGTTGCGCAGAATCGTTTAAATATTAACCTAATTTCGTTAATTCTATCGGAGGTAATAAGTTATGGCAAGAATCAAAGGCGCTATGGCCACTCGTAAAAGAAGAAAGAAAGTATTAAAAGCCGCAAAGGGCTATTATGGCAGCAAACATCGTCTTTTCAGAACGGCAAAACAGGCTGTTATGAAGAGCGGTCAGTATGCCTATATCGGCAGAAAGCAGAAGAAGAGAGAATTCCGCAGAATGTGGATCGCCAGAATTTCCGCTGCCTGCAAGGCAAACGGCACAAATTACTCAACCTTTATGAACGGCCTGAAAAAGGCAGGCATTGATCTTAACAGAAAGATGCTTGCTGAGATCGCTGTTTCAGATGCGGCTGCGTTCACTTCTCTTGTGGAGTCCGCAAAGGCTGCTCTTTAATCTCAATTAAAGTTTATAAAATGCTTTGCCCCGCCGAAATAGTTTCGGCGGGGCAATTTTGTGCAAAGTTACGAATTTATAAAAAATTTTTGTATTTTATATTTTTGTGTTGCACTTTTTTGCATAATAATGTATTATAATTTATAACTTAAAATATAGTTATTAACAGCTTAAAGTGGTTTTGTTTAAACTTAAATTTTTAGGAGCCGTGGAGCAAATCGGTATGGAAAAAATCACAAGCAGATCCAATAATTTAATAAAACATACCAAAAAGCTTTTCACTTCTCATAAAGAACGCGCGCTGTCCTCTCAGTTCGCGCTGGAGGGTGCAAGGCTTTGTTTTGATGCCCTTCATTCCGAATGCGGCGCGGATCTTCTGCTGCTTACCGAAGATGCCGCACGTAAATATCCGGAGAAATGCACGCAGCTGATAGACGGCTTTGAAAAAACGGTTTGGATCACCGGAGAGCTCGCGTCCTATTTAAGCGAAACCAAAAATCCGCAGGGTGTTTTTGCCGTGTGTTTTCCGCGTAAAAATGTGTTTTATCCGGAAAAAGGAAAAAAATATATTGCGCTGGATCAGATACAGGATCCGTCCAACCTCGGCGCCGTGATCAGAACGGCGGAGGCGCTGGGGATCGACGGCGCTTTGCTCAGCGGCTGCTGCGATCTTTATAATCCAAAAGTGCTGCGCGCCTCCATGGGCGGCGCCATGCGCCTGCCGGTGCTGCTTTGCGAAGATCTTGCTTTGGAGATTACAAATTTAAGGGCACAAGGCTTTCATGCGTATGCCTCTGTGCCGGATCGTTCGGCAGAGAATATCAAACATATTGCGTTTAACGGTTCCGATATCTGTGTGATCGGAAACGAGGGAAACGGCGTTTCGCAGGCAGTAAAACAAGCGTGCACCGGTTTGCTTACCATTCATATGCTCGGCAGGGCGGAAAGCTTGAACGCCTCTGTTGCCGCCGCCATTATTATGTGGGAGATGCTCAGTTGAATAAGAATACACCCTATTGGGTATGGCTCCAGAGCGCCCTCGGCGCGGGAGCAAGAATCAAAGAGATCATAGAATATTTCGGCGGTGCAAAAGCAGTGTACGACGCCGGCGAAACAGAATGGAAAATGAGCCCCGTGTTCGTTCCCCGGCAGGTGGAACACCTGAAAAATACGCCGCTTGATGTTGCCGAAGATATTTTAACCGTCTGCCGCCTGAACAGCTGGCAGATCCTTACACCTGAGGATGCGGCATACCCTCGACGGGTTTATGAAATTGAGAATCCCCCGGCAGCGCTTTATGTTTCGGGCACACTTCCCGATATTGATTCCAGTGTGGTTATCGGCATAGTCGGCACAAGAAAGGCAAGCGACTACGCCGTAAAAGCCGCGGATGTGATGAGCCGGGGCATTTCCCGGCTGGGCGCTGTGGTCGTTTCCGGCGGCGCGCTCGGTGTGGATACCGCCGCACACAATGCCGCGCTTTTAAGCGGCGGCAAAACGGTTGCCGTGCTCGGCTGCGGTCTCGGCACAAATTATCTTATGGAAAATAAACCGCTGCGGGATGCGATTGCCGCAAACGGCGCGCTTGTAACCGAGTTTCCGCCGTTTACCAAGGCGTCCAGATATACTTTCCCAATCAGAAATCGGATCATCAGCGCGCTATCCCTTGGGGTGCTTGTTGTGGAAGCCGGTGTAAAGAGCGGAAGCCTGATCACGGCAAATTACGCTGTAGAGCAGGGCAGGGACGTGTATGCCGTTCCCTGTTCTATACTGGAGCCGGAATACGCCGGCACAAATAAACTGATAGACGAGGGCGCTGTGGTTGCCACAAAACCGCTGGATCTTGTGTTCCCGTATGCGGAGCGTTTCGGGCTGGATCTCAGCGGCGCAAAAGATGTGCGCACCATTATGAAAGAAACAGCTCCAAAAACCGTGAATGCAAAAGAAAACAGCGGCAGCATTTCGTTTGAAAACCTTGGCAAAAGCAGAGCAAAGCGTGTTGAGCGGCAAAACGCGGCCGCCGGGCTGAGCGGCGATACGCTCACGGTATACCGCGCGCTCGGAAACGTGTATATGCATGTGGACGAGATCTGCGCCAAAACCTCTTTGAATCCCGGCAGCGTGCTAACGGCGCTTACCGCGCTGGAAATAGCGGATCTGGTGCAGAGCGCCGGCGGAAAAAGATACAAATTATCCTGAAAGGAATTCAATATATATGTCAAAACTCGTAATCGTTGAGTCGCCTGCAAAGGCAAAGAATATAAAAGGTTATCTCGGAAAGGGGTATGATGTGGTGGCGTCCATGGGTCATGTGCGGGATCTTCCATCCGCGCGGCTGTCCGTGGATATAGAGCATGATTTTACCCCCAAATACGCCATTATCAAAGGCAAGGAAAATTTTGTAAAGGAACTTCAGAAAAAAGCGGATAAATCGGATTACGTTTATCTTGCAACCGACCCCGATCGTGAAGGGGAGGCAATCAGCTGGCACCTTGCAACGATCCTTGGCCTGGATATGAACGATAAAAACAGAGTTACGTTTAACGAGATCACAAAACACGGCGTGGAACAGGGCATGGAACACCCCAGAAGCATCGATATTGATCTTGTGGACGCGCAGCAGGCGCGCCGTATATTGGACAGACTGATCGGCTATAAACTTTCTCCGTTCATCAGCCAAAAGATCCGCCGCGGTCTTTCCGCCGGCAGAGTGCAGTCCGTTGCCCTGCGCCTGGTTGTGGACAGGGAAGAGGAGATCCGCGCGTTTAAGCCGGAAGAATACTGGTCTATAGACGCAAAATTTACGAATCCCCCCGGAAAGAAAAACTTTGCCGCCGCGCTCAACAGCAAAAACGGGAAAAAGGTAAAGATCACCTGTAAAGAGGAGAGCGATCAGATCTTGAGCGATCTGGAGGGCGCTGAATATGTTGTAACCGCCGTTAAAAAAGGCACGCGCAAGAAAAGCCCCACGCCGCCGTTTATCACTTCAACCCTCCAGCAGGAGGCGTCAAGACGGCTCTCTTTTCAGGCAAGAAGAACGATGAAAGCCGCTCAGGAACTGTATGAAGGCGTGGATGTAGAGGAGCTCGGCACAGTCGGTCTGATCACCTATATGCGTACCGATTCGCTGCGTATATCGGAGGAGGCGCGCGCCGCCGGCAATCAGTTCATCCTTGATCAGTACGGCGAAAAATACCTGCCGAAAAAGCCCAGATATTTTAAATCCAAAGGCAATGTGCAGGATGGGCATGAGGCAATCCGCCCGTCTATGCCCGGCGTAACGCCCGCACAGGTAAAATCTTCGCTTACAAGCGATCAGTATAAGATCTATAAACTGGTTTGGGAGCGCTTTATTGCCTCTCTTATGGAAAACTGCCTTCAGGAAACCGTCCGCGCGGAGATCACAGCCGGCGATTACACCTTTAACGCTTCCGGCTACACTGTTAAATTTGACGGTTTTACCGCGCTTTACGAGGAATCCAAGGACGATTCATCCGGCGATACTTCCGCACCGCTGCCGGAGATCAAAACAGGCGATACGCTCCGCCTGAAGTCCCTGCTCGGAAACCAGCATTTCACCCAGCCGCCGGCAAGGTATACAGAGGCAAGCCTTACCAAAGCACTGGAGGAAAACGGCGTCGGCAGGCCGTCCACCTACGTTACGATCACTTCAACGATCGTTGCGCGCGAATATGTAAAGCGCGAGGGCAAACAGTTCGTGCCCACCGAACTCGGCGAGGCGGTCATCAAACTGCTGAAGGATAAAATGCCGAATATCGTAAATGTAAAATACACTTCCAAAATGGAAGAGGATCTGGATAAGATCGACAGCGGCGAAAAGGATTATAAAGACATGATCCGCCATTATTACGATGATTTTGAAAAGCCGCTGGAAAAAGCAAAGAAAGAAATGCAGGGCGTTAAGATCAAGTTAAAGGAAGAGGAAACGGACGAAATCTGCGAAAAATGCGGCAGGCATATGGTTGTAAAGGTTGGCAGATTCGGAAAGTTTCTTGCGTGCCCCGGTTATCCGGAATGTAAAAACACCAAGCCGCTTATCTTGAAAACAAAAGCAAAATGCCCCCGTTGCGGCGGCGATGTTATAGAAAAGAAAACAAGAAAGGGCGCGTCGTTTTACGGCTGCTCCAATTACCCGGAATGTAATTTTATGACCTGGGATGTGCCCAGCGACGAGGTTTGCCCCCGCTGCGGAAAGTCGCTGTTTAAACGAAAGGGCAATGTGCTCTACTGCCCCGATACGGAAGGCTGCGGTTTTACCAAACCCGCAACCCGGAAAAAGAAAAGCGAAGAATCATGAAGAAGTTTAATGTGATAGGCGCAGGTCTTGCAGGCACGGAGGCTGCGTGGCAGATCGCAAACGCCGGAGAAAAGGTAACGCTTTTTGAGCAGAAACCGTTGAAAAAATCCGCCGCTCATCGGTCGGACGATTTTGCAGAACTCGTGTGTTCCAATTCTCTGAAAGCCGCAAGGCTGGATTCCGCCGCGGGTCTGCTGAAAGAAGAAATGGCGCGTCTCGGCTCGCTTACCGTTCCCGTTGCCAGAAACTGCGCGGTTGCCGCCGGCGGCGCCCTTGCGGTGGACAGAAATGTGTTTTCCGCCGCTGTAACGCAAAAGATACGTTCCCACCCGAATATTACCGTGGTCAGCCAGGAGGTCACGGACATTCCGCTCGGTGAGGGGGAAATCACCATCATTGCAACCGGCCCCCTGACGGACGGCGCCATGAGCGAGAGCATAAAAAAACTCTGCGGCGATTACCTTTCCTTTTACGATGCCGCCGCGCCCATCATTACGGCGGAAAGTATTGATACGGATATCGTTTTCGGCGCGTCCCGCTACGGCAGGGGCGGCAACAGTGATTATCTGAACTGCCCGTTCAATAAAGAGCAGTACGAAAATTTTATACATGAACTTGTAAATGCGCAGGGCGCCGTGCTCCATGATTTTGATGTGTATGAAGGCTGTATGCCGATTGAAAAACTCGCCAAGCGCGGCGCGGACGCACCGCGTTTCGGGCCCATGAAACCCGTGGGGCTGACGGATCCAAAAACCGGGCACCGTCCGTGGGCGGCAGTGCAGCTGCGGCGTGAAAACGCCGCCGGCACGATGTTTAATCTGGTAGGTTTTCAGACCAATCTGAAATTTGGCGAACAGAAACGTGTATTCTCCATGATCCCTGGCCTTGCGCATGCGGAATTTGTAAGGTACGGCGTAATGCACAGAAATTCTTTTCTGGATTCGCCGCGCCTGCTCAGTTCCGGCTTTCAGCTCAGAAAACAGAAAAACGTTTTCTTTGCCGGGCAGATCACCGGCGTTGAGGGTTATATGGAATCCGCAGCGTCCGGCATCATGGCTGGGAAAAACGCGGTTCGCCTTGCGCGCGGCAAGGCTCCGCTCTCTTTGCCGGATGTTACCATGATCGGCGCGTTAAGCGCGTATATAAGTGATGAAACGGTTCGGGATTTTCAGCCCATGGGCGCAAATTTCGGTATTTTGCCGCCCATAGAGCCAAAGATCCGGGATAAAAAGCAGCGCTATGCCGCGTTCTCTGAAAGAGCGCTGCGCGCGCTGGAAAGGATTAGAAACGATGAGGATTATTGTTGACGCGTTCGGAGGAGATAACGCGCCGCTTGAGATCATCAAAGGCTCGCAGATGGCCGTTGATGCGTTCGGCACGGATATACTTCTTGTCGGCAATGAAAACAGGATCGCACAATGCGTAAAAGAGAATCATATTCAACTCAGAAACACGGAGATTGCGCATGCGCCCGGTGAAGATATTCTGATGACGGATGACGCGAAATGTGTGCTCCGGCAGAAAGCGGATTCCAGCATGGGCACCGGTTTCCGGCTTCTGAATGAAGGCGCCGGAGACGCGTTTGTTTCTGCGGGAAACACAGGCGCGATCACCGTGGGCGCAACGCTGATCACCAAAAGGATCAAAGGCGTTAAGCGGCCGTGTATTGCGTCCGTTATGCCAAGCGCCAAAAAGCCGTTTATGCTGCTGGACTGCGGCGCAAACGCCGAATGCAGGGCGGAGTTTCTGTATGAGTTCGGCAAACTCGGCAGCCTTTATATGAAACATATTATGGGTTATGAAAATCCGCGCGTTGCCCTTGCAAATAACGGCACGGAAGAAACCAAAGGCACACCCGTGGTTAAAGAGGCGTATGCCCTTATGAAAAACGCTGATTATCATTTTGTGGGCAATATTGAAGCGCGGCAGATCCCGTTCGGCGATGCCGATGTTGTTGTGGCGGACGGCTTTTCCGGAAACCTAATCTTAAAAATGTACGAAGGTGTTGCAAAGGTGCTCATGAACGGTATGAAATCCGTGTTTAAGCAGAACATTTTTACAATGCTTTCGGCAATCGGCGTGCTTGGCGGCATCGGAAAAATGAAAAAGCAGTTCGATTACAAGGAATACGGCGGCGCTGTGTTGCTCGGCGTGAAAAAACCGGTCATCAAGGCACACGGCGGTTCGGATGCGCGCACGTTTAAAAACGCCATCAAACAGGCGGTGTGGTTCCTTGAAAATGATTTTATAAACGAAACGGAAAAGGCATTTGATAAAGATGAATAAAGATCTGAATTCTCTTGAAAAGGAAATAGGTTATGTTTTTAAGAAACGATCGCTCTTAAAGCAGGCGGTGACACACAGAAGTTATGCCAATGAAAACCGGGGGTCGGGCCCTTTTAACGAAAGGCTTGAATTTCTGGGCGACGCGGTGCTTTCCCTGATCTCGGCGGATTTTCTGTATAAAAAATTCCCGTCCATGGCAGAGGGGGATCTCACAAAGCTACGCTCCAGCCTGGTCTGCACGGCATCGCTTTCGGAATACGCCAGGCGAATCAAACTGGGCGATTATCTTCTGCTTGGCAAAGGCGAACTTGCCACGGGCGGAAATGAGCGGGATTCCAATCTGGAAAACGCTTTTGAGGCGCTCATTGCCGCTGTTTATCTGGACGGCGGTATAGATAAAGCCAGAAGATTTGTGCTTCGGTTTCTGGATGATTCCGTTGAAACACATCACATCAGTTTTAAGGATTATAAAACAAAACTGCAGGAGATTGTGCAGGAAAGCCACGAGGAAACGCTCAATTACGTGATCACAAAGGAAAGCGGCCCGGATCACGATAAACGGTATGAAGTGGAAGTGCACCTGAATTCAAACGTGATCGGAAAAGGAAAGGGAAGAAGTAAAAAACAGGCGGAACAGGAGGCTGCAAAGCAGGCTTTGCAATTAATGGGTTTATGAAAAAAAGCAATATTTCAATTTTTGTGCCGCATATCGGCTGCCCGCATCAATGCTCTTTTTGCAATCAGAACACTATAACGGGGCAGACCAAAGCACCCACCCCGCAGGATGTTGCCGATACGGTTGAAACGGCACTGCGTTCAAATAAAAACAATACTTTCGAATATGAGATCGCGTTTTTCGGCGGCTCTTTTACCGCAATAGACAGGGCGTATATGCTCTCTCTGCTGGAGGCTGCTTATCCTTATGTGAAAAGCGGAAAGGCAACCGGCATCCGGATCTCCACAAGACCGGATTTCATTGATGAGGAGGTTCTTGCGCTGCTCAAAAAATACGGCGTAACCTCCATTGAACTCGGCGCGCAGAATATGAACGATAAAGTTCTTGCCGCCAATATGCGCGGCCACACGGCGGAAGACGTCAGAAACGCATCTGCCCTGATCAAGAAAAAAGGCTTTGATCTCGGCTTGCAGATGATGACGGATCTGTATACGTCTACCAGAGGGCTGGATTTCGCAACGGCAAGGGAATTTGCCAAACTGAAACCGAAAACGGTTCGGATCTATCCCACCGTTGTGCTGAAAGATACATATCTTGCAAAACTTTATGAAAGCGGCAAGTATAAGCCATGCCCGCTTAAAAAAACCATTGCGCTCTGCGCGGATCTGGTGGAGTTTTTTGAGAGCCATGATATAGAAGTTATCCGCGTGGGTCTGCACGCAAGCAAGGAGATCAAAAACAATATGCTTGCCGGCGGCTATCACGAGTGCCTGGGCGAACTGGTCATATCCAAAATGATGTTCAACCGTATCACGCAGCTGCCGCCCGGCGAACATCAGGTATTTATCAACGAAAGATCAATTTCAAAACTTTTGGGCAATAAAAAATCCAATCTTGCCGCACTGGAAGAGGCTGGCTATAAACTGGATATCCGGTATAACAACGCGTTAAAGCCCAATGAGCTGAGGATAGTATAAATGATATTAAAAACACTTGAAATGCAGGGATTCAAATCTTTTCCCGATAAGACCGTGCTCTCTTTCGGCAAAGGGATCACTGCCGTGGTGGGGCCGAACGGCTCCGGAAAAAGCAATATTTCCGATGCCGTGCGCTGGGTTCTGGGCGAAACCTCAACCAAAAACCTACGCGGCTCCAAGATGGAAGATGTTATCTTCGGCGGCACATCGGCGCGTAAACCTGTTGGATTCGCGCAGGTGCGCCTGACGCTGGATAATTCGGATAAAACCCTGAAAGATAAGGGCGATACGGTCACCGTTTCCCGCTGCTATTACAGAAGCGGCGAAAGCGAATATAAAATTGACGGCGAAGTTGTAAGGCGCCGCGATGTGCACGAACTTTTCATGGATACCGGTCTCGGCGCAGACGGCTATTCCATTGTTGGCCAGGGCAAGATTGATTCCATTATCTCCGCCAAGAATGAGGACAGGCGTGAACTTTTTGAAGAGGCGGCGGGTATATCCCGCTTCCGCCATAAAAGAACGGACGCGCAGCGCAGACTGGATCAGGCGCAGGAAAATCTGGTGCGCCTGCTGGATATACTCGGCGAATTGGAAAGCCGTGTGGGGCCTTTGAAGGTGCAAAGCGAAAAAGCGGCACAGTTCATCAAACTCTCAGACGAAAAGAAAACGCTGGAGATCGGTGTTTGGATCAATAAGATCAAAAAATTCACAAACGAACTGCGCGAGCAGGAGCATAAGATAGACGCCGCCAACGAATCCTATACTATCTGTGAAAACGAACTGAAAAGCATTGAAAACGAGATTGAGTCCGCACTGGAAGAAACGGTAAAGATCAACGCCAAAATAGACGAGATTCGCAATACCGCTGCGGAATATGACGAGCAGGCGCTAAAAAAAGACGGTGAGGCGTCTGTTTTAGAGGCAACGCTCAGCCATAACGAGGAAACGGTTGGCAGGCTCAAAAACGATATCGATACCGTTGCAAAGGGCAATGACGCAATCGATGCCGGCATTGCCGAAAAACAGGCGCTGATCGAGCAGTGTGCGCAAAGGGCGCAGGAACGCAGAGCGCAGTTACAGGCTGTAACGGAGGAAACACAGAGAATCTTAAGTTCCAACGAGGAATTTTCAAAACGGTCTTCCGAACTCAACAGCCGTCTTGCGTCACTCACTATGCAGCTGTCCGATTACCGGGTAAAACTGACGCAGGCGCAGTCCAGTATGGAGGAGATCGAATCCAGAAAAGACGAAGCGGATGCCGCAGCGCTTGAACTGCAAGAGGAGATCAAAGCAGAGCAGGAAAATCAGGCGCAAAGCGCGCGCACCCTTGCTGCATTAAATAGCAGAATAGAGGAAAATACAAACGCTTTAAACGGTTTTAATTTGAAACTGAAAGGCAAAACGGATAAGGCACAGCAGCTCAAAACCCGGTTAGATCAAATCACATCCGCCCTTTCTGAAAAACGCTCGCGCGCCAAAATGCTTTCCGATCTTGAAAAAAATATGGAGGGATATTCCGGCGCTGTCAAAGCCGTTGTGCGCCATGCACAGTCAGGTGCGCTGGGCGGAATACACGGCGTTTTATCCCAGTTGATTCAGGTGGAAAACGAGTATTCCACCGCGGTGGAAGTGGCGCTCGGCGCCGCCATGCAGAATATTGTTACTTCAACGGAGGCAGACGCCAAGCGGGCAATCAATTATTTGAAAGCCAATCACCTCGGCAGAGCCACATTTCTGCCGATCTCCAACATAAAGGGCAGAACGCTGGATGAAAAAGACCTGGCAGATCACCTTGGTTTTGTTGCCGTTGCAAGCGATCTTGTGGATTGTGATGCAAACTATAAGCAGATCATCAGCAATCTGCTGTCTCGCGTTGTGATCGCGGATGATATGGACAGTGCCATCGGCATTGCAAAGGAATACAAAAACCGGTTTAAGATCGTTACGCTGGACGGGCAGGTCATCAATCCCGGCGGCTCCATGACGGGCGGCAGCCGCGCGAAAGGGGCAGGTATCCTTTCCCGCGCAAATATGATAGAAGATCTGCTTTCCGAGGCAAAAAAACTGGAGGCGGAGCAGCAAAAGCTTTCCGCCGAATATAAGGCAGCGTTTGAGGATGCAAACCATGCCGCCGCAAGTATGCAGGCTGCGCAGGCGGATCTGATGACAGCCAAAGAAGATCTGATCCGCGCCGAGGGCGAGGAACAGCGCATCCGTGAAAAACTGGAAACCCTCGGCAACAGGCTGTCTGTGCTTCAGTCTGAGAAAGACAATGCCGGCGCAAGGATCGCGCAGTTTAAAAAAGAAAGCGAATCCGCGCAGCGGGGCGCAGACGAGGTGCAGGCAAAGATCAGTGAAACGGAAAGCGAGATCGCCCGTGTAACCGGAGACGCGCAGGGCATACAGGAAAAACGCGAGGAACTGCGCAAAACGGCGGAGGAGATCAATCTGGAACTGGTTACGCTTGCCAAGGATTCTCAGGCGGCAAGCCTTTCCATTGAAGAATTGCAGTCCAGAAAATCCACACAGTCTGATCGTGTGGGCGAGATAGAAAAAGAGATCGCTTCCATCCGGGAAAAAAGCGATGTGCTGAAAACGCAGATCGAGCAGATCAAACAGCAAGCGCAGGCTTTGCGTGAACGATCCGGCAGTTCCGCCAATGAGATTGCCGAGCTGATCGAAAGCAGAAACGATTTGGATAAGCGTTCTTCCGAACTGCGCACGCTGGAAAGAAATAAAAGCCAGGAAAGGGAAAAACTTTCGGCGGAGATCGTGCGTTTGGATGAGCGTAAGATCGCCATGCGCAAAGAGTATGACGAACTGAACGATATGCTGTTTGAGCAGTATGAACTCACACGCCGCGAGGCAGAGGCGCTGGACATTCAGATCGAAAATATGGATGCGGCAAAGAAACGCCTGCACGAGATCAAAGTTGCCATCAAGAAACTCGGTTCCATAAACGTGGGCGCGATCGAAGAGTATAAAGAGGTTTCGGAAAGATACGAATTTCTGAAAGAGCAGATCGACGATATTGAAAAGTCAAAATCCGAATTGGGCAAGATCATAGAGGATCTGACTTCTTCTATGAGCGAAAAGTTTATGACCCAGTTTAACAGAATAAACGAAGAATTTAAACAGTGCTTTGCGGATTTCTTCGGCGGCGGCAAGGGAGAAATCGTTTTGGAAGAACCCGATAACTGCCTGGAAAGCCCGATCGAGATCAAAATTCAGCCGCCCGGAAAATCCGTTCAGAATGTCAATCTGTTTTCCGGCGGTGAAAAATCGCTCGCCGCGCTGGCGCTGCTGTTCAGCGTGCTGCGCGTAACGCCGTCTCCGTTTTGTATTTATGACGAGGTAGAGGCGGCGCTGGACGATGTAAACGTAGAGCGGTTTGCAAAATATATGCGCAAAATGACGGATAAAACGCAGTTTATCTCCATAACCCACAGGCGCGGCACAATGGAGGAGGCAGATGTTCTTTACGGCGTTACAATGCAGGAAAAGGGCGTTTCCAAACTGCTTGAACTCCAGTCCGCCGAACTCGCGGCAAAAATGGGTCTGGATGCGTAATACATACCGCAAAAGAGAGGTGCAGTCAAATGGGATTGTTTGATAAATTCAGAAAGGGCCTCAGAAAAACAAGAGAGCAGGGCATTACCGCCCAGATCAATGAGGTCGTTGAAAATTATGAGCAGATCACGGATGATCTTTATGAGGAACTGGAAGAGATCCTGATCATGGGCGACGTGGGATTCCCCACTGCCGAAAAGATCATCAAAAGCCTGCGTGAAAAGGTAGAGAATGACAGAATTACAGATGTGAAAAAAGTGCGCGAAACGCTAAAGGATATCGTTTCCGGTATCGTCTGGGGCGGCAGTTATCTGAAACTGCGCACCAAGCCTTCCGTAATTCTTGTGATCGGCGTAAACGGCGTGGGCAAAACAACCACGATCGGTAAACTGGCCCTTCGGCTGAAAGATCAGGGCAGAAAAGTGATTCTCGGCGCCGCGGATACGTTCCGGGCTGCCGCGATTGAGCAGTTGCAGGTTTGGGCGGACAGAGCCGGCGTGGATCTGATTAAATCCGCGGAGGGTTCCGATCCCGCGTCCGTTGTGTTTGACACCGTTCAGGCAGGCAAGGCAAGGGGCGCCGATGTAATCATCATTGATACCGCCGGCAGGCTTCACAATAAGAAAAATCTGATGGAAGAGCTGAATAAGATCAGCAGAGTTATAGACCGCGAACTGCCGGACGCCTCAAAAGAAGTGCTGCTTGTGCTGGATGCTACCACCGGTCAGAACGCCGTAAATCAGGCAAAAGATTTTAAAGACGCTGCCGGAATTACGGGCATTGTGCTCACAAAACTGGACGGCACTGCAAGGGGCGGCGTTGTTCTTGCCATAAATAACGAACTGGATGTTCCGGTAAAATTTGTAGGCGTGGGCGAGCAGATCGACGATCTGCAGCCGTTTGACGCGGACGCCTTTGCCGCCGGCCTGTTTGATGAAGAGGAGAAATAATGGATTTTATTTTAGCAACCAATAATATGAAAAAGCTGGAGGAACTGCAAAGGATCTTATCCCCGCTCGGTGTAAATGTGCTCACGGCGAAAAGTATCGGCATAACGCTGCCGGAAGTGGAGGAAAACGGTTCCACGTTTGAGGAAAATGCGCATATTAAGGCAAGATCTGCCTGTGATATCACCCATCTTCCGTCCATTGCGGACGACAGCGGCCTTTGCGTGGATTTTCTCGGCGGTGCGCCCGGTATTTATTCCGCAAGGTTTGCCGGCGAACACGGCAACGATGAAAAAAACAATGATCTGCTGCTGGAAAAACTGAGAGACGTTCCAATGGAAAAAAGAACGGCGCATTACGTTTGCGCCGTATGCTGCATTTTCCCGGACGGGCGTGAAATCACCGTTCGCGGAGAGTGCCCGGGATTTATCGGCTTTGAGCGGGACGGCAATGCAGGGTTTGGGTATGATCCGCTGTTTTTGGTAAACGGCAGATCGTTCGGCAGATATTCCGCAGAGGAAAAGGATAAGATAAGCCACAGAGGCAACGCTTTACGCCTCCTTAAAAAAGAACTGGAGAAAATTTTATGAATTCAAAGGAAAGAGCGGCGCTCAGGGCTGCCGCAAATCCGCTGGAACCGATCTTTCAGATCGGAAAAGAAGGCATTTCGGAAAACCTGATTTCACAGCTTGATGACGCGCTGGACGCCCGTGAACTGCTCAAAATACGGGTTCATCTTGAAACCTCCCCGAAAAAACCGCGCGAACTGGCGGATGAGCTGCAGTCTCTGCTCGGCGCGGAGGTCATTCAGGTCATCGGCGGCGTGATCGTGCTTTACAGAAAAGCGGATGAGGAAAAGATCAAAGCCAAAAAGGCTGCCGCGGCGAAGAAGAAAAAGCCGGCAAAAAAGCAGGTTAAAATCAGAGGCATGCGCAGCCGCCATGCACAGGAAGAAACCCGCAGCCGTAAACCGTATAGAGGCGGCGTGCGCAGCAGGGGAGAGCGGCATTGAAACTGGGCATTTTCGGCGGCGCGTTCAATCCGGTCCATAACGGGCATATCAACCTTGCAGAAAAATATATAGATCTTTTGGATCTGGATCTGCTCTGTGTGATTCCAACCGGGAATCCGCCGCACAGAACCTGCCGGGATTTTGCGCCGGCGCAGGCGCGCTTTGCTATGCTAAAAGCCGCGTTTTCGGGCAACCAAAAAGTTTTGGTTTCGGATCTGGAATTCCGGCGCAGCGGCAAAAGTTATACTTACGACACGGTTCAGATTCTAAAAAAAGAATATCCCGCCGCGCAGTTGTTTCTGATCGTTGGCGAAGATCAGTTTTTAAAGTTTGAAGCGTGGTACAGGTATTCGGATATACTTGCAAACGTAACGCTCTGCACAGCCGCGCGGGAAGAGAATGCGCGCAAACGGCTGCTGGATTTTTCAAAATCGCATTTTAGCGGCAGCCGCGTGTATATTGCGGATTTTGAACCGGTTGTTGTTTCAAGCAGTGAGATTCGGGATAAAATAAAAAAAAATTATGATATTTCGGGTCTTGTGCCGGCATGTGTTTTGGATTATATTAAAGAAAAGGGGCTTTATGTTGACGGATTTTGAGAAATATACTGCCATCCTAAAGGGCCGCCTGTCTCCCCACAGATTCAGGCATTCCCTGAATGTTGCCGAATCCGCAGTGCACCTTGCAAAACGATACGGCGCAGAGGAAGAAAAGGCGCGCCTTGCGGGTATACTGCATGATATTACCAAAGAAACGCCGCTTTCCGAACAGTATGAATATATCACAAAGGGCGGCGATGTGCTTTCTAAACTGGAACTTCATAATCCCGCCGTTATCCATCAGAAATCGGGCGAGGCGTATTGCCGCACTGTGCTTGGAATCGGGGATCCGGAAATTCTTGGCGCCATACGGTATCACACAACAGGCAGGCGGGGTATGACTTTGCTGGAAAGGGTTGTTTATACGGCGGATTTTATCTCGGCGGATCGGGAGTATCCCGATGTGTCCGAAATGCGCGCCCTTGCAGAAGTCAGTTTGGAAGAAGCCATTCTGTATTCGCTAAAATATACTATGAATAAACTTTTGGGTGAAAACGCCTTAATCCACCCGGACACACTGGAATGCTATAATTATTTGCTGGAGGAAAAGATAAAGGATTAGTATGACTTCACTTGATATTGTAAAGATCGCCGTGCAGGCGGCAGACAGTAAAAAAGGCCACGAGATCCGTGTTATAAAAATAAGGGATATTTCCGTGCTTGCGGATTATTTTGTGTTTGTAAGCGGTGATTCAAATACCCAGACCCGCGCCATTGCTGAGGAAGTTGAGTTTAAACTCAGCGGGGCGGGCGAGGAACCGCATCATATAGAAGGCAGGCAGTCCGGCTGGATCTGCTTGGATTACGGCTCTGTTGTTGTTCACGTTTTCCATAAGGAGCAAAGGCAGTATTTTCAGCTGGAGCGCCTTTGGGAGGACGGGGAAGAGATCGATCCGTCAACGCTGCTTGAAAACTGAAGGAGGATATATATGGAATATAATTTTAAACAGGTGGAAAAGAAGTGGCAGGATATCTGGTATTCGCAGAATACCTTTGCCGCAAAAAACGATTATTCACTTCCGAAATTTTATTGCCTGGTTGAATTTCCCTATCCCAGCGGTCAGGGGCTTCATGTAGGCCACCCGCGTTCTTATACGGCGCTGGATATCGTGGCAAGAAAGAAAAGGCTGCAGGGCTATAATGTGCTTTATCCCATGGGCTGGGATGCGTTCGGGCTTCCAACGGAAAATTACGCAATCAAGAATCACGTTCATCCGGCGGAGGTAACAAAAAATAATATTGCCCATTTCAAGAGCCAGCTTCAGGCGCTCGGCTTTTCTTTTGACTGGACAAGAGAGATCAATACTACGGATCCCGATTACTATAAGTGGACCCAGTGGATCTTCCTTCAGCTCTTTAAGCGCGGCCTTGCCTACAAAAAGAAAATGGCGGTAAACTGGTGCACCTCCTGCAAATGCGTGCTTGCAAACGAGGAAGTTGTAAACGGCGTGTGCGAGCGCTGCGGTTCCGAGGTCATCAGAAAAGAGCAGAGCCAGTGGATGCTGAAGATCACCGCGTATGCCGACCGCCTTGTAAAAGATCTGGACGATGTGGATTTTATAGACCGCGTTAAGGTGCAGCAGAGAAACTGGATCGGCAAGAGCCACGGCGCGGAGGTGGATTTCACCACCACGCTCGGCGATACGTTAACCGTTTATACAACCCGGTGCGATACGCTTTTCGGCGCAACCTATATGGTTATCTCTCCGGAACACCCCTTTATTGAAAAGTGGGCGCCCAACATTAAAAATATGGATGAGGTGCGCGCGTATCAGCAGGAGGCAGCGAAAAAGAGCGATTTTGAGCGCACCGAGATCAATAAGGAAAAAACCGGCGTAAAACTGGAAGGTGTTATGGGTATCAATCCCGTAAACGATCAGGAGATTCCGATCTTCATTTCCGATTATGTTTTAACTTCTTACGGCACAGGCGCCATTATGGCGGTGCCCGCCCATGATACAAGAGACTGGGAATTTGCCAAAAAATTTGATCTGCCGATCATAGAGGTCGTGGCAGGCGGCGAGGATGTGCAGAAAGAGGCGTTTACGGATTGCGCAACCGGCAAACTCGTAAACAGCGGATTCCTTACAGGCATGAGCGTTGAGGATGCTAAAAAGGCAATGACCGAATGGCTGGAAAAAGAGGGGAAAGGCCGCGAAAAAGTGAACTTCAAACTTCGCGACTGGGTGTTCAGCCGCCAGCGTTACTGGGGCGAGCCGATCCCGATCGTAAAATGTGAAAAATGCGGTTATGTTCCGCTCCCGGAAAGTGAACTGCCGCTCCGCCTTCCGAATGTGGAATCCTATGAGCCTACGGATACGGGCGAATCTCCGCTTGCGAAGATCACAGACTGGGTAAATACCACCTGCCCTTGCTGCGGCGGACCCGCTAAAAGAGAAACGGATACCATGCCCCAGTGGGCAGGCTCATCCTGGTATTTCTTAAGATACACAGATCCTCATAACGATCAGGCGCTTGCCTCAAAAGAGGCGCTGGATTACTGGACTCCTGTTGACTGGTATAACGGCGGTATGGAGCATACGACTCTGCACCTGCTTTACAGCCGTTTCTGGCATAAGTTCCTTTATGATATCGGTGTGGTGCCCACTTCCGAGCCCTATAAAAAACGTACTTCCCACGGTATGATCCTTGGCGAAAACGGCGAAAAAATGAGTAAATCCAGGGGCAATGTTGTGAATCCGGATGAGATCGTAGACCGTTACGGCGCGGATACCATGCGCCTTTACGAGATGTTTATCGGCGATTTTGAAAAGGCGGCGCCGTGGAATTCGGATTCCATTAAGGGCTGTAAACGATTTGTGGAACGTTTCTGGAATCTTCAGGAGATCGTTACGAATTCAGAAGAATACAGCACGGAACTGGAACCGCTGATGCATAAAACGATCAAAAAAGTTTCCGAAGATATTGAAAATCTTAAGTGCAATACGGCGATCGCCGCCATGATGACTCTGCTCAATAAGATCTATGATCAAAAGCGCATCACCAGAGGTGAACTGCGCACGCTGACTATTCTTCTTAACCCGTTTGCGCCGCACGTAACGGAAGAAATGTGGGAAAACATGCATTTCGGCGGATTCGTTCATGAGGCAAAGTGGCCGGAATATGATGAATCTAAAACCGTTGAAAACAGCGTGGAGATCGTTTTGCAGATCATGGGCAAAGTCCGCTCCCGTATGACAATCCCCGTGGATATGCCCAAGGATCAGGTGCTTGCCCTTGCAAAACAGGATGAAAAGATTGCGTCTGCCATAGCGGGCAAGACCATTAAAAAAGAAATTTACGTTCCGAATAAACTTGTAAATATAGTTGCTGTTTAAAAACCGGCGCGGCGCTTGATCCGCCGCGCCTTTTTATGAGGTGCTGATATGAGGGATAAAAAGAAAATCTATACCGTTGCTACCGCCCATCTGGATACGGTGTGGAGCTGGGATTTTGAAAAAACCGTTTCCAAATACATATATAACACCCTTGTGGATAATTTTAAACTTTTAAAAAAGTATAAAACCTATAAGTTCAACTTTGAAGGTTCTTACCGCTATGAACTGATGCAGGAATATTATCCCGAACTGTTTGAGCAGATGAAGGAATATGTTAAAGAGGGCAGGTGGAACGTCTGCGGATCCGCTTTTGAGAACGGAGATACGAATATTCCGTCGCCCGAGGCGTTGTTCAGAAATATTCTGATCGGCAATTCTTATTTTGACAAAACATTCGGCAAACGCAGCAAAGATATCTTTTTGCCGGATTGTTTCGGTTTCGGCTGGGCGCTTCCGTCCATTGCGCACCATGCAAACCTGCTTGGCTTTACAACGCAGAAACTTGCCTGGGGCAGCGCTTACGGCGTGCCGTTTGATCTGGGTAAGTGGTACGGCGTGGACGGCAATTTTATCTATGCCAATACCAATCCGCACGATTATTATTTTACGCTGACCAAACTGCGCGACTGGGATTTTGTCCGCAATAAACTGAAAGTCAATGAGAAATATGATCTGGACTGGACCTATATCTTCCACGGGATCGGTGACCGCGGCGGCGCGCCGAAAGAAAAATCTGTCGCTTTTGTGGAGCAGGAAGTGGCGGGCAATCCAAACAGCAATATGGAAGTGTATGTTGCCGAGGCGGACGAGATCTTCCGTGATATGGAAAATAAACTCACGCCGGAGCAAAAAGAGAAACTGCCGCAGTGGAAAACGGAACTGGTTATGCAAAACCACGGCGTGGGCGGCTATACTTCAAGAGCAGTAGGCAAAAGGTGGAACCGGCGCTGTGAGGAACTCGGAACGATCGCGGAGATCAACAGCGTTGCCGCCGAATATCTCGGCGCCGCGGATTACAACAGAACGGTTCTCAACAGAGCGTGGAAACGCGCGATCGCGCATCAGTTCCACGATGATATGCCCGGCACCAGCGTTCAGCGCGTATACCGCCGCAGCTGGAATGATCTTGCGCTCTCTGCCAATCAGTTTACTTCAGAACTGGAGAACGCCGCCTGCGGGGTAGCCTCGCTGATGAAAACAGATTTCTGCGAAGGTACGCCGGTCATGGTTTCTAACCCCGTTGAGGCGGATACGAAAGCCGCTGTAACCATCTATCTTGATGGCATAAAAACGCAGTATGTGCGTGTATTTGATGATGCCGGAAAAGAAGTGAAAAGCCAGGTTAATGCTGAGCAAAACGGCGTTAAGGAAATTTTGTTCATTGCAGAGGTCGGCAGCCTCGGCTACCGCGTTTATGACGTGCGCCCAAGCGATATTCCGTGCCGCTTGGAATCAGATCTTAAGATCAGCACGGAAAATATCCTTGAAAATGAAAAATATGTTGTTACCCTGAATAAAATGGGCAATATCACCTCAATTTTGGATAAGACCCTCGGCGAAAAAGAACTTCTGAAAGAGCCGGTGATTCTCGGTCTGTTCAAATATACCGGTTCCAAGGACTGGCCCGCTTGGGAAATGAATTTTAAAGAGGCAAATAAAGAGGCGGACAGGATCCCACGTCTTGTCAGCATTTCCGTGGAGGAGACCGGCCCTGCAAGAGCGGCGTTCAAGGTTGTGCAGCAGGATAAGAACCGTTCCCGTTTTACGTATTATATCGCCCTTACAAGCGGCGGAAAATGCGTGGAAGTGTATTCTGAGATCGAGTGGCAGAATCTTTGCACGCTTGCAAAGCACAGATTTTCTTTTACCTGTTCCAATAAGCAGGCAACGTTTGATCTTGGTCTCGGCGCAATTAAAAGAGGCAATATGAGCGAAAAGCTCTTTGAAGTGCCTGCGCAGAAATGGGCGGATCTTACGGATGAAAGCGGCGAATACGGCGTTTCCGTGATCAGCGAGTGCAAATACGGCTGGGATAAATTCAGCGATGATACACTGCGCCTTACCGTGCTGCATACGCCGCGCAAGAATTACAGGATCGATTCCATGCAGTCCATGATGGATATCGGTCTGAACAGATATTCATTTGCTATCTTCAGCCATGCCGGCTCAGATCTTTCCGATACGCAGCTGGAGGCAAGAAAATTCGTTCAGCCGCTTACGGCTTACGCATGCGCCAAGCATTCCGGCGCGCTCGGCTCGGCATACAGTTTCGGTTCGGTTTCTTCCAATCAGGTCATTCTCCGCGCTGTCAAAAAAGCGGAGGAAAGCGAGGAAATCGTTGTCCGCTTAAACGAGGGCGCGGGAAGTTCTCTTGATAAATTTACGCTTTCGCTCGGCGAGGGTATAGAAAGCGCAAGGGAAATTTACGCAAGCGAGGAGCCGCTTGGCAGCGCTGTTGTTGAAGACGGCAAACTTGTAACGTCTTTTACCCCATATCAGATTCGCAGTTTTGCGCTCACACTGAAAAAGAGCCGCGTGCAGGCAGAAAAACCGATTTCCGTTCCGGCGCAGCTTGCGTATGATAAGAATATCATTACGGCAAACGGAGAGCAAACAGGCGATTTTGAAAAGAATATCCCCCGCGAACTGATTCCCGAGCAGATCACGGCAAACGGCATTCGGTTTGAGATTTCAAAAACAGAGAAAAATGCCTGCATCATGAAAGGGCAGACCGTGAAACTCACCGGCAGCGCGGATAAACTCTGCCTGCTGTGCGCGTCGTTCGGCGGCGATAAAAAAGTCCGTTTTGATGTGGACGGAGCAACCGTAACCAAAACCGTGCTCAGCGCCACAGAGCCTTTCGCGGGCTGGGATCTGCCGGATCTTGGCGACATTGCTTTTGTAAAACACGGCAAACTCGGCTTTGAAGCCACTCACAGCCATACGCTGGGCAGGGATAATATCGTTAAAGGGCTTTGCTTCTATATCGTTGAACTGGATGTTAAGGGCAAAGATTCCGTGATTCTTCCGGTGGATCAGGATGTTGTTGTTATCGCCGCAACAGAGGTCAAAGGAAAACATGGTCAGATAGTCTCAAAAACATTTGATGAGGTCGATGAAAACCGGGAACAGACGTTTTATATGACTTTCGGCGAATTTATCCGCTATTGCTGGTATAAATGCGTGTGGAATTTAAACGATAAAGATGAATTTATAACTGCGATCAACAGAGGTAGAAAAAATGAAAAATCCGTTTGAATCCAACTGGACGAATGAGAATAACGGCGTGCCGCTGCATTCCCCTGAGGTGGACAGGCTGATCTCCGTTTTGCCGTCCAAACGGCAGCAGCGCCTTGCCGAAAAACCGTTTTATCTGTTTATGCATTTCGGCATGAATACCGCTACCGGCAGGGAATGGGGCGTAGGAAATGAAAAAGTCACGGATTTTACCATAAAAAAGATCAACGCTGCGCAGTGGATTAAATGCGCGCAGTCCAGCGGCGCAACCGGCATTATTTTAACGTGCAAGCATCACGACGGCTTTTGCCTTTGGCCCAGCGATTACACCTCGTTTTCCGTTAAGTATTCGGATTTTGAGGGCGATATCGTTAAAATGGTGTCGGACGAGTGCCGTAAAGCAGGGCTGGATTTCGGCGTGTATCTTTCCCCTTGGGATATGCACGAGCCAACGTATGGCACCCCGGATTATAACGATTATTTCTGCAATCAGCTTACCGAGTTGTTAACAAATTACGGCGCCATATCAGAGGTGTGGTTTGACGGCGCCAAGGGCGCGGACGCAAAAGCCTTTGAGTATGACTGGCAGAGATATTATAAACTGATCCGGGAACTGCAGCCGGATGCGAATATCGCCGTCTGCGGGCCGGATATCCGCTGGGTCGGCAATGAGGGCGGCAAAACACGTAAATCTGAATTTTCGGTTGTGCCTGCTTATCTGCAAACGGCTGAAACGGTAGAGAAAAAAAGCCAGCATGCGGAATCGGACGCAGGCGGCATGAAAAAACGCACTTCAACGGATGAAGACCTCGGCAGCCGGGATCTTTTGAAAAACTGCCCCGAACTCTGCTGGTATCCGGCAGAGGTGGATGTTTCCATCCGCAAGGGCTGGTTCTATTCCAAAAAAACGAATTTTACGGTTAAAAGCGCAAAAAAACTTTTCAATATTTATCTGAATTCCGTGGGCAACAACTGCACACTTCTTTTAAATGTGCCGCCAAGCGATAAGGGCACGATCCATATCAACGATGCCGTGGCGCTGCGTTCCCTTGGAAACAAGATAGAAGAATTGTACTCCAAACCTGTGCTCGTGGAAAAATTCGGCATGCTTAAGGAAACGGACGGCATGCTGGATTTCACGTTTGACAGTGAAAAAAAGTTAAAATATGTCATTCTTAAAGAGGATATCCGCTATTCCCAGCGTGTGGAGGCGTTTGATATCTTCCTAAAAAAAGAAAACGGCAATTATGTGCATGTTTATTCCGGCACGGTTATCGGCTCCTGCAAGATCGCAAAAATAAAGGGCAAAAAATGTACAGGCGCGCGTGTTATTATCCGCCAGAGCAGGAGCGCTCCGGTGCTTTCTGAGATCGGTTTTTATGAATGATACGGCGTTCTTTTGTATTCCGCGGCAGGCGAATCCTTTCGCGCAAACCTACCTGAAGACGGTAATATATAACAAAAGCGGCATACAGTCTGTAGTAGGACTGTACGCCGCTTTTGTTTTGCTATAATTTTGAAATTGCGTTTAATACTTTCTTTTTATCCGCGCTCCAAAGCGGGGCAATCAGGTCTTTTTTTGCGCCGTCGCCCGTCAGGCGGTGGATCACAATCTCTTTCGGTATGATCTTCACGCAGCTTTTTATAATATCCAAATATTCTTCAAAAGTCAGCGTTTTAAATTTGCCTGCCCGGTACTCCTTTTCGAGATCGGTATGTTTCAAAACGTGCAAAAGTTGTAATTTTATGCCGTTTATTCCGCTCTTGCAGGCGTAGTCCACACTTTGCAGCATATCGCTTTTGCTTTCGCCCGGCAGGCCAAGGATGATGTGGCACACCACTTCAAGCCCTGCTTCTTTCAGCCTGCAAACGGCATCGTCAAAGCAGGCAAGGTTATATCCGCGCCGTATATAATCGGCGCTTTTTTGGTGAATGGTTTGAAGCCCCAGTTCAACCGATACCGGTTTGATCGTGTTCAGTTGAGCAAGCAGATCAATCACGTCATCCGGCAGGCAGTCCGGCCGTGTCGCAACGGAAAGCATTACGATATCCGGATGTTCTATCGCCTCTGTAAATTTTTTTCGCAGCACTTCCACCGGAGCATATGTGTTGGTAAACGCCTGAAAATAGGCAATGTATTTTCCGCTTTTGATCTTGTTTTGAACGCGCAATTTGCCCTTTTCAATCTGCTGCGTTACCGAAAGCCGGGGGTCTTCTGCAAAATCTCCGCTGCCGCCGGCAGAGCAGAAGATGCAGCCGCGCGTGCCGCAGGTGCCGTCTCTGTTTGGGCAGGTGAAGCCGCCGTTGATACTGATCTTATATACCTTGCATCCGAATCGGTTGCGCAGGTATCTGTTAAAACTATAATATTCCATTTGCGATTTCATAAAATGCTTTCAGGTTTTTGCCGCCGGAGCATACGTAAGACCGAATTTTTGTGAGGTCTATTTCGTCTCCCTCCACGGTTTTGCAAATGCCGCCCGCCTCGCGCAAAATAACGGTTGCGCCGGCAAGATCCCACGGGCGCAGGATCAGTTCATAGTAAAGATCCGCCTTTCCTGCGGCAACATAGCATATGTCCAGCGCGGCGGAACCGCAGCGGCGCACCTCAAGGCAGTTGTAAAAGATCTGCTCGGTCAGTTTAAAGGTCTTTTCCGCCAGTTCGTGCTCATAAGGGCAGGTGCCGAAAAGCACAAGGCTCTCTTTAAGCGCGCAGTCAGAAACGTGGATCGGTTTGCCGTTCAGATAAGCGCCCTTGCCTTTTTCTGCGTAAAACAGATTGTCCAGATCCGGGTCCAAAACAACCCCGGCGATCAGTTCTTTGTCTTTCGCCAGCCCAACGGAAATGGCGCTGTGCTGAAAGCCTTTTACAAAATTTGTTGTGCCGTCTATCGGGTCAATAATAAAGCAGTAACCGTCTGTTAATTTCTTTTCGCCGCCGCCTTCTTCGCCCAAAAAAGAGCAGCCGGGCACCGCCTTTGCCAGTTCTGCAAACAAATATTCCTGTATTTTGCCGTCATATTGTGTTACAAGATCCACGTCGGATGATTTTTCTTTTATGCCAAGGTCGCCATGGGCGCTCTTGTATATCTTCTGCGCGCCGCGCACTGCCGCAATCATTTCCTCAAGCATCAAATTCCCGCCTTTCTGTTTCTTTACCACTATTTTATCATAATAAATTTTATATGCAATATAATTTATTATGATGATCGCAATTCTTGTTGCCGCCGCAAAGTTATGCGAAAAAATACTGCGCTTTTTCGGCAGGGGCGCAACCACTTTTCCCGGAAAATTGGCGCTTTTTTTTAAAAAAGATATTTTGCGCGATCTTTCCCGCGGTGTAAAGATCATAGCCGTAACCGGCACAAACGGAAAGACAACAACGGCACGTATCATAGAATCCGGCCTGAAAAATGCCGGCGTGCCGTGCTTTTTAAACCGCTCCGGCGCTAATCTGATCACCGGCGTAACGGCTGCCTTTATCTCAAATTCAGATCTTTTCGGCCGGTGCAGATATGAATACGCCGTTTTAGAATGTGATGAAAACGCCCTGAAAAAGATCAGCCGGTATCTTGACGCCGATATCCTTGTTGTAACCAATATTTTCCGCGATCAGCTGGATAGATACGGTGAAGTTTCCTCAACCCTCTCCGCCATAAAAACGGGCGCTCTCAATATGAAAAGCGCAAAGCTCGTTTTAAATGCGGATGATCCGCTTTCTTTCAGCCTCAGCCGCCTTGAAAACCAATATGTTTCTTTCGGCATGAACAAATCGCTTTCCCTCGGCGGCAAAGGAGAAAGCGAGTTCTGTGTGTTCTGCGGCACGCCGTATGCCTATTCGTTTCGAACCTACAGCCAGCTCGGCGGTTTTTCCTGCCCCGGATGCGGCTATGCGCGTGAAGAACCGGAGTATTCGGCGGAGGAGATCACTGCCCAAACGCCGGACAGTTCGACGGTTTTCGCCAATCTTCGCGGAAAATCGGCACTGCTTTCCGTAAACCTCGGCGGAATTTACAATATTTACAATGCGCTTGCCGCAGCGGCAGCGCTTTGCGAATGCGGCGTTGCGCTGGATACGGTGGAAAACACCCTTTCTTCCTTTGGCGGCGCGTTCGGCAGAATGGAAACGTTCGGCAACGTGCGCATGCTGCTCGTAAAAAATCCCGCGGGTTTCACCCAAACGGTGAATTACCTGAAACCGCTCAAAATACATAATCTTATCTTTGTGCTGAATGATAATGATGCGGACGGCAAAGACGTTTCCTGGATCTGGGATGCGGAGATCCGTATTGGTGAGAATGTGGAAAATGTCTACGCTTTCGGCATACGCTCCGGCGATATGGCGCTGCGGCTCAAATATGCGGATATAGACGCGCAGATTATAAAAAATTACGATGAATTCAAAACCATAACTGATGAGCCGGACACCGTGATCATACCCACTTATACGGCAATGATGGCACTGCGTCCGTATTTTGCGAAAAAATCAGGCAAAAAGGAGTTTTGGCAGTGAAACTGAAAGTGGCACATCTCTATCCCGATCTGTTGAATCTGTACGGCGATTCCGGCAATATTCTGTGCATAAAAAAGCGGTGCGAGTGGAGAGAAATCGCTTGTTCCGTAACGCCGCTCATCGCCGGGCGCGATTTTGATTTTTCAGATTATGATCTCATTTTTATCGGCGGCGGGCAGGATCGGGAACAGAAACTGGTATTGCGTGATCTGACAGTCAAAAAGAGGGATTCACTGCATCATGCGGTTGAAAACGGTACAGTCCTGCTCGCCATCTGCGGCGGCTATCAGCTGCTTGGCAGATTTTATGAAACTGCTGTCGGCGAACATTTGGAGTTTACAGGTATTCTTGATTTTTATACCTGCGCCGGGGAAAAACGCCTGATCGGAAATTACGAGTTTAAAACAGCGGAAAAGATCCGGGTGATCGGCTTTGAGAATCATTCCGGGCGCACCTTTCTGGGCGACGGTATTGCCCCGCTCGGAAAAGTCCTGAAAGGGCACGGCAACAACGGCGCGGATAAAACGGAGGGCGCGCGGTATAAAAATACATTTTGCACCTACTGCCACGGGCCGCTCCTGCCGAAGAATCCGGATCTTGCCGATCTGCTGATCCGAACCGCGCTTTCCGCAAAGTATGATCCTGTTGCGCTTGCTGCGCTTGACGTTTCTGCGGAGATCCTTGCCCGCCGCCAGATTCGGGATCTGTATATCTAAATAAAATAAATAAAAATTTTTCTTGATTTTGGCTTGCGCTTATGGTAATATATTTCAGCACGGATATAGCCTGTGCAATCCACACGCAGTGTCTGCACCCCTTGGTGATCTTTCGGGGCGCTTTGCCATAGGCACGGCGGAGGAATAACCTAAAGGAGGAATTTTAGAATGGCAAACGTAGTTTCTATGAAACAGCTTTTGGAGGCCGGTGTTCATTTCGGTCACCAGACAAGAAGATGGAACCCCAAAATGGCTCCGTATATCTTCACAGAGCGCAACGGCATCTACATCATCGATCTTCAGAAAACAGTTAAGAAACTGGACGAGGCTTATATGTTCGTTCGCGATCTTGCTGCTGAAGGCGGCTCTATCATTTTTGTAGGCACCAAAAAGCAGGCGCAGGAATCTATCAAGGAAGAGGCAGAGCGCTGCTCCATGCCGTATGTAAACGCACGCTGGCTCGGCGGTATGCTCACCAACTTCAAAACCATCCGCGGCCGTGTTGCCCGCCTTGCGCAGCTCAAGAAAATGAGAGAGGACGGCACTTTTGATCTTCTTACCAAGAAAGAGGCTGCCGGTCTTGAACTTCAGATCGAAAAACTTGAAAAGTATCTCGGCGGTATCACCGAAATGAAGAAAGTTCCGGATGCTATGTTTATCGTAGATCCCCGCAAGGAAAGAATTGCGGTATCCGAGGCTATGAAACTCGGTCTTCCGATCGTAGCGATTGTAGATACAAACTGTGACCCGGATGAGATCGATTATGTTATCCCCGGAAATGATGACGCGATCCGCGCCGTAAAACTGATTGCCGGCGCTATGGCATCTGCCGTTATCGAGGGCAGAGACGGCAGCGATGTTGCAGAGGACGGCGCTGAGGCGGAAACTCCGAAAGAGGAGGCTCCGGCAGAAGCCGCTGCAGAAGAAACCGCCGCTGAATAATCGTATTTTATCGGATTTTACTATTTTGGAGGAATCGTAATGAATTTTACAGCTCAGGATGTTAAGGCTCTTCGTGAAAAAACAGGCGTCGGCATGATGGAGTGTAAAAAGGCTCTTACAGAGGCTGACGGCGATATGGATAAGGCAATCGACTATCTCCGTGAGAGAGGTCTTGCCGCTGCCCAGAAAAAGGCTGCAAGAATCGCTGCGGAGGGTATTGTTCTCTCTTATGCGGACGACGCTGCTAAAAAGGGCGTTGTAATTGAAGTAAACTCTGAAACCGATTTCGTTGCCAAAAACGATAAGTTTGTTCAGTTTGTTACAGACTGCGCAAAAACGATCATTGCAACCGGTGTAAAAACGGTTGAGGAACTCACCGCTGCCGAATATATGGGCACGGGCAGAACCGTTTCCGAAACGCTCAATGATCTTATCCTTGCCATTGGCGAGAACATGAAAATCCGCCGCTTTGAGGTTATGGAGGGCTTGCTTGCAACTTATGTGCATGCAGGCGGCTCTGTAGGCGTTATGGTAGGCTTTGATGCGGCTGACGAATCTAAGGCGGCAACAGCCGAATTCAAGGATATGGGCAAAAATGTTGCGATGCAGATTGCTGCAATGAACCCGCCGTATCTGGATGAGGCATCCGTACCCGCTGATGTGATCGCGCATGAAAAGAGCATTCTGGCTTCTCAGATGAAAGAAGATCCTAAAATGGCTTCTAAGCCGGAGGCAGTTCTTGAAAAGATCGCTGCCGGAAAAATGGGCAAGTATTATAAAGAAAACTGCCTTGTGGATCAGGAATTTGTTCGCGGTGATCTTTATGACGGCAATGTTAAAGGCTATGTGGATTCCGTTGCCAAAGCACTCGGCACAGAGATCAAGATCAACGGTTTTATTCGCATGACCAGAGGCGAAGGCCTTGAAAAGCGCCAGGAAAACTTTGCAGAGGAAATCGCAAAGCAGATCCGTCAGTAATTACAAAATAAGAATATATGATGTAGTCTCAAATTTGTGTCTATATCTCAGATTTTGAATATAGATGATTTTTGCAGAATTGCGTAAAGTATCATAAAATATCACACATTATCGGTATGTTTTGCGTAATTTTTGCGTATAGATTTGCGTAGTACGATTTTATTTTATCTTCGGCTAAGTTTACGCAAATTATCCAACAATATAGATTTACACATATATACTATTCGGGGTGGCATATGCCACCCCGAATTTTTATTTACCCCTGTATTTACGCAAAAAAAAGGACGCTCATTTGACTGAGCGTCCTAAAATTTTGTTTGCTATTAATAAAACCTTTCTTTTATTCACATTTCTGTTGCGAGTTCATTAATTTTTGTTTCGCTTCTTCATATGTCCTAATATCAGTTTCCAACTGTTTTTGAGATAATATCTTTATATCATTATATAAATCTTTTAATATTGGTTCAATGATAAATGGTGGAAGAGAAGATGCGTTAATTAGTTCCGTTAACTGACTAATGAATTCTGCTCTTAATACAGATAAAGGCTTCCTTATTTCTGTTCCCATTTTATCTCCTTTTACTCTTACTCTTGTATCTGCCATGCAGTTGCGTATTCGTCAGGGGAGTACGATGTATCAGACAAGCATAAATAAAGTTTTTCATTATAAATCATATACTCACCTGTGTGGTACATATCATGCGCTCCTGTGGGCACTGATCAAGGCATAGCAGTGTCCTTAGTTTTACCATGTAATGGTCTATTAAAAGTGTTCCAAGCAGGATTTTCTGGATTAATATCTGGATATGTGCTGTTATCATATGCTTGAAAACATTCCCAAACTTGGTTTTTGGCTGTATATATTTCTCCGACAGCATGATTACCTTCAGTCCATTCATCATATAGTCCAGAAACCTTGATTTTATCATCATCAGTTTTTACCATTGTAGACAAAGACATTTTAGCTAAAGTGAGTACAGAAGAAAAGGCCTTTAATTCTTTTTCTGTCATATATCAAGCCCCTCCTGAATAGCAGAAGTTATACCACTGACTTCATTTTCAAGTTTTGATAATCTTTTTGATGTATCATCCTGTTGTTGCTCATCTTCTGGAATATCCACAACCGAATAGGAGCAAGTAATAGTGTCGTCGTCCTCTGAATATTGTGCAACCAACTTTTGTGTCATAGGATCGTAAGTCGGTTTTCCTTGTTCAATATAATCTTTATATCCAAGATATTCTTTTAAAAGTGATTCCGGCGGATTGGATATCACCACTTTATTCTGGGGGTATTTCAATACACCGTCAATTAATTTTGCAACCATTTAAGAACCTCCTTAAAATTTATATCGCCTTTTATCTTGCTTAAAATTTTTAACTATTTCTTCTTGTTTCAGCGTTCTATTATAGTATCGCAAACTATACCATTTAGATGCGCCATCATCAGGAGTTGAAAGATACGCACCAAGAGAAAAACCATAGGAATCAGCGTTAGAGACTCTTGATTCAGTCGCAACTTTTTCGCTGTTCACATAATATTCAATAGCATTTAAACTTGAATTATAACTTACGGAAATAGATACAGGTAAGTTTACATCAGTGTTATAAGATGGATATCCACTTGTGTTTGGAAATCTAACCTTAAAAAATCTCATTCCCAGTCCTTCACCATTTCCATGGTTCGGCGAAGTAGTCCAGAATTGTGCGTCAAATGAAGGAGAATGAAGGCATCCAAAAACTTCATTCGTTTTGCCTGACGCAAACCTCTCAATACTAAACAAAAATTCAGCTGTGAAATCTTTTTGATAATTAACAGCAATAAGCGGCGAATCAATTGCAACATAAGAAATCCCCGATTGTTTATCTACTATAAATCCGTTTTCATCGTAAATTACATTTCCAATATAAGCACCATCAATATTATTCCCGCTTAAATCTTCCCAAGCGGTGGGGTGGTACTATGACCTGATCTGGTGTTTTTAATACCGTCCATCCATAGAAGCAATCCATCTTGAACAGGAATATATGCACTACTTAAAAGAGTCCTTCTTCGGTTCATTTAAAGTCTCCTTATTGAACGGCTCCGCCAGATAACGTCCAACCTTTGGCGGAAACGGCATCCGATTGAATTTGAGTAATGTTCTGATTTGTGTTTAATTTGAGGGTATGGCTTTCTCCGTCCGCTAAACCACCGATTATGCTTTCAATACTTTCAGAAGTTAAAACGGATGTTGAAGAAATATCAAAATCCGTATGTATAGATCCCGGTTTAACCGAAATGTTTTTCAAAGCCGAGCAATATATAAACGGTCTGTCAAGTTGTGTGCAATTACTGAAATCAAGTTCACCATTTATAGTTTCTATCCCCGAACGACGACATAACCACAAACTGAAGTCTTTAATTTTTGATGTGCCACCGATTATGTTTAATGTTACTGGTGTTTGTATATATGAATTTGTAGTATAAAATAATTTATTGAAACTATAAAATCCAAGTAAAGAAGTTGTATCAATTGTGAACTCTTCTGGAACAGATACATCTGTAAACATATTCTCACAACTTTGAGCATAAGCGTTGATTTTCAAATAATTGTCCGGGATGGCAGTTATAGAGTGTAACAAACTTCTTCTCCTGTTCATCAGAACGCACCTACTCTCGCTACGATTCGATTAAAACCAAGGTTTTTAATGTTGATCTCATATCCCGTGTTTGCTGCCGGGATGAAGTCGCCTTCCACATCGCAATCATCACCTACGAATTTAATAACGTCGGCTGGATAAGACAATGTCGTTGCAGTTTCTCCGCTTTCGAAAATCAGTTCACATTCGAAATCGTCCGGGAAATTCGACGGGAAAGTTATGTCCAAACTTGCGAGCGTTGAAAACTTGTTTGAAGTATTGTTTTGCAATGATAAAGACGCTGTAGACGATTCGTTTTTGGAAATTGTTGGCTTTATCTCATCAATCATGTCTTTAACTTCTAAAACGGTAGGCAGATATAGATTGTTCCATTGTTCATCATCGTTGCCAACCCAATAAGACATATCAGACAAAATATTGATTGTATTGTTATATTTAATAAATATACTGCCCTTAAATAATTCCGCAGTTGCTCTTGAGCCTAATCCGTTTCCGATCCACCCTGTTTCGGTTATTTCATACGCGCCGTCTTCTAACTCAAATGCATTAAGTGGGTTACTCTTTCTCGGGTATTCTGCAAGGGAAAGTAAAGTTCTGATTTGTGGGGTGCTTTCTCCTTTTTCACCTTTAGGGATAACAAAATCTAGAACGGCGGCGTTCTGCGTGCCGCTGTTCGTTACGCTTGCCGGGGTATCTGGCTCACCGGTTGTGACCGTGCCAACAGCTACCGTGGCGGCGGTGCCGTCCTTTCCGGGCGTACCCATTTCTCCGGGATCACCCTTTTCTCCTTGTTCACCTCGATCACCTTTATCTCCTTTTTCTCCCTTGACACCATGAAGATTAGGGGTTTCAATAGACCGGTTGTTAATAGTGATTCTAAGTTTATAATCTGTATCAGTATTTGAAATGACCTCGATTTTTGTCCCGTCAATGATCTGCTGCTGAAACTCTTTGATTTCCGTCAGTACATTTCCGACTGAAATATATTCGACATTATCACTGTAAATATAATCACTCGGCTTAGGTTTTGAATTTACTGGAATTGAAATTTTCAGAAGAGTTTTTCCAGCATTACCGTCCGTTTCAAAAATATAAGCTTCAATTACTAAACTTTCTTCTAAAAGAATGTTAGGCACTTCTGCGGTTATATCTCCGCTCTCATTTAATGTGGATTGTATGCTTAATGCTTCTGTAGAATTTTTATTACAAAAGTGAATGAGCGGAGCTTTGGACAGACTTAAACCTTTGATTGTGATAGTCTGATCGAGATCCCACTGCGTGAAATTGGAAATGGTTCTGCCCTTGCTATCATAACAAATTATATTATACATTTTATCACCTCTTTAAAATGGGTTGCCACAAGGACAACCCATAATTTATTAAGAGAATTATTCAACTCCGCCATCGTAGGTAGCATAACCACATTTATAAGCACTTGTACCATTCACTTTATAAATTACGAGAAACATGCCATTGGTTTTGGTAGGACAAAGACATGCTTCATGCTTATCTATGGAACCAGCCTTGCTCTTTTTAGCTGTGTCATGGTATACTGCCTCAACTGTTGACCCGTTCTTATAGTTTCTGCCACTTGACGGGGCGTTTTTAACACCTCCAGCATACTTAACGAATCCTACCTTTCGATAGTTTGTCCCGTCAACAGAGTATTCTACACAGTATGCGTTCCCCTTTTTGCCAAAACATTTTGCAACCTCTCTAGGAGAGAGAGAGCCGATCTCTTCTTTGAAATCGCTACGAGCATAAACCTTTTCTTTTGTTGATCCGTTTTGCCATTTTACAGAAGGGACATAAGCGCCAACGGATTTATTAGGTGAAGATGTCTGTGATGGAGTTATTTTGCTCTGGTCTTTCGGTCTAAGAACACCATAAACGTCTCTATAATCGTGTTTAACTTTCTTCATTGCTTTTCCATTCCAATTTTGGTCATAGGAATAGAAATAAGAAGTTGTGCCATCACCTGTGCAAATTGCTACGTGTCCTGCGCCGTTACCCTTGTCGCCGTCCCACACCATAATATCTCCTTTTTTGGGGACAAATGATGCTGTATTAGCGATTTTAGTAAAGTTATTTGTTAATTCTGAATGCTTGCTAAAATTAATCCAATAATACTTTGCGTTGCCCCAACTTCCGGGTTTAATGCCAAACACCTTGTTCAGGTACGCTTTAATCAGATCAACACACTGTGCACCGTATGCACCGTCGTAATCCGTTGCCTTGCCGTTATATGTTTTTACAAATTCATCGTAGGTCATATATGTTATTCCTCCGTTTCGGTATCGTCTGATTTAGGTGCATCGTATGTAAGCACTTGCTGACTGTCTGATACGCCTTTTGTGGTCGGGTCTGTGGTAATACCAATTGCTGCTGGAATCATCAGAATAAGCATAGCTACATTCATAATCTCATCGGCAGTTACGGAGGTTTCCACCTTGCATATCTTCAAAACGGCAAACACCGCAACTACCACAGCAGAAATAATGCCCATCCACCAAGAACCACTTTGAAGTCTTACTTTCCAGTTAATGTTTTTCATTTGAATCATCCTTTCCTTTTAAATGAATTTCTTGAATTTCTTTATACATTTTTGTGATCATACCGTTCCCACCTAAAGCGTGGTAAGCCGCGTACATTTCACAAAAATTTTCATATGCATAAGAGGGGATTTCTCCCCTTTTAACATATTTATCGTGATAATCTATTAATTGTACTCTCAGCAAAAGCATAGTACCTTTGCTATTTGCACTTCTATCCTTTTTCTGTTGTTTTAACAACCAAACTATATACCCAAGTATAATTGGAACAGATGCTGTTACAACAGATGTTACTATTGCAAATAAATATTGCATTTTATTCACCTTATATGTTTACATTTTATATATAGTTACCAGCTATAAATAGCTGTTAAAACCATACGGTCATTGGTATAATTTATTCCGCCTGATGTACCAGACTGTGTATTATATGAGGTTCCCTGAATTGTTGTATCATCGATCACCTCTACTCTTTTCCCACAAAAAGTGGTAAACACAATCGTGCCGGACTTGTGAATATGTGTTCCGATTTTCCCCTTACGAATAAACTGTAATGATATGTCTCCGTATGGAGACGAACTACCATCGGAGGCTAACTGCCATTCTAAAATAATTCCGTTTGGCTGTTCGGAAATGGGGCTTGGCAGTTCAATTGTTTCATCAGCTCCCATTCTTGTTTCTCCACTCCAAAGTGTTTTATCTCGGCTCACAAAATTTATGAGTAGTTTTTCTATATAATCATCTAATACAATAAACTTCTCGTTTTCACTGCTGTCCTTCAAATATATAGGCTTATAGAATTTGGTATCTAAATTAATTTCAAAAGAATCGGATTCTGCAATTTTCCCGATTCCAAGTCCTCTCCCACCAGATCTGAAATCCATTAAAACATCAATGGTTGAAATAATTGATTCAGCTTCAGCCTTTTCCCCAAGGTCATCTGTTATTTGTAATCTAAAATTATAACTTGCAGCTTCGTCGAAAGGAGTGTCCATTTTAAACGAACAAGTTTTTGTTACCCTATCATTGACTGTGATACTGGATTCTGTTGCAGAGAGCGTATATTCATTCCAACTTATGTCTCCGATTTTTTTATAAAACAGCCGTGGAGTGATTGTGTTATGATTATCAACCGATGAATAAGAGTATTCATACTCTATATTAACCTTTCTGTTATCGGTGGCATCTCTTCCTGATGTTATATAATTGATAATAGGTCTATCATATGAGTGTGCTGTTATCGTTTGCGATTTTTCATTAGAAGACCTGTTTCTGCTATCAATGGCTTTACAGCTATATGTTAAAGTTCCTGATTGAGACAGAACCGGCGAATTTACATTAAGAACATCACCAATCAAAAGCCCATTATAAGCCCCACTGATTTGGTATTTTTTTATAATTGAACCATATGAACCGACAGCAGTTCCACCAAAATGAACTTCTGTATATCCGACTACAGCGATACCCCAGTCATCGATTACACTATTACTGCTGTTGTCTAGAGTAATTTGAAAATCGTTTAATGTCGGCTTAACAGATGCCGGCACATTCAGTGTAAACGATTTGCTTGCAGAACCGATTTTTGTTGATCCGCTATATGTATCCACTCGTATTGTGGCAGTGCCACTCGCAGCACTGGGAATATACGAGCAATCTGACATAGCTGGAGTGAAAGAGCAGGATGTTCCAACATTATTAGCAACAAGATGATTGCTCGTTTTACCGAATGTGTAATAAACTTTATGCGTAAACGAACTCGAAGCTCTACTTATATTTATGCTTACTTTAGAGCCTATCGTGTTTCCCGATATACCACTAATACTTGATGCTCGAGGAATAGTATTTAGTGTTATGTTTGCTGAGGTAGACATAGAGGAATAATAGTGACCTGAAATAGTTGCTTGAATATTCCAAGTGCAGCTAATATTAATTGATTTTGTTCCGTCATTGTTGTGAGCAATGCTACTACTTGTTACTTCCCCTAATGTATGCCATCCCGTAGAATTGATAGATGAGGATGTAAAACTATAGCTTTTCCCGTTAATTGAGATTTTGCCTGATTTTGAGCCTATGTTCAGCCTGTAATCATTCCATAAATAAATGGTTGCGGTGACGGTGGATGTGTTATTAGAAACATTTTGAGAGGCTGTCCAATCGACCTCTAACCAGTAATGTCCGTTTTCTATAGTACTATGGAATGAACCGCTACTTGCCATTTTATATCACCTCCAGTTAGTCACCCTGCCATACAAGAGACACACCGCCATCTACACGGGGAGAAAAGAAAAACTTTCCTAAAGTTAATGTGTTCTGTATAACTGCATTCGGGATATACAATTGGTTGTTGTTAATATAGGCGACAGTAGTATCCGCTTGTTTAAAATACATACCATCGTTATTAATAAGTGTTGAAAATGCAGATGTTAAAGCGCCTATAGTTAGTCCGCTTTCGTTGAATTGTAAATATTGTCCAACAGAAGTTTGATAATCATATAAATTTGTTTTCAGTTCATCTATCTGCTGTTGATATTCCTCATCTAAACTGTTGGCGGCGTTTTCAACACTTGAATTGACTGTGTTTTGAATGATTTCGGTGAATGAGTCTGTAAAGCGATTTGGGTCTAACAAATCATTTAGCGTAGATGAATCTTCACTGACTGTATTTATATTTATACTGCCGTTTAACACTAAGTCTCCGTTGTCGTTTATATACAACAGGTCGTTATATTGATCAAAATCCTCTTCTTCAGTCCCTTGTTCAATGTCTGCCTTTTTGTTCAGTAGTACGGAGTAAATATATTGTAATTCCGTAAATCCTTTAACATCGGATAATTCTGGATTCAATTCTTTGACGGATATGCCGCTTTCATCTACAACATCTATAAATAATGGCTCATCATTTAAGGTTAAATCCATCAAAAATTCTATTTGCTGATTGATTGACTCTATGTCTTGTGTATCGAAATCAAAGGATGATGTTTCGGGTAAAATACCATCTCTAATTAACCGGCTAACATATTCATTCGCCTGAGCGGACTCGGACAAAACATGTTTTCTAATGGTAAATAAATTGTAGTTTAAATCGTTATCATTAGAAACAGATGTAATAGTTAACCCATCAGAGTCTAATGTAATACTGTTGTTTTCATTGTAGATACCAACATTTTCCGAAAGTATTAAATTTCCTACTAACTTGTCCGCGATTACCCCATATGCTGATTCCATTTTTTGAGTTCGAGGATTCCAAAATGTGAAACTACCGATACCAGCCTTTGATGTAAGCCAGTTATCATCAGTTAGATATACGCCTCTGTTAATGATTTTGATTTGTCTGTCGTCATATGTATCAGTGACAGGGAGATATTCTCTTCCTAAAATCCCGTGTGAATCCCAAGAAATGTTTTGATTATCAGCATTGTTTACAATTTTCATCGTAGTCAATGACAAACCCTTTTCAGCCCAGTCGTTGAGTTGCTCTTTGCTTTTTAAACCTTGGGACGCTTGTCTTTTAGTTGAACTGTACGATGTAGATATGGATTTTGCACTGCTAATAACAGATTGTTCATCTGATAATCCATCGGCGGTTTTCATTACATCCGAGAAGTCTACAGATAATGATATTAGATCGCCATAGTCAATTTCGTATGAAATTAAACGCAATTTATAAATGCGGTCATCTATCAAAATCCTGATCCAGTTTCCAACTCGGAACCCTTGAATTAACGGTTCAAATTTTTCTACTGTTAATAAATTGTTTAAGCCACAGGATATAGAATGTTGTAATTCAGCAGATTTATATATCTCTTTTTCTGCTACAGCAATAAATTCTTGCGCTTTATCAAACAATTCTGTATCAGATAAACCGTCAGAAATATAATTGCTGTTATTATATTCGTCCTCACGACGATAAGCGGATAACTCAAACCATAGTTTTGTTCCTAAATAGTTCTCTAAATTTAATTTGTCTTGAATGTTTTGCTGTATGGATACAAACAAATTGTTCAGAGTTACTATGACAGATAATTCTTCTTCGCGCAAAGTCATCTCTTCAGATATCCATCTAAGTTTGTTGTAATATGGAAGATATAGATCGTCATATAAATTTGGATCTGATCCGCTCCAAGTTTCTTTATCAGCAATGCCTTGTTCTATCAAAATATCAATACAAGCTTGACAAGAATCGTGAAACGATGTTAGACGGTTTAAGCAGTATTTTTTAAGCTCGTTCTTAAAATCGGTTTCATCCATATCGAACAGCGCAATGATGCTGGGGTCATAGGACGGTTCTTTGGACAATGCTTTATCAATTTTCTGCTTTACAAAAGCCTCATAATTATCATCTATAGTAATAGTGATAGTTTCTGAGATAGCAGTATCATTTTCGTCTGAGTAATTTGTAACTTGAAAGTTACCAGTCCAAATTTGATTTTCAAAAGTGGATTCGTTCACCTTTATTTGATATCTCGAATCGACAATCACTTTTGCCATAAGAAGAACAGCGCTGTTTGCTGTAGCTAATGAGATTTTAGAAACATCTTCTACAGAAACAGGGGAAAGAGCCGCCGCTGTCAATTTTGCACACTGTTCTGTAGCAGAAGTATCGTCTATATCTATACTGGGCATTAGTACTGATCGTAAGTACAGCGAAAAATCAATGGTCTTGTATACACTGTTCATCAACTCAGAATACCCTTTAATAGGTAATACTATTTTGCTGAGTTCTTCATTGTATGTCTTATATTTATCAACCAAATCATTGAATCCATTGATATGGTCTAATTCAATTTCTGGAACAAAATCACGTTCATAATACTCGTATTCTTCATCATATTGATTTAATTTATCTACGAGTTCTCCTGACATATCTTTTTTGATATCATCACTTATATACCAAATATAATCGGAGCCGTTTGGATTGCTGTTGCGAACCGTAGATGTCATCAAATCGTCACCAGCAACTAATTTAAAACAGTTCTTAACAGAATCGGCATCAGTGCTTAATTGGATATCTTGACCAAGTTCATCTGCTGTTACAAAAATAGTAGTATCTTCGCCATAACCCTCAGAAATGTTTTCACTTCCGCATTCAGGACATTTTAATGTGAACTCACCTCGATGCCCGCATTCATAACAATAAGACTGAAGATCATATACGGAGATGGTTCTCTGTATGTTCCCATTTGTATCTGAACCTGAGTCCAAAATAAAAAGACACCCAACTTCTTCGCCTATTTCTTGAAAGGCATCATAAATCGAGGTGTTGTTAAATTCGAAAGTTCTTTGTATGCTTTTGATCGTAGCATCCACATGCTTGATTGAATAATGAGGTGCTTTTTCTAAAATTCTATTTAACAGGGAAGCTTTTGGGTCTTCTTCGTTGTATAAAACCGTGATTTTATAATCATCTCTTGCTATATCATCCTCAGTATTAATCTGAATATCATATAGATTTATTTGCGATAATTCTGCCTCCCCAAGACGCGTTCCAATGACCGACTTAGTTGTTTCGTTAGATTCACTTATATCCAAGGTTATCTGAAACCAAGTATCGTATTCTTTAATCCAGAGGAGTTTAAAATTAACGATGTTATCCCACAGTTCATACTTTTCACCGTTCACATATTTGTGAACTTTGAACGATATTTCACTTGCGCTATTAAGAGCATCGTTGAAGATGATATCTTCTGCGGATATTTGTCCCAGTTTAGTTCCATTTCTCGTAGCGAGAACAAGGGTGGGCTTTTCTGGATTATGAGCGGAATCAAAGTTAATCTTTATAGACATCGAGCACCTCCTTTATATACTGATTTTTGCTATCGGTGAATACCACATCGTTATGTTACAAGGTAGAGAAACGGTAAATTCATTCATGTTGTTTCTATAGGAGTTAGAAATTCGCGGGAATGTCCAGTTGAAATCATCCATAATCTTATGCGAATCAAGTGATGACTGGATAATGGGGTAGTGTAAGGTGAGCGTTTCTCCTTGCTTACACTTTTTAATTAATGTTGTTCTGTTTTCAGGTTCTGTGTAAATTGTTAAATCTCCGTCTTGCAAGACTTCAATTGTAGTGTTTGGGTATATAAAACCCTCCTCGTCAGATTTGGCTACGAAATTATGCTGTTGATTATTTTCTGTTGTATTTAAAACAATCGCCACAGGTTCTTCACGCGCATAAGGTCTGTTCGTTACCATTTCTAATTCAAGACCATATGTTACACCACCGATTTCTATACGGCTGATATTAAAACTCGCCTCAAAATATAAGTTTTTATATTCTTCATCAAGTATTTTGAATTTCAAAAACTTCTTGCGATTTAACCATTTGCTCAATTCTCTGATGTCGCTTACAGGCATCTCAGGAGCCTGATTTAAACAGTCATCTCGGCAAATCTGGAATGTTGCTTCAATGGCGTTTTCATACTCAGCGCTTGATAATTCGTCCGCTGCATTGTGTATGGATTTAAATGTGTTAAATGTAATCTCAGAGCCGTTTGATACGGTGTTGTCCCCATTACCGTCAAATTCACATATGATATATCCGAAATTATGTAGAGCAATTCCATCGTATTCAAAGTCATATGCTTTCATTTTTATCATCTCTCGGTTCTCGAAAATAGTTTTTCTTTGATTGTATGTAATTTATTCTTTCTCTTAGGTCGTTTCATTAATTCAATCATAGATTCCTTAATATCTCTCAGTTCGGCAATCAATTCTTCATATTGCGATTTATAATCGTCTATTTCTGAAAGGGATTTTCCCCACTCCGTTTTTATGTTTTCCAATTCTACAATCAGGTCTTTTGCTCTTTTGGTACTGCCGCCCTGTAAGACTTTTTGATATTCTAATTGAAACTTTAAGTCATCCAATTGAGTAGAAAGTTCAGTGTTGCGTTTTCTAAGCAGTTCAATTTTACTCTTCATATTTTTCCTTTCGTTCATAAAGGGAGGCACTTTCGCACCTCCCTAAGATTAAATTATTTATATTTATTTAAAGCACTTTTACCAAACAGTCTGTCAACTGAAATAGAACGAACAAACTTTTCAAAGTTCTTATCGTGCTTCATTTGATTTTTGAACTCTTCATAGTTCTTGACATTCGGAAGAACAACTTCCATCTGGAAGTTGCCATTGTATGTACCGTTTCCTGATTTGTCAGCAGATACTTGAGTCGTTTTGACTGTTGGTGTGTTATTACGAATAAACTCGCTCGGGTCTCTTACCATCTTCCAAAGGTTTTCTGTTGCCTCAGCGTTGAGTACACTATCTGACTTAGCCAAAGGTGTTAGGATGGCGCCGTCGGAGGGTCTTATGATTACCTCGGGTTTGCCGCCCTCTTGCGTCCACGCATATTCATTTGATGGCAGATTGTATCTTCCGCGCTTATATCCGTGTGACTTCATTTGCTGTATCATCCATACATTCTGTTTAGGAGAACCGGTATATGTACCGGAGCCACCCATCTTAGACCAATATTTTTTACGTGCAGACATCGAACTATCAAAGTCAAAATACTTTAACCTGTCCACAATTGAAGTATTGATTCTAAGTTTACTCTTTGGGTAACTATCCTTTTTCTTTATGAACCAACTTCCCCAAGAACTTGAACTCGAAGTAGATGGTTTGCTACTGGATGAATTGCTTGTAGAGGGTTTCTTAGATGTGTTTGCCTGAGAAGAAGTTGTTGCGCTTGATTTACTTCCGCCGGACGAGGTTACAGCCTGTATATTGGTATTTGCCATTTTGTTAATAGCTGTAATCATTCCGGCAATATTCAAATTAATATTATTAAGCGCTGCGTTTACAGTAGTAGCAGCAGAGGTTATACCATTTACCACATTCTGACCATATGTTGTCAGCACCGACGTAACCTTATCTGTGCTTGAACCCCATATTGTAGTCATTGAATTTGATAGTGTATAACCAACAGAATCTGCTTTGTCTGAAATGGTTGCGCTTATATCAGAAGCGTTCGTATTGATCATACTTATCATATCGGAGATAAGCAAATCAATATTATCTAAACGCGCATTTAATATTAATTCGTATTCATTGTACAACTCGTCCAAGAGTTGTTTTTGGTCGGAAATGTATTTATCGTATTCGGTTTCTTCCAAGTCTTTCTGTGCTTCGTCCAAGGACACTTTTAATTGCTGTATCTTTGCTTGCGATTCCTCGGAAGTATCTCCAGCATATGCGGAGAGTTGTTTCTGTAATGAAGCGATTTCTTCGGCTTGTTCTTGAACATCGTTCTGATAATCATACAGATCCTTTTGTGCATCAAGAGCATCTGTGTATTTGTCGATCAGTTCCTGAAGAGAATCAAGTTCCAGTTCGATTCCTTCTTCTACCATATCAACAATAGCTTCTTTCTCGTCCTCAGCGGCGAGGATTGATTCTTGCTGAAGTTCCAAAAGCTCTTGGCGACGGTCTATTAAATCTTGATTGTACGGGTCGGCACTGATCTGTTTATTCAGCTTTTCCATCTCTTCAGCATATTTATCTGCTTGCGCCATATAAACATTGTAATTCACGCCATGAAGACCCATCGTGGACTTACCCTCATCCGTTAATTGGCCTCTGTCATCGTATAATTTATCGTTTTCCATAAGGTCAATAAGGAAATCGGATTCGTCCGCAACTTGAGAAATACGGTCTTGCAGTAAATCAAATATCTGCCACTGTATGTCTCTGATGTTGTTGTTGTATTCCAGCAAGGCTGTGTTTGCCTCTTCAATGGACAATGTAACGTCGTCTATTTCGTTACACATTTCATACCAAGCTTCGGAGTTTTTATCAATTAAACCGCTTGCCATTCCATCCTCAAGAGATGACAGAAGTGCGTTTTTCTCTGCGGTCAGTTGTTTGATATTATCCTTTTCCTGCGTGATTAAAGCATCGTAATAATTTGTACTCTCAATCAATCCTTTTTCTTCAGACTGCGACAGGAACTCGTCAAGCATAGATTTTCTGTATTCGATTACTTGGAGCATTCCATCGTATTGGGTAGAAACATTATCAAAGGATTGCTTGTATAAGTCGGCTTGGGTCTCCTTGAGTTCCTCAATTGCCTTTTGACAGTCAAGGGCTTTCTCATACCATTCCTGATAGTCTTTAATCAACTCTTGCGTTTCAGAGTCATACTCGTTAATATCAATCGTGCCGTTTTTAACGCGATTAGCTAAATTAGATGAAAGACCGACTGAGTTTGCTTCCTGTATATATCTGTTATATCCGCGAGATTGTAAATCTATCTCATCGGCTATTTCGGAAATTTGGTTTTTAAGAGCGCTGTTTCTTGTACCCCAAGTTTTATATACGCTGCTTGCTTTAAGGTCTAAAGAATCAATCGCTCGTTCGATTCTATCTATGGCGATCTCTATCCAGTCAATCGTTTCAAGCGTCTCTTCGGCTTCTTCTTTAGCACTTGACGATGAACTTGACTTCTTTGAACTGCCAGATGATTTTTTGCTTCCAGAACTTGACGATCCTGTTTTATGAGGTATACTTCCGCTGCCGGTTGCACCCGTTTTATAAGCTGTTCCTGATAAGAATGAATGACCGAATGCATCGATAGTGCCCTGACGCATTAACTCATCCGTTTGGTCACCGTTGAAGATAATATCGCCTTTACGTACTTTCCTGAATTGCGGGTTCTCTACAAGTTCCCACGTCCCTGTATCAGAGTGAACCCATAACTCAGGGGCAATCTCTCCCATTAAAGCAGTCTCTGTACGTTTAGCACCCCAGTTGCCGGATGCATTGGCTGTACCGTTTACATGGCCGATGCCGCTTGCGGCATTGGGTCTTACGGACTTAGTGGATGTATTTTGTTTTGCGGTTCCCGAAGATCCGCTGAATACGGTCGTTACTCTTGCCGTCCAAGTCTTTGCGATACTAACCAACCTGTTTAATATTCCGCCCAGAGCAGATGATGCTGTGGATGTTTCGGCGTTTACTTTTGCAGTTTGCGGAATACCAATTAGTTTCTTTAATGCTTCAAGTGCGTTAAATTTTTTGGTTGCATCGGTTGTATTGGCATCGGCATCTACCGTTACACCACCTGCGAGAGACCCCGTGATAGACTGGACTCGTCCCAGAGAACTTAGAGCGTTGCCTACATTACCATCTACGGTAACAGTTCCGTCTTGGGTGGCTTCGTCCTTTTTGCTCTGCGTTTCATCGAGGGCTTCATTGGCTTGCGAAGTATCTGCATTAACTGTGATCGTTCCGCCAAACAAATCGTCTAAGATTTTGTTATCAAATTGTAAGTCAACTTGTATGCCGTCCAATGCGCCTTGAATGTATTGCTTTACCTTATCTGCTTCGTTTGTGAGCCTGCTGTCGTCTATTCCGGCATCTAACAGGATTTGTGCATTTTCAGGGTCTTGTGCCCATGCGTTTACCTTTTCCTCAATTTCTTCCATAGAGGTGTTTTCGTCTATATCCAACCCGAAAAGGATCTGGTTTCCACTTTCAGAAGCGTTACTGATTAATTCTTGCAGTTCCTTTTGTAATTCGGTTGTGTCATTTCCTAATGTTGCCTGAACTTCAATTTCGGCTTGTTTGGAAAAGATTTGTTGAATTTCACCAATATCTTCTGACAGTGCTGCATCATCAATTTGAGATACATCAACATCCATAATAATAGGTGAATTCAATTTTTGCTTTTGTTCAAGAAGCGTTTGATAAACAGTAGCTACTTCGGCAGCTCCGTCCACGTTTAAATCTATTTTGCCGTTCTCGTCTCTTGCTAAACTGTCATATAACCGTTTTGCCTCTTCAAGTTGTGTATTAAGAGAGGATTCGTCTGTAGTCGTGAAGTCAAACTTCATTTCGGTCAATCCGAGATTCCGTAATTCTTCACTGGCTTCTTGTGCTTTGGTTATAATTTTATCAAATTCTTCGCTTGAATCGGTAAAGTCTATATCTAATCTGTAGTCTCTTGCTTTCTGAAGAAGCGCTACAATTAAGTCTTCACCGACACCAAGTTGTTCGGCTAACTTGCTAAGGTCATCAACATTAATGTTGAATATACCGTCTTGCTCCGTTATGCCCGTATCTGGAATTTTACTTGCTGCTTTTAGGAAACTTTCAACGCCGACTGAACCCTCTGCCAAAAAGTCCTTTATGCTGTATCCGGTACCTTGAATACTCTTATCGAGATCTTTCCACACTTGTTCCATTTCTTTATAGGAAGCGGTGCTTAAATCTCGCCCTGTGAGCATTTCCATATATGATTCGAACTCAGAAGTGCCTAATAAGCCTTGATCGTAGAGTTCCTTAGCATTTTCGTATTCTGAGCGAATACTGTCGTACATATCGCCCTCTTCGCCATTGGCGAGAGCAGCTTGCCATCTCGCATATGCTGAGGTTAATCCATCATATTCTGCCTGTAACTCAGAGATAGTGTTGATTTTATCTACCGTAGCGTTACGGCTTTCAACCAGTTGATTATATTCGTCTCCTGTTTTATCGGTGCAGTTTTGAATCTTAGTTGTTAAATCTCTGTATTCATCGTAGAGACTTGATAAGGAGTCGTCAAATTTCTGGCGCTGAATCTTTGCTTGCTCTTTTTGCAGTCTGTTCAGTTCGTCTATGTTTAATTTGATTCCAGCTGATGTTTTGTCAAATAATTCTGAAGAATCAAAATCATCCAGTGAACCGAACATAGAACTAATAAGACTGCGGTTTTCAGACGATGTACCATACTCGCTCGACAATGAATCCTGTACGGCTTTTTGTAAATCGGAGAACGATTGTTCTGCGGCAGAAATATCAAAGTTTAGAGCAGCGTCTATCTGAAGATTGTTCTCTAAATGCGACTTCCATTCATCGAGACTCCAAGTGGCAGATTCGGTATCAACAGATAAGGATAATACTGCTTGTAACTCGGAACTGTTTAGGCTGTCTATCCAGTCCTTTAGACCCTGATCGTATCCACTTGCGCTCGGATCATTTAAGTTGAGATTTTTAAGGAGTTTGTCGTAGTTGTCTTTAAATGATGTGTCATCTAAAGCAAGTGTGAGTTGCTTCTTTGTGTCTTCGTCGATATTTAATCCATTAATATACGATTCAATATCGGTAAGCGCAGACTGGTATTCTGAAACGCTGCATTCGTTCCCGTTGAATCGAGTCTGTACATCTAAAAATGCTGTGATTTTTTGAGCGCTATCTGGATCATTACTGAACAAATCAAGAATATCATCGTTAATAAAGTCTTTTAATTCATTCCAGTTTTTAAAATCCAAGGATGAATAGTCCATACTGTTGATAATGCTCTGAACAGCAGTGCGTGCGTTATCCGAAAGAGAATTATATACATCGTTCTCATTCAGATACGCTGAGATCCCTGATAATAAGCCAGACCAGTTTGATTTATTCTGATTCTGAATAGATGCTATACTTTTCTGTGCTTCGTCTACTTGGATTTGATATTCTGTAGTGATACCACTAAAATATTTTTGAATTTCAGTATTAATTTCATTCTGGTTTTCACGAAAAGCCTTGATGTTATCTTCATTATCAATTAATGACCAAGTTGTATATCCTGTAGCGTCACTATTTTCTCGCTCATACTGGATATTGTATTTATCTAATATAGCGCGGATGTCTTTATCATATTGTAATAGAGTCCTATCACTCGATGGGGTCATATACTTGAGAATATCTAAGTTCCCTGCGCTAATTGCTTGATTAACAGACTGATCATAAGACTTTATATAAGCAAGATTCTTATCCATATCATCTTGTAGCTCGGTTACTTGCTTATTATACTGGTCAGATTGTTCTTTAATGCCCGTATATAAATTGGGCATTTGCTCTACGATTTGTTGGTTTGCTATTTGCTGCTCTGTCTTTAATAGGGTTTGCAATGTCCTGTTAATGGTCTCTGCATCACCGTTCAACTGAACAATAGCATTGCCGTTCTCATCGTAGATTCTTGTCAATGTTGGGAATGTTTCTGCCAGATCATTACTAATTGACAGAAATTCGTTATAGTCTTCATTCGAGAGGGAAATATTCTCTCCGTTTACTAAGTTGACACCTCGTGCCAATTCGGCAAATCTATCTGTTGCTGTTACTACAACATCTGAAGCGTCTTCTGTTGCAGTGTTGATCTCTGAAATCGCATTCTTGGCATCTTCACCCATCTGAATTGCTTCATCGGAAGTGACGATAAGCTTATCAGCAAGAGTAATGAGTCCTTGAATTGCAAGTCCGACACCCATTGTGATGGCTGCGTTTAATGCTGTGCTCGCTACATTCAGGGCAATGGTCTGCACCTTTGCGCCTATCAAAGCGGTCGTGTAGCCTTTCATATTTGCTTGTCCGCCTTGTAAACTGGACAAGTAGTGCCCCATTACGCTATTAGATGAACCTACGGCGGAGATAAAGTCTTCCTGCGAAAGGTTTACATTTTTGCAACCGCTGTTGTATTCATTCATGATCTTTTGGCAGTTTGCAAAACTCTTGTCTAAGGCGAGGTTAGAGACTTGTGCCGTATTAGCGGATTTTGTGTAATTGGCAAGAACCGTATCAATGTTCTGAATTTGCCCATTGACTACTTCAATGTCTTTTGCGAAGCTTTGTGTATCAGCAGAAGCGCTGGACATATACATATCCAATGAGTTTTGGATATTTCCGGTCTCATTGACTGCGTTGATGTAACTTGTTAATGCTTTTCGGTCTTTTTCGAATTGTTCCGAAAAGCCTTTGTCAAATAACAACCCATCGGTAATTTTAGTTGAGGAAATAAAATCACCGAGAGGATTTTTAATTTGCAATTTTTTACCCGAAAGCGATTGATCGCTTCCTAATAATTTGACTATCAAACTGTAATAATAGTTATATATTTAAAATAAAAGCAACAATAGTTTATTGAGATGCTTAATTAAAAAATTCATCATATAAATGGTGATTATCGTGGATCCAACTTATTTTGTATGTAAAAATTGTGGGAAAATTGAGCATGCCAACTTCAAAAATTGGATTTGTGTTCGTTGCTCCGGTAAAGAATTTAGACCCGCTACTCAAGAAGAGATAGATGAGTATGAACAAAAAGAGAGCGAATATCGACAAAAGCGATTTCTAGAAAGGGCACATCCAACTTATGCCCCAAAATGTCCTGTCTGTGGTTCCCCTAACATCCACAAGATCTCTGCTACAAAGCGTGTTGTAAGCGGAGCGGCGTTCGGTCTATTCAGCAAAACTGCACGCTCTCAGTGGGAATGCTCGAACTGCGGCAATAAATGGTGATTATTGCGCCGCTGTGGCTCGCTGTAGCTCGAATTTCGTTGTTTTATAACAGATTAATAAACGGTGTTTTCTGAAATGAAACCACCGTTATTTCTGCTTGTACAGCGTAATACGTTACGCTCAATATTTCGCATCAATAAACTATGTTCATAAAACTCCCGTTTTACTCTAAACAGAGTAGGGGAGTTTTTGCTATTTTATACACACCGAATAGCAACGGTTAGGTTTTTAATTCGACTTAAACTACTGTCGAACACAGTTTGCAACATACATTCACGATTTGCACCGTGTAGGTTTATGTCCTCTGAACCTTCTCATTCACGATTATGAGATATGGCTGCGGATACTCTTATATGCTCTGTTATGTAGTTTTACATATAAGCCTTCCCCGTCTAACGGTATGAGAACCTGTACTTATACCAATTTAACCTATTTTGCTTAAAGCCCTCTTGATTGCTAATCGTGTTTAAAGCAATCTCGTTCACATCACTGTTAGTTAAAGCTTTTGTGGGCGTAGTCATTATATATAGTGTAATCAATAATGGAACTGTTTCATTAGTTCACCCACATCTTTAAATGACAGAGCAGCGCCTACGGCTCCTGCTAATGTTGGTATTGCGCCTAATGCATCTATTAGATCATCGGCTGCATTAATGATCGATGTTAGTCCCGATACGGCAGCCTTTACCGCACTGGAATCAATTAAGTCTGTTGATATTTCTTCAAATGAAGCCTTGAGTTCTGCCTTTCTACCTTCAATACTATCCAAGTATTTCTCGTTTTCTTTTGTAGCAGAACCTGTAGCTTCCGAAGCCGCTTGCATTGCCGCTTCGGCATCACTGAAGTTTGTAATAAGAGAAGTAACGACGTTGGCATTTCTCTTTCCAGCAATTAACTGAAGGAGTGCCGCTTGGTCTACTTCAGCCATATCAGACCATACTTGGGAGATCTCTTTTATGATTTGATATGTGGATTTGAAATCGCTTTCATTCTCCATTATATTTACCTTACCACCTGTAAGGGTAAGGATTTGGCTTTGTAAGTCGGATACGGAATTTGCCATTCCGTCTGTGCTTTCTCCCGCATCCTCGGCTTCTGCCTTTGCGGCTCTGAGATACATGGTTAATGTCTTTAAAGCTGTACCTACTACCTCGGGATTCTGCACAACTGCATTCATACCGGTTATAAGACCGATACTTTCTTCTATCGTGTTACCAGATGTTGCAAGGGATGCCGCTGATTTTTTGAGCGCGGTTCCGATCCCCTCCGATGAGATGGCAAATCGGTTTCCGACTTCATTAAATTGATCAACGATACCCATTGCATCGGATGCTTCGATTTTGAATGCTTTAATAGTGGAGATAATCGACTCGGATGCTTCACTTACATCCTCAATACCATCGCCAACATTTTTATATACTAATGCCGCTTCGGATAAGTCTGTTGCTTCCTCAACATCATAACCGAGCCTTGCGAAGTCCGCAGTTGAATTGATTGTGTCAGCAACAGTTGCGCCGACCTGCTTTGCAACATTTACGGCAGTGTTTCCAAACTGTGCATATTGCTGTTCCTTGAGGTCGGTTACTTTTCGTAACTCCGTCATCGCTGTGTCTATTTCAGTGACGGTTGCGATCATATTACGAACGCCTTGAACAGCGGACATAACTAACTGTGAAATTCCAAACCAATCAGAAAACTTCTTGATACCGGAACTGATAATATCACTGAATGATTTTCCGGCAAGACCTGCGGCATTGATTTGTGTTTGCAGATTTTTAAATTCTGTAGCGTAGTTTTGTATCTCTCTGGAAGAGAATGCTTTCCCAGACTGCAAATTAGATAAAATGCTGTTAATCTGATTTCCATAGCTACTATTTGAAACTTTTGAATTTGATCTGAGATAAGTTTGTATCTGTTTAATTAAGTTGATTTGTTTAATATAAGCGGCAGATTCGGCGTTTATGTTTTTTGCTGTCTGTCTCGCAGCATCGGCTTTAGCTTTGTCTGTTGCCTTTGCTACATTTTGTGTAGCTTTTAATGTATTTATCTGATTTAAATAGGCATTCGTTTCCGCTTCTATTTCAGACAATCTGCTCAGTTTTGTAGTGCCGTCTAAAGAAGAAAGACTTGCCAATTTTGATTGAATGTTTTTATACTGAGTTAGAACCACATTCAGATCATCGGCTGAGTTTATTCCGCTAAGTGATTTTGTACTGGTAAATAATTTTTTGCGTACACTCTCAACTCTTTTAACATAGTTTTCTAAATTAGATATTTCTTTCGCAGTGCTTGCAGAACTAAAAGTACCAACTTTGCCTATTGACTCATCTGTCAGAATGCCCTTTTTATAGTCATTAATGATCTTTTGGGCTTGAGCTACCTCTGATTTAAGTTTGCTCAGAGATTTATCATCAACCAAAGACAGACCTTTCATTCCGGCAAACTGACCTTTTGATATCTTGGATATTACACTTTTGTATTGCTTTTCAATATAGGATTGATCAATCCCGATTTTGAGTTTAGCAGCGACAGTGGAACCCTTTGAAAATCTGTTAGTAATGCTCTTAATGTCATTAAGCATAGAAGAGTATCCCTGTCTTTTGTCAACAGTTAGACCCACTTTTATTTTATAGTTATTTTGTGAACTGTTCAGACTGCTCAAAATAGATGTAATATCACTTTTCATCTGTGATAAACTTAGTGCGTGGTCGGCACCAATCACCAGTTTTACATCAGCCTCTGATCCCGACTGACTTGATTTCGGCATTTTTTCACCACCTTATAAAAATAGGGATTGGCGCAATACCAATCCCTGAAGTTAAATATAGATATCTGAAACTTGTATATCCTTTATATCGTAATAGTGCGCGTAATTTCTCATAAACTCATTTACAGCCTGTTCAATGAAATGAGCACCACCGCGTTTTGCTAAGCTCGGTATTGTACCGTCTGTATGACCTTTCCACACGCCATATACTGTATGACCTGCGGAATAACCTGAGTTCAATAGTGCAACTATATTGTCAACTCCGTCATACTGTGCAGGTGCTAAGGATTCTCTGTGTTTATCGCCGTCAAAAGAAATGTTGATTATATAGTTATTTCCTTGTTTATAAGGCGTTCCGGTATTGAAGTTTAGGGAAAGTAAAGCTTGAATAGCCGCAGTTCCTAAATCACCGCTTGCATAGTTTTCTCCAGCACTCGCCATAATACTTTTTTGTAATATATCAACAAATTTCTGTGCGGCTTCTTGTGCGTTAATATTTATCTTTTCATTTACGCAAGATTCGATTTTTTTCTTAACTGTCGGAGTGTTTACTGCTTTTTCGATTTTTTTGGAAATTGAATTCCAATTTATACTTGCCACTACTCGATTTCCTCTTGCTCTGATGCTTTATTTTCTCTGCTGTCAAAGTAAGCCTTGACTATCTTTTCTTCATCCAGAGCGCCGCTGTTGATTGATGATACAAAACCCTTTATATCATCCGGCGTTAAGTCTTTAAACGAATCCTGTGCCTTTTGTGCGAAGTTCTCCAGTGTCTGCACGATGTTGTCAACCTGACTCAAAATTGCATCTATATTCGTGCTAACTCTGTAGTCAATTTTCTCGTCCAGCGCATCTAAAATGTTGTCAAGCTGATTGGTATTAATTTCTTTCTTTATTTGTTCTATTAAGTTCGTGCAATAGATTGTGTTATATCTGATATTCACATCATCGACAATATCGATGTTTGTGTAATAATCAATAATACAACTATTGATTGCAAAATCTCTAACTTCGGGCAAATAGAGATATGAATCCGAAAAGCATAAAGACATAACAGAGTCGATAAATTCTGTCATTTCCGCAAAAGATAAAACTCTTTTAATTTCAAAGGTCATACCCTGCCAAGTCTTTTTAACGGTATTGCTGTACTCACCATTTATTGTTTTTAACAGATTGCTAACTTGTTCGTTTGTTTCCATAATAATCCTCCAGTTCCTTTAATTCTTAGAAATAATATTTTTAGATTTTGAATTTGACTTGAATTTAGAGCAAATCAAGTTCTTTATATCGGGTTGTATTTTCCCGCGTTTTGCTTTTTGTAATATTGAACAGTTTTGACTGAAACGAGTACATCCGACGCAGCGGGATATGAATGTATCCATCTGTGATGCGGAATCAAAAATCCCTATATACTCTACGGGTCTAATAGTTAACTCAATCCTCGGATTCTTTGCATCGTAATAAATTCGGTTTACTCGCTCCAAAGCAACATTGTCGTCCATCCAAATCAGTTTCGTTTCGGTTATTGCATCCAGCAAAACCTTAAAGTAGTTATTACTGTCACGATCAACCCTATCAAAATAGAATACAGTATCAACATAGAAATGCTGTGTCTTGTTTGGTTTTAAAGTCCAGTGCTGTTTTTCTACCTCTTCCGCTATGTATTCACGAAGTTTTGATTTATATCGAATCGTTTCGGGAGTAACATATGATACTGCCAAGGGTTTTCCGTCTTTTATTATTGCTCTATAACCCAGATAATGATTGACCGATGGGGGGATACTACTGGTTAAATGTAATTCCAATTATTCACTTCCTATGTATAATGGGGTGCCAATAAAGACACCCCATTTTAATTAATCATCGATATCGAAATCGTCGTCTTCGTCATTATCGTCGTCTTCAATATCATCTTCGATTGTAAGATATTTTAATTCTTCTTCAGTATTATTTTCAGCTTTATCTGACTCATCTTTCTCTATGATTTTATTTGACCGAGCATCCATGACTCGCTTAAGGTAGATACTTCCGTGCTCAGGGCAGCAGGCAACATCTTGATACCTGAATACACCGGGACGGGAAGCGGTCTTGCAGTAAGGATATTCCTTACCGCAGACCTTACATCTCTTCGTTCCAGTTGCCATAAATTAATCAGTCAGCGTCAGGAGTATTTGCGCCGAAAATAGTATAAGTCCACATGCTACCGGAAGCGCCGCAAGCACCGGCAAGGGCATTAGCCTCAAACGCATGTACGGTCTGATCCTCACCCATATCAAGAGTAAATTCACCAGAGAAATCTGCCTTTGGTACATAGAACTGAATGCGGAATACATTTGCGCATTTATCCTCGCCAAGAACATCAATATACAGGGTACACTTCGTAGAGTAGTTATCACTAACATTCTCAAGTACATCGGCAGTGATCTTTCTCTTATAATAAACTACGATCTCTGTGCCATCCGGTACACTATCTGTATCGAATGTGATTTTCTTTGTTGCAGGAGCATATGCAAACTTACCAGAAGCGGCTGTTGCATCCTGCTGAAGTTCCTCACCAAGAGTACCATCATCATTTTTGATATAGAGTGCTTCAATCTCTGAGCCAGTTGTTCCTACGGCTTTGTATGTAGTGGTTGCTCCGGACTCAGATACTGTCAGATAATCAGTCCAGAGTACTTCTGTCGTCTTATTCTCGAAAGTACCGCCTGTCTGCATCTCGAGAAGACCGCCGGATACCATACCGTTTGTACCGCTGATAGTTACGGCTTTATTCCTCTTAAGCGTTGAAAGTCTACGCCCGCCCTTACCGGTGATATCCGTGGAGTCCTGTGTCTGAGCTATGCTGGCGTTCTGAAGCTCATCCAGCGTAAACTTATAATTACCTGTAGCTACATCAAACGCAGTGATCGTTTCGACACTGGTGATGGTGATATCGCTAACATTCATAATTAATCCTCCTAATTATTAGAAATCCAATCCGCGACTTCTTTTGGGATGTCGCTGATTTTCAAGGTGCCCATATAGACACCATACATTGCATTATCATGCTCATTTTTTCTTATTACTTGGTTAACACTTTCGTTAAATTGATAAATTGAAAGTTCTCGTGTCCCCTCAAAGTTATATTTGTATTCTGTCGTATTAACCATTGCGATTATTTTTCTTTCCAGAGGCGAAATGTTGGATGCGTTTTTTCTTTTGAGCCTTTTGAGTTTTTTTCTTGCACGCTCAATCATATATTCTTTTGCCTCTTTATTTGCCGGTTTTCTTGTATCCTTTTTATAATGGTGAATGGTTCGTAATGCATTCGCGAATTTGTCATGAATTGCCTTATCGATAACAATATCGTTTTCCCAGTCTACCAGAACGGTCATCCCGTTTTGCTGGTTGGTCGCAAGTTCAAATTTGCTTAAGTCCAAATCACCAAATACTAAATGTGTATCTTTGTTTTTTAGCGCACCGAAAAATAAAAGAAATAGATCATATTCGTTTATTTGAGAGAAATCGATGCCTATATCGTCTAACTGCACCATAAAGTCAATCGGCATTCCAGTAAGTACAGTTACGATATCGTAGTAATCATCCTCATTATCAATAATCTCACCAACGGTAGGAATTATGACCTTGATCTTATCGTTGATCGGGTATTCTCTTTTGTATAAAAGATTCATTGGAGTTAATCGGTCTTCCTGTTAGATGGGATGTATTTTTTCGGGTTATAAGGATGATTGAAGTCGGTAGCGTTAAATGTCATAACTTTACCTTGGTAATCGGTCATTGGCGCAAATCTCTTAACAGAATATAGATCCAGCGCTCCAATCCCGTATTCCAAACTGCCGTTTATCTTCTTAGCTATCTCACAGCACAATCGATCTGTGCGAACACCTCCACCGTTAGGTAAGACCAGTAAACTTCTGTGAGTAAATACCCAAATGTAGAGAACAGGGAATAAATAGGTTTTGTTCAGCGACTTTTGAATATCAACATCAAAACACACAAAGGTCTTAGCGTCCTCGACCGTATCAGGTATGTATTCACAAGGGAAAACCTGTTTGTATCGAAGTGCATCGTAAGCATCAGAAAAATCTATATTTTCATTTATTAGGCTGACGATAGATTCGGTAGTTATAATATCTTCCATTAATTGATTTTTATATCCATAAAACTCATCAAGCTGCAATTATAACCACCCCTTTCTGTCGCTCTCTGTATCGCTTTGAGATGATTTATCAAGGTCTATATCTTGATCCTGAAGTTCATCATCCTTTTCAGGGAAATATCTATAATAGTCAGCTATCGCTAATTCGTGATTGTCATATTCATTTGTAGATACTTCCTGAAGTACAAATTGGTACACACCATGCCCGTTATATACATTTCCTACCTTTAGAGGTTTAGACAATGTATATGCCAATTTGAATTTAGCATCGGGATCACCGATAAGAAATCTGTTATCTCTTCCAAGATTGATCGTCTGTTCGTTTCTTGTAATATACATAGCAATACGTGTATCGCCACGAGTTACAACAAAGTCCGAGCTTTCTCTTTCTCCGGTTTGATAGGTGGTTCCGTCTTCTATTACACACCATTGCTCATGAATCAATTTATCATCTGTCACCCACTTCAGCAGATAATTGCACTGAGTCATTTTGCATTTTGTGTATAAAGTGGTGTTTGCATCTCGCTCTGTAATTAACCAGTAGAGATTTTTCCACCGAACAATTTCTCCAAGGTCTAAATTCTCGTTTGGTAACGAAATGATTGTCTTTTGGTTTAATGCATCTGTGTCCAAAATGGTAACATTTTGTTTGCACTCATCTATCGTTACTTCTTGGTATGATAGGTTTTCTGATGCATGATGTGTCAAACGGTGTACTTGTCTATTGTAAAATTCTTCTCTCTTTGTAATACCTTTGCTACCCATACGTGCACGATAATCATTCCATATGTCCATAGACGCTCCTCAATTCTGATTAGATGTATAATTTGACTTTAATTTTTTACATACGGATATGGAATTGAATACATTACGCCTGACAGTTTGAACAGAGCACTCAGGATTGTCTATAAGGTACTGCAAAGAAGATATCAATGATAAAAATAATGCGTCATTGTTTAACGCTATGATCAAGCCTTTACAGCCTATAAGTTCCTGCTGAAATGAATTTAAATATACTCCTAATGATTCTTCATTCTCTTCTCGTATCGGGAGAATCTTAAAAAATCGATTCACAAGACTATCTAAGTAATTGGATATTAAATCAGAATCTAAGGAACTTCCATTCTTTGTTTCAAATATCATAAATGTAGCTCCGACAAATTTCCGTGGTTATAACTATAGTCACGAATCATTTGTGTATAGTCTTCCTGCGCTTTTGAATATGCGTTCCCGACTCGCATTAAAAGTTCAGCAGGGGAGTATGTTGTGAAATCCTTAGTGTTCAAGATGTTCTCCAGCAACTCCTGCTTATAGACATAAGGTTTCAGCCATTGTACGACCATACCCTCGGAAATAATATCGACGAGTTCATCAATATCCTCGTCGAGGATATCAATTTCAAACTCTCTTGTTTCGTCATTGATGTTTCCGATCAAGTCGTATTTACAATTTTTTTTAAATGTGGACAAAGATCTTTTTAAATACCCATCAACAATTGGCGTTGCATTTACAGTCGGCACTTCTAAAAAGCTGTAATCTGATATCTTAGATAAAAATGCGCCAATAAATAAATCATATGGTACGCTCATTCTTACACCAATTATTTCTCAATAAGTTCTTCGCCCAATGATTCTTCAAGTGCCGATATTGCTTTAATGGAATCAATCTCATTGTTCTTAATTAACTGGCGTGCTCTATAAGCAACAGAGCGCTTTTGGCCAGCAGAAAGCTGAGAGACAGTTTCTCTTATTTCTTTTGGAGTTTTGGTGAAAATATCATCAAAATGGTCAATGCTGATTGCGTGTTTATAGAACTTATTCATACCCAGATAGTCAATGACCCAAGCATCATCTTCGTCAAACATAAACCAGTTGTTAACAAAGAATGCTTTAGAAGCACTTTTGGCGTTTTTGAGTTCTCTAAGTTCAATTTCCTGTACATCACCAAAGGAGTCCCATTTAAAAACCTCTTTTGTTCGAGGACTGATATATACTAATTTGCCCTGAAACCCGTTATACACAGGAATGAATTGACTGAGATCTATATCCTTTGCAACCCTTTCTGTTGAGTTTTCAGAAATAGTTTGTTTTGATGATTTATCTGGCTCGGTGTTTTTTGCAGAGCCTTTCGTTTTTTGGTTTGTAGCCATATTGCCTTCCTTTCATTCAGCTCGGCGGGGTTTGTCCCGCCGAGCATTTAATTTTTTAACTATTATGATGTTTGTTTGTGCTTATCAGGCTGTCTGATATCTGCCGATACCAGCATTGCCGCCTGCAAGAACGATTCCAAGACCGTATTTCGTGGCGTAGAAATATTCCTGCGTGAGATCTGCGTTATCCGTAGGATCGCTCATAGAAATAAGGGAATCGCCCTCATAAACGAATTTGATCGGTTTGTCGTCACCAGCAACAATGGTGAGAGAATTGTCATCAAAAACAAATTCATTTGTGCCGGTAACATGACGCTGAGGAGTAACAATAACGGGCGTACCATAGAATTTGCCGTAATAGCCAAGTTCATGAAGCTCGTCCTTTGCAATATCAGACTGAATAGCCTCCTTGAGCATTCTGCAAGCCTTCTTAGTTCCGATAATAGTAGCAGTCTTGCCACCAGCAGCCGCCTCTACATGAGAGATTAAATCAAGAAGAGTATCCTCATCATATGAACCAGCCGTAGGGAAGTATGTAGTACCGCCAAGGTCGTTAGCCGTAGCAGAACCCCAGACTGTATAGATGTCCTGTAATGTCTTCTGCTTAATCGATCTTGATACAGTATCAATCAGATGGTTAAAGTCAACACGACCGGAGAGTACTCGATCAAGCTCTTCATATATACGTACCGTCTTATAAGAAGTCGGAATAGAAGTTACAGAACTGCCGCCGAGTCTCTGCCTACGAACCCCCTGAGTTCCACTCGCTGCATCGTCAACGATGAAAAGATTGTTATCGTCTACTACGAATAAGTTCTGGTCTCCGTCCGCAACATTTCTGTAATCAACAAGAGCGTTAAAGAAATCGCTGTCGGTCAGACCATCTACGACTGTCTGATCAAGGATGGTTTCAATAAGGGAGAAAAGACCCGGGCATTTGCCGTCTCTGATAGCTTTATAATTAAGTTTTGTGCTGCCGTTATTTAAATCTATAAGCGCCTTTCTCAGAACTTCCTGAGAGTCGGAAACAGAATATTTTTCAACTCTGCCTTTGTAACCATCAACGGCAAGCTTGACAATATCGTTCATTTTAGTATCAATAGCCATTAGTTTTAGCTCCTTTCTTTAGTCGTTTTGCTTATGCTACTTGAATCGCATAATAGGTAAATCTACCTACCGTGTTGATATCAATAATTGTTCCTACCTGTGTGGAACCCGCAGTAAGACCTGTAGTCTTTTTAACTACATTTAGTTTTGTTCCAGCTTTCAGTTCAACGATGTCACCAATGCTTGGCGACGCTTCGCCGTCCAGTGCATCCTTCGTAACAGAAAAGATGTTATTAGTGTAAAGGTAATAACCACGAGCGATCTTTCCAGCCTCATTATAAAAATCTTCAAGGCTACGTTTTGCATCGTCATACATTACTTCCGGAGACGCAATAAGGACAATGTTTTTCAGTTCAGATTCTGCGGTGGGTGTATTTCCTACATATACTTCACGAGATCCAGTCTCTAAACCAGCGATCTCTACAACATTACCGTTGTCTATTGCCGTCTCTGTAGAAGAAGGCTGATAGCGAACGGAAATAATACCAGCTCTGTTATCAGTACCGGCGAGTTTATCAGTTCTTACAACACCATGTGCCATAATATAATCCTCCTATGTAATTAATTGTTTTGTGCAACTCCATAATCCCTGACAATACCGCCGTAAGGCTCAGAGGTATCGTCCTTACTGGAGTTGACTAATATCTTCGGTGAAGTTTGTTTTGCGCTAAATGTTAACTGCTGAACAGAAGCAAGCCGTCCTCGAATAGAGTAGCACCTATCTTCAAGTTCCTCGGCAGAATAATTTGTATAATTCTTTTTCAGTTCTTCAAATGTTTCATTGCCGTCAAGTTCCTTGAACTGATCGAATACCGCCTTAGCAGCCTCTTCCGCTTTACCTCTTTCGGTTTCTAACTTGAAGTTTTGAAGTTCCTCCATTTTTGAGGTTACTTCTGTAAGTTCTTTAGAAGCCTTTTCATATTTGGTTTCCCACTCGGAACTTTCTTTTATCTTTGCTTCCATACGTGAGTAAACATCTACAAACGGTGAAACTTGGGTTTGATCTTCTCCATCTACAAAATCAACAACGGTGTATTTCTTTCGTTTCTTTGAGTCAAAATCGATAACGACCTTATCGCCATCCATTGTGAATGTAAAACCATAGAGGAGCCAGTCTTCTGTATCCCAGCAATAAATCTCTTTAGCTTCATGGTCATAGTCGGCAAGGAAATACCTTCGCTCTTCGCCCCAATATTTTTGGACTGTTACTTCTTTGAGCCTGTTGTTAACTTCCTCACTGAAATTGCTATTTAACATAAAACTTTTATCTTGGGACTTTTTTACTTCCACAAACTTTGCTTCAAGTTCCTCAATGCTGAGGTCGTCGATTGAGAAATCCAAACTATTTAAATCAATGCCGTATTTCTTTGCTAATTCAAGTTTTGTGCTCAATGCATCGTTTCCTCCTTCCGTTAAGTCATTGTGTGGGTGTATATCATCATCTCTTTTAAAAGAGTTGCTGATTGATTTGAAACTTTCCTTTAATTCCTGCATCATCTCAGACATTTGATAATTAAAATTCTTCTTTGAAAATACTTCTATTGACGCACTTTCAAAGCAAGGCTCAACACCGATAATGGTAAAGGCAGTAAACTCAAAATCTTTAATATGTAATATGCCGTTTACCATTTCAGCATCTTTAACCGTAATTTCCATGGATTGTGCAGAAATACCTTCTCGTTTGATCTTTTCGTATGCTTCCTGACGCTTCCAAAGTAGGGCGTCGGCGAAAAGATACCTGTGAACTTGTCCGTCCTCTTCTTCTACATCGTCAAACCATATGTTTGCAGATTCGGGAACACACCCAACGGGTGTAGTCACATTTATAATGTGCAGCTCGCCGTCAGAATCTGAAACCAGTTCAATATCATGCCCGCCTATTTCATCAGTGGCTCTGTCATAGTTACATACTATCGGGCAGTTGTACGCTGTGTTTTTACACTTTTCAAATACTTCTTCGGATATTGATGTTTTGTTTCTGTTATCTCCGCAATAAGCGATTTTTAAAATTCCCTTATCGAAAGAAGAATTGAGTTCACAAATGTCTGTTAAAGATGACGAAAATGTTAGTTTTAATACATCTTCCATCTTTACCTCCAGTCGTGTCCTCGCTACCATAAGCGAAGACTTGATTGTTTATTTTTGGGTATAAAAAAGACCGTGCCAAGTGTCACGGAATTGCTAAACTAAAATGATAAACTATCTGATCTAATGAAGCTGATATCTGCAAGTGCATAAGATTTTGATGGATCATCGTGAAAGATATATATCGAGTTGTATTCATCCTCTCTTAACAATATAAATCCTGCTTCTAAAAGTTCGTTTTTGCTTTCTTCACTGAACACACATATAAACTTCATTTAATTACCCCCAATCGTCCCCGTCTTCACGCGACTGCTCGCCGGAATCTGTTAATTCATCCGCATCCTTCTGTGGAGCGCCGCCCTCATCAGTCGCGGAATCTTTTGTGCTTAATTGTGCTGAATTGACTAACGGCTTAAATAATTCGGGAAGTTTAAGAACCTGAGTTTCCAACAAATTCATATTATCCAGTTCAGCTTGTCCCAATCCTTGAGAAGCGGCGTACATTGATATTGTCGGTAGACCGTATGATGCTGCCTTTAAATACATCTCTCCCATTTCTTTACGGTTGTACGGAGAAATATCCAAGAAGTTAATCCTGAAGTATTTACCGTAACTTTGAGATTGTATAAAGCGGTTAATAACATCGCCTATATTCTTAACGATCCCGTATGTAATAGCTTGGTCGGCTTTTATGGATAACAATAGAGCATTAGATGATGCTTTTGGATTGTTAAATAAAAGTGATGATACACCGGCGGCGGTGAATAAGTTTTCTTCTGCATCGGCGATATCGTTTGTATCTCCCACATTGGATCTTTCAAAACTGATTTTCTCTATACCCATAGGTGAAAGTACTGACCCGACTTCCTCTGGAAGTACATCATCAAGGTTTCTCCAAAAATCCAAAGCCTTGTCTAAGTCTATTCCCCAACGTCCATCTTCTGTCATTGGCAATTTCATTACCAACATTGCATAGTTTTCTAATGCCGTCTTAGATAACTTGAGTTGTTTATAGTCCTCGATGTCATAAACCTCTCTTAATACTCCAGCGAACGGAGGCAGAGAGTACTCTAAAATATCAGAATTGCATTTCACCGCAAATGAAGTAGGGGAGTCCAATTCTATCCATCTTGAATTACCTGCTTGACGATATAACTCATACTTTGTATGGAACTCTTCGGGATAATATTCAAGAAGATTACTGTGTGTGTCGAAGTATGAAAAATTAAATGTTACATTTGGGACATTATTTTCAACTGATGATATTGAACAGTAATCACTCGGAAGTTGCTGTATGGTTATATTGTCGTTTGTGACCCACAGTGTTCCATAGAAAGTGTCCTCTTTTAAGCACACAGAGAGTATCTTTGGGATTTGGGATTTTATATTCATCGATGAAATAATGTTTAGTACTTTTCTATAGTTGTTTCCGAGGGTCTTTGTGTTCACCTTGCTTGGATCAATCTTATACGGCTCGATAATATATGATAAATCTGTAAGACTTACGAAATATTGGATAAGTCTTCTGAAATGTGAACTGGCACCATAAATATATGTTATGGCATCTCTTAATTGTTTTTCATATCTGTATGGGTTGGATAGATAAGTGTTTATATCATCTTTCGTATATAAGTAGAATGTGGGGGATGAGGTGTAGTTGTTTAAGTCTCTTATAATCAGTTTCTTTAAGTCCTCAAACTTCGGCGACAGTCCTAATGACCTTACTTCACCATTTTCTTGCTTTGGTCTGCTTTTTGACTTATTGCCATTCCCACGATTTCTTTTTTTGCCCATTATATCCATTCACCGCCCTTCGTGATGACTTCGGCGGTTTTATAACAAATACATTTTTCCCGTCAATGCTATTACTTTCTGCTTTAGCCATCTTGTTTTCTATTTGTTTTGCTACATAGTAGTTATATGCAAGAGCCGAATATCGGTCTTTGCGCATTCCAGATTTCTCATATATTCTAATTTTCCCGCTTTTTTCTTCATATTGAAGTTTAGTCATTTCATCTATAAGCAGAGTAGTCTGTATATATGGTAATAAAAGCTGTACCTTTTCTTCCGGTGTAAGGGATTTATAACCTCTGATTTCATCTAAATAAGTTTCCGCATCATATTCTGTTGCGAGCAATCTAATCTTACCGCTCTTAAATCCCTCTCTTAATAAGAAAGCACAGTCTGAATTAAACTGTGCGCTCGCTTTGATTGACCATATTACCTTTTCAGCACCTATTGCTGTGCACCTATCTGCCATTGTTTTATCGTTAATACATGATAAGGCGGGATATATCTCACCAGTCTCAGGGTCTGTTATATCACTTGCTAACGCGTCATAAACGCCAAGTCCTAATCCGTTTGTGTCGAGTACAAGATAATCGCATTCGTACTCGTCAAACAGTTTGCGAATAATAAGCGCTTGTTCATCTGTTCGTAGTCCCTCATATGTATTAACATAAGCTAAATTACTAATATATCTTTTAGCCTTTGTTCGATTAATTTGATTAATAAATATTGAAGAGGCATCGTTTTTATTTTTTTTGCTAGACATCAAACCTATATCGGCTGATAATATCCTCTTCTCTCCATTTTCTTTTAACGGTATCTTAATTGCTGGTGCGTTATTCAGAGTCGATGACAAACTCTTTGGATAAAATGGATATTTAATATGCCTGTTTTTAGATATTGAAGCATAATCAAAAAACGCACCGTCGTTGTTTCCATACCACAGGGCTTCATATTCCATTCGGAATCGTATTTCGTTAAAATCAGACTCGGACATTTCTTCATATACCGACTCTTCATCTAAGAGTCCTTCTGAAATGGATAATTGATAAGGAAGTCCGCATACGAATTGTTTATGATTATCCTGAAGCATAAATTTGAATGTATCAACGCATTTGGTATAACTCCAGTGATCAACAAAATAAGCTGACGACAGATACATCGTCTTGTTAGTTTCCTTTTTGTATTCCGCTTTTCTTTCTTCTTTGCTGAGTTCCTCGTATTTCGGCATACGCTTTAATGTAAGGAATTTCCTCAATATCGTATCTATCGTGTCTTTAGATATCATTCGGAACTCATCAAGAAGTAAAAGGTTGGCTCTGTTTCCTCTTGAACTGTCTGATGCCGTAACTACTTTAATATAAGAGGAGTTTTTAAAAACGATTTTTGCATTGGTAGAATTTATTTTTGTTTCTTTCTCATCTATCTCTGCTGCTAATTCAGGAGAATTTGGTTTAAGTTCAAGAAGAATCTTTTCGAGGACATTTATCGTTTTATTTATTACATTTCTAAAATATAATGAATATCGAACGCTACTTCGATCTCGTCTTTCAACGAGTACTAGACTATATCTTCATCCTTTTCGGATGCCCACCACTTCGAGTCGCCAATCGCTTGCGCCCTACTCCCTTACGGGATAGTCGTTGAACCTTCCTCTGTTCGAGGCTTGGCTGCTGATTGCCTATTATTTAGCGTTTAGGATTTAACCTTGCGCTATACAACGAATTTTTTCTGCTTTCGCCACCATCGCACCTACGCTTGTTTCATCGTTATGCTGTGGTTTCGTTGCCTTTAGGGTTTTCCAGCAATTCAATGGGTTATAACTTTTTGTGTTACCACAAAAGTGACCTAAATTTAAGCCTGTCCTCTTGTCCCGGACGCAATACAGATCTTCGTTCCGGGATATAATATACATCTTATAACGCAGAAGATTGCGCTAAGAAATGTCTTGCCGATACCACGGCTTCCAATAAATACTGTTGTAGAAGCCCAGTTCATCATAATCAACATTATTTTTTGGAATAGATGGAGATTTAAATGTAAATAATCTTTTGCAAATCTATGAGGGTTTTCTCTATAATATGCGATCCATACAGCGGCTCCGTTAAGTACCCGCTTGTATCTTGATTCCATATGACCTAATCCGTATTATCAGATGAATCAGATAAGACATCATTGAAAAATTCCTCATCGTCTTCATCATCGTATTCTGGATGATCAACCCTCATTTTGTCTATAGCTTCTTCGTATAATCTACAATAACTATTCTTAATTCCTAACATTTTTGATAAATGCCCAAAGAACCATATACTGATATATTTTTTAATATTGTCAACGTCTTTTAACTCTGGATCGACTTCTGGAATTGGACGAAGTTTTTCATACCTTTGTGCCCATACACCAAGCGGGGTTTCGTCTATGTTTGCTTCTAAATCATCATTTTTCTGCTGTATGGGTTTAAGGTTTGCACTGCCCAAAAGAGTGTTTAATGCATTAATGCTTTTGTCTACGGGACGACCATTCTTTCTGTCTCTGTTGATGTCTAACTCCAGAGCACATATTTGACGAATGATAGCTTCGGCACCAATGTCTAAATTCTCTTTGTTTGGGAATCTTGACATCCAGTAGTCCTTTCTTTGTTCCAGCGCTTTATACATTTCTGCATCATAACCAGTTCCCCAGAATAATATTACTTCCGGCGGTATGTCCTCTAAATCATCTCCAGATTCATCGGACGAGTCGTCTGTTGCGGGTTTCTTCAGGTTTTGTGAATTGTCAGAAAAGTCCCACAGACTTCCTTCCTCAGATAATGTATCGTCATAACTCTTGCCCGCATATGTAATTGTATTTATCTTAGATAAGTATGTCGTCATCATTGTCTGTGTAGTACTTTTTTTCTCAACCAGATCGAATACCTTTTCGCTCCAGTAGAGATCTAATTTCCTACACACTTGACGAACAGAGTCTTTTGCGCTGTTGCATTGAGATAAATATTTATTGTATAGTTCATCCACGCAATCTTTGCACACGGAAAGATGTCCTATCCCTTTATATAAGTCGCCATAGTTTACAGCAAAATAACCTTTTCTACGGCTGAAGGCTCGTCCGCACTTACTGCATATTACGCTTGTGCTATTAACCTCAATAGCCATGATTATTTATCATCCTCTTTCGCATCCAGCCCTAATTCATAAATCTTTGCTGCCATTCTGAGTTTATTACCAAAGTGGAATTTAGGAACATATCTCGCTTTTACAACACAAACTTCGCCTGTTTCTGGATGTTTTGTTTCTCGTGCGGCTCGTAGTTTTAAAGAGAAAGTGCCGAATCCGTGTATATTGACTTCCTCTCCATGCTTTAATGAGTCTTCGATAATAGCGATAGCGGCCTCAAACATTTCCGTAACATCTTTTGTTGTATACAATAAGTCTGTCGAATCTTTCTTTATAATGAAATCTTTCTTCTGACCGTTATCGTCACTGATATGGAGGGTGGTTTTTTGCTGTGGAACATGTTTTCTCGCATTATTTTCTTTCAAGACGCTGACAGTTTTGTTAATTAATTCTTTTTTGTTCATATAATCTCCTTTAATTCTTTCTATATTTCTGATAATTCTTTGCTTTCCGGTTTCACTATGCCATCATCACTAAAGTACATACCGAGTTGCTCTTCGGCTCCAAGGTCTGAGTATACGGGCACCATTGAGATATCAGACCATCCCATGTATTGCTGTATGACTGTATCAGGTATCCCTGCACGCTTAAAGTTAGTAACAGTCATATGTCTCATCGCGTGCCAATAAAAGCTTACGCCTAATATTCTGCTGAATGATTTAGCCCAACTGTTTAATGTGGATATCTGCATGTGCAATGATGGATCATGCTTATCCGGGAACAACCAGTTGCTTTCAATCTTATGATCGTTTCGATACTTCATCCATAAATCCAAATAAGGCTGAAACTGTTTTGCCAAGCAGAAACATTCCAGTTGTTTTCCAGAAACACCGCTACCTTTTGTTTCTATAGGATCGCTTTTATACAATGCTCCGCCGCAAACCAATTTATCTTTGGCGAAATCTGAAACTCTAAATCTAAGAAGTTCCGATTTTCTACGACCGGAATAAAGGGCGAGAGCTAAAACACAAGCTTTGTCATATTTTCCCTTTTCTATTAAACTATCTAAAAGCGTTTTTATTTGGTCGTCGCTTAGGATAGTTTTATCTCGTACAGGCTGATTAACCGGACTCTCAATTTTGTTTATAATATTCCTAAAGTTTGGATATTCATCATCAAGCACAGTCTCAATATAGTTGCCGAGGCTGGATAGCGATGACTTCAGTCTTTTAATTCTTGCGGGACTATTTTTATTTTCATTCAATAACCAATTTTGATATCTGACTATTTGCCTTTTAGTCCAGTCGCAGTAAAATATATTTCCGTTGTATAATAGATTCCAAACGAATGCGATTTGTATATCATTTATATACCCGTTTATAGTGGTTTCTCTTCTCTGAACCGAACGCAAATAATCGACAAAATCTTCTAAAAGTTGTTTGTTTTGCGGGTTGATTTGCGATATCAATTCAGGATTTGTAATGTTATTCATTTGCGTTTTTCTCGACATCGCAAATCTCCTTCCTAAATGAATAGGCGGGGAGTCTCCCCGCCGTTGATAATCTCCCTCTTGGACACTTGCAAAGCAGAGGTGCGGGGAGTCTAATCCAATTTTTAGTTTGCCTTAAGTTTGTATTCTGCGTCAATTCCGATTTCAGGGTTTACGATCAGCATAAGTTGTTTCGCCGCAGAATATAACCTTTTCCCATTGGCATAATCATCTGTCCCGCAAAGAGAACCGCATATTTGAGCAGTGATGTCAAACTCTTCAAAACTCTCTACATGATGTTTGTCTCCGACTACGATATATTCTATCTCTTTGCCGTATTTCTTTCTAAATAGCGTTGACAGCAGCTTAGGAGAACTCTTTACAGAGTCTAAGTCTCCGTGGCTTGCACAGATTTGATGACCTGCTGCGTCTATAAGCAAAAACTCATTTTCACTGGGTTCTGCTATATATACATTTTCAGCTCCCATATTCGCCATACGCTCATTAAGCCACCAAGGGATTATCCTCTCCAAATTGTCTCTGTGTATGCTGTCCTGTTTATTTGCAACCGTGCGAGCGTGGTTTCCATATGTCATATATACAATGGTGTCCTCAACATATCGACTTAATCGGTATATGGACTGTGCTAAAATTTCTGAAACCTGCATCAGTTGATCACAGACCAATTCTTCAGAAGCAACTCTTGCACTTGTATGAATTGCGCCGTGGAACAGATCGCCGAGAACCACAATATGAAGTTTTCTGCACTGGTGTAGAGACAACCTTTGTATAGCCGAATCCACAACTTGTTTCACTCTTTCTTTGCAGATATCTGTGTTATATGTATTAAATATATTTTTGGTTATCATCCCATAATGCCAGTCGCTGAAGATCAATACCGCTTCGTTATCCGAATAGTATTGTTCTATCTGCGGGATATTATCATATAAGTCTCCTATAGAATCGTTTAGATTTTCTGCCGCAACTTTCAGAACTTCATATAAGTGTTCTTGTCTACCCTCCGAAGATACTAATTTATTAAATTCTCTCCGTTGGTCAAAAAACTTTTGCCGCTCTTTCTTTAATTCAATTAATTTATTATCTATGTCTGATAATAGTTCTGAGGATTCGACTTTGGATAACTGTTCGCTCTCAACAAGACCAATGGTATACCTGCTACCATACATTTCTCTTCGGGCGACATCGGCAGACAGTTCCTTTCCATACACATATTTTGATAATTCGGAATAGTCAAAGTCGGATAGAGTCTTATCTACCAACTTTCCATACACCAATCTCTTATGGTGTTGTAGGTTTGTTTCGTTCTCTCTTTTTTGTAAGATACTATCGTCCGTGTATATCACCTCGCAATAGTTGTTTTCGTATTCCTTTGATATGACCTTTTATAGTGGCGGTGTTTGCGATAATTGTTCGAGTTATCATACAAAGGTCGTTCGCCTCTTATTCTGTTCAGAAATTTTAATACAGGTTTTGATTCCTCACAAAAATAATGATGTCTTTTTGACTTCTGTTTCATTGTTCTCACAATATAAATATTGGGGAATCTCTCGATGATTTTTTCTTTTTCTTCTTTTGTAATTGCTATCATTTTCCCATTCCTTTTCTTCTTTTTGATAGGACAACCGTACATTATCCTTCATATATAGTATTTTATCACGCACCCCGCAAACCGTTGTGGCACAACGGTTTGCGGGGTGTCATTTTTGTCAGAGAATACATAACTGTTGCTATTTTTGGCTTACAAAGCCCTATTATTTGGGTTGTGAATTTTTTATTTTCCCTTTATTTATGTTATTGATTTTTACGCATTGCTGAATTGATTTTTTGTTGCATATGTATTTTCATAGCACAGTCATTACAATATTTTTGCTTTCTCCCAACACCGTTGTTTTTGCATCGTACTGTTATACCGCAATTTGCGCATTCAAAGAATGACTCGCCGTGATACTTCAAATATTGATATCCTAAGTTTCTGAAATCGGATATGCTTAAAACTGTTTTGCCCGGAGTAATAAATTCAACTCTAACATTTGTATTATCTATTTTCTTTGAAAATCGTATCATTTTGAGTTTGTTTAAATCGTGATACATCTGACTTTGGCGCTTGACAGAGGTACTGATATTGGCGAGTCGCATTATTTCAGTATCCTTATTGTTGATCCAGTGATCGCAATTTGGATTTACAGCATCCCAATATTTTGATAAACATAAGAGCGTGAACGCTAACCTTTTAATTTGTTTTCCGTCCAGACTATCGATTTTATCCATTTCCGGCTGTGTGATGTCAATACTGTCGATACGAATCGTTTCATACTTTGAGGCGCGGCGAATGGCATATTCAATGGTAGGAGTCCATTTTGGTATTGAGGCAGAGGTGTCACACTTTAACAGAAATGTTTCTAATAACTGCTTTACTTTTGGCTTTGAATAGTTTTGGTCAAGGTAGTATCGAGCTATATGACTGAATGTTTCTGACGGCTTTTTCCCTAATAAGCAAGAATTGATTGCTTCCTCTGCCCATTCCTGTTCGTTAAGAATAATACTCATACATCCGCCCCTATCACTTTGGATTTGATTTTAAATCTGTGACCGCCAAATGTAATATCTCCATCGTCGTCAAGTTCGGGGAATGAGATGGTATTGTCATTTGCATATAACAAGTTTTTTATAATCTGCTCTCCGCACATACTCCAAGCAAATTTCTTCGTAGAATTTCTGTTGTAACAAATATCTAATATAATATTACAAAGGGATTTACTGTTGGAACAAACCTTGTTGCACGCAGCGCGGAACTCTTCATTAATTATTGACATTGTGTTTATCGAATCTATATTATCAATCCTTTCGTAGTCAGCAAATATTGAGTAATTTATTGCTCTTTTTTTATATTCTTCATACAACCTTTTGATTGCCGTGTATTGCCTTGGTGTATATTCAACATCACTTTTCATTATCCTGTAATCAAAGTTCTGATTATTCACGCTTTGTTTTATAAAACCGTCAAACTCTTCCTCAAATCTTCTGCATATCTTATTCATAACGCAATCTCCAACACCAACAGGCATTCGGTAATTGTAGTATCGCAAAAAGTCTTTTTGCCTTTCGCTTAATCTGTCAGCCGGTATTTCCATCATTTCATCGACTGTCATTTGAAATTCTCTGAGCGCATTACGGTTTGTATTTTTTATGTATGTATTATATTGCTTCATAAGAGCAGGGTAGATGTACTTCATAAAGTACGGTTTTTTATCAGCAACGATACTACGATAAAACCCCTTTGTAGTATCGTCTTCAATCTTATTTACGGTATGTATATCTCGCCAAGATTTTGGCATCGGTTTACATATAATTCCTTTTGCTTTATCTATTGCCTAATGTATTTAACCTTGTGGCGCTACCCACGGTTGGCAAAAGCCCTCTGCTTTTCAGCAAGAGCATGGACTATATCTTCATCCTTTCGGATGCC
>ENA-OPCA01000071-OPCA01000071.1-human-gut-metagenome-genome-assembly--contig:-NODE-71-length-92664-cov-7.039888_pt1 | contig 92664 bp, 104 predicted proteins | sample MGYA00241076_ERZ501468 | MGnify/ENA primary metagenome ERZ501468 (study PRJEB25962, sample SAMEA2042633) | human gut metagenome | biome: human gut; feature: human-associated habitat; material: faeces... | reverse complement strand
CAAACTCTTCTGTCAGTCCGGCAAACACCACTGCCACATCCGCTGCCTTTGCGGCGTTCACTGCCTCGCGCAGCAGTTCTTTATCCGCCTTATCGCAGGTGCGGTCATATCCGCGCGCATAGGTTAGGTTTGTTTTCAGCCGCTGCAGGCACTCCAATGCGCTGTCCAGCCGGGTGGGGTTGATAAAGGAAGTTCCCGCTCCCTGAAAACGCGGAAATTTCGCCAGTTCGCCGATCACGGCGATCTTCTGTTTTGGTTTTAGGGGCAAAATGCCGTCTTCGTTTTTCAACAGCACCATAGATCCCTCTGCAATCTTTTGCGCCGTATTGTGGTGTTTGTCTTTACTGTAACGGTGCGTGGCGTTCAGTGCCGTTTTTGCCCGCAGGATCAGATCAATAATCCTATCCACACATTGGTCAAGCGCGGTTTCGTCCAGTGTTTTGCTTTTCACCGCGTCTATGATTTTTTGGGTATTGAGCGTGCCGGAGGACGGCATTTCCAGATCCGTGCCGCTTTGAATACCGGGCACTCTGTCCACAGAAGAGCCCCAGTCCGTAACCACAAGGCCTTCAAAGCCCCATTCGTCTCTTAAAACATCCTGCTGGAGCCATTTGTTTTGGGACGCGTAAACGCCGTTGATCCGGTTATAGGAATTCATCACCGTCCACGGCTGGGATTCTTTCACGGCAATTTCAAACGCCGGGAAATAGATCTCGCGGATCGTGCGCTCATCGATCACTTCATTGACAACCATACGGAACGCCTCCTGCGAGTTGCAGGCGAAGTGCTTAAGAGAGTTGCCGACACCCTTGGACTGGCAGCCGTTGATCAAGCTTGCGCTCATTTTGCCGGCAAGCAGCGGATCTTCTGAGAAATACTCAAAGTTTCTGCCGCACACGGGCGAACGCTTAATGTTTGTGCCCGGGCCGAGGATTACGGAAACCTTTTCCTGAATACACTCTTCCGCGAGCGCCTCCCCCTCCAGCCTTAAAAGATCTTCATCCCAGGAACAGGCGGATGTTGCCGCCGGCGGGAAACAGGTGGTCGGCACGGAATTTCCAAGGCCGATCCCGCTGGAACTTTTCTTATCCGGATTCTGCTTACGCAGGCCGTGCGGTCCGTCCGTGATCATGATCTTCGGCAAGCCGAGTTCTTTTGCCTCTTCAAGATGCCAGTAATCGTAGCCCGAAACAAATCTTGCCTTTTGCTCAAGGCTCATTTTGTTTACGATGTCTGCATGCTTCATAAATTTTACCCTCCGAAAGAATTAAGAGATGATGCCGGGCATAATCTCTCAGTTTATGATTTGTTTATATTATATATTAAAACACGGAGGAATACAAGCAGAAAATGGCATGAAAGCAAAATTCCGCCGTCTTTAAATAAGGCGGCAGATCGGCTCTGCTTGCAGCGCCCTCAGAGGCAAACGCTTTAAATTCAGCCAAAGAGAACCCGGCACAAACTTTCCGCCGATGCATCCGTGGTGCCGCTGCCATTTCAACCCGGTTGTAGAGGACTGGGAAAAGTGGCTGGATGATTATGAAAAGCGGCACGGAAGTGCAGGAAATCGCTTGCAGGATATATTCAAAGATGATACAATAAAGACAACAAAAATACCGCAGCAGGTTCTTGACAATCTTCGGTCGCCGGATTTGGATTTCTTAACAAAAGTCCAGAATGAAACTTTGCGGCAGGGCATGAAAAATCTGCTAAAAAGAGTGGACGGAACGCCAGAGGGTACAGAATGTGCCTACTATTACGATATGCGTGCAAAGTTCCTTAAATGGGAAATGGGTGAACCCGGAAAGTCAAGCGTCAATGTCTATAATCCGCGTGTTGATTACATAACAATGCATAATCACCCCAGTGGCGGAACTTTTTCGCCAGGGGATATAGGGTCATTCGTAAAGAATGATAATATGCGGGCCATCTTGATTGTGGGCAATAATGGTGAGCAGTATATTTTACAAAAAGACCAATCTTTTGACCGCGACAATTTTAGCAAGGATTATGCTGATTATCTATATAAACTAAGAGATCAAGATATAGATTTGGTTGAGGTTTTAAATTTGGCAAATGATTTCTTAGAAAAAGGAGCGTCAAGGTATGGATACAAATATAGAAAAATCATATCCTAAATTAAAAAATGTGAAACCGTATGGCAAAAATGAAGTGATACCTGATGAAATTAAGACTTGGGAAGAATTTGACAGAGCTTTGGTAACATTTATAGTTAATTGCGTAGATCTTAGCGAGGAAAACAATAACAATGTCAAAAAATGATATGGAAGTCATCGAATACAAGATATTGGCATATCTGTACGAAAGCCTGAAAGCCGGTCATACCACAGCGCTTGAAAAGGAGTAAAAAAAGTATGGATTCGAATACAAAGAAATCATTGGCTGATTATATGAAAGAAGTTGAACCGTATGAAAAAGAAGAAACATGGGTTGATGACTGTAGAACCTTAAAAGATGTGGCAAGGGCTCTTGTTACTCTTCAAAAGGAAATAAAGGAAGGCAAATTTGATTAAGCACCATGCAGGGGCACGGTGCTTTTCTTGTACCCATTTTGAGGTTTAGCAATGATAAACGTAACAATAAAACAAGGGAAAATAACGGCAAGCGGGCACGCAGGTTATGCGCCGAATTTTTCGCATAAAAAAGCCGCCTTTTCAGGCGGCTCGATTTTGCAGAAATCAGCATTATTTCAAGAATTTGATCAGTTCCAGTGCGGCGCCGATATCGCCGTCCACCTTCAGCTTGCCAAGGGTAAACGCCTTTACCGGATCCAGTTTGCCGTTGATCAGTTTGATCAGATTATCCGCGCTTGCAATCAGGATGGCATTACGGTCATAATACTCATAAGGCTCAATATGGATCTCTCCGTTTTTGATTTCCACATAAAAGATGCCCTCCGGCTTGCCCACGATATTGATCTGAAACGCAAGCGTGCCGCTGACGGAACTGACATCCGTATCTTTAAATCTTTCCCTAAAGGCTTCTACAACCTGTTCATAAGTTAAAGCTGCCATACATGACCTCCGTAAAAATAGTATACTTTATTTTAGCACACCGGCAGGTTGAATTCAACAGCCTGAGATCAGATATTTTGCACGGCAGAAATCAGCTTTTATCCTTGCTGCGTGAAATCAGCGCAACGATCAACCCAGACATCATGGCAACGGTGACGCCGCCTGCCATGGCGGAAAAGCCGCCTGTAATCACGCCTGTAAAGCCTTTTTCCCTTACAGCCTCTTTCACGCCGTTTGCGAGCGAATTGCCGAAACCCGTTAGCGGTATCGTGGCGCCGGCACCGGCGAAATCCACCAACTTATCATAAACGCCAAACGCGCCCAGCAAAACGCCGAGGCAGACAAAGAGCACAAGAATCCTTGCCGGAGTCAATTTCGTATTATCGATCAGAATCTGGCCGATCACGCAGATCAGCCCGCCAACAATGAATGCCTTTAAAAAGATCATAAAAAATCACCTGCTGATAGTTTTTGCCCCAGCAGGTGTAATATTCCTTAAAAAATCAAATTTTTCTTTTTGTTCTTTTCGTTGTTTCGCGATCGGATCCGTTCACGCCATTCGTAAACAAACCATATTTGAAAGCCGAAATTTTTTGCGCAAAAGCGATAAAACCGCCGGTTAATAATCAGCCGAGATCAATCGGGTTTTTATTATCCATTTTTGCTTTTCTGCCGTATTTCTCCTCAAAGCCGGGATTAATGTAATCCTCAACAACCTTGCCGTCTCTGATTCTGATCACGCGCTCTGCCTGTTCGGCGATCTCATTATCGTGGGTGATTACAATTACGGTTCTGCCGTCATCCTTCAGGTTATGCAGGATCTGCATAACATCTTTTGTGGACCGGGTATCCAGATTGCCGGTAGGCTCATCGGCAAGGATCACGGGCGGCGCGGCTGCGATCGCTCTGGCTACCGCAACTCTCTGCTGCTGGCCGCCGGACAGCGCCGCGGGCAAATGGTGCATACGCTCTTTCAGACCTACTTTTTCCAGCGCGGCAATGGAAAGCTCGCGCCTTTCCGCTTTGGGCACACCGCGGTACACAAGCGGAAGTTCCACATTTTCAAGCGCATTGAGCGAGGCGATCAAATTAAAGCCCTGAAAGATAAAGCCGATCTGCTTGTTGCGGATCTCGCTCATCTCATCATCCGTAAGATCCTCTACAAGCCTGCCGTTGATATAGTATTCACCGGAGGTGGGAACATCCAAAAGACCCAGCATATTCATCAGCGTGGATTTGCCCGAACCGGACTGACCGATGATTGCCACAAATTCGCCCTCATCAATCGTGAGAGAAACGCCGTCCAAAGCGTTTACCTGGTTTTCACCGGGGTTATATATCTTATACACATTGTGGACATCAATAAGGTGCATCATACTCTTCCTTTACAAATAGTATATTTAAATATTACAGATAATTATATAATTTGTCAAGTGATTTGAATAATAAAATAAAATTGTTTAACAATAGTTAATAGTAATTTAAAAAAGGTGAGAAAAATGGGAATAAGCAAAAACGAATACAGCAAAATGACGGATAAGGCAAGCGGCGATTCCCCCAAGGTCTTAAACAGTATAAAGGCTTTTCTTTTCGGCGGAGCAATTTGCTGTTTCGGGCAGGCGCTGAATGAACTTTTCCGCATGGCGGGGCTGAACGGAGACGAGATCAAGATTGCAACGCCGTGCATTCTGATCATTCTTACGGCGATACTGACAGGGCTTGGTGTGTTTGACAAGATCGCAAGGCACGCAGGCGCGGGAACGATCGTTCCCATAACGGGCTTTGCCAATTCCGTAGTCTCCCCTGCGCTGGAATTCAAGCAGGAGGGTCTGATCCTCGGCACTGCCGCGCAGATGTTTACCATTGCCGGCCCCGTTATAGTATACGGCACGGCAAGTTCCGTTATTTACGGGCTGATCATTTATATCTTTAAATTATACTAAATAAGCAAAAGCTCCGGCTGCCGCGTGCTGATTTCACACGGCAACCGGAGCCCCTTCCAGTTTCAAGCAGCTGCAAAGGCTGCTTTTTTTGTATCATTCCGAAACATCAAACGATTCAAGCCGTTTCAGCCTGAAAACATCCCGCGCCGCCCATACTGCCGCGCCGGACAGCAGGGAAACACCTGCTGCAAGGCAGATTTTTGCATCCCCGCCGGCAACATCATTTACATATCCCATGCCTATAACCGGGATCAGGCAGAGAAAAATTCCCGTTATGCTCATCACGAGCTGCCCCACGCCTTTATATATTCGGTTCATATAAAGGTTGTGAGCGCCGAAGATACCGAGCGTGCAGGCAAGTTTTCGGGCAGTTTTGATATTCTTTTTCTTTTGCGCTTTTGCCGTTTCGCAAGGGTAAACCGGATAAAAAGAAGTAAAATTGGAAATGAAAAGCAGCACCAAGGCAAGCCACAGCGGCACCAGTTCCAAAAGCCCGCTTTTTCCAAGTGTAAACTGAACGGTGATCATGCCGGCAAGGATTAGAATAACAAGAAATGTAGTGATCCTGTACTTAATATGCTTTTTATAGTTATGTATAAAAAACATCAGTATCGCGATAGAATTGAGCGCAATGAAGATCAGCGTGGCAATCAGATGCGCCGTCTGCTCCCAGCCCCAGTCATTGATAAACACAACGCCGGGCATAAAGAAAATGGCGGCAATTGCAAAAGCGGTGCCTACCCTGCCGGGATACCCGAATTTTTTGTAAAGATAGATGATATTCAAGAAGAACGCCGCGGCGGTCAGCACACCCCACATCAAAAAGCCGTGTGGATAATCATAGCCGAGCCAAGAAAGCGTATTATCCGTTTCCGCAGGATTTCTGATAAAACCGAATATAACATTATAAACGAGCGCCATAGTCAGCACAACCATGGACATCGTTTTGTTGGGCGCTTTGAAAGCCCCGATTTTTCCGTAATCGCTCATAACACACCTCCGCGAACCGTTTTCAGGTTTATCATAAGATTTTTGTATTATGTAAGATTTTCCGTTTGGCATTCACCTTGGTGCCGGTACAAATGAATGAATCGACTGCATATACAAGATGAATTGCGCTTATTTGCTTTTGCTGAGCAGCCAGTCAAGCCATTTTTCTTTTCTGTAAAAATGCCCGCACATGCCGTGCCCGTATTGATCCCAGCGGGTGTATATAACATCTGACCCGGCTTTTTTCAGAGCGTTATAAAATTGATCATCGCTTTTGATTGAAACCACCTTGTCATCGCTTGCGTGAGCCATCCAGATAGGGATAGATGAGATGGAATCAAACGCTTTTTCATCCGCTATGATTTTGCCGTGGTATTCGCCCATTGTTTCCACAGCCGCCGCAATCAGCTGCGGGTGGCGGAACAGGAAGTTCCAAACAAGCCCGCCGCCGAATGAAGAGCCGTAAATATATATTCTTTTGCTGTCAACCCCATAGGATTCAATTAAATATTTAATTACATCTGCGCAGTTATCCGCATAAGCATCCCTCAGTTCAGATTCTGTATTATAATTGCACAGGCGCACATACTGCGGAACAAGGATATTGCATTTTTTCGGCAGAAAGCGATAACCGCAGGCGGTAAAGAAAAATTCAAACAGGGGTTTAAAATTATCACGCCCAATTGTTCCCGCGCCGCCGAAATATATAACAAGCGGTTGGTTTTTTATACCTGCTTTTTTAAATCTGAACAAAACGGCGTCATTACCTTTTAAATAAATAAATCTTTCAAATCCTGCCGAGCCGCTGAACTTATTCACAGTGTTGCTGCCAAACCGGCGCGCCATACTTTTTTGATAATCTTTATTTTTCCTAACCTCTTTTACAAGGCGCAAAGTTTGCTTTACTACCCTTTTTGGCATTCCGGGCGGGTATTTTTCGCCCTTTTCCGTGCGGTCATTATAAAGCCTGTAATAATAGCCATCCTCGCCAAAAGCATAAATGACGCTATCTTTAATGACTTCCAATCCGCCGGAATCGCGCATATAATCAACATAATTTTCGTCATTAAAACTGACCTTAATCAAATCGCCGTTTTGGTATTGCTGTGTTATGTATTTTTTAGATTCCTCATAGTGTAAATCCGTATATTTTGAAGTGTAAAGAAAATAGTTCATAAAAGTTCTTTTGCGCACCGGCTTTAGCAAAATGCCGTCAAAGATCCGTATTCTATCGCTGTACTGCGGTAGCTTTCTGCTTTCATCATAGCACACACAAGAAAAATTGTCCATAAAATAAGACCGCTTAATGACGGTTAAGCGGTCATAACGGGATTTTGTAAAAAATCATTTCAGTTGTTTTAAAGAAGACTTATCCGGCGCGGCGATCAAAAGAACTGCCTGAAGCACCAGAAATACAACGGCAATTACCCGGATTGCCGTTATGACTGCGTAAAGCGAATTTACAACTTTTTGAAAAGTGCCCATAACTTTAATATTGTTTTTAAGATCCATACTACACCTCCAAAAGCACAGCGTGGGCAATGCCCGGAATAGGCTGACCCTGCTTGCTGGATGTGGGAGACATTAACGCGCCCGTTGCAACAAACAGCACTTTCTTCAGATTGCCGGAGCGCATCCGTTTTAAAATATGAGAACACAGAACGGACGCGCTGCATCCGCAGCCGGAACCGCCGCTGTTGACATCCTGCGCCTCCAGATCAAAGATCATCAAACCGCAGTCATAATGAACTTCCCGAATATCCAGCCCATGCTCCTTTTCCAGCAGTTCATAAAGCAGTTTGGAACCTGTGCTGCCGAGATCTCCGGTGAGGATCATATCATAATCCTGCGGCGCAGTATTCGTATCGCACAGAAAATCATAGATCGTCTTTTCCGCAGCCGGCGCCATGGCGGCGCCCATATTATTCGCGTCCGTAATTCCGAGATCGCAGATCGTGCCGATTGACACAGCCGGAATTTTGATGCCGCCGCCCTTGTTTTTGACCACTGCGCAGCCGGCGCCCGTTACAGTCCACTGGGCTGTTGGCGGTCTCTGCCCGCCGTATTCAAGCGGAAAGCGAAACTGCCTTTCGCTGGAGCAAAAATGGCTGGACGTGCCGGCGGCAATACACTGCGCGCCGCCGTCCACGAGCATAGCCCCGATGCTGAGCGAAAGCGCCATTGTGGAACACGCGCCGTAAAGCCCTATGGACGGCATCATTAAATCTTTCAGCGCAAAGGAACTGCCCATACACTGATTGAGCAGGTCTCCGCTCAAAACAAAATTCACCTCTGACGGCGCAGCATTCGCATTACTGAGCGCGCGTATAATGGCATCGTGCAGCATTGCAGATTCGGCAAGTTCATACGATTCCTGCCCCATGGTTGTATCTTCAAAGATCGCGTCAAAATCAGCGGCAAGCGGCCCTTCGCCCTCTTTTTTTCCGCATACGCCCGCCGAACCGATAATGACCGGCGGCCTGCTGAAAAACGCGGTTTTGCCCTTTATTTGCATAAAAAAACACCTCGGGTTTATTTTGCCCGAGATGTTTTGTTTTATAGTATCCGTTTTTTGATTTATGCCGCCTAACAGGCAGGAATTTTTTTGAAATTTTTAAAACTTTTATTCAAAATAATACACGCGTGTTTCGTAAGGGCGCGTTTTGAACCCGTTGCCCTGAACCGTGGGATTTTTATAATTACACAGCAAGGGCGTACCTTTTTCCAGATCAAAGCCCTTTGGCGCCTCAAACGCAACATTTTCTTCTGTAAAGGAATTGATCACAAGCAGGCGCTTGCCATTATAATTTCGCTCATAAACATAAAGTTTATCCGAATTTTTATAATGCTCCTTATAATCGCCCCAAATTGCAACATCATTTTCCTTTTTGAACTTGATCAGCGCCCTGTAATGATTGAGGATCGAATCCGGGTCGTTTTCCTGTGCCGCCGCATTGATTTCTTTATAATTCGGATTCACATAAAACCACGGCGTGCCCGTTGTGAAACCGGCATTCTCCTCTGCGCTCCACTGCACGGGTGTGCGCGCATTATCCCGGGTGGATTTAAACGCAAGTTCCGCGCACAGTTTTTCCGGAAGACGCATTTTTTCCCTTGCGGTTTTGTAGTTATTCTGCACAAAGCAGTCCACATAATCCGAAACGCTGTTGAGGCGGATATTCGTCATACCGATCTCCTGCCCCTGATAGATAAACGGCGTGCCCTGCTGAAGCATATACATATTTGCAAGCATTTTGCCAGATTCCACACGGTATTTTTCACTGCCGTAGCGGGAGATGATACGCGGGTGATCATGGTTTTCAATATAAAGGGTGTTCCACGCTTTGCCGTTCAATTTTTCCTGCCACCTGGAAAAAGCGTGTTTCATTTTTTTCAGATTAAATTTGGTTTGCAGATAATCCATCAGGATGCAATCCGCATCCATATGCTGAAAATGGAACATGAGATCCAGTTCCCGGTTTTCCCCGCCTATGTATTTCAGCGCGTTTCCCGGCGTCATCATCGGCGCCTCGCCAACGGTAAAGCAGTCATACTGATCCGTAACCTCCCGGTATTCACGCAGATACTCGTGAACATGCGGGCCGTCCATATAATGCTCTATGCCGCACGCGGTGGGGATCGGAAAGCCGTTTGGCAGACCTTCTTTTTTGGAGATAAAGGTAATCACGTCTTCCCGGAAACCATCCACACCCAGATCAAGCCAGAAACGGAGGATATCCTTGACTTCACGGCGCACGTTCGGGTTATCGTGATTCAGATCCGGCTGCTTTTTGGCAAATACATGCAGGTAGTATTCATCGATATCTTTTTCATATTCCCAAGCGCCGCCCTCAAAGCAGGAGAGCCAGTTGTTGGGCGGGCGTTTCCCCCTGCCCTTACGCCAGAAATAATAATCATGATACGGCGAGGAGGGATCTTTGGACTTTCGGAACCATTCATGTTCATCCGAAGTGTGGTTCACAACCAGATCCATAATCACTTTCATGCCGCGCGCATGCGCCTCATCCAGCACCTGCTTAAACAGATCCATATTTCCGTATTCCGGGCTGATATTGCGGTAATCAGCAATATCATAGCCGAAATCGGCGTTCGGCGAAGGATAGAGCGGCGAAAACCAGATGCAGTTGATGCCGAGGCTTTCCAGATAATCCATTTTGCTGAGCACGCCCTGCAGATCGCCGATGCCGTCTCCGTTGCCGTCACAAAACGAACGCGGCCAGATCTGATACACAACAAGATTTTTAAACCAGTCTTTCATAAAATTCACCCCTTAAGATAATTATAGCAAACAAATCCCGGCAGAACAACCGATAATCCGAAATAAATCGAATCTCTTAAGTGCAAAGGGATCAGCGGTCATTCTTTTTATCGTGCTTTTCCTGCTTTTTTCTGGCCCTTTCGGCTTTGAGTTTTTCTTTCATTGCCTTTTGCTCTTCTTTTAAGGCTTTTTCTTTTTCCTCTTCCAGCCGTGCCTCTTCCTGCGCTCTGCTTTTGGCGTCATCATAAAGCGCTTTAATATCTTCGTAATGGCGGTAATTTTCCGCCTGCTTAACCAGTTTTACGGCATCGATATAAGGCTTGGCAAGTTTGTTGTAATAAGAGTTGTCGTCCGTTGCCTTTTTGATCTCGGCGTCAATCTCTTTTTTCTCTTTTTTAAGCCGCTCACGCTGTGCCTTTAAGTTTTGCACTTCTGCGGCATTTTTTGACTTCTTTGCCTGCTTGATCTGCTCTTCCAGCCCGGTGCGCGCCTCCAGATTTGCATCTTCCTTTTCAAACAGGGATTCAAACACGGAAGTATCAAACGCCTCTATATGGCCGCCGTGCTTTTTCTCAATGATCTTTTTGCTGTAGATCCTGTTTTTGGCGGATTCGATTGCGGAAGAACGCTCTTCTTTTTGCAGTTTGGTTTCTTTCGGCATTGCCTTTGCCTTTGCAAGAATGCTCTGCAGTTTTTCATAAGAATCGGCAGTTAAGCCGTCCAGCCCGGCGGCGGCAAGCTGCTGCGCCTCCTTGAGTTTAAACTTCCACTCTTCCGTATCAAATTTTCTCATTTCCTCCATAACGATCTTGGAGATCTCGATCGTATCATTATACTCTGCAGCGCCCTTGTATAATTTTCTGGCATCCTTTCTTGCCTGTTTTGTTGGAGCGGATTTGATTGCGGCTTTCATCTTTTTCAGATCTTTCGGCTGCGCGTTTTCAAACTGCGCGGATTCCTCGATCATATCGATCGTTTCCACAATATCACGGTCTCTGAGAACATGGTTTCCGTAATCCTCAAACAGAGCGCGCACTCTGAGCACCTTAATGATGCCCCGCTGGCGGATCTCCGTCATATCATAAAAGAAATACGGTATAACATTCATCACCGCGCCGACAACGGAAAGAATAACGATAACTGTGAAAACTTCCTTAAAAATATCCGGCAGATACAAAACGTTATACGGTGACTGGCTCATATCCGCAGCCGTTTTTCCGGTGATCTCCACAATCTCGCCCATGCGCTCCTTAAGCACGGTATCGTTGATACCCATGCTTTGGTATACGGACGGAACCACACTGCTGGTTGCAAGCGTTACGACTGTTCCGATCAGACCAACGGTGGAGAACATGCCGTCAATCCGCTCACCGGTTATGTACTGCTGATAATCACGCATATCTGCATTCATTGCCGGGGTCAGTATAACACCGAACGAGGTCATCAGATAATTCATAAACAGAACAACGGCGATTGCCCAGATCATATTTTCCGGTTCTGACCGGACAACGGGATAGAGCAGCGATAGAAATATGGCGTTTAAAATATTCGTTACGATAACGACCTTTTTCTTGCCCCATTTGCGGATTGCGAACGGAGCGGCGAGCATGCCCCAAAGGCTTGCGTTGCCGACGAAAAGACCGAGAAAGCTGAACGCGCCGGCGGAAATATCGCCCTTGCTGTGGTATTCATAGCACCAGTTGATCATCTGGCCGTAAGTGGTTTCCAGAAATCCCACCCAGCCGGCAAGGGAAATGACCCAGAACAGTTTGTTTTTTGCCACTGCCTTGAGCGCATCCCAGAATTTAATACGGATAACATGGGTTTTCGCCTGCACGATCTTTTCCTGCGTATTGGCGTAAATATAAACGGAACAGATAATGCCGATAACGGCAAACGGCGGATAAAGCACCCTATACACATTCATATCGGTAATAGAGCCGTCCTCCGTTACCAAGGACGCAACGAGCGGCAGAACCGCCGTTGCGATGGACGGTGCAAGAGAATACACTACGGATTTGATTGTTAAAACATCCGCCCTTTCCTGCGTATCCGGCGAAAGCACCATGATCAGGTTTTCATATGCCTCATAGAAAAACATATAAAAGAACTGGATGCCGATATTGAACAGAAGCACGATAATGCCTTTGATGATTTGGCTTTCGATCTTTTCATACGGCACCATGACCATACCGATCACGATTGCAGCGGTTGGAAACGCCATATACAGCATATAAGGTCTGTATTTACCCTGCTTACCGCGGGCGTTATCAATAATATTTGCACGGATCGCGGTTGCAGGGAACGAAATAATAATGGAGACGGCATACAGCAGATACATAAAATTCGGCTCTATGCCGATGGCATTGCCGATGATCAGATTTGTTGTGCTGAGCGTTAACTGCTGAATACAGTAGATCAGGAAATACATACCGATTCCGCCTACCGAATATGCCGTAATCTCCTTAAACGGCATATATCTGCCGGGCATGGGATGGTTCCAGTACACCCGGGCGTCTGAAACGAATTTGCGAATTTTGTCTACATTCAAAATTCACCCCTCCTTACTATAAAAGCCTATTTATATTATAACACTGCGCCGAAACGCAAACTATTCTCTAAATGCCCAAAAAAGCGGTCTGTTTTTTAATCAATATGCGAATTGAATTTCCGATTCAGTGGTCTAAATTTCCGATTTTTGTATGTTGTGTTTGTGAAATAAAGAAAAAAACGGCTCTGCCGAATGGCAAAGCCGCAAACAGAATACAGGATTAAATTATATTACACGGTTAAAATATTACACGGTTAAAAGACTGCGACGTTTCTTTTTTATAAAAAACGGAAGGGCAAATAAAAGTGCTTTGCAAATATTATCTGCAATCATGCAATACCAGACCGCATTAAGGCCAAGCCCCCAAACGCGAACACACAGAAACGTGAACAGGATCCTGACCGCCCACATACCTGCCGTTTCCACAAAAAAGGCGTAACCCGTGCGGCCAAGGCCGTAAAATATACCCTCCAGCACCACCATCAGCCCAAAAAACGGCTCTGAAAACGCCACGATCTTCAGCATGGCGGAACCGAGTTCAACCACACGTTCGCTTGGTGTAAACAGGCGCATCAGCAATGTGGAGCCAAAATAGAGCAGAATGCCGCTTAAAACCATAACGGCAACGGTCAGAACCACGCTGAGCCGGCTGACTGCCTTTAATTTTTGCGCATTGCGCTCTCCCCTTGCGTTGCCCACAAGCGTGGAGGCGGCGGAGCGCAGCCCGTAACCCGGAACATAAAAGATTTCCTCTGCGGTTACGGCAATCGAATGCGCGGCAAAAACCGTTGTGCCCATACCGGAAACGAGACTTGCAAAAACAACATAGCCAAGGCAGGAGGCAACGCTGCTGCCAAACACGGGCAGACCCACGCCCGCATATTCTTTGAGCACAGCCTGATCCGCCCGTGTTTTGGCAAGGCGCCATTTCAAATCCTTGTTTTTATGGCAGGAACAGAGCATTAAAATGCCCGAAAGCGCATAGGAAAGCGCAGACGCGACTGCCGCGCCCTCTACACCAAGTTCAAAGGTATAGATCAAAAGATAGTTCATCACGATATTCAGCCCGTTCGCGGCGGCGCTTATGATCATAGGCGTCTTAGTGTTTCGCACCGCACGCAGGGCATACCCCATAACAGACGAAACCGAGCGGAACACAAGCGGCAGGCTGATGATGAAGAAATAACGTGAAGCCGTGGGGCATATTGCCGGCTCCGCACCCATCCAGACGGGAATAAACGGGCTGAGCGCCACCGACGCGGCGCCCAGAACGATCCCCGCGCCTACGGCAAGAAGAAACGCTTGGCGGCAGAGTTTTCTGACCTGCTCTGTATCCCCGGCGCCGTAAGCTTTGGATATAAGAACAAGCGCTGCCGTGCCGATCGCGGACGGAGCGCTGTTTACAAGCCATGTTACATTGGTGGTGATGCTTACGGACGCCGTTGCCTGCTCACCGAGCCTGCCCACCATTGCCGTATCCACATACTGCAGCAGTGTGGACAGGATCTGCTCTATTACAGTTGGAAACGAGAGAAAGATCAGTGTTTTTAAAAGCCTGCCGTTTCCTCGATTTACTAATTTACTTTGATTCATAGATTCCAGATACGCTTGCTGTATTCAGGCACAGACCGTTTCAATGCTGCCGGTAACGGTGATCTGCGCTTTTGCGTTTTCATCGTCAAGGATCACTTCATCCACCGCCGGCACACTGATCTTGCCGGAATACGGGTTTTTAATGCTTATAACAGGCGTTGTGATCTCCGCCTCCACATCCGATCTTTCAAAGCAGAGATCGGTATCGATCATCTCGCAATTCACGAGTTTCAGACCTTTGCAGTAGCAAAACGGCTGCGTGCCGATGATCTTGCAGTTGATCAGCGTTAAATTTTCCGAGTACCACGCAAGATACTCCCCTTTTACAAGGCTGTTTTTCACCGTTACATTATGCGAATGCCAAAACGCATCCTTCGTATCAAAACTGCAGTCCTCAAACACGGCGTCTTTGATATACTGGAAAGAATATTTGCCTTTGAAATCCACATTTGTAAAATGCAGATTCTCACTGCGCATCATAAAATACTCGGACTGCGCCGCGCAGTTTTTCATATTTATATTTTTTACAGACCAGCCAAATTCGGGAGAAACGATATCGCAGTTTTCCATATTGACATTGCTGCATTCCCGAAGCGCTTTAATGCCGTGCAGTTTTGTGGAGCGGATCTCGATGCCGTTCGAATACCAGAGCGCCGCGCGGCAAAGTTCCGTCATATCGCAGGAATCGATTTTTAGATTTTCATCATGCCAGAAAGGATAGCGAAGGTTGCAAAACGTATGATACACCTCCACATTTTTGCTCTCTTTCAGTGCGCTCTCGCCGTCCGCAGGGCCGTCAAACGCACAATTTTTAAGTACAACGCCGTCGCTGCCGTAAAGCGCGCGTTCTTCATCAAATTGCTCATTCTCAAATGTTTTCAAACTTGGTCCTCCTTATACTCATTCTATGCTATGCCTGATCATTAACCTTTTATAATTTGTTCTATTCAGAACAGGCATTTACGATCTGGTTTACCATGCGCCAGTAAATACTTGTGGCGCCCTCATAATTGCTTGTCATAGCGATAACAAGCTGAAGATCCGGAACAACAAAGATATACTGACCCGCGTGCCCCTGTGCAAAATATGCCGGGTAATCGTGATCCCCAAAGGTGCGCACCCACCACTGGTAGCCGTAATCGGCGGAGCCGGAATCACGTTCAAACTGAACGGTTGTAGACTGTGTGACCCAGTCCCGCGAAACCAGCTGACTGCCCTGCCATTCGCCGCCGTTTAAATACAGCATGCCGAATTTTGCCATATCATAAATATTCATGGAAACGCCGTTACCGCCGTCCGAAATGCCCTGCGCATCCGCAGAAACGCTTGCGCTGTTCATTTCCATCGGATCAAACAGATATCGTTTGCCGAATTCCTCCAAAGTCATTCCCGAAGCCTGCTGCAGGATCGCGCTTAAAAGATGCGTATTGCCCGTGGAATAGTTAAAAACGGTACCGGGCCGGGAAGTGACCGAACGATCCAGAATGTACTGCACCCAGTTTGCCGAAGAACGCCAGTCATACCAATCTGCGGTATCGCTCATATCGATGCCCGAAGTGTGGGTAAGCAGATGGCGGATCGTAATCCCCGCCCAATATCCTCCGTTTTCAAGCACTTGGGGAAAATAAGTTGAGATCGGAACATCCACACTTTCAATCAGCCCCATATCCACAGCGATACCGATCAGCGCGCTCGTAACGCTTTTAGAAGCGGAATTCAGCACAAATACGCTGTTTTCGTCATACCCATCCTTATAGTATTCATCCACGATATAACCGTTTCTTACAATAACGGAGGAAAGAAGCGGAAAGGAATCAAACGTTTCGTGCACATCATTCAGAACAGCGGGATCTACGCCCTGATTTTGCGGGCTGTCCTTTTGCCACTGCCAGGCAGGCGGCGCGGCGGTTGTAGAAACCGTTGTGCCGGATGTTAGTGGTTCAGTGCTGTTTACATTTTGCCTTGCGCAGGCACAAAGCGAAAAGAGCATTACCAAAATAAAACATGCCGCAACCCGTTTTTTCATAAAAACACCCCTTAATGTTAAACTGACAGGCGGCTTTCCACCGCAACATCAGTTTAACACCAAAGGGCATCTATAGCAAATACTTATTTTGAATAGCCGTTTATAACTATTTTCTATATCTGAAAAACTTCAGATCAGCGGCGCAGCACGCCGTTCTCATTCGCTTAACCGCTTACGGTCAGCCAAGGATCTCTTTGAGGATCTTTGTAACTTCCGCCGCAGGCGCTTTGCCTTTTAACGCGCGCATGCACTGGCCGATCAGGAAGTTGAACGACTGGGATTTGCCGCCTTTATATTCCTCCACCGCTTTCTGGTTGCCCGCGATCACTTCCTCCACAACGGATCGGATTGCGCCGGTATCCGAAAGCACTTCCATATTATGCGCTTTTACATAATCGGCGGGGATCACATCTTCCTCAAAAACAGCCTTAAAAACTTTTTTCGCGGAATCACGGCTGATCTTATTGGAATTTAACAGATTGATGATCTCGCCTAAGGAATCCTGCCTGAAATGCATATTTTCCGGCAGGGTCTGCGTATCGTTAAGCATCTTCATCAACTCGCCCATGATCCAGTTGGCGCTGTCTTTGGGATTGCCGGTGATCTCAACCGTTCTTTCAAACAGGCGCACATAATAAATGCTGGAACAGATCATGGAAGTATCATATTCGGAAAGGCCAAGCTGCGTCGTATAACGCTCCTTTTTCGCGTCCGGAAGCTCAGGCAGTGTTTTCCGAATCTTTTCAACATATTCCTCCGTAAGGCAGACGGGCGGAATATCCGGATCCGGAAAATATTTATAATCCTGCGCGTCTTCCTTGCTGCGCATAGCGTGGGATTCGCCCTTGGCGTCATCCCATCTTCTGGTTTCCTGAACAACTTTGCCGCCGTCTTCAATGATCTCCTGCTGGCGGCGCGCCTCACTTTCAATGGCATTATGGATCGCCTTGAAAGAATTGATATTTTTCATTTCCGTTCTGGTGCCGAGTTGATCCGAACCCTTTTCCATAACGGAAACGTTTACATCGGCACGCAGGGAACCCTCCTGCATTTTACAGTCTGACACACCGCAGAACTGCAGGATATCCCTGAGTTTTTCAACATACTGCACAGCCTCGTCCGCAGAGGCAATATCCGGCTCAGAAACGATCTCCAAAAGCGGCACGCCGCAGCGGTTGAAATTGACAAGCGTACAGTCGTTCCACTCATCGTGGATCAGTTTGCCTGCGTCTTCCTCCATATGGATCTCATGGATCCGGACTTTCTTTTTACCGCCGTTAATGCTGTCATCGATCTCAATATAGCCGTTTCTGCATATGGGCAGATAAAGCTGGCTGATCTGATAAGCCTTTGGCAGATCGGGGTAAAAATAATTCTTTCTGTCAAACTTATTATTCATCGTGATCTCGCAGTTTGTTGCCAAACCTGTTCTGACCGCGAATTCAAGCACTTTTTCATTCAGAACCGGAAGCGTGCCGGGCATGCCGGAACAGATCTCACAAACGTGGGTATTCGGCTCGCCGCCGAATTCAGTGGAGCAGGAGCAGAAGATCTTTGTTTTCGTTGCAAGTTCTGTGTGGACTTCCAGTCCGCAAACCGTTGAAAATTCCATGTTTCCGCCTCCTTAAACGCCTGCCGGCTTTTTGGTGTGATAGTCTGTAATATTCTGATACGCATTGCCGGCGGCAAGGATTGTTTTTTCATCAAACGGTCTGCCGATCAGCTGCATGCCAACGGGCATACCGCTGCCGTCAAATCCGCACGGCAAAGCAAGGGAAGGCAGACCCGCAATATTAATCATAACGGTATAAATATCGCCGAGATACATGGCAAGCGGATCGCTTAAGCCTTCGCCCATGGTAAGCGCCGTGGTGGGCGCAACCGGGCCAAGCAGAAAATCATATTTCTGAAACGCCTCATTAAACGCCTTTACAATCAGCCCTTTTGCCTTTAACGCCTTATTATAATAAGCGTCAAAATAACCGCTGGAAAGCACAAAGTTACCCAGCATAATGCGCTTTTTGACCTCCATGCCGAAGCCTTCGGATCTGGATTTGAAATAAACTTCGCGCAGGCTGTGCGCATCCGGCGATTTGTAGCCGTATTTAATGCCGTCAAAACGGGAGAGGTTTGAGCACGCCTCCGCGCATGCAATAATATAATAAGTGGGAATCGCGTATTCTACGATCGGCATGGCGAATTCCTCCACCTCTGCGCCGAGAGACCGTAGCGTTTCCGCCGCCTGCATCACGCTTTTGGCAACGTCCTCGCTAATCCCCTCGCCGAAGAAATCGGACGGAATACCTACCTTTTTGCCTTTCAGATCCGCGGTATTTTTGATCTCATCCAGCGTGAACGGATTCGGGTCCGCCGAAGTGCCGTCTTTTTCATCTTTTCCGCAGATCACGGAGAAAAGCGCCGCCGCGTCAAGCGCCGTCTTGGCGATCGGCCCGATCTGATCAAGAGAAGAGGCATACGCGATCAACCCGTATCTGGAAACAGAGCCATAAGTGGGTTTAAGACCCGTAACGCCGCAGAAAGAACAGGGCTGGCGGATGGAGCCGCCTGTATCGGAGCCGAGCGCAATCACGCTTTCACGCGCCGCCACGGCCGCCGCCGCGCCGCCGGAAGATCCGCCGGGCACCTTATTGGTATCCCACGGGTTTTTGGTGGCGCCGTAATAGGAAGTTTCCGTAGTGGAGCCCATGGCAAACTCGTCCATATTCACTTTGCCGCACGGGATCATGCCGGCTGCCGTCAGTTTTTTGACAACAGTGGCATCATAGGGCGGTTTAAAATTATAAAGCATTTTGGAAGCGCAGGAAGTGATCTCACCCTTTGTGCAAATATTATCCTTAATTGCAACAGGAACGCCGGCAAGAGGGGAATTTGCATCGCCGCTGTCTATCTTTTTTTGCGCGGCTCTTGCCTTTTCCAAAGCGGCATCCTTATCAAACGCCGTATAGCAATTGTAAGCGCCGTCTTTTTCCTCTATGCGTTTTGCAACGGACGCAACAGCGTCCTCGCAGGAGATTTCCCTGCTTTGAATTTTCTGCGCGATCTCCAGCGCCGTCATTTCATAAAGTTCCATACCGTGCCTCCTATTCCGTTACCGTTTTCGGAACAACGAACGCGCCGCCGCTGCTTTCCGGGGCATTTGCCGTTATCTCGTGCGGAGACATGGATGGTTTGACCTCATCTTTTCTGAAAACATTATGGATCGGAAAAGAATGGCTCATTGCCTCAACACCCGTTGTATCGAGTTCGTTGAGCATATCGATATAAGTCAGGATATCCTGAAGCTCGCCGCCCACTTTTTTTTCCTCTTCCTCGGTAAGTGTGATTCTGGCAAGGGATTCAAGATATTTGATCAGTTCGGGAGTAATTTGCATATAGACCCTCCTATTTTCGTAAAAGCAAATATAAAAGGCAATCGGGCGCACAGAATGTGCACCCGCGTTGTTTATTTTTCGGGAACGGGGCGGCGAAGTTTGATATGGGTTTCGCGAAGCTGCATTTCCGTTACCGTATTCGGCGCGCCGAGCAGAAGATCCTGCGCGTTGGAATTCATCGGGAAGGCAATGACCTCCCGGATATTTTCCTCATCTTTAAGGAGCATGATCATTCTGTCCACACCGGGCGCCATACCTGCATGCGGCGGCGCGCCGTAATGGAACGCCTTAAACAGAGCGCCGAATTTTTCTTTCACGTCCTGCTCTGTATATCCCGCCATTTCAAAAGCTTTTACCATCACATCCGGTCTGTGGTTTCTGACCGCGCCGGAGGAAAGTTCTACGCCATTGCAGACGATATCATACTGATACGCCTTAATCTTAAGCGGATCCTCGTGCAGAAGAGCATCCATTTCGCCCTGCGGCATGGAAAACGGATTGTGTGTGAAGATCAGTTTGCCGTCCTCATCCAGCTCATACATCGGGAAATCCGTAATAAAGCAAAGTTCAAATTTGTTTTTATCAATCAGATCCAGTCTGTTGGCAAGCTCCGTGCGTATCTGACCTGCAAGTTCGTTTACGCGTTTCGGCGCATCGCAGATGAAGAACAGCGTATCATCCGTTTTAAAGTTGAAGATACGGCGCAGTTCCTCTTTCTTTTCGGGAGGCAGGAACTTATCGATCGGACCTTTGTAAGAGCCGTCTTCCAGCACCTCGATATAACCAAGGCCTTTCATACCGATCTCCAGCGCGAATTTCAGCATCTTTTCAAACCAGCCCTTGGACTGCTTGGCACAGCCGGGAACATTGATACCCCTGACCGGTCTGCCCTTGAACGCTTTAAATTCTACGTCGCTAAAGAAATCCGTAAGATCTACAATCTCCAGCGGGTTTCTGAGATCCGGTTTATCCGTGCCGTATTTCAGCATGGATTCTTCGTATGGGATCCTTACAAACGGCGCGGGAGACACAGCCTTGCCGCCGCCGAATTTTGTGAACGTATCATAAAGCACATCCTCTGCAACGGCGAAAACATCTTCCTGCGTTGCAAACGCCATTTCAAAATCCAACTGGTAAAATTCACCGGGAGAACGGTCTGCGCGGGCATCCTCGTCCCTGAAACACGGCGCGATCTGAAAATATTTGTCAAAGCCGGACACCATAAGCAGCTGCTTAAACTGCTGCGGCGCCTGCGGCAGCGCGTAAAACTTGCCCTCATGCTTTCTGGAGGGAATAATATAATCCCTTGCGCCCTCCGGCGAAGAGCAGGTCAGGATCGGCGTCGTGATCTCCGTAAAGCCAAGACTTTCCATCTTTTTGCGCAGGAAAGAAACAACCTGACTTCTAAACAGGATATTATCGTGAACCGCCTTGTTTCTGAGATCCAGAAAACGGTAGGTAAGGCGTACATCTTCCCGCGTTTCCTTTGAATCGGAGATTTCAAACGGAAGATTTTCCGTGCAAGCGCCAAGCACGGTAAGTTTATCTACCTTAACCTCCAGTTCGCCCGTTTTAATCTTTTTATTTACGGTTTCCTCATCACGTTTTACAACAACACCCTCAACAGAAATCACGCTCTCTTTTTTGAGGTGATAAATGAGCGTATCATCGTTTACAACAACCTGCGTTACACCGTATTCATCACGCAGATCTATAAAGGCAACGCCGCCGTGGTCACGGATGGTATCCACCCAGCCGGCAAGCGTTACGCTCTGACCGAGATCATCCAGGGTCAGTTCCCCACAGTTAAAAGTTCTGTAAGCCATAAGTACGATTCCTTTCGGAGTTAAAATTTAACATTCGCCGCCCACGCGGCAGGAGCGGAAAAACCTTGTTTTGCCGCAAACTATACCACTCCACAATAATTTCCGTAATAGTATAGCATATAAATTTAAAATATACAATAAAAAATTACGCAAACACAGAAAAAACCGTTTAAGTCCGGGCTTAAACGGTTTTTGTGTATCTGTATCCTAAACAATCGCTTGCAGCGCTACGTGTTTGCTTATCTGCTGAGCAGAGCCCGCTCATAAGGGGCAAGATGCAGTATACCGCCGCGGCAGGCGCCCCCGAAGAACGAATAGGAAGCGTCCCAAACGCTGCCCACATCAATATCCGCCGAATCGGCGGAGAGATTCACGGCAGTCAGCACGCTGTTTTCACTGCCGGAACGGGTATAGGCCAGCACGCCCCCTTTTGCATAGACGATCTGAAACTCGCCTTCCTTGAAAGCGGCACAGCCGTGGCGGATCTCCCCAAGGCGCTTATACCATCTGTAGAGTTCTTTGTTTATATGATCCCACGGGAAACACGCCCTGTTGAACGGGTCTTTCATGCCCTGCATACCCGCCTCATCCCCATAATAAATACTGGGAACGCCGGGCAGCGTAAACTGCAGCAGGCTTGCCGTTTTCAGCATGGAAACGCCTTTTAAATACGCCGCATCGCCAAGGGTATTGTGCTCGTGCTGCCATGCCCGGTCTTTTCCGGCGGCATCCGGGCCGGCAAGATACGTAATGGCGCGCTGTGTATCGTGCGTGCCGATATGGTTCATCAGTTCATGCAAAACACACGGCGGATAGTTTTCCACGATGTGCATAACCGAATCCGCAAACGCCTCCGCTGTGCCGCCCTTAACAAAACGCAGAACGGCCGCGGCAAAGGGATAATTCATTACGCTGTCCAGCTGATCACCAAGCAGATACCGCCGCCGTTTGCCGTAAGCAAATTTCGTGGTAGCGTCTTCCCACACCTCGCCTATGATCACGGCGTTTTCCTTTTCTTCCTTTACGGCAGTTCGGAGTTCATCCAGAAAAACATCCGGCAATTCATCCGCCACATCCAGTCTCCAGCCGTCTGCGCCGGCACGAAGCCATTTGCGCAGAATACCGTTTTTGCCGCATATATATTCGCGGTAAGCGGGATTTTCCTCTTCCACCTCCGGTAGGAGTTTAATGCCCCACCAGCTTTTATAGCCGTTTGGGTAATCCGTAAATTTATACCAACTGTAATACGGACTTTCCTTACTGTTATAAGCGCCCACACAGTTATAATGGGAATACATATTAAAATATTTGGAATCGCAGCCGGTATGGCTGAAAACGCCGTCCAAAACAACGGAAATGCCCAGTTTGTGCGCGCTGCGGCATAAGGAGCGAAAATCTTTTTCGCTGCCGAGAAGAGGATCTATCTGTTCATAATCCGCCGTATCATAGCGGTGATTGGAATTTGCCTCAAAGATGGGATTCAGGTAAATACAGGTTACGCCGAGAGACTTGATATACGGCAGTTTCTCCTCAATACCTTTTAGATCGCCGCCGAAATAATCGTTGTTCCAAATGCCGTTCATCTGGTTCTCATTCCAGAACGGCTCCTCGCCCCATTTGCGCATAACACGGCTTTCCCTTACGCCTTTTTTCGGCGCGCCGCTGCTGCAAAACCTGTCCGGGAAGATCTGATAAATAATGCCGCCTTTTAAAAATGCGGGTGTTTTAAAATTCCGGTCAAACACCGTTTGCTGAAATTCCGCGCCCTGTGCGTTAAAATCGCCAAGCCCGTTTTCCACTTTTTTGATATAATTCAGGCCCCACGGGGTATCCAGTTCAAAATGATAAAAATAAATACCGGGCGTGGTGGCATAAAAGTGCAGTTCCCAAAACTCATGATCACCGCCGCACATACCTGCCCAGAACATGCCGTAAAACACGGTATCTTCCCCGTCTTTACGCACGGCAAGGCGCGCACCGGAACAGCCCATGGCTCTGGGTACAATGATACGCAGTTTAACCTTTTCCTCTGTGGCAATAGCACGAACAGCGGACTTGTATTCAGTTTTTCTGGAATCAAAAGGCTGCATAACCGCTCCGTAAAAACCGTGATGAAAACACTTGAGGCAAGGGCGTTGTTCCCTTGCCTTTGCGTTTAAAATAATTTGTTTTAAGAAATTCAGGCTTTTGCTCTGCCTGTTTTTCTGCCGCCAGAAACGGCCTTTTTGCTTTCCGCCTTCTCCTCTTTTTCAAAGCGGACAGGCTTGGTGTGCCAAATATTCTCGGCATATTCCGCAATAGCGCGGTCCGCGCTGAAAATGCCCGCCGAGGCAATATTGATCAGGCTCATTTTGGCAAATCTATTTTTATCCTTATAAAGTTCGGCAGAAAATTCCTGCGCTTTCTGATAATCGGCAAAATCCGCGAGCGCCATATAAGGATCGGAATTGGTAAGGCCGGAAACGAAATCGCCGAAATTCTTGCCGTTTACGCGGGCGGAAAGAAAATCAATCACGCCCTTTAAAACAGGATTGTTATTCACATAATTCATCGGGTAATAGCCGTCTCTCTGCAACTGCTGCACCTCAGACGTTTTCATGCCGAAGAGGATGATATTTTCTTCACCCACGGCATTGGCAATCTCCACATTTGCGCCGTCCAGCGTGCCGAGCGTGACAGCGCCGTTGAGCATCAGTTTCATATTGCCCGTGCCGGATGCCTCTGTTCCGGCAAGCGAGATCTGCTCTGAAATATCGGCAGCCGGCATAAGAAGTTCCGCAAGGCTGACGTTGTATTCTTCCATAAACACAACTTTCAGTTTTTGGTTTACGTCCGGGTCATTGTTGATCACCTTGGAAACCGCATCGATCAGTTCAATGGTCTTCTTTGCCATATAATAGCCGGGCGCAGCTTTGGACGCAAAAATATAGGTGCGCGGCACAAAATCCGCATTCGGATCCTTTTTGAGCATCAGGTATTGCGCAACGATATTCAAAATGTTCAGGCTCTGGCGCTTATATTCATGCAGCCGTTTTACCTGAACGTCAAATATGGAATCTGGATCTATCTCTACGCCGTTTCTCTTTTGAACCACTTCGGCAAAACGAACTTTATTCTGCCGTTTGATAGCCATAAGATCGGCAAGCACTTTGGGATCGTTCTGATAATCACGCAGTTTTAAAAGCTCGCTGCTTTTTGTGATAAAACCATCCCCGATCAGATCCGTCAGATAAGCCGTGAGCGGCTCATTTGCCTGGCAGATCCATCTTCTGAACGCAATGCCGTTTGTAACATTTGTAAATTTATCCGGCGTGATCGTATAAAAATCATGGAAAACGGTATCTTTCAAGATTTGGGAATGCAGGGAAGAAACACCGTTTACCGAATGGGAACCGGCAACGCAGAGGTTTGCCATTCTGACCACGCCGCCGGAGATGATTGCCATGCGCTCCACCTTATCGGCATCGTGCGTAACGCCCCAAACATAGGCACGGAAACGGTTATCGATCTCCTTGGTGATCTGATAAATCCTTGGCAGAAGGCGTTTGTAGAGTTCCTCGCTCCAGCATTCCAGCGCCTCTTTCATAACCGTGTGATTTGTATAAGCAACGGTTTTGGTAACCAAATTCCAAGCGTCATCCCAGCCGTAGCCGCACTCGTCCAGCATGATCCGCATCAGTTCCGGGATCGCCATGGTGGGGTGCGTATCGTTGATATGGATTGCAACCTTTTCCGGCAGATTATCCAGCGTATTATACTTGGTTAAATGGCGCCTGATAATATCCTGCACAGACGCGGAAACCAGAAAATACTGCTGGCGGAGTCTTAAGGATTTACCCTCCGGCGAATTATCCGCCGGATAAAGGACTTTGGAGATCGCCTCTGCCATAGCGGACTGCTCCATAGCTTTCATATAGTTGCCTTCGTTAAACAGACCCATATCCAGAGCCGGCTTGCGCGCTGCCCAAAGGCGCAGGCGTGCAACGCCCTTTCCCTTGCCGGAAACGTACATATCATATGGCACGGCAATCACCGTATTGCAGTCTTTCTGCTCCACGCTGTGATAATCGCCGTCCCAGTTTTCCTCTATATGACCTTCAAATTTGATCTCCTGCGCTCTTTCCTCTCTCGGAACAAGCCATACGTCGCCGCCCGGAAGCCAGAAATCGGGCAGTTCCGTTTGCCAGCCGTCAACCAGTTTCTGGCGAAAAATACCCGCCTCATACCGGATACAATACCCCATAGACTGAATGCCGGTTGTGGCAAGACCATCCAGATAACAGGCGGCAAGCCTGCCGAGCCCGCCGTTGCCGAGACCGGCGTCCGGCTCCAGCGCATACAACTTTTCCAGCTTTACGCCGAAACCTTTGAGCGCCTCGCTGAATACATCTGTAAGGCCGAGATTATAAAGATTATTTTTAAGCGAACGGCCCATCAGAAATTCCATGCAAAGGTAATAGACCTGTTTGGAATCCTGCCCGTTTGCGGTATGACGAAATGCACTGTTCATTTCAGAAAGTTCATCACGCAGGATCATGGCAACGGATTTATAATACTGCTCATCGGTTGCCGTATCCGGAGTGACGCCGAAAAAATGACTCAACTTATCGTTGATCAATTTCTTCGCTTGAGACACTGAAATGCCTTGATTCATATACAAAACCTCCAAAATAAATTGAGAAAAAGAATAATTTTAACATCAATATTGTTCATTATACACTAAAATCAGCCGATATTCAATAGCAGATATCAGGATTTGCGCTTTTTGAAGAATCTTTGCAGAACGAGCGGCACGATCGCGAGCAGCGATTTTATATTGATCAGGATTACGCAAACAGCAAGCGCACACGCAATCCCAAAACTGCCCCATTCGCCTGCCACCTCAAAGATCATGACAGCGGCAGCGGCGAGCAGCAAAACAACAGACGGAATAAAGGTGAAATAATTAATTTTTATATTTACAAATTTTTTGGTGTTGATCACGCGGATCACAAACACAACAACAAAGGATACCGCCGTGGCGATTGCCGCGCCGTAAGGCCCTATGACCGGAATCAGAATAAAATTCAAAACCACATTTAAAACAGCGCCCGTGCCCGCGGTCACCATAGAAAGCATACTCTTTTTTTCCGCCATATATACCGAGGCATAGAAATTTACAAGGTTTGAAAACGTTGTGGCAATCACAAGGATGGGCACGTAATGCCAGGAATCGTAATAATCTTCGCCGAGGTAGAGATCCGTAATGATCCGGGAGCCGGCAATCAGCAATGCGCCGACCGCCAAAAGCGCGCCGCTGTACGTTTTGAACACTTTGGTGAAAAATTCGGATTTTCCCTTATTGTCATATTCATCCACGGCAGACAGCTGCCACGCATCAATAAAAATAGACGCAAAGATCGTTACAAAATTCGGTATTTTATAAGCCGAAGTATAGATGCCGCTTACGGACACGCCGTTAAAATACGTAACCATATACTGATCCGAAACGTTGATGATCCACCAGAGAATGATGGTGGGGATCAGCGGAATACAGTATTTGAGCATGGGAAAAACCGTGCTTTTTCTAAGCCCGGTTCTGAAATTGACATACCGCCACAGTTTTGCAACAACGAACATGAACAAAACAGAAAGCATATCGCTTGTGAAAATGGCAAGAATATATCCGTAAATTCCCCAATGGAACGCACCGAGATAAAGAAAGGTGAAGCCTGCCGAAGTGGCGGTTGCGATCACGCCGTCCACGGCATACAGTTTTACATGGCCGCAGCCGCGTACAAACTGCTGGCAAAGCTGGCGCAGCGAGGAACCAAGCAGCATTAAATACAGCAGGATCGTATACTGGCCGAAATTGAAATCATTGATCGTGATGCGCATGACGACCGGCGCGAACAGGCAGAACACGGCAAAGCCGATAACGGTTGTTGCAACGCCGGTTGAAAAAACGCATTTTTTATCGCTGTTTTTATCGAGCGCAAAACGCAGTGCCGCCGAATTGACGGCGAGTGTAACAATGGGCACAAGAATATTGACGGCGTTTTGAATCAGTGTTGCGCCGCCGAAATCCCCCGTTGCCATAACTCTTGTGTAAAAGAAAGTGAGCACAAGGGTAAGCAGTTTGGAGGAAAAGGTGCCTATTGCGAAAACAATTGTGTTTGAGGCAAGTTTTTTATACTTGTCCATCCTTTACCATTCCTTTGATCCGTAACTAAAATACGCGCCATTCGTTTTTGCAAAGCGGTTATCTGACCTGACCGTTTCCGAAGATCAGGTATTTTGTGGTGGTCAGTTCCCGAAGGCCCATCGGGCCGCGGGCATGCAGTTTCTGCGTAGAGATGCCGATCTCCGCGCCGAGGCCGAATTCACCGCCGTCCGTAAACCTTGTAGACGCGTTTACGTATACGGAGGAAGAATCCACCCTTTGCATAAATTCGCGCGCGTGCTCCTCATTTTGTGTAATAATGGATTCGCTGTGACCGGTGGAATATTTGTTGATATGTTTGATTGCTTCATCAAGACTGTCCACCGTTTTAACACTGATCTTATAATCCAGATACTCCGCTGCGAAATCCTCTTCGCTTGCAGGCAAAACGCCCTCTGCGGCAAGCATGGCGCGCGCATCTCCGCGCATCTCCACCTGCTTTTCATCCAGTTGCTTTTTGATCACGGGCAGCGCCCTATTTAGTATGCCCGAATGGATCACAAGGCTTTCACACGCGTTGCACACGCTGATGCGCTGCGTTTTGGCGTTAAAAATGATATTTGCCGCCATATCGATATCCGCGCTTTCATCCACATAAATATGGCAGTTTCCGGAGCCGGTTTCGATCACGGGAACGGTGGAGTTCTCCACAACGCTTCGGATCAGCCCCTTGCCGCCGCGCGGGATCAGGCAGTCGATGTATCCGTTCATACGCATCATCTGATTTGCGGACTCCCGGGAAGTATCCGTTACAAGCTGGATACAGTTTTCATCAAATCCGCAGGCGGCAAGCGCGCTGCGCATAGCGGCTACGATCGCAATATTGGAATGGATTGCCTCTTTGCCGCCGCGCAGGATCACGGCATTGGAACTTTTCAGGCAAAGCACCGCTGCGTCCGCCGTAACATTCGGTCTGGACTCATAAATGATACCGATCACACCGATCGGAACAGAGACCTTTTTGATCACAAGGCCATTTGGCCTTGTCGTCTCCTCCAGCAGTCTGCCGCAGGGATCGGGCAGCGCGGCAACATCCTCCACTGCTTTGGCAATATCCTCTATTCGTTTCTGATCCAGCAAAAGCCGATCCAGCATACCGGCACTGAGCCCGTTTTTGCTGCCGTTTTCAAGATCTGTTTTATTTTCATTTATAATCGTTTCGCTGCTATTTCTGAGTGACTGTGCGATTGCAAGGAGCGCCTTGTTTTTCTCCTGCGTTGTAACTGTGGAAAGGAAATCCTTTGCCGCAAGGGCTTTTATGCCTATCTCTTTCATGCTTTCACCGCCTTAAAATATGTACCAACATTTTCGCCGTTCACAACTTTATAAATATTCGTGGGCTTATTGCCGTTAATGATGGCAACGGGAATCCCTGCGCAAACGGCGATCTGCGCCGCGTTTATTTTTGTGATGAATCCGCCCGTGCCGCGCTTGCCGGCAACGCCTGTTACGGATTTAATGCTGTCGTCAATCTGCTCCACAACACTGATCAGCTTGGCATTTTTATTTTCGGCGGGATCGCCGTCATACAGCCCATCCGTATCCGTTAGGATCACAAGCAGATCCGCGTCTGTAATTTTTGCTACTGTAGCGGAAAGGCAGTCATTGTCCCCGCTGACCAGTTCTTCTACAGAGACGGAATCGTTTTCATTTACGATCGGCAGGCAGTCATAGGCAAGAAGCTGATCCAGCGTATTGGTAATATGAAATCTGCTGTCGCTGTTTTCCAGTTCGTCAAACGTGAGCAGCAGCTGACTGACAACCACATCGTATTCGGAAAATAATCTGTCATAAAGAAACATCAGTTCGCTCTGCCCCACGGCAGCCGCGGCCTGAAGGCACTGAATCTCTTTCGGCTTTTCGGAAAGACGCAGCCTGCCCATACCTACGGAGATGGCGCCGGAAGACACCAATACAATCTGATGCCCTTCATTTTTTAAATCGGAAAGCACGGAGGCAAGCTTTGCGATCAGCGCGATATTTGCCTTGCCGGTGCTGTGCGTTAAAGTGGAAGTTCCGATCTTCACAACGATTCTTTTTTTACCGTTTTTTAGTTTCATACGATTCTCCAAAATGATTAAAATAACGCCTGTATATACAAATAATCAATTTATTATAGCAAAAAAAGATTAGCAATAAAAGACTTTTTTGTATGTTTTCGGATTTTCAGGGCAAAATCCGTTTAGGGAATATTTATCCGAAACCGAAAGGAATGATCAAATGAAAAGGCGAAATATAGTAAGAATCTGTTCTTTTGCCGTGTTTGCCGTTGCGGCGCTTACGGCTTTCGCCGTTACGGGCGCCGTAAAAAGCAACAACTATCAGACGCAGCTTGAGGCATCCTATCAGCGCAATCTGACGCAGCTTTCCGAATGCCTGGATTCTATAGAAACGAGCCTTGCAAAGAGCCAGTACGCCACATCCAGCGACATGATGAACCGCATATCGGGAAATCTGTATTCCGAGTGCTGCACAGCAAAAAACGCGCTTTCCTCCCTGCCGATCAGCCAGCTCAATCTGAGCGGCGCCTATAAATTTTTAAGCCAGGCGGGCGATTACGCGCGGTATCTTTCCACAAAATCAGAAATCACGCAGGAGGAATACGATAACCTGACGCTGCTTTTATCTTACGCGCAGAAGTATTCTGATTTTACCGACACAATCGTCAGCCGCTGCAACGCAGGCGGAAAGATCACGGAAAACGAAGTCTCGCTCGGCGACGGCAGCGAAATGAAGGTGTCCTCCTTTTCAACAGACTTTTCCTCTGCGGAAGAAACCTTTGAAAACTACCCCACCCTGCTCTATGACGGCCCGTTTGCGGACGCCGTGCTCAACAAACAGAGCGTTCTTATAAAAAACGGGAAAAAGAAAGATCAGGACGAGTGCAGAAAGATCGCGGCAAACGCCCTTGGCGTTGACGAAGGCGGCGTTGTATACAAAACCGAAGAAAGCGGCACACTGCCGGCATATGTTTTTTCCTACAAACTGCAAACAATTGCCGTAACCAAAAACGGCGGATATATCGCCTATATTCTAAATGAAGGCGTGCCCGGCAGCCAGACGGTTACAGAAGATAACGCCATAAACATCGCAAAGGATTTTCTGAACAAAATCGGCTACACGGATATGAAGGAATCCTATTATTCGGTATACAACAATGTGTGCACGATCAATTTTGCATACAACAAAAACAATATCACGTATTACCCTGATCTGATCAAAGTGGGCATATCGCTTTCAGACGGCAGTGTTTTCTCTCTGGAAGCGGACGGTTACCTGATCAACCACACAGACAGAACGGTTCCCGCGTTCTCTGCGGAACAAAACGAGATCAACCTTAGCAACAGCGTGGAAGTGGTTTCCCGCTCCCGGTGTGTGATTCCGAAGAACAGCGGCGTAGAAGTGTTTTGCAACGAATACCACTGCAAGAACAAGAGCACCGGCCAGGAAGTGCTGATCTACACGAATTCCGAAACCGGGGAGGAAGAGGATATCCTGCTGCTGATGTATTCGGATAACGGCACGCTTACCAAATAGCCTTTACGGGGATTTTCCCGTTTATATATAAATCAAAACATTATTCTGAAAGGATGCATTTTTATGAAAAAAAGTATGATTGTGCTTGTGGCCGCGGTTGTTTTGGCTGTGTGCGTATTCGCCGGCTGTTCCAACAACGCGGATAACGATACCACGACCACAACAATCACCACGGCACGCACAACAGAAACAACAACCGCCAACACCACCAGCACCACAAACATGGTGGAAGAAGGGCTTTCAAACGCAGGCGAAAACGCCAGCGAGGCGGCGTCTGACGTGGGCGACGCTGTTGGCGACGCGGCAGGCGGCGTAGGAGAGGCAGCTTCAGATCTTGGGGACGCGGCAAGAGACGCGCTCGGATAAAAAGCACAACCCCCGCTTAACAAAGCGGGGGTAATTTATAATATCCTGATCCTATTGAGAAACATGTTCGGCACGGATTCACCAAAGGGATGCGTTTCCTTGTTCTTGAATAAGCCAAATGGGAGGATTCTGCTTTTCCGACTAAACCTAACTATTCGAATCCGGCTGCGGCATCGTTCGGCTCAGCATGGAGATATCCCTTGCGTTGATATAGCCGTCCGCATTCATATCGAGCACAGAAACGTAATCGCTGTCTCCGCGCTTGGCGTTATAGGCCGAAAGCATCGCTTTTTCCGCCTGCTGATACATTTTCAGCATCATGGAATAATCGCGGGCGTTAATATAGCCGTCATGATTCAAATCATTTTCCGCCTGATAGTTTTCATCCGTTTCACAGGTGTTATACAGGTCAAAGAAATCCCCGCTGCTCTGCGCCACGGTGTTTGTAAAATCACCCGTAACGCTGCCGGAGCACTTGGAACACCGATAGACGATATAACCGGGTTCCAGCCACGTTGGCGCGGTTACGGATTCCGTTTCATAACGGTGTATACAGTTTACAATCTCAAACTGCGCCGTCACCTCGCGCCCCATATAATGCGCCGTTACGGTATGCACGCCGATTTCTGCCGCGCAGTCGGACAGATCCAGTATAATATCACAGCCGTTCAGATAAGGAATCAGGCTTTCCGAACCTTTCCACTCGTAAAGTTTTCCGTTTGCATAAACCACTTTCATGCTCAAATCCTGAAGCAGCTGCTGCGGCGAAAAGGACGAAAGTTCATAAACAGCGCCCTGTTTTTCTCCGTTTACATAAAGGTGCAGATAATCATCCTGCGGGATCTCCTCGGCGGCCGTACTGGTCATCCAAACGGAAAACGGGCCGCAGGAATTGAAATACCCTGAGGTGTAGGAAAACTCATAAAAATAGGTTTTGCCCTTTTCAAGATACGCCGTATTGCTGAAAACATACCGATTTTCCGCATTCAGTTCCTCCGGCGCGTAACTTGCAGAAACAAGGCTGCCGGCAGCGTCATACAACTCCGTTTTCATCTTTTTACGGGAAGAAACGGTAACCGTATAGGCAGCGGAATACTGCGGCGTAAAAGAACAGCGGTAATAATATTTCCAATTATCGTTCTGATTAAAATTATTGGTGCCGGTAGTCAGATCCAACTGGGAAAACAGCGCCAAATTCAGATTTTCAAACTCGATCGGCGTGGTGGGAAAATAATTTGCGGCTGCCGCATTCATGCCGCACGGCAGAACAACTGAAGTGAGAACGGTTAAAACCGCAAATAAAACAGCCAGTCTTTTTTTCATAATTATGCTCCGCCGGCATAACGCCGGTCAAATGAAAAGGCGCCTTTTAAGACGCCTTTTTCCTTTACAGATCCGGCAAGCAGATCTTTTATTCTTCTGTATCGTTTTCTGTTTCCTGATCATCGCCATCCAGTTCAAATTCAAGAAACTCGCCGCAGGCAGGGCATTCGATGCCGCCTTCCATAACGGTATCTTCATCCACAGTGAATTCTTCGCCGCAGGCGGGGCAGGTAACGGCATATTCGCCGTCCTCACAATCCTCGCAATCCTCACAGTCGCACTCGTCGCATTCCGCAAGGTAATCTTCTACCTCGGCAAGGTCATCGTCAATACCATCCACCTGCTCGGCAAGAAGATCCATGTCTTCATTTACATCGTCAATATCCTGAATGATGTTTTCAAGCACTTCCACGATAGCTTTAAACATCTTTGTATCTTTTTTATCTGCGTCAAAATCAAGGCCGTCCAGCAGACCTTTGAGATAGCCGAGGCTTTCTGTAGTATTCATAAAAAATCCTTTCTGCGCTTATGCGCGCTCCATATATTCACAGGTTCTTGTATCCACGCGGATCTTATCGCCCTCGTTGATGAAAAGCGGTACTCTGATCTCCGCGCCGGTCTCCAGCGTTGCGGGTTTTAAAGTGTTTGTTGCGGTGTTGCCCTTGAAACCGGGATCTGTTTTGGTAACCTCCAGCGTTACGAAAGTAGGCGGCTCAACACCGAAAACTTTGCCTTTGTAGGAAAGAACGCGGCAGATGTCATTTTCCTTAACGAATTTGAAGTTATCGCTGAGATCACTTTCCGCAACGGGAACCATATCAAATGTTTCCTGATCCATAAAATAATAAATACCGTCGTCATTATAGGAATAAACCATATCTTTTCTTTCAATAAAAGCAGTTGGGAATTTTTCCGTTGGGTTAAACGTTCTTTCAACCACGGAACCCTGAATTACATTTTTGATTTTTGCTCTTACGAAAGCGGCGCCTTTGCCCGGCTTAACATGCTGAAATTCGATGATCTGATAAACCTGGCCGTCCATTTCAAACGTTACGCCGTTTCTGAAATCGCCTGCTGATACCATAAATAATACCTCCAAAGTTTATTATTCTTAATACAGATTTATTTTATAATATTTCCAGTAATAAATCAATACCCATTTTGTAACTGTCTTTCCCGTAGCCGCAGATCTGCTTTTTGCAAACTTCGGTGATTACGGAAGTTTTTCTGAACTCCTCGCGGTTGTGAATATCGCTCATATGCACCTCCACGAACGGCAGGAATTCATTTACGGATTCGATTGCGTCCCGGATTGCATAGGAATAGTGCGTATACGCGCCAGCATTGATCACAACGCCGTCATATTCCTCCCGGCTCTGCTGGATCATATCAATCAGATCGCCTTCGTGGTTAGACTGAAAAAAACTGATCTTTGCGCCGCGCGCCTTGCCGTAGATCTTCAGTTCCTCATTAATCGCTTTCAGTGTTTCCGAGCCGTAGATATTCTTTTTTCTGATCCCCGTCATATTCAGATTGGGGCCGTTGATAACCAGTATTTTTTTCATAGCAAAAACACCTTTCACACAAAGCGCCCTGCTTTTTCTTTTGCAGGATCTTCATAGTAAGAAAACAAGGGGAACGAAAGTACCCGTTCCCCTTTTATCTTTTATGTAAGATTATTTATACTTTCTTTTGCGAGCGGCTTCGCTCTTCTTTTTACGAGCAACCGAAGGCTTTTCATAATGCTCTCTTTTGCGAACTTCCTGAATAATGCCGTCGCGAGAAGTCTGCCGCTTAAAACGGCGGATAGCGCTGTCAAGAGATTCATTTTCCTTAATTCTGACCTGGCTCACTTAATTCCCTCCCTCCGACCTGCTGTCAGGGGTAATCACAAATTTTGAATATTTTTTGAATATCCGCACAAGATTATAATCAAATAACACGGAATTGTCAAGCATTTTAGCAAATAATGTATAAAAAAGCCGCTTAAAAGCATAGTTTTGGGCAAGATAGGGGCGGCATTGCAGCCGCTTTGGCAATGGGATCAGCCTTTTGCGGAAGTGGAACCGAAACCGCCGTTTCGAATACCGCTTGCGTCATCATCAGCGGTGATACCAAACGGAAGAAAGATGCCCTGGGCAAATCCGTCCCCGGCGCTGAGGGATACGCAATGCCCTTCCTCGTGCGCATCACAGGAAAGTTTGATCATGATGTGGCCTTCGTTTGAGGAGCCGTAATAATCCGCATCTATGATCCCAACGGTGTTATCCAGCTGGATCCTGTGTTTAAACCCGAGGCCGGAACGCGGAAAGATCTGAAGCACCCAGCCGTCTTCCATTTTTGCACGAATTCCGGTTGGAATCAGCACGCTCTCCCCTTTTTTTACGGTTACATCTAACGGAGCGTAAAAATCATACCCGGCAGAACCTGCGGTTGCCCTTTGCGGAAGTTTGATGGAATCATAGATCTCTTTACAGTTTTCCACGTTTGGAAAATTCTTTTTCATATCCGATTCGAACTGAGAATAACTTACTTTCTGAAACGCAGCAATTCTTTGCATACCAAAACCGCCTTTACAATGATTTCGAATAATTTTAACTTATTTTAACATTTTCACCGTTTTATTTCAACTGAAAAAATCACTTCTGCCCCCAGAAAGCAAAAGAAAAAAGCGGCTCCGAGGAGCCGCCCGGCGCGATCCCGCACAACACAGCACGGCGCGCCGTATCTATTAAAGTCCGAATGAAACGGAAAGCGCTTCATTCACCTTGCCCATGTCGCCCACATCCAGAGCGCCCATTTTTTCCCGCAGGCGGCGTTTGTCGATCGTGCGCACCTGTTCAAGCAGCACAATGCTGTCCTTTGACAGTCCGCAGTGGCCGGCATCCACCTCTATATGGGTGGGAAGATTGGTTTTATCTTTCTGACTTGTGATGGCGGCGGCTATAACGGTTGGTGAAAATCTGTTTCCCACATCATTCTGAACAATGAGCACCGGCCTTACGCCGCCCTGCTCCGAGCCCACAACGGGGCTAAGATCGGCATAATAAATATCGCCGCGTTTAACAGTCATAATAATCACCTTTATTTTATTTTTTATTCCGTTTATAGTTTTGCCTGAATTTTTTGATTTTAAACATCCGTATTTCATTATATGCTTAAAAACTTTTTTAGCCCTTCGGCATAGTATGAACTGAGGTGAAATTACGAAGTTTTCACTTTAAAAAATCCGCGCCGGGCAAAATGGCAGAGCGGCGCGGCTGACATTAAAGGAGATATACCATGTTCAAATATGAAGAAACGTTCAATCCGAGTTTCCTGAAAAAGCCCTCTGGCGGAATACCCGCACCGCTGCCGGACGACGCCGCGGTAACCATGGCGTATGTTCCGTTTCAGCAGCATCCCGTTTTATATGACGACACGATGGCAGGGCTTTGCGCGGGAACGATCTTTCCGGAACTTGACAAACCGTTTTTAGGGGGAGGTGCGCAAAAATGAACAGGGAAAAAATGCTGATCAGGCTTTCCGCAGTGCAGTTTGCCATGTGGGAAATGCGGGTTTATCTTGACACACATAACGGCTGCCCGGAAGCGCACAAACTCTATGAAAAATACACTGCCGAATATAAAGTGCTCAAAAAGGAATTTGAGGAAAAATTCGGCCCCATCACCCTTGGTGAAAACAACAGCGACGAATGGCTCAAGGATCCGTGGCCGTGGGATAACGACTGCTGATATCCGAACAAAACGTGCCATATTACAAACAAAAAAACGGAGCGCAGAAAATGCGCTCCGTTGCAACGGATATTATTTTGTTGTTTTTTCTTCCGCCTGTTCTTTTGAAGCAGGCTTTTTCTTTTTCTTGGCAAAAATGATAAATTTACTGAAAAAGTAATTCAGGATCACCACAATCACAGCAAGGATCACTTTGGCAATCAACTGACCCGTGATCTCAAAGCCGAGCAAAGTGAAGGAATACGCGCCCATGCCGAGGATATCCACAAACAGCCAAAGGCCGCCTTCCTCCACCCCAAAGCTGAACAGACGCGCAGCAAAAAACGCAACAACCTCACGGGCAACGATTTTGATGTTCCAGCTTTTGGATTCAAACACCCACAATTTATTCGTTACATAGGCAAAAATCACGGAAACGATCCACGCTATTGCGTTGTTAAGAAGATAGACATGATCGCCGAAGATCTTATTGAGCGCCCAGAAACAAACGAAATTTACCAGTGTTGTGAGCACGCCGAAAACAACGTAAGTGATCAGTTCCTTATATTTAACGAAAAGTGCTTTGATCTTATTCATCTTTATTTTTTTCCTTTTCCGCGCCGAGGTGATTTTTCAGAATATAGACAGGCCTGTTTTTAACCTGCACATAAATTTTAGAAATATACTCGCCGAGTATGCCAAGGCAGAAAAGCTGCAATCCGCCGAGGAGAAGGACGAGCACCACGATCGTTGCATAGCCGGGCACGCTGATACCGAACGCCAGTTTCTGAATCACAACAACGATCAGATAAATAATGGACGCCAGAGAGGAAAAGAACCCGATATAGGCGGAAAGCTTGAGCGGAAACGTAGTAAACGAGACGATTCCCTCAATTGCGTATTTCAAAAGTTTCACAAAATTCCACTTGGATTCGCCGCTTTCCCTCTCGCACACAGTGTAGGGCATATATTCCGTATTGAACCCGACGAAACTGAAAATGCCCTTTGAAAAGCGGTGGTATTCGCCCAATTGCAAAACGGCATCCACCATTTTGCGTTTCATAAGCCGGAAATCCGACGCACCGTTTACAAACGGCACTTCGGCAACTTTATTGATAATTTTATAAAAAGCGGATTTCATGGCGCTCATCAGTTTGCTTTCCTTGCGCTCATCCTGATAAGCGGTAACGCAATCCACATCCGGGTTCTTCTGCATGATCTCCAGCATCTGAAGCACAACTTCCGGGCGCTGCTGAAGATCCGCGTCTATCAGGCAGACCAGATCACCGCGCACGCTGTTTAACCCGGCGTAGATTGCCGCCTCCTTGCCGAAATTGCGGCTGAACGAAAGCACCTGGATCTGAGAATCCGTATGCTCTTCATACAGTTTTTTCAAAAGCGCATAAGTATTGTCCTTGCTGCCGTCGTTGACAAAAACAAATTCATAATCCTCAACATTTCCGGCAAAGACTTTTTTAACTTCCGAATAGAATTTTTCAACGTTTCCCTCTTCATTATAACAGGGAACAACAAGTGAAAGTTTCATTTTAAACCTCTTGATCTTTTTTAATATCCGAATTAAAAAACATTCGGATCCGAAACGTGCAATACACGCCTTTGTTATTGTAACACACCCACACCGTAAAAACAACCTGAAATTACCGTTTGCGACGCGTTTTAAAAATTTAAATATACTCATTTTAATAACTGTTTTTACTTTAGCAGTATGTAAACCGGGGTTTACATACTGCTTTTTGGCGCCGCCGAAAGTTTACAATTTTAAAATGTAAACCAAAATGAATGGTTTTTGAAATAAAAACAGGCTAACCTAAAAAGGCGATGAAAACCGCAGAAAAGATCAAACGGCTTGCAAGAAACGGCAGCCGGGAAAGGTTATGAACATATGAAAGCAAAAAAAATGATGCCGCTGGATAACGCCGCAAAAATATACCCTGCCGCGATGACAAAAAAATGGAACGCCGTATTTGCAATATCCGCTTATATGAAAGAAAAAATAAACCGAAGCGCACTGAGAAGCGCCGTGGAAGATCTTGCGGAAAGATTCCCAAGTTTTTACGTTTGCCTGAAAAGAGGAGCGTTTTGGGATTACTTTTATAAAGCGGAGGACTTGAACATTTTGTCAGATTCCAGCGAGATCTGCAAACCGATCAACACCAAAGATAAAAAGCGCCCGCTTTTCCGGGTGAATATAAACGGCTGCGAGATCCGGTGTGAATTTTTCCACGCCGTAACGGACGGCACGGGCGCCATGGAATTTGTGAAAGCGCTGCTGCTCAGATATTTGCAGCTGTGCGGCTGTAACGTAAAGGAAAACGGGAACTACGGCATAAAAGAATACCGGGAGGCACCAAGCAAAAGTGAATGCGAAGATGATTTTCTTAAAATTTATGACGGAAATCCCGGAAAAGCCAGAAAAGGCAGCGGCGCCTACCAAATTAAAATAGATAAGGAAAACGAACACTTTTACAGAGACGAAGTATGCATACCGCTGAATCAAATAAAACAGATCACCAAAAAATACAACTGCACGGTAACGCAGTTTATTGCCGCCGCGTATTCCATGGCGCTTATAGATATGTATAATGACGATTGCAGCCCCGCCAAAAAGCCGCTGCGGCTCTCCATTCCGGTCAATTTAAGAAAATATTGGAAAAGCCGCACCCTGCGCAATTTTTCCTCATTCATCACAGCCGATATCGTGCAGAATGAAAAAACCGGTTTTGACGATGTGCTGAACACCATAAAAAGCGAGATGAACCGCAAGATCAGCAAAGAAAAGCTTTATGAGGATGTGAGCCGGAATGTGGCGGATGAAAAGATGCTGATCTCACGCATTGCGCCGGCCTTTTTAAAAAAGCCGGTCATGAAAGCGGCTTTCAGACTGTTCGGCGAAAAGAACTATACCTCCACGGTAACCAATCTGGGCGCGGTAAAGCTGCCGCCGGAGATGGAAGAACACATCAAAATGATCACCGTAACGCTTGGGGAAACGTATATCAACCCCATCAACTGCGCCGTGGTGAGTTTTGCAGACACACTCTGCGTCACCCTGTCCTTTACCGGAAACGGCTTTAAGATCGTGCGCTATTTCATGGATATTCTGGCGGCAAAAGGGCTGAACGTTTCCTGCGCAGGCGCTGTATAAAAGAAAAAAGAGAAATTCCGGCATCCAGATCTTTGGCATGCCGGAATTCCCGCTTTTTTCGGAGGGGAGATTATCTTCTGTTACGCCTGAAACGGTTATCGCTCCAAAGCATTTGCCGCAGGGCGTGTTTCCTTTTCTTTCAGTTTTTTCATGTATTTCATGCCGAAATAAGTGCCCGCGGCGGAAACAATGGCGATCACTGCAAAGACGGCAATGAAAAGCGCGTAATTGTTATCGATCAGCCTGCTGCCGCAATAGGTGGACGAAAGAATGGCAGGGATTCGGGCAATGCCGGTTATGATCAGAAACGGCAGAAATTTTGTATCCGTCAGACCGATAAAATACGTAATGATATCTTTTGGCGTACCGGGGATGAGATAAATAACGAACAGCAGCAGATATTTTCTTTTTGCGTTTTTCAGGAAACTCCATTCATTGATCTTTTTGATATCCACAAAGATCTCTACAAACTTCACGCCGAACGCCTTGGTGAGGGCAAGAATAATGAGAGAACCGATCTCCGTGCCCAGCATGCAATAGAAAAATCCGCCGAAAGTGCCCCACACATAGCCGGAGCCGATCTCCAGCGGTTCCGCAGGAATGATCTTGATGACCGTCTGGAACGCGCGGACAAAGACAAACATCACATTGGCAGGAACGGAAAATCCATCCAGCCAAGCCTTAAACGCCTGCTGATCCGTGATAACGTGCAAAAGTTCTTTGCCGAGCGTAAAATACAGCGCAAGAAAGCACCCGAGCATGACCGCGGCAGACGCGCCGGCAAGAATCCACTGCCTTTTGGTAACGCTTTTTAATTTCAGTATTTTATTCATTACACAGCCGCCTCGAATCCTTTAGAAAGCGGTTTCTGCTCTCTTTTCTCATGCCAGAAGACATCCAGTTCCCCGCGGTAATTTGGTTTCCACGGCTTATTTTTGCCGTTGTAATGCACGAACACCGTGTTTTGCCTTACCCAAGAAAGGTTTAGGCTGTTTCTTCTGTACGTTGCCTCGTCCAGATTATAATAGCACGGATTTACGGATATGATCTTCTCCTTAAACAGGGCGTTGATTACGTCCTGATCCGCCTGAAACAGGCTTTTTCCTTTTTTAGAGATATAACTGAAGATCCTGTCCGCCGTAATATAGCGGCGCATATTCTCAACATGGATCATCAGCACGCCGGCGTTTATGTAATCGCCGTGCATACCGAGATCCAAACGAAGCCGGTTGAACGCTTTTATAACGCCCCGGGTATGCCCCGCCCCGGCAAAGATCATATCGCCGAATTCCATATTATACAACAGTTTTACGGAGTTCAGCACAGCGATATCCGGATCAAGGTAAAGGATCCGATCCACCTCCGGCGGCAGATATTCAAATAAAAGCAGTCTGTAATACGTTTCCTTTGAGATGCGTTTTGTAAAGTGGGCGCCGTCAAAAAGTTCCGGCGCAATTTTTATGGGGTGCAGTGTAATGCGGTCGCAATCCACACCGTTTTGAATATAGGTAAGATCCGTAAAAGTGAGCGAACTGTGCGCGATATAAACATCAAACGAATCGCGGTTTGAAACCGCCAGCGTTCTGAGCATTCTGATCAGCACGTCCGCGTAATTCGCGTCAATTGTAACAAGTATGTTCATATTCATAAAAAACACTCCTTCCTTTTTCTTCAACTCCATAATACCCCTGCCCTTTTAAAGCACGGTAAAACAAAAATAAAGAATTGTTAAGAACATACTAAAAACCGCTTGTAATATACGGAAAAGCAGCCTTTTCAACTGCATTTTATACGATCCGCCGAAAACTGCAATAGTAAGTGCAAAAACTAATATTCACACTGCAAAATCTAAAAACAGGCATAAAAAATCCCATTTTCATATACGAAAATGGGATTTTCGGATACTTATGATTTATTTTGCAGCAGACAGCAATATCTTCAAAGTGAATTTCCCGTTTGCCTGCGTGGTTGTGCAAGTGCCGCCGTACTTTTCAGCCGCCTTTTTCATATTGGAAATACCAAAACCGTGCAGGAATTTATCCGCCTTTGAAGTATTGCCGTCTGCGTATACTTCATCAGCGCAGTTATTCTCAATCAGGATAGATACAAAATCCTGCACCTGACCTGCTTTTACAAGTATTACACGCTGTTCGTCGGGAAGTTTTTCGCAGGCTTCGATGGCATTGTCTATTCCGTTACCAAACAGAGTGCTGATGTCAAGCGGCTCTATGAAATTCACGCCGCTGAAATCTATAAAGGCGGAAAAGTCAATCTGCTTTTCGCGGGCTTTCTCCGCCTTATCTCTTATGATAATATCAAGGTTCTTCCCTACCCTGATAGCGTGAAAAAAAGCGGTCAAGTTCCATTTTCAATCTGCCATACTTCATCGGCTTGAGCAGATAGTTGATCGCACCGTACTCATAGCCTTTCCATACATACTGTGATAAAGAGGTCAGGAAAAATAAGCCCACCGTACTGTCTGTCTTTCGGATTTCTTCCGCAGTTTTCAGACCGCCCAGCTTTTCCATCTTAATATCTAAAAAGATCAAGTCGAAATCAGGCTGATAGTTTTCAAGCAGTTCTATTCCATCGTGGAACTCAAAAAGGCAAAACTCCCTGCCCGTATCTGCCGCATAGCGATTTAACAGTTCTTTCAGATCTTTGATAAGTGCGATCTCATCATCGCAGATCACGATATTAAACATCCGTAAAACTCCCTGTAATCATCCGAAAATCACGCGCCTATTATAGCACGGAAGTCTACGCAGTACAATAACCTTATTTAATAATTTTAAAAAGCGAAGCAGTTTTTAAAGCGTATTTTGCCCCGGTTTTGATGTGTTTTCAAATTTAACAAAACGCAACGCAAAGCATAATATGAAATGAATAATTAAAAAGGAGAAAATTTTATGTTTAATTATATAAAAAAACTGCAATACCCGATCAATATTAAGCACTGCGATCCCAAAGCCGCCAGCCTGATCATCTCCCAGTATGGTGGACTGTATTGCTAAAAGAGGTAATAAAAAAAGCCCCGACTCATAAGAGTCGGGGCTTTTCTTTAAAGGCGTTTCCACCTATAACGCCGCTGGGACACATCGTTGAGAGGTGCGAGCGCTCTAATCCTTATTTGATATACGTATCGCCGTCATAATAGGCCGCTACCCAACCGGAGGGGATCTGGAGCCAGGTATCGCCGCTGACGGTCTTGACTGCCTTGGCGGTAACTTTTGTGCCCTTTTTCAGCACAGCGCCGCCGCTCTTTGCAGTGGCGTTTTTCTTTCCGTCCGCTGTGAGCTGGGATACAGTTTTCTGAGCATAGTTCGTGCCTGCGCCGGTTCTGACTTTAACATTGGTCTGCAGCGTGTACGTGCTGCCTACCTTGTATGCAGGCGCACCGCTGATCTTGCTTTGATCTTTGGGGCGGAGTACGCCGTAAACGTTATCGTAGCCGTGCTTAACCTTATGCATTGCTTTGCCGTTCCAGTTCTGATCGTAGGAATAGAATTCGGACGTGTCGCCCTCGCCGGTGCAAATCGCCACGTGACCGCAGCCGTTGCCCTGGTTTCCGTCCCACACCATGATATCGCCTTTCTTTGGAACGAATGAGGCGGTGTTTTTGATCTTGGTGAAATTCTTAGTCAGCTCGGAATGCTTGCTGAAATTCAGCCAGTAATACTTTGCGTTGCCCCAAGAACCCGGTTTGATGCCGAACACCTTGTTCAGGTACGCTTTGATCAGATCTACGCACTGCGCGCCGTATGCGCCGTCATAGTCCGTTGCCTTGCCGTTATAGGCTGAAACAAATTCATTATAGTTCATTAGTCCGCCCTTTTCCTCATCCTCTTTCGGGCTGTCATATGTAAGCGCCTGCTGGCTGTCTGATACGCCTTTGGTGGTTGGGTCTGTGGTGATACCAATTGCTGCCGGGATCATCAGAAGAAACATGGCCACATTCATGATATCATCCTGTGTTACCGATGTTTCCACCTTGCAAATTCTAAGAATTGCAAAAACGGCAACTACCACTGCGGAAATGATGCCCATCCACCAAGAGCCGCTCTGAAGTCTTACTTTCCAGTTGATGTTTTTCATCGTTATTTCTCCTTTTTGTTATTTTTCTCGAGAGCATAAATTCTGCCCTCGTGATTGATGATTGTTTTTTCGTGTTCGTCCAGTTTCCCGAAGATCTTGGCATGCCTGTCCGCCGCCTTGTTTTTAAATTCGGTCAGATCGTTCTCATCCTGCTCCATTCTGAAAACAAGATGATTGATTCTTTCGCTGAGCTGCGTCATTGCCTTTGTGTTTTTGGCAAGCGGCACGGCAACGGTGCCGATTAGCCCCACGATCACAACGATCACGCTTACTACTGTCCATTCCATTTAACTCACCGCCTTATAAAATCACATTCCACTCATTTGTTCCTCCATTTCCTCTTTGGTAATGTCTCTAACTTCCCAATTACAAACAATCTGTGTTTCTGTTTCTGAATATACAGGCACAACTATTTGAGTTTCAAGATTATAAGAAGGTTTATCATTTTCTATATAGTCTTTATATCCTGCATATGTTTTCATCATTTCAGGGTCTGGATTTGCAAATGTATATTTTTTAGGCACATAAGAAATAACACCGTTGTTGAGTTTTGCTATCATAATTAAGCCTCCTTAAAATTGATAACGTTTTTTATCTGTTTGATAATTCAAAACAACTTCGTCAGACGAAAGTTCTTTTGAATAATAACGAATAGCAGAATATTCAGATAAAGCATTTTTTGGAGTTGAGCCTGTTCGGTCTCCTATTGTCAATCCAAATCTACCCCCTGGTGCGCTTGCTGTTCCTTGATAAACTTCCAAATTATCAAGATAGTATTTTAATTGTTGATTTTTAGAATTATACGTAGCAGTGAATAATATTAAATTAGATACATCAACAGTATAAGAGCCTGAACTTGGAAATCTTGTTCCAAGTAGTCTTGCATTAAATTCAGTTTGTGAATTACACCAAATATCAACTCGGTTATCTCCTTCTATTGTTCCTGCTATATTAGATTTTTGCGAAGTCTTAAATAATATTTGTAACGAAAAATCGCTAAAACTCGAAAACAGAATTTGCCGATTATCTACTTTAATATAGGATATATTAGAAATAGTTGTGTTAACTTTATAAAGATTATCTTTATAAGTTACATCTCCTACAAGTTCTCCGTCAATATTGTTTCCGCTTAAATCTTCCCAAGCAATTGCGTTTGGATTGTGCCCTTGCCTTGTATTCTGTATACCGTCATACCATAGCGTTAAGCCGTCTTTTATATATTCAGCAGAGTTAATACCGAGCAAACTTCTCCTCCTATTCATTAAAAAGCACCCACTCTCGCAACTATTCTGTTATATCCTAAGTTCTTTACATTAACTTCATATGCTTTATTTGCTTGCGGTATGAAATCACCTTCCGCATCACAATCATCGCCTACAAACTTGATACTGTTTGCCGCATATCCTAAAACAGTTGCCGTGTCTCCGCTTTCAAAAATCAACTCGCATTCATAATCATCCGGGATTGACTCCGGCAAAGCCAGATTCAGACTTGCAGTCGCCTGCAATCGGTATTCGCTGTTGTTTTCAAGGGTGATACTTGAACCGCTTGGAGTAGATATTGCCGGCACTGCTTTTTTCTGCGCCAGCGCTGCGGTAACCGCCTTGTTCTGGACGGCAAACGTGCTGGAATCATTTAACGCGGCATCCGCCGGCTTTGAAATCAGATTATATAATCCGGTTTCCGGATTCTGATCAAGTACGGTTACGATGTCTCCGGGGTCGCAATCCTGGATCGCGCCGGCAAAACAACTGATTACCTGTAGCAGCAGCATTAACTCCTGCAGCGTTTCAAACGTTAAATCTACTGTTTGCGTGTTGCCCTGAACCGGTTTAAACACAATCCGAAACGAATCATCCAGCACCGTGATGAACGTTCCGCCCGTGCCCGGCTTGCCGGCATCCGCGGTAGAACCGAGCAGGATCAGGGCGTTGGAGCCAACGAAAAACGGTTGCTGATACGTTATTCCGGATGATATCGTTTGCTCTTCGGAAAGCACCTGCACCCAACCCTGATTTTTGCAGTGGTAAACGCCTGAAATAGAATTGATCACATACGGCTGTGTTTGAGATGCGCCCGGTTCGATCTCTGTAATACTGCTGTTTCCCGGATCGCCTTTTTCACCCTTTTCCCCTTTGGGGAGCACAAAATCCAGCACAGCGGCATTTGCCGTTCCGGTGTTAGTAACGGCTGCATCAGTGCCGGGTTCTCCGGTTGTAACAGCTCCAACGGTTACGGTAGCCGCTGCGCCGTCCTTTCCGGGTGCGCCGCTTGCGCCTGCCGGGCCTTGCGGGCCTTGCTGCCCTGGCTCGCCCTGCGGTCCTGCCGGTCCCGGAGATCCGTCCTTGCCGTTGAAAGCGCCGCTGTCTGCCTGCTGCCTGATCTCTTCCGCCGTTTGCTGCGCATCCTCCGCGGCGTTCTGTGCCGCTGCGGTTTGTGCAACGATTTGTTCATATTGTGTAGGCGTAGGGTCTGACGGATCACCGCCGTAAACGGTGGGGCGGTTAAAGAACTGAACAATGCTTGAAGTAATGCGATACTTTTCTTTTTCGCCTGCAACCGAAAACTGAACATAGCCTTCATCAGAAAGCGATTCTGGAGGAATCGTGCACTGATCTCCACTTAATATTTGTGAAGTGATGATTCCTGTTTTTGGGTTTCTGAAATAGGCGGTCTTTACTGTATCGTTCCAGTCCTCCGTAGTAAAATCAAAAACACACTGGATATAATTTTGATTTTCTTCCACGCTGGAAACACTTTCTTTCAGCACCAATTCTTGATTAGTTACGGTTAAATGAAAGATCATAATGCTCACCTTCCGTATACAGCGACCAGTACCATATTTCCATTTGAATAGGAAATGCCGCCATTATCGCCATAAGCGGTGTTGTACTGCTCGCCGCTTATGCTCTGATCATTGATTGTGATCCTCTTTCTTGCATTAGTACCAAACGCAACGGTGCCCGAAGCACAGACTGTTAGGCCCCTATGAAAAGCCGGGATAAAATCAAAAGAAGAATCCCCGTAAGGCGGATCACTGATATTTCTGGCAAGCTGCCATTCCAAAACGATTCCGAGTTGTAAGTTTGACAGGCTTTCCGACAAATTTATGCTTGTATTTGCTCCGAGACGTGCGGCACCGCTCCAAAGCGTTTTCCAACTTGTGGAAAGAGGCGCCAGTATTGACACAACCGGTTCAACAGAGATAATATTCACACCATTCAGCGTGACAACAAAGACAGCGGCTTCCGCTACAGGATCAAGTTTCTGAAGATCTCCGTCATGGGATATGGACGGAACAACCGGAGCATTTGTATCCGGTGTACCCTGAAGATAGCCCCATTCCCCTTTCTCTGTCTGCGAACTTCCGTCATACGTATACTTAATTGTGATCAGATCTTTACGCTGCATACCCTGAGAGCCATTCGGCACCGTGATCGTATCATAAGTAGACGGTGCGACCGCAAATTCACAGCCCTGAAAGAGCAGCGCGCCATCATTAATATGTATCTCATTGTTTGAGGCAATCTCCGCTTTCAGATTCTGCCCGGTGTTTAATATGTAAACACCTTTTCCGGCAATGCCCTGATTGAGCGCCCTGTCCTGCACACTGGTAATATGCGGGCTGCCGGTTCGCCCTGTTACGATTTCCATATCATTCCTCCAAATTATATTGAACGGATTTTACTCCGTTCTCATAGGTAATTATTTTGCTTTTCAGCGTTTTCTTAACCGACATACCGGTTATATAGTCACGCCCGCCGATCAGATCCCCAATATCCACATCGATTCCAAGGCTTTCAACGTCCATGGAAAACGAAGTGCCTTTCAGGAGTTCCTGAAACTTCTTTTCACCGTCTGATCTTAAGTCTTCGGAATTGGCATTGTCATAGGTTTCGGCGATCTCCTCAATCCCTGTATAAAACTGCGCGGTGCCTATATTTCCGTTCGCATCCAGATAAAGATCCAGCACTTTTCTGTTTTTCAATTCGCCTGATCCGAGGCATATCAAATGGTTTACGCTGCCTTTGTTTATCTCAATCGTGAAATTCAACCGGTCATCTTGCGACAATTCGATTCGATTTGAGAAATCCGAGATCGGGGCGGCGGAGACTTCCACATGCCCCGACACACCCGCCTCACCTTGAATATAACGAAAGCCCAATCGATACCCGACTGATTTCAACATTTTACTTAAGCCGTCTAAAACAGGCGTATACCGATCGAATTGATAGTTGCTTACCGTTATTCCAGTATCATCCTTATTTGCTGTAATCAGACCGTCAAACATAAGATCTATAATATTGCCAATACAAACGTTCAAATCTCCACTTACGGTTCGGTAATCCGCGCCTGCCGGCGGAACAATGATCCTCTTGCTTAAACAGCCACGCCACGTAAGCCCTTTAATCCGAATCAAATTTTCAGAAGTGCTTGTTTCAACAGCGGAAATAATCCCGCCGCATTCGGAATCCGGCTCATAAACAAGGCAGCCGAACTCAATTTCCGGCTGCCACTGTTCTACAGGAATTTCAATTTCAAAATCATTTTCACCGCCAAGATCAAAATCGCATTTGGAATAGTCAAGCGCTTTGATATCCTTTCCGGCAGCATTCGCAAGGATCAGATCCATAAGGGCTCGCTCCTTTCCAAGAACACAGTCAATTCAAAACCGAAAGTGCCGTCCCAGCTTACTTGGCTGTAACCGGGCGGTATCTTTTCAAAAACAGTGTTGACCTTACCCCGAAAATCGTAAACGCTTTCCTGCGTACCGTTTGAAAGATGTTTCATGACGGTGTTATTACGCGAATCGATCACAAGGTATTCACCGTTTTGCAGTGAAGTAAACACCTCATAAGGATGACCGGCAATCAATATCCGCGGATTGTTACACGGGCCGAATATCGTAAGTTTAAAATCAGACGTTTCCAGATGACTTATGTTTAATGATCCGCGCCCCGTTTGCTGAGGTGTGTATTCAAAATCATAGTCAAACGCATAATCCAGAAATTCCGCCGCGGAATGCTCACTCTCGGAAACTGCAGGATAAAAAGAAAAATCCTGCTCCGAGATCCATGCATTCTTTCCGCTCACGGCCGTCAGATCATGAAACATATACGCTGTTGGCTTTTCCCAGTCTGATTTATCCGATGCCAAAATGCGGCACGGAAAATAGGAGCCGGTATCCGTTTCGATCCTGCCGTCCGTGTTGTTGATAACATCATATTCGATAACATTAAACAGGTGTTCGGCAGCCTCTTTCAGGGCGGCTCTTTTTTCAGCATACGGCAATGTCCAATCGGGAATAAGACCGACTTTGAACGGCCTTTCCCCGGTTTCCCGCCGGATATTCGTTATGCGGTTGTTGGACGAATCATATTTCCACGAATAGTTCACCAGATCTCCGCTTTGGAAAAGATAAGGAAACTCCGAAAAGTCAAGGATCTCTCCCCGGCTGTTGACATATCTGAAATTCATCGTTTTCTTACCCCCTTGTGAAGCCGAGATCGGATATAAACCTGCCTGCCTCTCGGTTATTGACTGTCATGCGCATATTGGAAATACCCTTTCCGATCTCCTGCGCGTAGAGCCTTGAAGTATCGACTACCGCGGCGATTATATAATCGCCGAGATTATCATCACTGTTGGCATATCGTGAAACATTCGTTGCCGTATTCATTTCAAATTGTGTTGAGTTATACTCCGGCAACAATGGCAATTGATTAAGGGTTTTTTCAATAAGCGGCTGCGCCTTTTTCAAACCAATTGCATAGCCTTCATCGGTATAAACACCATATTGCATAAACACCTTGGACGGAGAGTGAATTCCAAGCAGATCTTTGAACGTATCGCTGATTCCGCTTGCTATGTTGCCAAGAGTTGACCGCAGGCTTGAAAGCATGGATTTTAACCCTTCAATCAAACCATTAATGATATCGTGTCCGAGTTTTCCCCAGTCCACCTCTGAAAACGCGCCGATTATGGCAGCAAATACTTCAGGCAAAGCAGATATGATAGTACCGATTTGCGAAATGAGACTGGTAGCCAGTGTTACCATTATTTGCAAACCTATAGGTATCAACTGAGGCAATAAGGATATTAATCCGCTCACCACACCTTTGATAATTCTTGGCAAAACACCCACCAAACTTGGAAGTGCGCCAACGAGCGCTTGCGCCAAAGTTAAAATTAGGTTTAAGCCTGCACTGATTATGCCTGCTAAATTTGCCGGATCAACTAACGTATCCACAATAGTTAACAAGGCGCTGACTATAGTCGGGATCAGAGTCGGGATTTCCTGAGTCAGACCGTTCACCAGACTTATGATAAGGGTGATACCCATCTGAAGCAGATAAGGCGCCATAGTTAAAATGCTGGACAACATAGAATTCAGCCCTGACAGAAGCTGCGGAATAAGGGTCGGTAACATCGTATTAAGACTTACCATCACACCATTTAACAATACAACAAGGCTTGAAACGATCGCCGGCAGTTGCGTACTAAAAAAATCACCCAATCCACTAAATAAGGATGACATGATTGTGGGCAATTGATTTTTCAAACCCTGAAACAGGTTAGACAACAGACTGCTTGTAGTAGAGAGCAGCATTGGAGATTGCTGCGTTATAGACGCAACCAACCCCGCTATCATCTGCCCGCCGATCTGCCCCAACGCGCCCGTGTTTCCCGCTTTCAACTGTTCCGTAATTTGAGAAAGTCCGTCATTAAGTGTTGGTAATATATCTCCTGCAACGGCATCCGATGAGGACTGCGCAAAAGCGCCGAGTGCCTGAGACGCGTTATCTTTTAAAGTCGAAAACTGCCCGGAAAGTGTTTCAGATTGCTTTTGCATCGACTGAAAATATCTTCCGCCTACAGCAGTAGAACGTTCCATGGATGCAGTAATCTCATCAACGGACAATGCTCCATCGCTGATGCGTTGGTAAAGGCTTGCCATGCTTTCACCTGTGCTTTCTGATATTTCCTGAAGAGGATTAAAACCTGCTTCTATCATCTGCTTAACATCTTCCAGTTGCACTTTACCTGCAGATGACATCTGCCCATATGCCATAGCAATACGCTGCATTTTATCTGCGCTGCCCTGTGCAATATCACCAAGCATGGTCATCTTCTCGGCCGCATCGTCAGCAACGAATCCATAATTCATTAGAAGTTGGGTTGCATTCGCTAAATCGGACGTTTCAAAAGGTGTTTTAGCGCCAAGATCAACAAGTTTATCCATGGTTTCTGCAGCCTTGTCTGCTGATCCGGTCATAACTTCAAATGAAGTTTGATATTGTTCGATTTCCGCGTTATATTTAACGCCTGCTACCAAAGCCGCAGACAATCCGGTTGCTACAGCGCCTATAGCGGCTCCGGCAACCTTAGCACTGGTAGCAAGTCCACTCTTTAAACCTGAACTTAAACCGCTTACCGTTTTATTGAATTGCTCGGTTTTTTTGGTTGCATTATCAAGACTCTTGTTATAATTGGAGGCATCGGCTGTAATTTTAACGCTTAATTTCCCATTAGCCATTTCTATTCCTCCTCATTAATTCCGCCGCCCAGTTCTTGCCTTCCTTTTTCTCCACCTCATAGACAATATCCTTGTTGTTTTCAAACTCCTCATCAGATATCAATCTGGGCGCTTTTTTCCACAACTTGCGAAACGCTTTTCCTTTCTTTCTGATTGCATTATTAATTGCGTTAAAAACGGCGTCACGCAGCAGCGTACTTTCATTGACCGTTTTCGTTTCATAGGCTTTCAGTATAAAAGCGCGTTCCCGCGGTGTCAGAGCGTTGTAATCAGACTTGGAATAGCCGAAATGAACGGCAAAAAAGGCAAAATCCATATCCTCGCGATACGGTTTTGCCTCTTCATCTTCTACTCGTTCGGTTCGGAAGTATTCGAAACGGATGAGATGTTCGGGAATAAAAAAGGGCAGTCCTCATTCAACTGCCTTGCGATCTCGTTATTGACGTTTAAATAACCGTTTTCTGTTTTTAGCGCCGCTTGAAAGATTTCACTTGCCTGTTTGTTGGAGCAAAACGTGTCTGCTCCATCTTCTTTCAAACATATTCTGAAAATCGTTTCCATTTCAGAAATGGAAAACGCGCCGGAATGCTCGGTATAGATCGTTATGATCGGACGTTTCAGCGCGTTTTCAACAAGTTTAAGACGTTCAAGATTAAACTTAAGGTGATACTGCCTGCCGTTTACTTCAATCATTAATCAGCACCTCCAACACCTTCCGGCATAGTGTCGCTGTCTAACGGCTCCGCTATCAGATCGTGCAGCTTTCCTGTGCCTGTGAAAGAAAACGAAGTAGTTACGCTGTCATCAGTCGGCGCTTCAAAACTTATGCCCGTGATATAAGCAAATCCTGCATATATGCCTTTTTTCTGCTTCTTATCAATCCACTTCAGGCAGATCGGCTGGCTTTCCCTGAAAGCCGTGTTGAGCGCCTGCTGCGCTTCGTCAGAGGTCAATCTGATTCCGCTGCATTCGCCGCTCCAGCTCTTCATTCCCGCAACTGAAACCTGCCAATCGCCGTCCGCAGTCTTACTTTTCGTTGAAATCTCTGAGGTCTCCGCCTCCTGATCAACATTGCTGTCCTGCTGACCGCCCACTGCTAACAGTTTAGCCCCGGCGCTGTCCCATACGCACATCAGCACGTCCTTGCCGGACATTGAACTGACAGCGGGCGGCGTTAATCCGTCAAACGCTGCAAACATCTGAATGTCATACTTTTTCATTTGAAAACTCCTTTACTTGATCTTATAGCCGTATGCCACCTTGAAACGGATGGGCAAAACGGCGTGTTTTTCTTTGGTTTCCGGTTCCTCATATATAGCCTCAACGCCATCTGAGATCTGATATACAAGGGAAAAGCCCTCCGGAAGCGTTATATCTTCCGTAAGGGCTTCTTCAATTTCATTGATTAATTTATAAATGGCGGTATTGCCTTTGTAAGGCTCTGCCACAGCGTGGATGTTGACCCGGTAGACCTCGCAGAACATGGCTTTTGTGTCGTTCGGTTCCTTTCCTGCCGCCTCTATATAAATAAGCGGAGACGGCGCATCCTGCGGCACAAAATCATAGACTTTTGCGGTCGTATTTTTCTTAAGCAAAGCAATGACCGCCGCGATCAGGTCAACAAACGAAAGTTTTTTAAGCATTCATAGCCCTCGCAATCTCCTTTTCAAGGTCTTCTTTAAAGATCGGCGCCTGCGCCTGCACATTGCTGCGCAGATAATACTGACCGGGTACAAAGCCGCCCCCACCTCGTGTTCGGTGGCCGTATTCCACATGCGGGGCATATTCTTTTGTGTAGCCGAATTCATCTTTTTTCTGATATCGGCTCTGCATCAGTTCGCCGGTGTCATACGGCGTACCACCGCCGTTTGCGCCGGTTTTTGCGGCACGCTGGTACATCTGGGAAACCTGTTTTTTTATAACAGCCTCCAAACGGATCGCGTTCATCGCTTTCAGTTTTTTCATCAGTTCCGGATATCCTAAAACATAATTGCTCATTTCGCGCCCTCCAAAATCACCAGCGTGAAACGCCCCAAAGCCCGTATTTCAGGTTTGCGGTATGTTTTTTCCTGAAATTCTATAAAATCGAATCTCGGCAGCACAGAACAGGCGCAGCGCAGCAAAATATTTCTTGTGCGCACGGTGATCTCCCTGCCGTCAAGATCCTGCTCCTTTAGAATATACGGCGTAAAGCGGGCAGGTATCTCTGCCGCCTGCTTGGGGGATGTTATTGCGTTTCCGAGTTCATCGGTACTCGTCTGTTCATTTACAAACAATTTCGCCGGCAACCACTTCATAGGAACTTCACCACCCCGCTGCCTGTACCGCTCTTTGCTTTGTAAGCACTGATCTCGCTTGCATATTTATTGAGGATGTCTTCAACGAATGAAACGGAAAGCCCGCCGTCATTCTCTGTGGAGATACCCTCATAGGAATATCTGCGGAAGAGTTCAATACACGCCTCAACAGCAATATGTTCGAACGCAAGCGGCAGTTCACTTGTGCCGAGCCGGAGATTCAGGCGGCTTTCAACCGTACAGCACCAGTGATAGATACGCTCATCGCTGATCGTGCTGTCCTCTTCAGTTATCAGTTTTTTTACCGAATCAAACAACATAAAGCCGCCCTCCTTTCATTACGCCTTAACAGTTACGGCTTTACTGCCTGCTGCCTGTGCCTGATATGAGCCGTCAGCCTCAACAATGGTTATCGTCTGACCTGAAGTTGCGGTAATATCAGATTCACCGTCCCAAGTGCTCCAGTTCCTTACATTTTGACCGTATGTTACTGAAACGGCGCCTGTATCGAGTTTATACTTGTAGACGTTAGAGGTCTTCTCTTTTTCGGGCGAAACGGTGATTTTTGTTGAACCGCTTTCTGTTCCCTCAGCAGCGGTTACCGTAAGCGTACCGAGAGTAGGCGTATCATCCACTGTAACCACTGCTACAGCGTCAATGTACTCCGCAAAAAGTTTGATGCCCATAAGCGCATAGCTTTCTGACTGTACATAATCGTAATCGCCTTTGGTATGGAAACCAAGCATGGGCAGTGTTGGATCTACCGTGTACACCAGACCGGCTTTTGAAAACTCTGAATTTGCCGGGTTTACATAATAAGGAATAATATTGTTAACAGGTGTTGCAGCAACTGTGCCCTGCGGAATCTCTGAACTGAAAAACAGGTAATCGATTCCCATGAAGTTTTGGACATAATTCATGCCAAAAGCAGTCTGTACAGTGATGTTGGCGCTGCCGATGTATTTATAAACATCAAGCGTATTAACAAATTCCGCTATACCGGTAACCTGTCTGCCCATTTTCTGAAACTTATGGCGCACACGGCCTGCTGCCATAGACATCGCCATCTGAAGATCTTTTTCAGTAGAAGTAAGCGTTCCCGTCAGAAGAAAGCTGTAAAAGTCATTCAGAACAACATTCTGCAGTTGAATCTTGAATTCTTCATCTGCAAGCGTAACCGCTCTTTCATAGCCGTGTTCGGCGATGCTTTCCATCGTTACCGCTTTTGCATATTTTCTGATTGCTAAAGGTCCTACAGGATCAGCCTGGACTTTGAAGTTTGAAAAAGGCACTTTCTCGCCCTCGGCAACATTGCCATCCTTAAGCGTGCCGGTAACCGTGTTCCTGTAAAGCATAGTTCCGTTTGCTTTTTCAATCGGTCTTGAGATACCAAGAATATCAAGCAACTGCTGGATATTCCTTGTAAACGTGGTTACAAAGTCTATCTCCCTTGCCTGTACGTCAATATCAGTAGTTGTTATCACGCCGTCTTGCGCGGCGAATAACTGTAAATCATATCTTTTTCTTTTCATTATTTTCCTCCAAATAATTCAATGTTTTCGGCAATTGCTTTCTGCCTGGTAGCAGTGTCCTTAATTGCCATAATATCGTTTTTTGTTACGGTTTTAGAGCCCCCTGTTCTTGGCTCCCTGTGTGAAATCTTACTATCAACCGCCTGCGAAACGGCAGACTGAAATGCCTTGGCGAAAGCCTTGACGTTTGCGGAAGTCGTATCAGCGTCAGTCGTTACAAGCACGGAAACAAGTTCATCCGGTATGTTGATGTTCTGTTCAGAAAGGATTGCACGCGCCGTTTTTGCCATTTCGGAAAGGGTTTCGCGGTTTTTATACTCATCCAATTCTTTTTGCAGTTTTTGAAGTTTGTAATCCGATTTTTGCTGCTCGTTCATTTCAGCAAGTTTTTGCGCCTCGTTGATCTCCTGGTCTTTTTTCGCCTGCCATTCCGCAAACTTGCGGTTGATCAGTTTATCCACGTCTTCATCGGTATAGAGTTTCTTCTGCGCTTCTCCCGCCTTATCTTTATTACTTTCCTGCGTGCCGTCAGATTTGCTCTTTGCCTTTGGTTCTGTGGGATCGTTCGCCGGCTCAGTCTGTGGTTCATCGGCGAATAACTGAAGATTATAGATTGTTTTACGTTTCATGATTACCTCCATAGTTTTAAGTCACAATGCTTGACTGTAGATTCCGTAGATTTTAACGAGTGCCACGCCTGCTCTTTTCCTCAGTTTTTAACGTGTCCCGAGCCTGCACGTTTATATATTCGGGGTAGTTTTCGGCAAGCGCCTTGACTCCCTCAATATAAGCTTTGATCAGCAGCAGCCCCTCAGGGCTTACCTGCTGCCACTGTGCTGTCATTTCGCCGTTTTCAAGGACTATTTCGATATTATCATCGGTAAACTTCTTAACGGCGGTATCAAGCGTTAGAGAAAGCACAGAAAAAGCGGCGCACACAATGTCGTACCCTTTCGGTGCATAACCTGCGTGCCCGCTTGCCGTTATTTTCCCTTGTTTTATTGTTACGTTTATCATTGCTAAACCTCAAAATGGGTACAAGAAAAGCACCGTGCTTTTGCATGGTGCTTAAACTTATTTTTTAAACAAATCTTCTGTGATTTTTGGCGCTTTCATTTGTAATTGGAGAACTGTACTATATGTGCTCAATTCACCGGTATTTTTATCAATACGGATTAACTCCATGCCAGGGAGAGGATCTTTACCTTTTATGCCAAATGCAAATGTGTAATACTGTTCATCTTCGCGGTTGGAAATAATATCATAATCTTTGTAATATTTGCGTGCTTTCTTTTCCGCTTCTTTATAATTTATCATACACAAATCATTCCTCTCATCTACAGCACTGTTTAATAAGATCAGATGGCTCCAAATTATCTATCCTGAAATATTTGGTTGCATTAATCTTTATCAGACTTGCATCAAAATAATTTTCTGCATTTCCAAATGTCTGCGGATCAAGAAAATATATATACCCGCCTAAATTTTCAGCCAAAAATGTGTGAGCATCTCCATTAATCCATTCAACATATACCTGCATTCTGGCGCCATCGCCATAATCAAGCAATGCTTTGGTAATTTCCGCTTTTGGATCACCTTTTGTTTGCTCAATTTGCGCGTTTTTAAAAACTTTATCCCAGCGGTTTTTTACTATATCTGCATCACTGTATGTAGGAAACGCTTCAACATCATAGCCACGCCTGCGCATTTCGTATGTGGGCACACATTTCTGACAATTGATCTGATATGCTTTGCCTTCATTAAAATGCGGATTACTATTCTTTAGATCGCTTATTATATCAGGATTGCCGGACTTTAATTTCCATGATTTAGGCGGAGTAAATCCGCTCGGCATGCTACCTGAATTTATTGTATCACGGTCATAAATATTATTCAATATTTTTTCACCGTTTGTACTGTGCCGTTTTTCATAATCATCAAGCCATTTATCCCAGTCATCCACAACCGGGTTGAAATGGCAGCGGCACCACGGGTGCATGGGCGGGAAGTTCGCGCCCTGCTGCCTTTGGCTGAACCTGAACCGTCTGCCGCTCAGGGCGGAGCACACGGAACAGACCTTACCGTCTCCGGCTGTGAGATATTCGTATTTCTCAAAGTCCTGTTCAAATATCCTTGCCTGCGCCTCATTCATCACATAGGTACCTTCGGTATATATGAGCCTATAGGCATCGTTTTTGGAGACATTGATAAACCTGCTCCTGACCTGCTGCGTAAGCCGTTCATAACTGTCTCCGCGGGCAAATCCCTGTGAAATATCATTGTTCAGGTATTCCGCAAGTTTATCGGCGTTCTGCCATATGCGCTGTGAATAGTCTTTACTGCCTGTCCAAGCCGTATTGACAAAGTTTTTGATGATGCTTTCATTTTCGGTCAGCCCTACCGCTTTTGCCGCCGCCTTGCTGTTTGTGAAATACAGTTTGCTCAGGTGCTCTTGCAGCTGCGCGTTCGTTATGGCGCCGATCTCATACTGATGCAGCAGCACGCTTTCCTTTAAGCCCTCCAGCCGGTTCAGCTTATATACGCTTTCCCGAACCGGCATCAGATCGGCATACTGCGGATATTTCTTTGCAAAATCATCCATACGCTCAATGAGCAGTTTTATATCGTCTACACTTAATTGATCAAACAGGCGGGCGTATTCTATGACGTTATCCCTGCCGTATTTTTGATAATAAGCGGCGATCTCTCTATCCAGTTTTGCCGCCTCGCGCTCATAAGCCTTTAAAAGCCGTTTTTTGAGCGCCGCCTCATCCTTTTCAAGCGAAGAATCAAGTTGATCTTGCCGTCTCTGCCAGTAACTACTCATTGTTTAATGTTGTCCTTGCCGTTTCATAATCCGTCTGATAGGCGATCCTGTCGTTTTCTTTCTGCTTGCGCTCGATTTCTGCTTTTACATCATCTACGATAGATAGCACGCTGAGCAGGGTCTCATCACTGGTTATGCCTTTCAGTTTTGATGCCACGTCCGCCTCCTCTGTGAGGTTTACGGGATAATTCAAAGTGAACTGAAAGCGCAGTTTCATCCAGTCATCTTTTGCCATTTGGCTCACGGGGTTGGAAAAGATCAGCCTGTATCGTTTATTGAAACCTGCCGTAAACTTGCGCTGTTTTGTTTTGGCAAGATCGCTCATGATCGTAAGCCTGTATCTCATAGCCTGCCCGGATGCAGCATCGAAGTTCTCATCATTAATGTTGGCAACCATACAGGTAACAAATATTTCACGCTCTAAGCGGTTAAGCAGGTTCTCCTGTGATGTATCTGCGTTTGGCTTTGCCAGAAAATCCGCGTCCCCGTTCACACCGTCCTGCGCCGGGATATTGATCACGCGGTTATCCCTGATATTTGCCACATCGCTACTGTTCATATCCGGCCCGATCACTTTCATATACGCATCGGCAAAATAATCGATATCGTTCGCCTTTTCCGAAAGCGCTTTGTTGTATTCATTCATCATGGAGAGCGCGCCCTCATAGAGCCCGATACGCTCCTCGTTTTCGTAAAACTCCACTGCCGGAATGCCGTCAAAGCCGTGCAGTTCGCCCTCTTCGTCTTCAAAACGAACGGTGCCGCCGGTAACATAGAAGTACCAAACGCGGCTGCTGTCTGAAATGCTGCCGTGCAAATTCTTATCCGCGTCAAAATAGTAGCGGACAAAGTATTTCGGATTCGTATTCACACTGTCGTCATAGATCATAAATGCCTGTGTGGGCGGCAGATACGATATGCAGATCATATTCTCGCTGTTGACATAATACAGTTCATACGCCCTGCCGTAGATCGAGCACAGTTTGGAAAGTTCGGCGTTCTTATCGTCCTGATTGTTAAACGTATCAAGCAGCGCCGCATATTCGGCAACGTGGCTGTCATCACACTGCGTTTTGACCGGGATGCCGATAAAAAAGCCGTTGAACGTATCCGTTATGTATTTTGCAAAATTGACGGAAAGTCGGTTGTCCGGCTTATATTTTGGCTTTTTCGGTAAACGAAAGATTTCATACCGGTTGCAATACGCGTTTTTTAAATCCATGTATCTGTGTGTTGAAATATGGATATTTTCCATAATAAACGAATACAGATCCTCTTTTGAGAGTTCCTCTTCAGCACTCATTCTGAAGACATTGTATTCAACCATCAAATTCCCTCCTTAAACAAATGGATACCGCCCGCCGGCTTTGAAAGAATGCGCATCAGGCTGGCGGCGCTGTCCGGCGCGTCATCATGAGCCGCCTGCTCCGTGTAGTCCAGGATCTGCGCAAGGTACTCCGGATCTGTATCGTTAATCCAGTAGATCCTGCTCCAGTTTGCTTTTAAATACGTTGATATTTTGATAAATTTGTTCATCTTTTCTGCGTAGGAATCGCAGGGCAAGCCGTTTGAGCGGAGCTCCTTGGCAAGATAGCCTTTATCAGCGTTCCGTTCGCAATGAATAGTTCCCAACCTATACTCTTTTTGATAAGCCGCTATTTCGCCCAAACAATCATCAACATGCTTTTGCCATATCTTCCCAAATCCGATGACCGTGCCGTCCGGCTGGCGTTTAAACGCCGTGTATGCGGTGTAGTCTTCGCCGCCGTAAGCCGCGTCTATGTGCGAAATGCCGTTATACAGCCGTTCAACCTGATCCGTGAACTTAGGCTCGGTAAACATAGCGTTCTGATCCGCTATATGCTTCAGTTCATAGTTGGCGGCAAAAAGGCTTGGGCTCATGCTGCTGCGCAACTCCCTGAGTTTTTTAGGCGTTATAAGCCCGGTTGAGTAGCAGTCGTATTTTTCAATGTTCGGCATCAGTGTGAACGCGTCATCCTTATGCCAGGGCGTGCCAAGATTGATAAAACGACCGCCGCGGTTACATACGTTTTGCAGTTCCTGATAAAACACCTTAATGCGCTCGCGTTCGGCGCGGCTGATCCTGTCTTTCAGGTTCACGATATCATCTGTAACGATAATATCGGCGTGCTTACCTGTAACGCTGCCGGTTGTACCCATGCCCACGATCTGTGACGCGCCGCGCACGCCTGTTATAAGGTTGGTGTCGATCTCTGTGGCGTTTTCTTTAACAAGTTTGAGATCTATACCGTAAAGTTCATGCGCGATCTCACGCACGCAGGCAGCCTGTTGCAAGGATCTGTTTGACCTGTTTGATAACCTCGATAACATCATTATCTGTTTTACGGAAAAACAGGATGTTTTGATTTGGCGCAACGATTGTATGCAGCGCCATAAATAAAGAAACGTCCGTTGTTTTATAAGAGCCTCTGTGCGCCTGTTTCGTCTGGTTTTCTTTTGAATAAAGAAAAGACCTCAACCACTCATTGTGCAGAGCGGTCAGGTCTTTGAATCCTACCCAATGGCCTATAAGAACAGGCTGATCATAGAGCAGGTCAAGTATTTGTTTTTGTTTAGCTGTCATTTTCAATTCGCCCGTTCAGGTATTCGGTCATTTCCTTTACGGTTTCGTCAACAGGCTTTGAAAGCTCGATCTTGTTGGTATATATGCCGTCCATCTTGTTAAGCGTATCGATCGCCTTGATCCGTGAATCGTCTTTTTTACTGAATTGCGCAATATCAGACAGCGTTATCATACGCTGCGCACGTGTCATGATCGCGGCGTTTTCTGCTTTTTCTTTCAGTTCGTTATACCTTGTCAAAATCTTATCCGTCTTAAGAGCACATGCTTTGCTGTCAACAGCTGCATCTTTCCACTTTTCAGAGCTCGGATACGCGGCGCGGTAAGCCTTACGCTGGCTCAGGCCGATTATAAGGCCCTGTATGAATTTTTCCTGCTTTGCAGTTAAAGCCGTAAGGCTCACCTCCCCATAAAAAAGCAAGCCCATCCAAACGGCAGGCTTGCTTTGATCTTATTTGCTATTTTAATCATACCACAGATCTATTGTGATTTTTGTGAATGTTGTGAAAGATAAGCATTTAATTTTTTAATGCAGGTCGAGTAGTGATAGTTCATCTTTTGGCCAATCTCTTCATAAGTCATGCCTTTAATAAATTTTAATTCGGCTATGGTTTTAACAGTTTCGTCCTGAATACTGAATATGTAGCGCTGGATCTCTTCAATTTCAGCAACAAGCCTGTTGAATTCGGCGGAAAGTTGTCTTTCAAGTTCCATAGAGCGCAAAGCAAAAAGAGCCGTAGGATCTCCCACCGTCCCCGTCTGCACAGATACCTGAGACGGATCTATGCCTTTCAGATATTCTGCTTTAAGTTCCTCGCGGATGATTTCCAGCTGCTCAACCTTGTCTTTATAAGAATTCAACTCTGCAAAAGTCACACACTATCACCTCGACACAAATTTCAACTAAATACAATCAGCCTGCAAAAAGGCTTCATACAACTTTGGAAACTGAATAGCAAGCCAGTCCACCATCTCTTCATTATGCGCCCAACTGCAAAGATCGAGCCCGGATTCATGAAGAAAGGCGTGTATAATTTCGTGCCTTGTTACAGATTTTTTATAAAGTTCGATATTTTTTAAATTCATCTCGTCAGACTTTTTCATTTCATCAACAATGCACTCCTTGGAAGTGTGATCCGAATATCCGTCCGCTTCTGCAAGTTTTTTATCCGTTTCCGAGTTTCTCTCTTCAACGGTGTATTCGGTACCTAAAATATTAATTTTCATTTCGCATCCTCCAAGATTAAGCAGATAACATATTGCCTAAGTATTTTATAAAATTAACATCCGGCATAATTGCCCAAGATATGATGCTGTCTATACACATCACAGATATAAACAAACCGACGAGGATGGCTACACCACATACTATACACGCTACAGCCGTACTATCTTTCCAATCGCCGAATTCATGAAAACACCAGTTTTCTTCACCGGTTTTTTCAACTAATTTATTGGCAGAGTAGGCTTTCTTGAAAAATATGCCGCACAGTATAAAGATCAAAACGATAAAAGCCAACAAAAGACTGGAAGTTACAATCTTATAGATCTGCATACGGTGTATCAATTCTTGTATGTATGGAAAAAACATATCGCTTGTCCAATCCACACCTTTGTCAATAACTATGCCAAATTTGTTGAGTAAATCTGCTATTGCCTGTTGTAACTGATCATTCATTATTCTGTACCTCCTTGATTCCTAAAACAACATAATCTCGTGGAATGATCCAACCGCTGAAAATATATGTTATCCTATATTCTTTATCTTTAATGGGATGATCAAATGGGATTGTTGACGAAAACCCTTCAACAGAAAAATTTTTAATCGGAACAAATCTAATATGATCGCCTTTTTGATAGCAGCGGTCATTCCTTCGGATTTCAAAGGGCTTTTCTCCGCTTAGAACCGCATCGCAAAATTGCTCTTTCAGTTTGATATGATGTGTTGTCAATTTTATATCTCCTTTTTTATAAATAAATTGAAACACTGTTTCGATTATCACTTATTGTCAAACAGTGATGCTTAATTAAACTCTCAAACACGCAGTCGGTTTCATCATCAAAAATAATTTCTGAAGATGATGCTGCCAATTTTTGGAGAATATCTTCGAAGTTATATTTGACATAAAATACACCTCTTATTTCATAGCAGATATTCTGTCAAGGCTGCATATTGTTATACTGTGTTTAGCCTTAAGATCCTGGATCTCTGCCTGGTAGAAAAAACGGTTTTTCCTGTCTTTGCGCAGAATGCAGGCGGTCAAGATCATTTCCCGGTTTCCGAAATCCCGGCTGTGGTAAATTACCTTTTGGTTCAGGTTTCGCTTTACTTCTGAAAGTTCCATATCAAAGATCCTGTATGCAGATGAAGAGCCCAGGCTGATCAGCGTAGAACTTTTCTACGATCTCGGATACCACCAGCACATCATCTTTCCAGAAATGCAGCGCCGTCAGCAGATCTTTCAGGATCTTCTGAAGATTATCCGTGTCCGGCTTGGAGGTCTTGTACTCTCCGTCATGGTGATTTCCGGTGATTGGGAAAAGCCATTTGACCATTAAACGCACCGGACCGGTGTACTGCTGCTTTGGAACATACGCCGCCAGATAATCCCTGAACTTTACTTTTGCCGCTTTGATCTCCGCGCTGTCATAAAAATACGGCTTGCCCGATTTGCTGATTCCCACACGGTGTTCCTGCGCTGTAACCGTTGGCGGGATCATCGGTATAAAAAATTGTGTATTCATTTCGCTTTACCTCGCTAAAGTACATTTTTGATTCTTGAAATTTGCTTTAGTCACGTTATGCAATGGTAGGGGGGAACTGCGCCACTTAGGCAGTTCCCCTACCGTCCATTGCGTGACGTGTGAACGGAACGTTTTTACATACGTAGTATGTAGTGTTATTTTCCGTCATTGAATGAAACATAAATTTGTGTTATTTTCCGTCACGGAATGAAACATAAAATTATGTTATTTTCACTGAGTGAAAAGTGAAAATAATATGTTATTTTCAATCAATGAAAAATAAAAAGATTATGTTATTTTCAATTTTCACTTTTCTTGACAGTTCCGTCATTCTTATCAATATAATAGCCGTATTCTTTAACATAATTGCGAACAGTACGAACCTCAACCGATAAATATTCGGCTAATTCCTGTAGAGTAGGCGCTTTATCCATGCCGCAGAAATTAATTGCATTTTCAAATTTTACTCGCTTACTCTTTTTGTTTTTTTCAACATTATTTTTTCGTTTATCTACCGCTTTCTGCCACGGGGGCTTTTCCTCGGTAGAAATATCTTTGAGGACGCCGTCTGCATCGGCAACATGAACGGGATAATCGAACCAAAGATTGATCGGATCAAATCGCGGGAACTCGCGGAGCGTGCCCTCTATGCGCCATGCCGTGCGTACTTTGTATTTCTGCCTGACCTGAGATATTTCTTCCCGCAGCCTGTCCAGCGTCGTCTCCGGCAGCCTGTCGCGGCATATATCCACGATTCTGTCCGTAACGAGCAGATCATCCTGACTGTATTCTTTCAGATCGATATTAAAACGTACAAGCCACTTGCGGCATACGTTGCAGACCGCGCGTTCTGTCTGCTGCCTGCTCACTTCTTCCGGCACCTCCAGTTCGATCAGATCCAGCAGCGCATCCGGATCTCTGGCAAATACGCCGGAACCGGACGCACGATCCATAGAACGCTTGCCGCCCTGCGCGCCCTTTGAATGATGATGGCAGTAGATCACGGCGCAGCCGAGCTCCGTGCACACCTTGTCAAACTGATTGCAGAAATAGGACATCTGATCTGCTGAGTTTTCATCGCCGGTTATGATCTTGTAAATGGGATCGATCACAATGGCGATATAATCCTTTTTAGACGCCCGGCGTATCAGTTTCGGCGCCAGTTTATCCATGGGTACCGAGTTGCCGCGCAGGTTCCAGATATCAATATTTTCAAGGGCTTTTGGCTGCATATGCAGCGCTGTATAAACGTCCTTAAAGCGGTGCAGGCAGGAGGCTCTGTCCAGTTCCAGATTCACATACATCACTCTGCCCTGAGCGCAGGGAAATCCAAACCATTCCTTACCCTCGGCAATGCTGATGCAGAGTTCTATGAGCGCATAACTTTTGCCGGCTTTTGAAGGGCCTGCCAGCAGCATTTTGTGCCCCTGTCTTAATACGTTTCCGATCAGCGGAGGGGAGAGCTCCGGCAGGTGATCCCATACTGCAGCCATACTCTCCGGCTCCGGCAGATCATCGTTTGCCGCCTCGATCCATTCCACCCATTCTTCCCAATTTGATTTGCCGATTTCTTTATCAATGATAAACTGCTTGCGGCCGTTTCGCATCACGCCCGGAAGGCGGCTTAGTCTGGACGGATTCTTGTTCTGCCGGTCAATGCTCATGCCGTTCTTCAGGCATATGTTATACAGGTAATCCACCCGTTTTTGATATTCTTTGAAATCCGGCGCGTCAACCTTTACGATGGCGTGAATGGATTTCTTGCCGGAGTAGACTAATATCGCGATCGGCAGTTCCAGTTCACGCAGGATCGCATTCTGCCTTTCCAGATCCATATTATCCGATTCCACAAGAGCATATCTGTATTCTGTTACGTTCTCGTTTTTAACACCTTTGCCGTCCAGCGGGTTAAACCGGATCCATGCGCCGGCTTCCGGGTTATAGTCTCCGAGTACGCTGCCTATATCGCCCTTGCACTTGTTTAACTGCCGGATCAGTTCGCCGGCAGTGCGGTCATAACTCCCCTTTGTGGGCAGCCATTTGCCTTTTTCATTCTGCCAGCTCTCTGTAACATAGCCCACGTTTTCATCCGGCGAAAACAGCGTTTCAAGATAGGTTGTGATCTCGCTGACCGGATCAAAGTTCTCGGGCTCTTTGATCTCTTGGTTTTCTATGTACGCCTTGTCTACGATCACATAGTCACGATCCCCGCCGATCTGATCATCCCAGTCAAGCGCGCGGTCCTCTTTTGTATGGGGCAGCCAGCCGTTTTCCTTTGCCATTTGATAGATTGTGCCGCCTGTTACTCTTGTGCCGCTGTAATTGCCGAATGTGCGCCACTTTTTTTCGCATTCGCCCTCGTGGTAGCGAGCATGGTCTCTCCAGCTCCAATCCTCCCAGACAGCGCAGGCATAGCCCTCTTCCTTTAGCGCCATACCCACGTTTGCCCATTCCTGATAATCCAGAGCGGATGGATCAATGTAATCAAGCAGTTGCGTTAAATCCAGATTGTGTTCCATAATCGTCTCCATATGTTGCAGGATCTATGTTATGCGGAATCCGCCAGCCGTTGGCAGCGATCCTGTCTATCAGTTTTCTTGCAGTCTCAAACTGCCATGTGCCCACATGCTGAAATCCCCGGCTTTCAAGAAAACGTATCTGTTTCGGTGTTGTGAGCCCTTCTTCCCGGCGTTTGGCAAGCCTGTCCAGCAGAAGGCTCGCTTTTCCGGCATTGTCTATCTCATCCGGGAATATGCCGAACTTTTCAAGCGCTGAGATCTGCTTGGATGACGCCGGCGCCATTTCCCAACCAAAGGACGGCACATAACCGGAAAGATCCTCCGCCTGTATGGACATTTCAAACTGCAGCGGATCCACCAGTTTGCGTTTACGTTTTCTCATTTCCGAAAGCTGCTTTGCGAGCGCTTCTTCCCGCTGCGCCACCACTTCGCTTTCGGCGGCTTTGGCGGCTTCTTCTATATCTGCCGGGCAGCCTGCGTTTGCACAAAGATCATCTGTCATTTGTTTTGCCGTTTCCGGGTTCTCACAGATCAGGTTTGCCGGGTGGCACAATTCGTGCCGCTCCGTGTGCCATAAAAAATCAAGTAACAGTAAATGATCCTTTCCGGGCGCAAGCCGTGTGCCACGCCCGACCATCTGGCAGTACAGACTGCGTACCTTTGTGGGTCTCAACACCACAACGCAGTCTACATCCGGACAGTCCCAGCCTTCTGTTAACAGCATGGAATTGCACAGCACATTGTATTTGCCGTTTTCAAAATCTTTCAGGATCTCCGTGCGGTTTTCACTGTTTCCGTTTACCTCCGCCGCAAAAAAGCCGTGTGAAAGCAGTATATCTCTGAATTTCTGACTGGTTTTGACCAGCGGCAGAAACACAACGGTTTTTCTTTCTTTGCAGTACTTTTCCATTTCAGCGGCGATCTGCTCCAGATAAGGATCAAGCGCTGTTCCGATCTCGGACGCTTTGAAATCTCCTGCCTGTATGGATACAGAAGACAGATCCAGCGTAAGCGGAACGGTCAGCGCCTTGATCGGGGATAAATACCCGTCCCGGATCGCCGCAGGCAGCGTATATTCATAAGCCAGACTTTCAAAATACTGACCTAAATTTTTCATATCGCCCCTGTCCGGGGTGGCTGTAACACCGAGCACATCGGCAGAATCAAAATGTTCCAGCACACGCTGATAACTGTCTGAAATACAGTGATGCGCTTCGTCAATGATGATTGTGGTAAAATGATCCGGTGAAAACTGCGCAAGCCGTTTTTCCCGCATGAGGGACTGCACAGATCCGACCGTAACGCGGTACCATGAGTTAAGGCTACTCTGTTCCGCTTTTTCCACGGCGCTTTTCAGCCCGGTTGCTTTTTCCAGTTTATCGGCGGCCTGTTCCAGAAGTTCTCCGCGGTGGGCAAGAATCAGCACCCGCCCACCGTTTCGCACGCAGTCTTCCGTGATCTTGGCAAAAACGATCGTTTTGCCGGTTCCCGTAGGCAAGACGAGCAGGGTCTTTTTATGCCCCTGTTCCCACTCGCGGAACACTGCTGTTTTTGCCTCCTGTTGATATGGTCTTAATTCCATCAGAATTTACCTGCCTGAAATTTCGGCGCAGACGCTGCCGGTGATTCGTGATCATAAAACTTTTTGATCTGGTTGCTTTTCATCGTCTCGCCCTTATCGTTCACCCATTCATGGATGCCGACCTTGCAGCGCCCCTGTGCGCCAACCATGGCGTTCCAGTTTGGCTTGACCGGTTCGCCGCGTTTTTTCTGCCCGATCGCGATGAGAAACGCGCTGATCATGCCTTCGGTCTTTGTACTCAAAAACAAGTTGTGCTGAATGGTGCCCGTATTTCCTTTTCCATCGTCCACATTCAGTTCCAGTTCTGCCTTTTTACATGCTTTTAGTTTTGCACTGCCGTTGTGCCAGCCTCTGGTAAAGTTTACGACCGTAAATTTGTAATCACCTTCCGGGAGGAGAGTGAATTCACTTTCTTTGGATATTTCGTCATCCCAGTCTAATTCTCTTTCAAAATCTGCCATCATTCATATTCCTTTCTTTTAAAATGGTACACTGTTGTATTCTTTAATGTGTTTCAATACGCCGTTCCAGTCTGCAATAATACTTCCCGAAACAAAGTCTCTGTCATAATTCTCAATGGGTGTTCCTCTGGGATAGTAACCCACGTCTGCAACGACCGCCTGCAGTTCTTCAACCGAAACGTGGCTTTCGTTCATCAGATCATATAACTGCTGAATGACCGGATCGCTACTGTGCAACGTCTGCGACTCCGTACTTTCTTTCGGGCTTTCAACAACCTCTTCAAAATCGCCACGGTCTTCCATCGCGTTCAGCTGATCCATTGCCTGTTGTTTTGCATTTTGCGGTGCAGTCGCCTGCACTGCGCCAGTCTCCGGGAGAATGTGGCGGATCTGTTCAAAATCAAACGGCAACTCCTCCGGGAGGTTATCGCGGTTTTTGGCGTCCCAGCACGGATTGTGCGTGGTATACATGACCCTCTGACCGCCCCGCGCTTTCTTCTTGCCGTTTCCGTCATCGATCACATACGTTTTGTAATTGACGAAAAAGACAGCGTCCGCCCATTCCTTAAGCATGGGAGAAACAAATTTGCTGAGTTTCATCTCATACCGGTCATATGCGCCCATCTCATCCGGCTGCTCAAATTTGCGCAAAAAAGAATGGGCGGTAAAAACAACATTCACCCCTGCGGCGATGACCTCTTCCAGCAGGTTCAGCAGTTTTCCGAATTCGTCCCGAAGATACACATAGCCTTTGCCGTAGCCGAAATCCTCTATGCCGGACTTATTTGCTCTTGCACACACGGATTGTATACACAGCCGTTCCGCCCAGTCCGCTGTATCGATAACATAGGTTTTACACGGTTTGTAATCGCGCACATACTGCGCCTGCATCAAAAGCATCTCCCAGCTGGACGGTGCGTCAAAGCGCTTTACGTCCAGTTTTTTTGTGCTGCCCTCTGTATCGGAGAAAACAGGGTCGGGGAACTTTGATGCAAACGTGGATTTACCGATCCCTTCCGGGCCGTAAACCACGATCTTCTGCGCGTTCGGTATGATTCCGCTTGATATATTCATTTAGAATACCCCTTTCGTAAATTTAGGTGCTGCGGGTTCTGCCGGTACAGAAGAATACCCGTCCTCGATCACGATGGAACATTCGTCTCCAGTGCTCACCCTTGTGGCAATCACCTGCAGCCCTTCCCGTTCAAGCCAGTGTCCGAAATCGCAGAGCGTATCCAGATCCATCTGCTCCAGCTTGTCCACCAGCACAAAGCCGCATTTTGGATTCAGGCGGCGTATGATCGCAGTGGCGGCTTTCAATTGGTCCGAGCCGCTCATGTTATCCCATTTCATACCATTGAGGGTGATTTCACCGTCTTCCACGGAAAGACCGGGCAGGGGCAGATCCGCACTTTCCAACAGTTTTTTCTTTTCGCTGCGAATGTTTTCCAGTTTTACGCTGAGTTCGTTATACTGCTCCTGATAACGGTGCGCCTCCTCTTCCGCTCTTTCCTTATCCAGATTGGAACGGATCTTTACATTGATCTCATCGATCTTTTGAATGTTTTCTTCCAGTTCAGCAGTAGATCTGTCCTCTAATTCCGCTGCGGATAATTCGGCGATCTTCAATTCCTTCTCGCATTCTTCCAGCGCCTGCTGCAATCTTTGCTTTTGTTCCCGGAGTTCGGAAAGACGTTCGCGTTTCTTTTTGTTCTCGGCATTCCGGAGCAGGATCGCCTGCTGTTCCTGAATGAGATCCGATGCAGAGAGCAAATCATCCGGCACGCCGTCATAATGCGCCATCTCATCCGCATATTTTTGTTTTTGCGCCGCGATCTGACCGATCGCATGGCGGCTGTTGTAGATTTCATTTTCCTCTTTTTCCAGTTCAAAGAGTTTATCGCCGACCCCGATGATCCGCAGGAGGATATCCGCTTTTTCTTTCGCATTTGCCTCCATGAACTTCGGCAAATTCAGAGCAAAATTCTCTATGAACTCGTTAAGCAGCTGTTGACCGCCCTTATTACCGGACGGGTCGATCACCTTAAGGCTGCTGTTCTTGCCCTGGCGTTCCACGATGATGCCGTTGGAAAGTTTGATCTTTATGTACGGCGGAATAACTGAACCTTCCCGCTGCGTCTGGGATGGTCTGAACCTGTCCCCGCCGAGCGCCCATGCTATGGAATCCAGCACGGATGTTTTGCCCTGATTGTTTTTGCCGCCGATCACGGTGATCCCATTTTGCGTAGGTTCGCATTGAACGGCTTTGATTCGTTTTACGTTTTCAAGTTGAAATTCACTGATCTTGACTGCCATTATTTAACCTCCGTGAACTTGCCGTTTTTAAGCGTATACCAGGTGTCTGGCTTGACTGTCTTTCCGTCTACCTTATGGCATTTAACGGTTTTGAGTTGTCTGTTACCCTCATCATCTTCGCCCCATTCGGTAAGGACTATGTAACAGCCTAAAGAACCTTTTGCTTTACTTTCCAAGCCGAACGCAATTGCTATACTGTCTTTCCCCCCAACACTTGCAGCAGAACAGTCGCCTGTGTTCGTTGCAGCGGATTGGTCGCCTGTGTTCGTTGCAGCAGAACGGTTTCCTGTGTTAGTTGCAGCAGAACGGTTTCCTGTGTTAGTTGCAGCAGAACAGTATCCTGTGTTAGTTGCAGCAGAACGGTAGCCTGTGTTCGTAGCAGCAGACCGGTCGCCTGTGTTCGTAGCAGCAGAGTAGTTGCCTGTGTTGGTAGCAGCAGACCGGTCGCCTGTGTTGGTAGCAGCAGAGTAGTAGCCTGTGTTGGTAGCAGCAGACCGGTCGCCTGTGTTCGTTGCCGCTGACTGGTTGCCTGTGTTCGTTGCCGCTGACCAGTCGCCTGTAGCATTTTCCTTTTTAGTCTCAACGATATTATTTTTTATGTATTCCACGCTTGCCTGAACAAGCGCCGGTATACCTATCTTTGCGCCGATTTTCAACTTCTTTGAACAATACTTTTCCCCATCATTAGTTACAGGCTTGTCTAACGCTTCAACTTCCGCATATTCCGATACGCCCTTGTCAGTTACGGGTGGATAATAGCCGAAAACATCAAGCGGGTATTTGCAGAAGTGCATACCGCTTTTACAGCATTTTGCTTTTTTTTCTTTGTAAACTGTATTTTCAGCATATTGTTTTTTATGCTCACTGTCTGGCTCACAGATCAAGCCTGGATAAAATCCTTTATATCCTTTCATTATGTACCTCCTGAGATTAATCTTGACTGCCATTGTACATGTATACCTCCCGATAAAGTTTATTGTATCTGTCTTCTGCGGTCTTGCAGTTGCCCTGCCAAAATTCGATTTCATTTTGCAGGTCGCTTATAATATTGGTATAATATTCAACGGGTGTACCGTCATCACAGCGGCGGCTTGTCCGCTTTCGTTGCTTTTTCTGCTCTTTAAGTGGTAAAACACCAAAGATGAATACTACAAACGCGCCGAGCGCCATACAGACGGCAACTATGCCTGCCACCGTCCAGAACTGCAGTTCAGGGTTTTCGGCTAATTGTTCAAATATGTTCATTGATTTAAAACTCCTTATTTTTTAATTCATTTGCATGATTGGTGTAAAAACGGCTCATCGTGCGGGAGAGTCTTTCGCCTATTGTGGCGGTTTCGTTTTCCGTAAAGCCGGCAAACGGTTCTGTTTTTCCCTCCCGCTCAATGAGCAGATTGATCGTAAGCGGTTTATTCATAGCCTTTCACTCCTCTTTAAAGTCTATTTCGGCGTGTGCCTGTCTTATGAAAGAAGAGTGCTTTCACATCACTCCCTTGATTTTTTATTTGATATTTGCTATAATCAAGGTGCGAAGTTGATCTATAGCAAATATCATTTGCAGTCGCCTGTTCCCGCAGGCGGCTTTTTTTATTCCCTGAACGCGCGCCAGATATCCGGCTTTTCATCCGCGAGCACCCATTTCCTTGGGTCGTCATTCAGGCAGCACCCCCGGCTTTCGGATGCAAGCGGGCACTCATAGCACGGAATATCCCCTTTGTGCTTTTTGCACTCTGCCCGGATCAGTTTCAGCGCCGATAGCAGTTCCTTCTTTTCCGCAGCGTTCATTCCGTTTCACCTCCTTTCAATGCTACTTATCTTTGGCACCATTACCAAAAGCATCAAGAATGATGTTTCCGAGATAACGACCGTAGATGTAACTGTAAAAGTCCGATCCTTTCATGTTCAATTCACGTGCTGCACAATCGATAAAATCCATGGTTGCTTTCGTCAGATACTCTTTATCCTTACAAGTACACATGAACTGAGTTCTGTTTTGATTGTGCAGAAAAGCCACTGATTCTTTCATAGTACCTCCTTGTTTTGACATTCACACTTTCAGCTGATATACTTTTTGTGAAGGGTGGTATCAAAATGCAAAAAAAATGATTTATTCGATAGGCTCGGTATATCCGAAGAAAATTTTAACAAAAGTGTTGATGAATACATGAAAAGTCCTGAATATACCGAATATATGAAAGAACTCCACAAAAAACACCATAAAGAGAAAGTTTTGAAAGTTGCAAAATGGTTAAAAGTGAACTTTTGGAATATCACAACACTTGTAATTGGGGTAGTAACCCTCATTTTTTCGGTTTTGGGATATCTAAAGGGATAGATTTAAAAATCAACAAAGTTTCTTTTAAAATATCCTCTATATCCGAAATGCTTATTTTTTCTTTTGGCAACAGGTGAATTAATGTTGCCGCCAGTGCTTCTGGTATTTCAGTTTGTTTCATATTCCCTCCTAATTTGCCAACAATAAGCGAATATACGTTCTCGCATTTTTGCGAGTTCTATGGCAAAAAAATATCTTTTGCAGTTTGATCATCCAAATGGAGATATTCAACTATTTTTTCAACCTCGCCGATTTTTATCCCCTTAGGTTTTGATCTTTTACGATACCAAGTGCTTTCATCAATATTTAGCAACTTAGCAATCTGGATATTAGAGACTTTTTCTTTTTTCATAACGTTCTCAAGTTTTTTTATATCCACTTTTCTCACCTCCTACGATAAATATACTCGCAAAAATGCGAGTTGTCAAGTGTAAATTTGCAATTTTGCAAATATTTTTTGATTTTCTCTTGCATTTTTGCAATGTGTGTGTTATGCTGTCTTTAAGGCAGGTGATAAAATGGAAATAAATGAAAGAATAAAACATCGTAGAAAAGAACTCGGGCTTTCTGCTGAATATATCGCAGAAAAGTTAGGTCTTTCCCCTGCAACTATATACAGATATGAAAGTAAGGAAATTAAAAAATTCCCTACTGATGTTTTAGTACCACTGGCAAAAGTTCTCCATACAACGCCGGAATATTTAATGGGTTGGAGCGAATCTAAGCAACTAAAACTTGATTCACCAACCATTATAGACAATAACGTTTCATTTCCCGTCATTGGCGAACTTGCTGCCGGATATGAGCATATTGCCATGGAGGATTGGAGCGGAGAAACGATAGAGATTCCCGAATCTTATCTTAACGGAAGAAAAAGAGAAGATTACTTGGTGCTATCCGTGAAAGGCGATTCCATGTATCCCCACTATCATGACGGTGATAAAGTGCTGATCTTAAAGCAGGATTGTATCAACGAAAGCGGTGATATTGCCGCCGTGATCTATGATGGCGAATACGCTACATTAAAAAAGGTTGAATATAAAAAAGACGCGGTACGCCTTGTGCCGCTCAATCCCGAATATAAGCCGAGAGAAATCTCCGGATCTGATCTTGAGCAGTTTAAAATCATAGGCATACCGCGATTATTGGTTCGTGAGATTAATGACTAAAATTTGTATTTATTTTAAATATATGTTGAAAAATGCTCTAAAGAGTGCTATTTTATAAATATAAAATATTTTACATAAAGGAGAATTTTATGAAAAAGAAAGTAATTATAATTATTGCTGCCATAATAGCCGCTATCATGATATTTGCAGTTGTTTATGCGCTTGTTTCAGACCCGGAAGCCGTTAAAGAATCGCTATCTGAAACGGAATCGCAAAGCGCTTCTGAAACTTTATCAGATACAAGTGACACAACATCTGCTGCTTCAACAAGCAATATGCCTATAATTGCAGGTTCCAACGCATATGATTTTACAATCAGCCTTGAGCAAAACGGTATGCCTGAAGCGGAACGCAGTGCAACTTCTGATGGTTATTCATTCACTGCTGCTGATTCTAATTACAGTTATAGCATTGAAACCGATTCCAAATATCAAATCAGTTATGGTAGATTTATGGTTTTGAGTGAAGACAATGGATTTTTAGGATTCTGTGCATCTTTCCCGTGTGATGCAAATAGCGGAACGGAAGCGCAATCTTGGGTCAACGATCATGTTGGAGAAGAAACCAGCACCACTATTGGAAGTGCAGAATTTATTCTTTCTAACGGTAATCAAGGACCGATGCTCGAAATTAAGGCAATCGGCAGAGATGAATATGTTGAAAATAAATTAATTTCGGAATAAAAAAAGGCGGCCTTTCGGCCGCCGGCAGGTCTTGGATATGCAGAAAAAGAGACCTGCTGAAATAAGCATATAATAAATCGTTTATTTTGTCAATAAAAAATAAACCCCTCAGCTGCGCCAACAGGATGGAAAAGGATAAAAAAAGATTCAGTTGCCGAGATTTTCTCGGTAACTGCCAATAGGTTGATATAGATAAGCCTTATAAGGTCTCACGGGTATCTATAAGGCTTTTTAAACACATTACAAAATTATTAATTTTTTCAATTTTTTGTTGACAAATCACTATTTGGAGCATATTATTAATGTGTAGCAAGAAATTGCTCACAATTAAATTATAGCTCTTGATAGTAAACCTTCCGATATAGGGAATGTGTTGAGGTCAAGAGCTTTTTTTTTATAGGAGGAGAATATGAATCATAATACTAAAAATCCAAATAATACAATTATTCCAAACTATTGCATAAAAACTGCTATTTTAGTAGACGGCGGTTTTTATTTAAAAAGAGCCTATGCTTTATTCGGTGACAAAACACCGAAACAACGAGCGGATGAACTTATAGAATATACTAAGAGACATTTAAAAGGCAATAATTTTGAACAGCATTATTTATATAGAATTTTTTATTATGATTGTAAACCTTCAGATAAAATTATTTTTCACCCTTTGTTGAAGAAAAATATTGAATTGGCAAAAAGTGAACAGTACAAATGGAAAGTGGAATTCTATCAAGAATTATGCAATAAGCGTAAAGTTGCTCTTAGAATGGGGGAATTACTTGAAAGTTCCAGTGGATATATTCTAAAGTCAGATAAGTTAAAGCAACTATGTGCTGGACATTTAGAAGTTAAAGATTTAACGCCAGACGATTTTATATTGGACATCAAACAAAAAGGAGTTGATATGAGAATTGGTCTTGACATATCTTCTTTAGCTAACAAGCATCTTGTTGACCAAGTTGTGCTTATTGCTGGAGACAGTGATTTTGTACCGGCTGCTAAATATGCAAGAAGAGAAGGTATTGACTTCATTTTAGACCCAATGTGGAATCAAATTAAACCAAGTTTAAATGAACATATTGATGGTTTGAAATCTCAGTGTCAAAAACCACCGTATAATACAAGAGATCAATTACATATATCTCATATTTCAACAGATGAAAACAAATAAAAAATCCCTCAACCTCGCCAAAGGTTAAGGGAAAAGCAGAGTGTAAAAAGATACACATCTACCTCGCAAACTGATTGTATCACACTCTGCTTGAAATTGCAAGCAGGGTATTTTTATGCCCTTTTTTAAGTAAAAATTAAAGGGAGTGGTACTATGGGTCTGAAGATCGGCGCTGCCTACATTAGGGTATCTGATGAGCGGCAGGACGAATATTCGCCGGACAGCCAGCTCAAGCTGATCCGAAAGTATGCCAAGAATAACGATTACATCATCCCTGATGAGTACATATTTTACGATGACGGCATAAGCGCAAAGAGTACGAAAAAACGCGCGGAGTTTAACCGGATGATCGCGCTTGCAAAATCCGATGATAAACCCTTTGAAAGCATATTCGTGTGGAAATTCAGCCGATTTGCCCGAAACCAAGAAGAGAGTATTGTTTATAAATCTCTTCTGAAGAAAAAGGGTGTAAGCGTAATCAGTATATCCGAACCGATTGTTGACGATGTTTTCGGCAGCCTGATCGAGCGCATTATTGAATGGATGGACGAATACTACCTGATCCGGTTAAGCGGCGAAGTTAAACGAGGTATGACCGAAAAAGCGTCAAGGGGCGAACCAATGTGCCACCCTGCTCTCGGATATGATCTGATCAACAATCAATACGTGCCTAACGCCGAGAGCGTTTATATAAGGCGGATTTTTGAAAGTTACTTAAACGGTATGGGTGAAAGAGAAATCGCCCGAAATTTAGCCCTACAGGGCATGAGGACGCACCGCGGCAACCCTCCCGACAACCGATTAATTGATTACATCCTGCACAATCCCGTCTACATAGGCAAGATCCGCTGGTCTACGAACGGCAGGGCGGCGTCAACACGAGATTACGATAATGAAAATATAATGATCGTTGACGGTACCCATGAACCGCTTATAGATCTGGACACATGGAATGAAGTACAGGAGTTACTAATGGAAAACAAACACAAATACAAGCGCTATCAGCGCCGGGAACAGCCGGTTCAGTTTATGTTAAAAGGACTTGTGCGCTGCGATCACTGCGGTGCAACACTGGTTATGCAGTCAACCAAATGCCCATCCATTCAGTGTCACAACTATGCACGCGGCTCTTGTGGCGTATCTCATAGCCTTTCAATCAATAAAGCGAACAAAGCGGTAATAGAAGCGCTGGAAGCGGCTGTAAACACTTTGCAGTTTACGATTGAACCTGCTGCTGTGAAATCAGAATCACCGGGGCTCGATTTTGATAAGCTGATCAGTTCCGAAAGAAATAAACTTAAGAAGATCAAAGAGGCGTATTTGAGCGGCGTAGACACGTTGGAGGAGTACCAGCAGAGCAAGGCTGAAATACAAGAAACCATTGACCGCCTTGAAAACGAACAAAAAGCCAGTCAGGAAAAGGCAGACTGTAACAAAGTCAGCAAAAAGGAATTTTCAAAACGCGTGATAAATGTGCTTGATTTCATTAAATCACCCGATGTTTCAGAACAGGCAAAGAACGAAGCCCTGCGGACGATCATCAGCAAAATCATATATGTTAAGCCGGAAAACCGGCTTGATATTATTTTTTATACTTAAATCATCTCTTTTTGCCGTCAAGAGGGCCGGACGGCGAATTGGGTGCGTCACTGCGCTACCTTTCCCAGCGCTATTCTATGCCGCTGCCCGAATTAAAAGGCCTGCTGACGGATATAGGTGCAGAGCACACAGAAGCGCGCATTTTGCTTTCATAAGCGTTTATTTCCTTTACGCCGGCAAGTATCTGCACCTGCCATCTGTCGGGGATAAATTTTAAATGTATATCCATTTTTCTTCCCTTATAAACAACTATCTTATCAACGATATTTCTGTAAAACGCATCGTTCCACTCTGCGCCGCAGGAAATATTTGAAATGAATTTTTTTATATCTTCTATCAGTTTTTCCTTATCGGCGATCATCTTCTGCTTTTCTTTTTCTTTAACAAGAGCGGACTGCAGCTCAGCGATCTGCGTTTCAAGCGCATCGCACGCCGCGCGGTAATCCTTAGCCTCTATGTAACCGTTGAGGCACATATCGAGCAGGCGTTTTTTCTTTTCGGCGCATTTTTCTGTTTCTTTTTCTATTCGGTATAAATCGTCATTACCCGAAACGGTCTTGATGACCGATTCAACCGTTTGCAAAAGTTTGCTGACAAGCTCTTCCCTGCCGTTCATTGTATCCGCAACGACTCGTTGTAGGATCTGCTTTATATCCCTGTCGCTAATCGAATTTGTTGTGCAGCCTGCCGTTTCGCCGTCCTTTTCCTGATGGCTTCCGCCGTTTTTCCGGCTCTCGGCGCACACCCATTTAACATTAAATGTACCGTCCTTTCTTTTTTTCTGCCGTCTTACAAATCCTGCGCCGCACTCGCCGCAGATGATCTTGCCGGACAGCGCATATCTGTTTGCATAAGCCTTTATGGTACTCTCGGATGGTCGGCGCCTTTTCAGTTCGCGCTGCACAGCCTCAAAACGCTCACGGGATATGATCGGCTCATGGTGATCTCTTATTGTTACGGTCTCCACTTCGCCGTAATTTCTCTTTTTCTGATGCGTTAGATAATCAGGCGTATAGGTCTTTTGCTGAACAAGATCGCCGCAGTATTTTTCATTGCGAAGTATGCGCAGGATATTCGTATAAGACCAGTCTTTCATTCTGGCTGCGGTCTTTACTCCCTCTTCACGCAGTTCCTTTGCTATGCGGTGGACGCCCTTGCCCTCATCCAGAAATTTATGAAAGATTTTTCTGACCGTCTCCGCCCCCTCTTCATTTATGAAAAGCTTACCATTGCGAACATCGTAACCGAGCATATCTTTGCCGAACACAACGCCTTTTTCCATCTGCCGCCGCTGACCCCACTTCACACGCTCGCTGGTTTTCCGGCTCTCCTCCTGCGCTATGGTAGAGATCAGTGCAAGGCGCAATTCACCGTCGCTGTCCAGCGTATAAATCCCATCGCTTAGAAAAAGTACGCCAACACCGTGCTTTTTCAGTTCTCTTGTATAAGTGATACTGTCCACGATATTGCGGGCAAAGCGGCTGATCTCTTTTGTTATTATCAGATCGAATTTACCGTTTACAGCGTCTTCGATCATATGATTGAACGCCGCACGCTTTTTCGTGTTTGTTCCGGAAATCCCGTCGTCCACATAAATATCGTATAATTCCCAGAGCGGATTGCGGTTTATGTACTCGCTGAAATACCGCTGCTGGCTTACAAGCGAATTCGCCTGGTCGGTCTTGTCGGTAGACACGCGGCAGTACGCCGCCACCCGTTTTGGTCTGTTATCATCAATAAACATTTTTATCCTCCTTTCATTTGCGGGCGCCTTTGTTTATTCCGGCGCCCGCTTTCAACACACATTATATGCAAAGAATCTTCAAAGTCCAGCTAAACAATTTTGAGCCTGCGCTTACATTCTTCATACTGCTGATAATTGATCATCTTGTTTTCGTAGAGCGACAGCAGTACCGCGCTCATGTACTGCTTTTCAAATTCTTTGTTTGACTGCCTTGCATTTTCGTTTTCTCCGTTTAAAATGATTTTTGTTTTCACGAAGAATCGCCTCAACGAAACTTATGCAGCGGCTGCCTTTGATTATACCAATCCTCCTTTCGCCGAAAAAACATTTCTATAATAATTTGATTGATTCGTTATCAAGTATACATTTTCTCCTTTCCGCCCTGCCGGATAACGGCAGGGCATTTGTTTATTGTTTCAATTAATCTTCACCGTTCTGGTAACGGATGATGTCTTCAAGGTTGATCCAGCCGTTGAGTTCTTTGACTTCTCTGATTACTCTGTGTTTCATTCGTTGCACTTTTTGATCGTCAAGTTCAAACGCTCCGGCAAGTACATTCATTGTTGCCGCCATCTCAACGGCTAACTTGAAGATAATTCGTGATAATCTGTATTCGCTCAGATCGATCTTCGCGCCTACAACGGATTCAAAAGCAGGCGTCAGCAGATCTGTGTTGACCTGTTTGTGCAGGTAACAGTCGTAAAGTTTTATCGCCTGTATCATGAATTGATTTCTGCTTCTTGCGTCTGCAAGATTCATATCACTGTCGCAAAGATCGATTATTTCCTGAGGAAGATAAAAAGATACCCGTTTCATTTCATCTTTTTCCGTAACTTACCATCTCCTTTATTATGACATAATTTTTGATATAACATTTGTTTGTTTAAAACCGCATGGTTGTGCGGTTTTTTGATTCGTTGGCATCAAAACGCTTGTTCCTTTGCGCTCAAAAATGAGTCCCAAAACTGCCTTTTGATGCCAAACCCGAAACCCCAACGCACGGCGTTGCCGTGCGATGTTTGCGGAGTCTGGCGCCCCCGGCGGCATACTCCTTTATCCTGCTTGGTCATCGACCGCCGTTCTTTACCTGTTTTCACCTCCTTTTTCTGCTCTGGATTTCGGCTTGTTTGGCTACTTTCGGATCTTTGGATCTTTTCCCGCCTTTTCCTTAACTCTGCCAAACAGGGCAAACAGTGCCGTCAGGAACACCTTGTTCACACCGCCGTGCTTAAGGCGTCACTGCCGTCACGATCCGCAATGTTGTAAGAGATTTCAACTGTTCTTTTGCCGTTGCTTCTTGAACTTGAAAAGTAAACACCGTAGTCCTCAAGCAGGTATCGGAACTTGATCATCTGCTGTTTGAGCTTCTGCGGTGTAGTATTGAACATGGGAAATTCATTTTTGATTGCTTCAACAAGTTCCGTGTTGCCACCACGAAACACAAGATGCCTTTGCATAAACAAAATGAGTGTTCTCATCTCCTCTGTTAAAATTAGTTCCGGCTCGTCCAGACTGTCGCTTATTAATTCCCAACGGCAATCCGCTTTACTGAATCTCAGTTTCAGACTCCTTTCCTGTATGGAACGCCCGCGGCAGTAAAGTATGTTTACGCCTTCCTTGTGTTCCTCTTTTCGAAATACCAAAGATGAATCTGCCGCGCCGGTCAATCCCGTTGTGCCGGAGATCATGGCGTGCGGATCGCTTGCTCCTTGTTTTCTTAAATGGTGAACAAGAATTATTGAAATACCGAACTCATCCGCAAGCGTTTTGAACTTTTCAATATCGCCGTAATCGTTGCCGTAGGATAATTCTGCGTTGTTGTCACGCACCATCTGTAAAGTGTCTATGGCGATCAGACGAGTGCTTTTGTTTTCTCTGCAGTAACTTTCAAGTTGTTCGATCAGTCCGTTGTTCAGCGTTGGTGCCGTAACGCTTACCTCAAGTTCACAGGACGGTTCTGCCGTGATGTCGTTCACTCTGGATTGTATCCTTGAATAATTATCTTCAAGACAGAGATAGAGCACTTTGCCCTGCATAGTTTCCATTCCCCAAAGCGGTTCGCCTTTCGCAACGCACATACAGATGTCAAGCACCAACCACGATTTGCCGATCTTCGGCGGACCTGCAAGAATCGTCACGCCCTGCGCTATTAACCCGTCCACACTGAAAATGTTTCTCGGTAAATGCATATCCACCAAAGTTTCGCTGTCTATCGGTTCAATTTTTACCATCTTATCCCTCCTTCTTTTCTGTTATACAGGATGCCGTTCTCCTACCCCCGTCAGGCGGCGTATCATTACTGCTCTCCAATTGGGTCATCGCATATAATCAGCGCATCCTCTCCTAATTCACTTGTCAAGGTTCCTGATTCTTGTTCCGGAACAGAATCTGTGATATTATTTTAGTGAAGAAATTTATTTCCCACTATCTCAAATTGAAATTCTAAATTTTAAGGAAAGATCGATTATGGACAAAAGCATTTTTAACAGACCAGGGCTTTATATCCGATTTAAAGATAAAAACACGATAGAACGCATTGCCTTCGGCGCAAAAGGCGTAAAAGAACTTAGCCCTGTTGATTACAGAAAAGAGATACAGAACTTCTGTGATTGTGACCTCAGCAGATTTGAGAAAAAATTTTCAAACCGCACTTCAAGATTTCTTCATGAAAAACTCACGGAAAAACAACTTGGTTATATTATCAAGTCGAGCATGGAGGATGCTTTAAAGATAGAGACGGTGAACGAATCAGCGAGCGCTATACTGCTCGGCAAACTGAATATCGCGTGGGATATTCGGGATACGGATTATTCCGGAGATATGGAAATTCTTATGGACACGGCGGAGAAATTCGCAATGTGGAATGTTCAGACGCTCGCCATACAGCATAAGGTGAAAATGTTTTTCCCGGTCATTGCGCATTTGGAACTGTTTGAAAACGATCTTGAAAAATTTGTGCGCGACGCCGTTTTTTACAAAGCCGTTTCCTGTTTTGAAAACGGAGATGAAATGAAATACCTGTTTTTTGATGATGTGGAAAACTATTATGCCTATCTAATGTTTTTGTTCTATAACAGAAAGGAAATGCCGTGTGAGTGCGAACTGTGCGGCGGATATTTCATACCGAAAACAAAAAAGAAGGCTCTGTACTGTGACAGAGTCTTCAAAGACGGCAAGACTTGCAAGGAGATCGGACCGGGAATCAAGCATAAAATGCAGACGGAGAAAGATCCCGTGCTTGAAACTTATGAAAGAGAAAAGAACAAAATGTACAAGCGTATGGAACGTGCGCAATTGTTTGGCGAAACGCCAAAATCCATATCGGCTGACGAATACTTTGCTTGGCTTGACAAAGCGAAGCAAGTTAAAAACCAATACCTGAAAGACGAGATCACCGCCGAGGATGCACTTGAAGCAATCATGGAAGTATAACAAGAAGGCAAAACTATGCAAACGATTGATAAGGCTTTAGAAAAATTAAACATGTCAAAATTCAGATCCAGTTTCCACCTGAATGAAAAAGACAAGGAATATGTCAGAAGCAAAGGCATGAATGTTATCCGTTCCCACGCGGCGGATTTTATACGCACACGCCTTGCGCCGGCGGTTATTCCGAATGACGGCAAGCAGACGCCGATGCGAGGCCACCCTGTTTTTAAAGCCCAGCACGCCTGCGCCTGCTGCTGTCGCGGCTGTCTGAATAAATGGTACAAAGTTCCAAAAAATAAAGAATTATCAGAAAGCCAGCAGAAAAAGATCGTCAATCTCCTCATGGCGTGGATCGAAAAAGAAATGAAAGCATAAAAATTAAAGCAGATGCTTGGGAGCGTCTGCTTTTTATTTGCTATTTCGTTAATAATTTTACTGCTAATTTGAACCCGATTTCAAACGCATGGCTTTCTACCAAAGACGCGTATTTTTCGTTATATTCAATATATTCTTTAAATATTTTTAAGTCACTGTCCTTTAATGATGCAAATAATTTTTCTTGGTGCAAAGCCATGAATTCTAAAAGATTTTTCTCTTCTTTGCTGATTTCTTTGTTCTCACTGGGTCGGAGATTTCCATACCACAGATCCTGAAGCGCTGACATAAAATCACTCCTTTGCAAACACACATATCACAAAGAAGCACCAAAGTCCAGAAAATTTATAAAATATAGTTTTAACGCACAGTTCGACAAATTTTGATAGACTATATATTATACTATATTATCGAAAGGAGGAGAACGGATGCGCTATCAAATGTTATTAGAGCGGGTGGCAAAAGAATACAACATCACACCCGAAGAAGTTGAAAATGAAATGCGAAAAGCGTTACAGATTGCGGGTTACGATATTGAGCCTGCGATATTCATTGCACTTGCCGCAAGCAAAGTAAAAAAGACTATATATCGTAATTAGTATAATGTATAGTCTATATCACTCCGGCAAAATTAGTATCATAATTTTGTTGGGAGTGATATGGATGACGATTGTTGAAGCCACAAAACAGCGTATAGAAGAACTGTGCAATGAGCGGGGACTGAATTTCTGCCGCCTTGCGACCATTTCCGGAGTTCCGTATACAACAGTCAAATCGATCATATATAGTCAAAGCAAGAATCCGAGTATTACAACGATCAAGAAGATCTGTGACGGTCTTGAAATCTCAATAGCAGATTTCTTTGATACGGATACTTTCAGAAACCTTGAACAGGAAATAAAATGATAAAAGCCTGCATTCTCAAGAGTGCAAGCTTTCTTTTTTGTGCTCATAATTTATACATAAACCAATAAGAGTTTGTATATTAAGGACATTGCATAAAGTTAATATAGTGATGAAGATATTTCTTTAGCTTTTATTTAACTCAGCAAATTTTGCTTGCATTGTTGGATTTCCTTTGGTGAGTTTTTTTATCGAAACACCTTCAATTTTATTATTAGCTGATCTTAAATGATTGTCTGATTTAGTCAGATTTTCTTTTATTTTTTGTAAATGATCTATTGAATTATCTATTTCTTTAATGGCATCTATGAATCTATCATGTGCATGCTGATAATTTTTTGAAAAACTATCTTTAAAATCTAAAAGGTTCTGTTCAAAATTAGTTATATCTATATTTTGATTTCTTACTTGTAACAATTCTTGTTTGTACTTTAATGAATTAAGTGCGGCATTTCTAAGCAAAGTAATCATAGGAATAAAAAACTGTGGACGAATTACATACATTTTGTTGTATTTATAGGAAACATCTACAATACCAGAATTGTATAATTCGTTATCTGTTTCAAGTAAAGATACTAGGATTGCATATTCGCAATTTTTTTCATTTCTATCTTTATCAAGTTCTTTAAAAAAATCGGCATTTTTGTGTTTTGTGGTGGTAGTATCCATTTCATTTTTCATTTCAAACATTATTGAAATTATTTCAACACCATTTTCATCAGATTCTCTATAAATGTAATCTCCCTTACTGCCGCTTTTGGCATCATTATCTTTTTCAAAATAAGCATTTTTAAAACCTGTTGCACGAAGCTTGTTGAATTCAATTTCACAGTGTTGCTCAAGGCTTTCTCCTACCATTTTGGTGGATTGCCTTGCTTTGAAATCCTTATAGTAATCTATTAGCTCGTCTTTTCCTTTAAGCTGCTCTTCATACTGCTTTTTAAGTGCATTTTCTTGAATTTTATATTCGTTTTCCGCACTTTCTAATTTAGAATTTAGAGTTAGAATTTTTTGGGATTTTTCGCTTAATTCTTTTTCTTTTTCAGAAATGGCTTGTGTTACTGCTAATTGTTTTTCTGTTTCTTTATTGATAAGTTGAGTTTTTAATTGTGCTATTTCTTCATTTTTTTCTGAAATGGCATTTGCTAATTTGAGTTTCAATTCTTTTTTGCTTGATTCTAATTCAGATTCAAGCTTTTGTATTTTCGATTCACTTTCTGATAATTTTTGTTGCGATTTTTCGGAGATTTCTTTATCCTTTTTTATTACAGCTTTATCTACCTCTAAAGCAATTTTTTCTTTTAAAGATTTGATTTCCGATTGTAAATTTGCTATTGCTTCATTTTTTTCTGCTGTAGTTTTTTGCAGAATTTTTTCACTTTCTGCATTAGCTAATTTAAGAGCGGATTCTTTTTCGATTTTTATTGCTAATTCTCTTTCATTTAGCTCTTTTGTAAATTCCTCATCCCTAACCTGCTTTAAAATTGCAGCGTATCCGGATTCGTCAACTTGAAAAACTTTTCCACAATGCGGACATTTAATTTCATTCATAATTGGGCTCCTTTCATGTTAAACATATATTAAGCAACGGCGTTTGCATTTATTCTTTCTATGGTTTTTCGAATACCGTTCCAAAGATTAAGGTCGGTAAACACTTCCACAATACTGCCGTGGTCAGTGAATGGCGTTTCCTGAAGGACAGAAAGATCTTTCATCATTCCGTTTTGAACTATGTACTCAATAATTTGGTTAACAAAATATATTTGCCTCGAATCAAGATTAGCGTTATTAAGATAATCTGCAAAAGCTGCTTTTGCGGCGCTCATATCAAGTCCTACTATTTCGCGAACAAATTCGCCAAGGGGTTTTGTGCCGTATTCAGCTTCATATTCCTCTTTTGTTCCAACTTCACTCCAAAGAATTTTTTCAAGCGACTTTACATCGTTCTCTGTGAGTGGCTGATTTGATTTGAGTTTTGCAATGGCAGTGTTATTTTGATGCTGGCGAACATAGTATTCCGCCTTGGCTTTGTAATTGGCCAGATCGTCATTTTCAAGTTCCGAGTCATTCCAGTTCATTTCCAGAATGTCATCGTCAAAATGAGTCATATATATATTTTGCACCACTTTTGGAATGTACTTCATAAGATTCCTGAGTTCACTGCGGATTGTTTCAAACTCATTTATGCCCGCATTTTCAACATAATCCGTATGAAGAATTTTATCAATCAAATCCGTATGCGCCTGAATTTCAGGAATATTTGCTACGCCGGCAACGCTGTTGACTTTTTTCAAAAGGTCAGAGCGCGCTTTAGTGTATGTTTTTCCAATCAAGTATGCAAGTTCTATACCATACATAAGAGCGTCAAACCTTATGGCACTTGCATCATCTTCATCCGGCAGAATCAGCGGTGCCAATTCTTCTCTTATTTGCAAAGTGTTTTCATAAGTTAGCGAGTCAAATCCCTGAACACTTGAATACAAATCCACAAATTTTAAATGCTGTTTTACTGCAAAATTCTCTCTGTTTAATTCTTTTACTTTTGAAACAAGATCATTTACAAGAGATTTTCTAAATTCTATTAGCTCCGGAGTTTGAAAATCAACAGCCTGAAGTTTAAAAATAATCTGTGTTTTAAGATTAAATATAGATGCCTGCAAAGCAAGCGTGTTTGCAGTAGGCCTACCTTTTGACAATCTAAAAAATTCGAAGTTGCCGCAGAAGTCAAAAATGTAAAATTTACTTTTATCCTTTCCGTCTATCAGTCCGGGGCATAGACGAGTCCCCCGCCCAATCATCTGCCAAAACTTTGCCTTACTCATGACTTTTTTAAAAAATACAAGATTGAGGACCTCGGGCACATCTATACCTGTGTCCAGCATATCAACAGAAATAGCAATTTGAGGCAACTTGTCAGGATCTGAAAATTCATCAATTGCACTTTGTACATAGTTCGTGTAATTATCAATAACTTTTGCATAGCCTTTATAGTTCGGATATTCTTTATTGAAAACCTCATATATTTTCTCAGCGTGTTTGTGGTTTTTTGCAAAAATAATTGATTTTCCTAATTTTTCACCATAATCAATTTTCAAGCCCTTCGTCATAAGAACATTTAGAACTTCTTTTATTGTATCTTCATTGAATACCCACTCATTCAGTGCTGTTGACTGAATGGACTCCGGTATTTTTCCGTTTTCATCTGTAAATGTGGATTCATATTCCTGCTTTTCTTCTTCTGAAAGATCATCATACACTATGCCCTGTTCGATAAATTTCAGCTTGGATTCAACAGAAACATAATCAACAAGGAAGCCATCTTTAACCGCTTGCGCCAGCTCATATCCATATGTGGGCACACCATTTTCCAGGTCAAATATTTCATAAGTATTCTTCTCAATCTCGTCTTTGGGCGTTGCCGTAAGCCCTACAAGATGTGCATCAAAATAAGTAAAAATATCTCTGTATTTGTTATAAATTGACCTATGTGCCTCGTCACAAATCAACAAATCAAAATGACCACAGGTAAAAAGTTTTCCGTCATCGTCTTTAATATCATCTATGCAGTTCATCATTGTCTGGTATGTAGAGAAAACACAGTGAGCCGAAAAATTATCTTTTTCTTCACAAAGGTTGGTAACTGAAAGATTAGGAAGGAGATTAACGAAAGAACGCTTTGCCTGTGTAACAAGCGAATTTCTGTCCGCAAGGAACAGAATATTTTTTATCCACCCGTGTTCAAGAAGCACTTTTACAAGGGCAATGACCGTTCTTGTTTTTCCGGATCCCGTTGCCATAACAAGCAAAGCTTTTCTACGGTTGTTATTTTCATCAAAGCTATTGCAAACCGCTTTGATTGCCGCTTGCTGGTAATAACGGCCTGCAATATCATTGTCTACAAATACATTTTTCAAACTTGTGCGCATAGTTTGAAGATTAAACAGTTTTTCAAGATCGCGTTTAGAATAGATTGCCGCGCATTTTCTCTCCGGATATAAATTATCTATTATTCTTGTGTCAAAACCGTTGGTTAGGAAAATAACAGGCCTTCTGCCGTACTTCTTCTCAAGAATATCAGCATATAATTTTGCCTGCTGCCTGCCTATAGCAACATCCTTGCAGGTGCGCTTTGCCTCAATAACTGCAAGCGGTTTACCGCTGTCGTCGTATAGTACATAATCGGCATATCCAACTCCTGATTTGTTCGGCATGCCTTCAAGTTCAACTTCATTTATCCAGTTTTTACCCTCAATCCAGCCTACATCCTTCAGCATGGAGTCAATGTATATTTTTCTGGTCTTATATTCAGAAAGCTCAAGCGGCTTGGGTACATAAGTTTGCTGCTGTTCTTCACGGCGGGCGGTTAGTTTTTCTTTTAATAATTTGTTTTCTGCAACAAGCGCATTAAAATCAAGTTCTGGTACATTGGGAATTTGCGTAGCGGGTTCCTCTTTAAGCAAGTCATAATTAAAACTACCTTCGGTGTATTCTTTTCCATAGCAGTACGCTATAAAATCAAGAAACACATAAAGATTTTCAAGGCAAAGCGCGGCTTCATCATAACTTACCTTTTTACCGCTATGGGCGGCATTGTTGCCGACTTTGCGAATAAAATTCATGCGCTTATAAATGTCTTCACCTACAATATCACGAAATTCCTCACTGCTCATTAGGCTAACCAAAGTATCCTGATAGGGCATAACAAGGCTGCCATCAACTGAATACATCCATTTAACAGCAATTTCCATTGCCCTACGGCAGTTGACTGCACAGGCAGCAGGATCAATATGTATGATTTTTTCTGCAGCAATCGCAGCATTTGAAAAAGTGTTAAACTGCTTGTCCTTTGTTAAAAAATCAAAGTTGGTCATAATATCACCTAAATTTTATATGCGTCATTATTTGATGAAACAGAGTTGTTGAAAACTGTTATATTCAAAAGACCTGTATTGTGCTGGAATATCTCGATAATTTTTTGCGAATTGATTTTTCCTCTTGAAAATTTTTCAAATATTTTCAAAAGTGTTTCTGTTAAAATAATTAAACTATTATTTCTAATAGCTAATTGCACTTGGTTTTCATGTATTTCGTCTCTTTGATCGATTGGCTTTTGCTTAAAAGGATTAATAATAAGTAAAGCCTTTACATTTTCTTTATAACCTTGTGCTTGTAATTCATCTAAATAACTTTGATAATGTACTTCTAATTGAGATATATGTTCTGATTTGACATTAGAGCTAACGCCTTTTATTTCTCCAATGAAAGTAACGCTATCTTTTTTTATTAAAAAGTCTTCTCTTTTTTCGTCTTGAAAACCACTTAAATCACAATCCAATATTCTTTCCAAAATGTTAAACACAATTTTTACTAAATTATCTCCATTCGTAAATAAAGCACTTTTAAAGAATCTATTACTCTCTAATTTTTTCTCTGCTTCTTGTATTTGCAGTTGAATCTCTTGAATTTTATCTTGATAATTAGCAATTGCTTCTTTTTGATCATTATCATCCAAAAAATTATAATTCTCTACCCATTTAGGCAAAGCAGGTTTTGATTTATCAACATTTATTTGCTGTAAAAAATCATTAAGTGTAAAACTTAGTGATTTTATGTCCAAAGATGTTAGTATTAAATTTTTTGAAAGCGCTACAGTTGTTGGTTTTTCACTATCTTTAGAGAAAGTTAAAATTTGTTTCACGTGATCAAAATAAAATGCCGCCGGAATTTTTTTAGTACCAATACAAGTAACTGTATTTTCAAATACTAATGATAAACCAGACACCATAGCGTAAATGTTATCTGTTATAAGACTCATGATTATATTATTCACATAATCTAAATTATCTTTAATTTTTATTGTTTTGTAATATTTACTACCAGCATAACTTCCATAATATTTGAAATCATAATTTTGAGGATATACAATTATTGTAATTGCATTATGTGTTCCGGCTACTATGGTTTTGATACTTTCAATATCATTCATACAATCTATTCTTTTTGCACTATTTTCTTTATTTCTCCAAATATAAGGGTTTTGCAATGAAATAATATTCACATCAAACATATCAAAAGATTGTGGAGACGATAAAGATGTATAGGTGAAATCATAATCTTCTTTATCAAAAAGGTTTTTGCAATCACAATTATAAGAAATGATCTGAATTTTCAAAAATAATCCTCCTTTTTATCCAAAATATTCTTGCACTAATCTGTCAAATAATAATTGAATTTAATCAAGTGCTTTTTGTACCGCTGTTTTTAATTTTCCTAATTAACTTATCAACTCAAAAAATTGATTTTGTGATCCTATTGGAACTATATAAGCATTAATTTTTTTAGACCTGCGGCAGTTGACTGCACAGGCAGCAGGATCAATATGTATGATTTTTTCTGCAGCAATCGCAGCATTTGAAAAAGTGTCAAACTGCTTGTCCTTTGTTAAAAAATCAAAGTTGGTCATAATATCCACCTTATTGATAATTTGAATTAAACTATAAAAGCACATTATCTAAATTTTCATAACTTGTAAATTCCAGATCTGTTTTGCTTCTTAAATTATCGAATTCTTTCTTGCCATATATAGTAATCAGATTTTTTATATATTTGCCGATAGCCTGATCATTATGGCATAAAATGACAATTTTATCAGCCAAGTTGAATACTTGTTTTATTATATCCTCATCCGTTTTGTCTAACGAATGACCCGCAACAATCACTATAAAATTGTTTGAATTAGATAAAGTAGGACTTTGGCTATAAGAAATACCAATACTCTTAATAAAGCCTTGATAATTTAAATCTGTTCGATACACAATTCTTTGATAATATTTTTTAAATTGAATAAAAGTAGTGTCCAATTCATTTAACTCATCTTTTGAATCAGGATTTATGCCCAAAACCATTTCATTATCTATATCACCGTGTAAATGAAAAACCTTATCTTTATTTAATCCATATAATTTTTCAAAAGTGTTTGTATAATTGAAATTAACTACATAATTTGCTTTTTTAAAAACATGGTTATTTATTATCTCTTGTGACGAAGTTAAGTCTAACGGCTTCTCAACAAAATATTTTAAATATAGCTTTAATAAAGTTATTAATTTTTTCAATGAATCAAATAATTTATCAACAATTTTTTCTTGATCAGGTTTATAGTTGTTAAAATTAAACGGATTTTTGTCTTTATATTCTTCTTTTATAGATATGTCAGATACCTCATGAACAATAATATTTGCTTGCATATCATAAAAGAATGAAAAATATCGAAGCACATGAAGCGCCTGCGGATAGAACGCAGCAGGGCAAAGCACTGCATAAAATTGCTTTAGAACAAAAGCGATTTCTTTTTCAAAATCAATCCAGCCAAGATCTTTATTATATAAGTCAATAAAGTACTTCAGCCACATATTATTAGATAATGCCAATATCGTATTTATATCCTGTTTTTCAAAATAAACTTGATTATAGGCGGATTCGTATTTTTTATACGATTTTTCAATAAATGAATCCATCTTCTCAGAAGCTATGGCTTTAAAAATTTCACCAACGGAGTATTGATAAAGATCATCATTTTTATGGTTTATTATGTATTCCATTGTGTGCAAAAAATTTTCGTATTTTGTTGGTAACCCGTGGTATAAATCGAATCCGTTTCCTACTAAAAAAATGTTCATTTAATATTCTCCAATTATTTGTGTTATAGTAATACATTATAACGAAAGAGGTGTATTACTATGAAAAATCAAATTATTATTGACATTGAACAAAGCATGCTTTCATATCTTGATAACGCTCAAATGGAGCAGCTGCATTTCGTATTAAGCCACGCTTTATGGAATGTTGATATATCCGTAAATGAAGATAACACAGCGAAAAATGATATAGCGTCAAATGAAGATTTTCTTGAACTTTTTACTTCTGCAAAAAAAGTAGAGGGGTGTAGTGAAAAAACACTGCGTTATTACAAAGCAACAATAAGAAAACTCTTTGAATTACTGGACAAGCATATTTCACATATAACAACGGACGACCTAAGAAAATACTTATCGGAATATCAAAAAATCAATAATTGCAGTAAAGCCAATATTGATAATATTCGCAGGATACTTTCAAGTTTTTTCGCTTGGCTTGAAGACGAAAATTATATCCTTAAAAGTCCTGTACGACGCATTCACAAAATAAAAACTACAAAAACGGTTAAAGAAACTTATACAGATGAAGCACTCGAAACGATGCGTGATAATTGCTCTTGTTTAAGAGATTTGGCAATTATCGATCTGCTTGCGTCAACAGGTATTCGTGTTGGCGAACTTGTTCACTTAAACATAACAGACATAGACTTTGAAAACCGTGAATGTATCGTGTTTGGTAAAGGCAGTAAAGAAAGGCCTGTTTATTTTGACGCCAGAACTAAAATCCATTTGAAAAACTATCTTAGCACACGAGCAGATGATAATCCGGCGCTTTTTGTATCTCTGCTAAAACCACACAATCGACTGGAGATTAGCGGAGTTGAGATACGGTTGAGGGAATTAGGTAAAAAATTAAATATCAACAAAGTTCACCCGCACAAATTCAGAAGAACATTAGCAACCAAGGCAATAGATAAGGGTATGCCGATTGAACAGGTTCAAAAACTGCTTGGCCATTCTAAAATAGATACAACGATGGAATATGCTATGGTAGATCAAAATAATGTGAAAATCTCACACAGAAAATATATCAGCTAACTGCTATTCCATTGTCAAATCCCGATTTGTGAGGATAGTATTATGTTAGTTAAACTTGAAGATGTTTGT